>Ga0210408_10003321_pt1 | contig 14954 bp, 11 predicted proteins | sample IncBWH4MmetaG_FD_155471 | JGI IMG/M metagenome (GOLD analysis project Ga0210408, IMG submission 155471) | Forest soil microbial communities from Barre Woods Harvard Forest LTER site, Petersham, Massachusetts, United States - Inc-BW-H-4-M | ecosystem: Environmental > Terrestrial > Soil >...
GCCGTCCTTCAGCAGAAGCTTGGCGTCGGACACGCCGTGGAGAACGCGCGCGCACGCGGCGACCGCGTCGTCGGAAACCTTGGTAATGCGGTTGAATACGCCAAACGTCACATGGCCGTTCGTCACAAACGGCGGGTCGTTGCGTGGCAATTCGATCGCCGGCAGCGCCGACATGATCACGCACGGCAGATCGAAGATTTTCTCCGCGTACAAAGAACGCACCGCTTCCGGGATCGTCACCCGATCGGAGAACAAATAGTCGATGGCCGGTAGGCCGGTGCCGGTCCCATGACCCCACGCGGTCACCTGCACCGGGGCGGGCTTGCGCGCGAAGACGGCGAGTCGGTGGCCGCCCGAGTGTCCCGACAGGTCGATTAGGATATCGACATTGTCGGCGCGCACGCGCGCGGCCAGTTCCTCATCGGACGATTGCGACACGTCGATGAAGCGGTCGGCGACGCTTTCGAAATCCTTGGTGACGTCGTCCCGGATGGTCGAGCAGGAATAACAGATCACCTCGAACCGGCTCTTGTCGTGGTTGGCGAGGACGGGCCAGAAAATCGTCGACGCCGAGTGACGGCGGAAATCGGCCGACACATAGCCGAGCACGATGCGGCGCGCCGGGTCGCGGTCGTTGGCGTGATGTGGCGAAGACTGCGCCGCAATCTTCGCGCCGACCTTATCCCACCATTCCTTGCGCGCTTCCTGATGTTCCGCGAACCCCGCCTGCGGCACGAGATCGAGGGCGAATATCTTGTTGGAGATGACCTCCGAAAAATCCGGTTTGACGGCGAGCACGCGATCGTAGCAGGCGATTGCCTCTTCCATGCGTCCGTGGCGCTCGTAGTAATGTGCGAGCTGGGCGAAAGCCTTGAGCGAGTCGGGCTTGACGGCGAGCGCTTGCTGAAATGCCGCGAAGGCTTCGCCGTAGCGGTTGACGTTGAGGAAGACGTTGCCGCGACCGACCCAGGCGGCAGCAAGCTTCGGCTTGAGTGCGATCGCCTGGTCGTAGCTCGCCAACGCTTCGTCGAACCGGCCGAGTTCGATGAGCGCGTCGCCCCGGTTGCTCAACGCATCGGCGTAGCCGGGCCGCAGCGCGACCGCCTTGTCGCAGTTTGCCAGTGCCTCGTCGTACCGGCGCATCTGGCAGAGCGCGTTGCCGCGGTTGCAATAAGCCTCGGGATAGTTGGGCCTGAACCCGACCGCTTTGTCGCAGCTTGCCACCGCTTCCGGCAAGCGCCCCAATTCGATGAGCGTCATCGCGCGGTTGCTGAACGCTTCGGCATAGTCCGGTTTGAGCGCGATCGCCTTGTCGAACCGCGCCAGCGCCGCGTCGTAACGCTTGAGTTCGTGCAGCACGATGCCGTGATTGGAGCAGGCCGCCGCCGAGCGTGGCTCGATGAGAAGCGCCTGCTGCAGCAGCCGGTCGGCGTCTTCGTGGCGGCCGTTCTGATACTCGGTGATGCCCAACAGATGCAGCGCATCGAAGTGGCGCGGCGCGTGGTCGATGATCTCACGACACACCATCTGCGCGTCGGCTATGCGCCCGGCCTGATGGAGCAGGAAGGCGCGATTGCGCGCTTCGGCGACGTCGAAGGTTTTTCTTTGCTGCTTCTTGAGACGCGCGTTATGAAACGCGCGCAGTCCCTTGGTATTTCCCATGTCGCCTCCGCCGCAGGCGCCGGCGCCGGCGCGACTAGAATCTGATTCGCAACGGGTGTCGAGCGTGTGCCCGTCAGCGCCGACGCGCTTCGACGAAGCGGAATATTGCAAGCAACGGCAGGCAGACGACCAGCATCGCGACGGCAAACTCGAGGGAAGCGGTGGCGGATCCGGTACTGTCGCTCAGCTGACCGGCGAGGGCGATCAGGACCGGCATGCCGCCGAAATACCAGAGATAGTAGATGCCGAATCCCGGGCCGCGCACGTCGGGCGCCAGAACCCGGGCGGGGAGGGCGGCAACGACAGGCGCGGCCAGAGCCAGCGCGAAACCGAACAGGGCGAACGACAGCAAGGGCATCGGCGAAAACGGAAGGTAGGCGCCCAGCAGGATGCTGGCGACGAGCCCACCCACCATCACTGCAGTCGGCGCCCTTAAACGGTTCGCCACGTACCCCCCGAGCGGCAGCGCGACGATGAAGACCCAGGATGTGACGCTCACGACCGCGTCGGCTTTGGGACTCACGCCCGCGTGCGCTCCGGAAAACGACGGGTGGCGCTCGATCAATTGAGACGGTCCAAAGCTAAGGACGACCAGGTAGGCGGCATTGAGGAACATCCAGATGGCGCCGGTCAGGCACGCCATCGCAATTTCCCAGCGCGTGAGACGGCGGCGCGCGGCTTCGGACGAGGGACGCGCTCCCGGCGGCAGCCGATAGAACAACAGCATCAGCAGCAGCGCCACGCCGACGAGGGCGGCGGCGGCAAAGCAGACATCCTGCCACCGGTGCGACTCATCCGCCCACCGGCTCTGCGTGGCCTGCCCGGCCGCGATGCCGATGGGCCAGCCGATGATGAAGACCGCCATCCCGAAGAAAAGTTCTCTTTCGGCGAACCAGTCGATGATCATCTTGAGCATCACCACGACGAGGACCGCGCCGCCGGCGCCGCTGAGCAACCGGCCGACGAGGAGCACGGCATAAGTCGGGCCAACGCCCGTCAGCACGCCGCCGACGATCATCAACACCATGCCGGCGACCACGACGTTCTTGTCGCCGAAACGCCGGGCCAGAAAACCGCTGGGAAGCGAAATCGCGACGCCCGGCAACATAAAGGCGCCGATCAGAAGTCCGACCTGGGCATAATCGATTTGGAGGCGGTCTATCAGGAACGGTGCAACCGAGCCGGCCGATTGAAACTGGTAGCCCAAGGCAAAGCGGGCGATGAAAAGCACCGCCAATATGAGCCACCGGCTCTCGAACATGAAACCCTTAATCCCCCAGGAGCGGGTTCAGAGCGGCACTAGAATCATAAAATTGCTGGTGTCCTTCGATTCCGAAGTTCGCATCGGTCGTGCAGCAAGGTTGGGCGAACTTCGGAATCGGGACACCAGCCCCAAACCCGGCACGGCGATAGCACGGCGCGGGAGAAAACGCGACCAGAACTAGAACCACGAGGAGGTTTTCCCGGCATTTCTGAGTAAAGCAGCGCTGCGACCGGCGATTTTTCAAAACCACAACCAGGAAAAACGAATCTGCCGAACCTGTTTCTGGTGCCGCAAAAGGTATTTGCGTGTGCCGGCCCTCGATAGGCTTTTGTTAACGATCCGGACCCTCTCAATCCGTCGCCGATACTACCACCGTGCGAGGCTGGGTCATTTACCGCGTGGATAGACTATTGCGGCACAATATGGGTACCGGCCGCACGAGCAGAGAACCTGGCTCGCGGTCGGCTGGGTGCCCGTGATGAGTTCTGCTTCCGTCCCCGCGCCAGTCGTCCAGCGTTCGGAGTCGCTGCCGCCGGAAATCTACATTCCGCTGGTCGATTCCCTTTACAAGGACGGGCGCAGCCTGCTGATCGGGACGCTCTGCGTCGCCGGTGCGGTTCTCGTGACATTCTGGAAGACCGAACAAGTCCTGCTCCTGGGCTGCGTCGTTGCCATCATTGCGGTGGGTATCGTGCGTGGTTTGGTGATGCGCGCCTATGCCCGCGCCCGCGCTGACATCAAGGACAACGAGGCCGCTCGGCGATGGGAGCGCCGCTACGTCGCCGGAGCGGCGACCTCGGTCGCACTGCTCGGAATCTGGTGCTACGTCGCATTCGCGGCGACCTCCGACGACTTCACGCAACTGGTCAGCTTCTCGATGACGATCGCTTACGTGGTCGGCATCTTCGGCCGCAACTTCGGCAGCGCCCGTTTCGTGGTCGTGCAGATCTTGTGCGCGTGGGTGCCGATGACCGCCGGGTTGTTGCTGCACGGCACGCTGTATCACTGGATTTTCGCCGCGCTGCTCGTCCCGTCGTTTCTGGCGGTCAAGTTCATCGCCGAGAGGCTGCGCCGAACGCTGCTCGACACCGTGGTCGCCTCGCGCGACATTTCGCTGCTCGCCAACCGCTTCGATACCGCGCTCAACAACATGCCGCACGGCCTGTGCATGTTCGACGCCGAGCGCCGCATCGTCGTCGCCAACCAGAAGCTCAACGAACTCATCGGCCTGACGGCCGACTGCGAGTTGAAGGGGGCGAGTCCGCGCGAACTGATCGCGCGCGTCGTCGAGGCGGGCTTGATCTCGCGGGTCAATGCCGAGCGGGCGGTCGCCGATCTGGAGGCGCGGCTGGCCGGCGGCGGCAAGGATGAGATCAGCGCCGACATGCAGAACGGGCGCACGCTCGAATTGACCGTGCAACCGATGGAAAGCGGCGGCATGGTGCTGCTAGTCGAAGACATCACGGCGCGCCGCGCCGCGGAGGCGAGGATCAATCACCTGGCGCGGTTCGACGCGCTCACCGGATTGCCCAACCGGACCATCCTGCGCAGCCGCATGGAAGAAGCGCTGAAGCAATGCAGTTTCGACAGCATGTTCGCCGTTCACTTCATCGACCTCGATCAGTTCAAGCAGGTCAACGACACGCTTGGGCACACGCGCGGCGACCTGCTGCTGGTGGCGGTCGCGGAGCGCTTGCGCACGGCGGTACGCCAAACCGACGTGATCGCGCGATTTGGCGGCGACGAGTTCGTGGTGCTGCAAACTTCGGTGACGGCGGTCGACGAGGTCTCGGCGCTCGCCGCGCGCATGCTGCGCGCCGTACACGGCACCTATGAACTGGACGGCCACGTCGCGATGGTCAGCGCCAGCAGCGGCATTTCCATCGCCCCGCGGAACGGGACCGACGCCGACCAGTTGCTGCGCAACGCCGACATGGCGCTCTACCGCGCCAAGGCCGAGCGGCGCGGCACGTGGCGGTGGTTCGAGCCGGAAATGGAAGCCGACGCGCAAAAGCGGCGAAACCTGGAACTCGACCTGCGCCACGCGACCGAAACGGAAGCGTTCGAGCTTTACTATCAACCGCTGTTCGACCTGCGCACCCGGCGCATCGTCGCTTGCGAAGCATTGATACGCTGGCCGCATCGCGATCGCGGGATGGTCTCGCCGGCGGACTTCATTCCGGTCGCCGAGGAAATGGGCCTGATCGTCGAGATCGGGAATCAGGTGCTGCGCAAGGCGTGCCTCGAATGCGGCAGGTGGCCCGACGACATCCGCGTCGCCGTCAACCTTTCGTCGATCCAGTTCAGCCGGTCGAACATTCCGGCGCTGGTGCGCGAGACGCTCGCGGTCACCAGCCTGCCGGCGCGCCGGCTCGAGATCGAGATCACCGAGACGACCTTGCTGCAGGATACCCGCCGCACGCGAGCGGAACTGCGCCAGCTCGAAGCCCTCGGCGTGAGCATTTCGCTCGACGACTTCGGCACCGGGTATTCGAGCTTGAGCTATCTGCACAGCTTTCCCCTGCACAAGGTGAAAATCGATCAGGCCTTCCTGCGGGATCTCAACGAGCGGCAGCTGACGTTGCTGCGCGGAATGGCGCGCCTGAGTGCCGAACTGGGGTTGCGCGTCACGGTCGAAGGGGTCGAGACCGAGGAGCAGCTTGCGCTCATTGCCGCCGAAGGGAGCGTCGACGAGGTGCAAGGGTATCTGCTCGGCCGCCCGCTGCCGGCGGCGGAAATTCGTACCCTGCTGTGTGCTTTCGACGTGCCGGCCCGCGCCGAAAAGGTCGCCTGAACAACCTCCAAGAGAACAACCGTCGCGAGCTATTATTCCGGTCGCATCTGGCATTATTGCCAAGGGCCAGCGGCGCGTTCCCAAACTCAAATGCGTATTAAGCGGGAAAGATGTGTCTTTCCCGGTACTTAACTACCGCATCGCGGGGCTAGTTAACCCTAATCCATCGTAAAAGTTGTGTTTGCGTTAACGACCTGTTAACCTCCTTCCAGGGCCTGGGGACCAGCGGGGGAGGCCAGGGGATGGCTTTGGTGGCGTCGCTCGCGTTTGAGTCGCACGTTCAGTTCGCCGATCGCATCGCACAACTTCTGGACCGGGTCGATTGCCGGCTTGCCGAGTCGGTCGAAGACCGCGAGGCCATTTTTCGCCTCCGCTACGAGGCCTATCGCAGCGAAGAGACGATTGCCCCCAATTTCACGCAGACGTTCTACGACCCTTACGACGACGCTGAGAACGTTTGGCTGTTCGGCCTCTACATCGACGGCGACCTGGCGAGTTCGATCCGGCTGCATGTGGCGTCCGAGGAGAGTCGCGATTTTCCCAGCCGCCATGTCTTTCCGGATGTGCTTGAACCGGAGCTTGAGGGCGGGAAAGTCATCGTCGACCCGACCCGTTTCGTCACCAACAGGCGCTATTCACGCGGTAACTTCGGCCTGACGTATGCGACGTGTCGGCTGGCGTGGCTGGCTGCCGGATATTTCGGCGCCGAACATTTGCTCGCGGCGGTTCGTGCCGAGCACCAGGCTTTTTACCGCCGCACTTTCAATCATCGCTTGATCTGCGAGCCGCGGCCTTATCCGCTTCTGGCGAAGCCGATCAGCCTGATGACCACCCACTATTCGAGCGCTGCCGACCAGGTGCATCAGCGTTATCCGTTCTTCCGCTCGACCTTGTTCGAGCGCCGGATGCTGTTCGAGCGTTATCTGCCGATGCCGCAGGGCGTGCCGGCGAACGAAGCGACCGAGGTTCACCACGCTGCTTAGAGCGTGAGGATTTTCTCGCATTCGCTCCAGCTGGTTCGCGAAGCCGCAATCTGTTTGGAAATCCATCAGCGTACGCGGCCCCCGGCGGGGAGCTGCCGGAGGCCGCGTCGTTGCGCCGTGCGCATCCCGGGATGCGTTACGGCGGGGAGCTGATCAGATGACAGACGACGGATGACAGAGGACGGATGGCGGTGGCGCCACCGTTCTTATCTGTCCTCTGTCATCCGTCCTCCGTCCTCAGAACGGCAACAGCACGTCGAATACCTGCTGCCCGTAGCGAGGCTGCTGCAGATCGGTAAGCTGGCCTTTGCCGCCGTAGGCGATGCGCGCCTGGGCGATCTTGGTGGAATCGATGGTGTTGTCGCTCTGGATGTCCTCCGGGCGCACCACGCCGGCGACGATGAGTTCGCGCATCTCGAAATTGACGCGGATTTCTTGCTTGCCCTCGACCACGAGATTTCCGTTCGGCAGCACCTGCGTGACCACGGCCGCGATGCGTGTTTGCAGGGTCTCCTGGCGGTTGATCGAACCCTTCCCGTCGTTGGCGTTGGTTCCGTCGGCGTTGAGCGGCGTGCCCGGGACTGGCGCTCCCAGAAACTTCGTTCTTCCGAAGAAGTTGTTGACGTCTTCGCTGATGCTGCCGGTGCGGTTGAGCTGGGTCTCGTTGGCGAACTGAGCGGTATCGGTGATGTTGACCGTCACGGTGAGGAGATCACCGACCTGCTGCGCGCGCTGATCCTTGAAGAAGGCGCGCGATCCGTTCCGCCACAGCGAGTTGGGATTATAGACCGCGGGCTGCGGCGTCGGCATGGGCATTTGCACCGGCTTGTAGCCCGGCTGCGTGGTCGGGTTTTCGATGGCCGAGAGCTTGGGCTGCTCGCCGATGTTCTTTAAACGATCGACCGCGGAACAGCCGCCCGCAAGTGCAGCGACGAAAACGAGCGCTGTCGTGGTGAGCAAGTTACGCGGCGAGGAACGATACGGCTGCGACATGACCATGTACTCGCTGGCGGCTTACGGTGCCGTGGCTGGTGTGAGTCCCGCTTCGCTGGTGACGAGCCGCGGCAAGCCGCTTCGCACGACGACGCGGGCCGGCCCGGCGACCGTGCCCTGGACCGTGCGGTTCGATTGGCTGTTGCGCACGCTGATGACGTCGCCTTCCGCGCCCGGATCCATCGCCTTGCCGCGCACCGTGAGCACGAGCCCGGGCGCCTCGTAGATGATCGTGACCGCCTCGTTGCGCTGGACGATCTCCGGGCGCATCAGGTCCGAGGCACGCAGCGCCTGTCCTGCACGTACCGGCTGGCGCGTGGCCAAACCGGCGGGATCGGTGGCGGCAGGAGCCCCCTCGCGGAACTCCGCCTTTGGCCGGTGCTCGATTGCAACGTCGGCAGCCCTGACGATTTCGCCGCGCGCCAGCGGGCGGACGGTAACTGCGACCGACATCGTCTCGACCGCGTAGCCGTTGTAACGCTGAGTCGAACGGTGGGCTGTCTCGTCGGCGGCTTCGAAGGTGATGTCGAAGCGCCCCGACCGCGCATTATAATAAGTGTAGAGAGCGCGCAGATCGGTGGCCGATTGCAGGTGGAGGGGCTGGGGCTCGCGATCGAAAGTGATACTGAGATCGTGTGCGTCCCCGATGCCGCCGCGCGCCACCAAAGTGCGGGCGATGGCGGCTTCGATCTCCTTCGCCGCAAGCACGCGCCCGGCGCGGGTGACCGCGACCTCGCTGTTGCCCTGCGTGTCGACGCGCTCGACGCCGTAGGCCCGGGCGGCGGCAAGCACCTGGTAGGCGGGCACGCTTCCGGTCTCGCCGATGTCGGGCGCGCGGAAAATGGCAATGCCGGCAGCCGGCCCGGCCCCGTCGATGAGGTCGCCGATGCGCACGACGTCCGCCGAGACGACAGCCTCGCGTTTGAGCGTGGGCAGCGGCGGCGTTGCCGGGTCGCCGGCCCAGGCGGCCGCTCCCGAGCCGAGCGCCAGCAACGCGGCAATGACCGCAACGCGTGGCATGATTTGGTTCCTTACGAGTGCATGTTGTTGTTGGTCTGCAGCATCTGATCGGTTGCGGTGATGACCTTCGAGTTCATCTCATAGGACCGTTGCGCGGTGATCAGGTTGGTCATCTCGACCACCGCGTCGACGTTCGATTGTTCGAGGTTGCCCTGCTGAATGTTGCCGTAGCCGTTTTGCATCGCCAGCCCGTCCTGGGGCGGCCCGGAGGCCGGCGTTTCCACCAACAGGTTGTCGCCGATCGCCTGCAGCCCCGCCTCGTTGATGAAACGGGTCAGGGTGAACTGGCCGAGGACGCTCGGCGTGGTCGAACCCGGGATCGTCACCGAGACCTGACCCTGCTGATTGATGGTGATGGAAGTGGCGGTGGGCGGGACGGTGACCCCCGGCTGCACCACATTGCCGTTGGCGGTGACGATGCGCCCTTGGGCATCGAGATTGAACGAGCCGTCGCGGGTGTAGGCGAACGATCCGTCCGGCATCAGGATCTTAAAAAATCCGTCGCCTTGCACCGCGACGTCGAGCGAGTTGCTGGTGGACGACAGATTGCCCTGGGTCATCAGGCGCGGCGTGCCGACCGTTTTGACCCCGAGCCCCAGCTCGATGCCGACCGGCAGGATGTTGCCTTGGTTCGACGACTGGGTGCCGACCTGGCGCACGTGGTCATACAACAGATCCTGAAACTCGGCGCGCTGGCGCTTGTATCCAGTCGTGCTGAGGTTCGCGATGTTGTTGGAGATCACCTGGACGGCGAGTTCCTGGGCGGCCATTCCGGACGCGGCGGTGTAGAGAGCGAGCATGGCTTGATCCTCGAATGGCTCACGACGTCGGAACGTCGGAGAGTTGCTGGAGGGCGGTTTTCGTGAGGTCGCCTCTGCTCTGCAGCAGGTTGGCGATCATCGCGTAGCTGCGGCTGACCTCGATCATGCGCGACATTTCAATGATCGGGCGCACGTTCGATTTCTCCAGCGCGCCTTGCACGACGTTTGATTTGGTGCTCGGGGTCGCCGGCATGTCGGCCGGGGTGCTGAACGTGCTGCCGCCCTCTTTCTGCAGGCGTTGCGGCTGGGTGAAGCTCACCACTCGCAGCTGGCCGCGGATGATCGCAACGGTCGAGTTGGAAGGGTCTTTGACCGAAACCGTGCCTTCCCCGTTGATCGTGATGCCGGTGTCCTGGTTTTGGAACGCGATCGGCCCGCCGTCGCCGAGGATCTGATAACCCTCGGACGTCACGAGTTCGCCCTGCGCGTTGATCTCAAGCGCGCCGTTGCGGGTGTAGCGCTCGCCTTGTGGGGTTTGGATGACGAGAAAGCCATCGCCGTTGATGGCGAGATCGAGCGGGCTGCCGGTGCGCTGCAGCGGCCCCTGGTTGAAGTCGAGCAGCGTGCCGCGATCGTTCACGAAGCTGACGCGGCTGTCGGCCATGCGGCGTCCGCCGTCGCGGGCGCCCGACATGAGATATTCCTCGAACAGCGAAAAATCCGCCTTGAAGCCGTTGGTGTCGATGTTCGCGATGTTGTTTGCGACCACCGCCATCTCGTGTTGCAAGGACATCTGCCGCGACAGGCCGACGAGAAGTGCGTTCTCCATCGGGTGTGCTCCCCATGAGGACGCGGACCTGAGCCCTCCCAGGCGGGCCCGCATCGTTTGTTCGATCCGCTCTCCCAAGCGGGTCGACCGGCCTCGCCTGTGCAGATGCCGTGCCAGAAACCAAATGTTAGGGATATCAAGTCGTTAACCCCGATGGCGCGCGTCCGAGAGGCGGCAAGAAGCGCTCTATGCCGGCCTCACCCGGCAAAATTTTCCGACCTGGGAGGCGTCCGAAAGTAATCATTAACCATTCGGGCCATAGCCTCGCCGCTGCATTGGGGGCAGAACGCATGGCTGCGAAGGCGAAGAACGCCGAAGCGGAGGCCAAGGACGAGGCCGACGAGCCGGAAGGCGAGGGCGCTCAACCCAAACGCAAGCTTCCGCTCAAGCTGATCGTGATCGCCGGCGCCGGCTTCATCGTGCTCGCAGGCGGGGGCGGCGGCGCCTACGTCTTTTTCCACGGCAAGGCGGAAGAAAAACCCGCGGCGCCCGTGGTCAAGCCGGTGGCGTTCTTTGATGTGCCGGAGGTGATGGTCAACCTGTCCGGCGCCGCCGGCGAGCGCGCGCAATATCTCAAACTCAAGATCGTGCTCGAATTGCCCGACCAGACCATGGGCGCACAGATCCAGCCGGTCATGCCGCGCGTGATGGACGCGTTCCAGACGTACCTGCGCGAGCTGCGGCCGGCCGATCTCGACGGCTCCGGCGGCCTTTACCGAATGCGCGACGAACTGACCCGGCGCATCAACACGATGATTGCGCCCCACCGCATCAACGCGGTGCTGTTCAAGGAAGTCGTCGTCCAATGACAGGCTCCTAAAGCATGGCGGCTCCCGAAATCGACCAGGACGCGCTCGCCGCCGATTGGGGCTTGGCGCTCGAAGCCGAAGGCGCGGGCGAGGCTGCTCCCGGTCAACTCGCGCCGGAAGGAGCCCCGAGCGACGAGATGGCCGCCCAATGGGCGGCCATGATCGACGACGGCAGCCAGTTCGTGCAGGCTGCCAAAGGCGGCGCCGAACGCATTCTCAATCAGGAGGAAATCGACAGCCTCCTCGGCTTCAACATCGCCGACATATCGCTCAATGAAAATTCCGGCATCCGCGCGATCATCGACTCGGCGATGGTCTCCTACGAGCGCTTGCCGATGCTGGAAATCGTCTTCGACCGGCTGGTCCGGCTGATGACGACGTCGCTGCGCAATTTCACCTCCGACAACGTCGAAGTTTCGCTCGACCGCATCACCTCGGTGCGGTTCGGCGATTATCTCAATTCGATCCCGTTGCCGGCGATCCTTGCCGTGTTCCGCGCGGAGGAATGGGACAATTTCGGACTGTTCACCGTCGACTCCGGGCTGATTTATTCGATCATCGACGTGCTGCTGGGTGGCCGGCGCGGACAAACCGCGATCCGCATCGAAGGCCGCCCCTACACCACGATCGAAATTGGCCTCGTCAAACGCATGATCGAAGTCGTGCTCGCCGACGCGGAACAGGCGTTCCGGCCGCTCTCGCCGGTCCGCTTCACCATCGATCGGCTCGAGAGCAATCCGCGGTTTGCCGCCATTACGCGTCCGGCCAACGCCGCGATCCTGGTGCGGTTGCGGATCGATATGGAAGACCGGGGCGGCACCATCGAGCTGCTGCTGCCCTACGCGACGATCGAGCCGATCCGCGACGTGCTGTTGCAGATGTTCATGGGCGAGAAGTTCGGCCGCGACCCGATCTGGGAGGCGCATCTCGCTACCGAAATCGGTCAGGCGGAGATCGCCATTGACGCGGTGCTCTACGAAGCCGAGTTGCCGCTGCGCCGCCTGATGGCGCTCAACGTGGGCGACACGCTGATGCTCGACCTCAAATCCGATGCCTGCGTGACGGTACGCTGCGGCGACGTCGCCCTGACCGAAGGCCGCATGGGGCGCGTCGGCGATCGTGTGGCGGTGCGCGTGACGCGGCCGTTGCGCAAGCCCAAGACGACGTTCGCCATGTTCGAAATGGCGGACGCATCTTCCAGCCGGGTGGAGACACCGTGAGCAACGGCATCGGACTGATTATCGAGAGCCTGGTCGCGATCCTGCTCGTGCTCACGATCGGTTACTGCATCGTGCTCAACAGCCGGCTGAAGATGCTCAAGGCCGACGAGCAGGCGCTCAAGGCGACGATTTCCGAACTGATCACCGCGACCGAAATCGCCGAGCGGGCGATCGCCGGCCTCAAGCTGACCGTGCGCGATTGCGACCTCAGCCTGGGCGAGCGGCTGCGCGCCGCCGACCACCTTTCCGGTGAAATCGCCCACCAACTCGATGACGGCAAGGCGGTGCTGGAACGGCTGACCCGCATTGTGCAGGCGGCGCGTCCACAGGCTGCCGCGCCCGCCGTGGCCACGATCGGGCCCGATGTCCAGGCGATCGCCGATGCGGCGCAAGCGTTCGCGGCGCGCGCGCGGCTGCGCCCGCCCGGCGTTGCCGCATGAGCGAAAACGGGCGCAGGCTTCGTCTCGTCCCGCTGGTCGTCGCCGCGGCCGCAAGTCTCTTTGGGCTCAAGGCGTTCGAGCTGATTACTGCAGGAAAACTTTCGCTCACCAGCACGCAGCCTGCATATGCCCAGAGTTCGACCACGACCGAGCCCTCGCCATCGCGCGGCAAAGGCGATCGTCAGGGCAGCGCTGTGGCCCCGGCCGCGCCGCCGCCGGCCGCGCGCAAGTCGTGGATGCAGGAGGTCTTCGACTATCCCGAATACACCGGCGGCGTTGCAGTTCCGCCCGACAAGAGCAACGCAGCGGCCGCACCTAATAGGAGCGAACCCAAGCCGGCAGCCGCGACAGCGACGCCCGGTCCCGGCGAAGCAAAAACAAAGCCCGGGGAAGCCAAGCCTGCGTCGGCCGAACCCAAACCGAACGGTACGCCCGGGGCGCTCGATCCCGATCATCCGCCGCCCAGCGCGGGCGAGCGGGCGGTGCTCGAAAGCCTCAACCAGCGCCGCCAGGAGCTTGAGGCACGCGCGCGCGAACTCGACGTGCGCGAGAACCTGCTGGCCGCAACGGAGAAGCGGGTCGAGGCGCGGCTTGCCGAGATCAAGGAGGCCGAGGCGCGCATCAATGCGACGGTCCACAAGAAGGATGAGGCGGAAGCCGCACGTTTCAAAAGCCTGGTCAGCATGTACGAGAACATGAAGGCCAAGGACGCCGCCAAAATATTCGATCGTCTCGACATGCGGGTCCTTCTCGAACTGGCGTCGCAGATCAACCCGCGCCGCATGTCCGACATTCTCGCCCAGATGTCTCCCGACGTGGCGGAGCGGCTCACCGGTGAAATCGCCGCTCGCGCGGGCGCGGTCGAGAAGCCGGCGGCAGCCCCGGATTTGCCGAAAATCGAAGGCCGGCCAAACGGATGATTAAGACCGCCTTAAACGCGGCCATTTAGGCTTCGGGTTTCGGCAGGACGCGTCGCCGCGCGAGCGGCGAAGGGCTCGGGCATGGCGGGGAAGTCTCTCAACCTGCGGGCAATCCGCGCGCACGGCGAAGCTCAGGTCCCGCCGCGGTTGGGATTGCGCATTGTCGCGGTGTTCCTCGCGCTCGAGGCGCTGCTGCTGCTGGCGCTATCGTTGATCTTTGCTCCCGCCGCGCGCGCCGAGCCGATCAAGGCCGAGCTGAGCGTGAGCACCAGCGCCGGCTATGCGCGCTTCGTCTTCCACTTCACCGAGGACACCGACGCCGACATCAATCTCAGCAACGGCATTCTGGTCATCGCGTTCAAAAAACCGGTCGATGCCTCGGTCGATCGCATCGCGGTCGGTGCCCCCGACTACGTCAATGCGGCGCGGCGCGATCCCGACGGCATGGCGGTGCGCCTCGCGCTCGGCCGCAAAGTCACGGCCAATTCCATGATGGCCGGGGACCGGCTGTTTGTGGACCTGCTGCCGGAAGGTTGGGTGGGGCTGCCGCCCGGACTGCCCCAGGAAGTTGTCGACGATCTCGCCCGCCGTGCGCGCGCCGCCGAGCGGCTGGAGCGGCAGCGCCAGCAGCCGGAACCGCAACCACTCCCGCTCATTCGCGTCCGCGTCGGCACGCAGCCGACCTTCACCCGTTATGTTTTCGGATTGCCGCAAACCACTGCCGTAACAACGGATCGCGCCAAGGAGCGGCTAACCGTGCTGTTCGATGCGCCGCTGCGCTTCGATCTCGCGGATGCGCTCGCGGCCCCGCCGCCCGCTGTGGTGGCGATCGCCGCCCGACCCGGCGAGGGAAAGACCGCGGTGCAGTTCGATTTCACCAACGCTCCGGATGTCCGCACTTTCCGCGAAGACAACAACTTCATCGTCGACGTGCTCACGACAGAGCCCAAGGATGTTCCGGCCGAAATCGCGACGTTGGCCACCCAGAGTCCCCCAAGCACACCACCACCCCGGACCCCAGCGACCGCGCCGCCCCAGGTCACTGCGCAGGGGGCGCCGGTGCTGAACACGGCGCCCGCACCCAAATCCGCCGAACGACCCGCCCAGCCCGCCGCGCCCCCGGCGGGCGCCGCTGCTTCCAAAGGCACGGATAAGCCGGTTCTCGTGGACGCGACTCCGACCACGCCCGCCGCACCGCCTGCCGGCTCCGCGGCGCGCGATCCGGACGCGCCTGTCCTCGTCGAGGTGGTGCGGGTAGG
>Ga0210408_10003322_pt1 | contig 14951 bp, 12 predicted proteins | sample IncBWH4MmetaG_FD_155471 | JGI IMG/M metagenome (GOLD analysis project Ga0210408, IMG submission 155471) | Forest soil microbial communities from Barre Woods Harvard Forest LTER site, Petersham, Massachusetts, United States - Inc-BW-H-4-M | ecosystem: Environmental > Terrestrial > Soil >...
GCTTTAGTGATCCGGTGGTTCTGTATGGAAGGGCCATCGCTCAACGGATAAAAGGTACGCCGGGGATAACAGGCTGATCGGAGCCAAGAGTTCATATCGACGCTCCGGTTTGGCACCTCGATGTCGGCTCATCGCATCCTGGAGCTGTAGAAGGTTCCAAGGGTTAGGCTGTTCGCCTATTAAAGCGGTACGTGAGCTGGGTTCAGAACGTCGCGAGACAGTTCGGTCCCTATCTGCTGTGGGCGTAGGAGATTTGCGGGGGGCTGTCCTTAGTACGAGAGGACCGGGATGGACGAACCTCTTGTGTTCCAGTTGTCCTGCCAAGGGCACGGCTGGGTAGCGAAGTTCGGTTGTGATAACCGCTGAATGCATATAAGCGGGAAGCACGCCCCAAGATGAGATCTCCCTGAAGGGCCCAGAAAGACCATCTGGTTGATAGGCTGGAGGTGGAAGCGCAGTGATGCGTGCAGCTTACCAGTACTAATCGCCCGTTCGGCTTGTCCATAGAATTAACTCCGCGCAGTTTGACGGATGCTCTTCTAACAAGCCTTGTAGGACCCCAATCAATTTCGTTGCAAATAACTCTGAAAGCTGTCGAAAATATTTGGCGCCAGATTGCAGACCGCGTTCCTGCAGAGCCGGGAGAAACCATCCGGGACAAGCAGACGCCGCGGCAGGCTGCGGGCAACCACCCGCCAAGCGCCATTCAGAATCAAAGGCGAACCGCAGATCCTTCGCGCGATGCGCTCAGGATTTCGGCTGAAGGCTCAGACGCCTTCAAAACGCCTCAATTTGCCGGTGACCATACCGCGAGGGATCACCCGTTCCCATCCCGAACACGGAAGTTAAGCCTCGCTGGGCCGATGGTACTGCACGGGCGACTGTGTGGGAGATTAGGTGATCGCCGGCAATATTCTTCAAAAAGGCCATGCCTCCGGGCATGGCCTTTTTGCGTTAGATTACCCACCCAGTGAAGCCGATCAACAATCCACCTTCCTCGGAGTAAAATCAGCGCTGGGCTGGCCCTTTTGTAGTTTCTTACTGGAAAAATCTTCGCAAAAGATGGCAAGGCTCTTGCCACTTACTCAATGGACCCGGAAGGGGGTTCCTTCTCCGATATGAGCTGTATACCTTCCTTGCGACAGGGACAAAGGGCCTCATCAAAGCAGTCAAGCTTTCACCACAGATTTTCGCAATAATCGGCATGTGGATCTAACTCAAGGAATTCGAGGACCGGAGGAGTCAATGGGAAAGGTCAGGGTTGCGGGATTCGGAGTTTCGCTGGATGGATTCAGCGCAGGTGTCGTGCGGCAGTGCCTCAAGGCTGGCCCGGTCGATTCCATCCATCTCGCCCAGTCGCTTGTTCTTCTCGGCCGGGGCAAAGCCCTATTCGCTGGAATCGATCTTGCCGCGCTCGGCTTTTCCGTCTCGAGCCACACCGCCACAGAGCACGCCATGCACATTCTGCGGGAGAGGAACTAAGGCCCCCGTTCCAACGACTCGGTGTGCCTTCCACTGGACCGATTCAGCTGCAAACCCATCTAATAGACCTATGGCCTCCCCAGAAACCCGCGTTGCGGCTGCGGCTGACGAGCCGGCGATCGATCGCCCCGCAGTGCACTTCCATTTCGACAACACCTATGCCCGGTTGCCGGAGCGCTTCTATGCGCGGGCGGACCCTACGCCGAGTGCGGCTCCGGGGCTCGTGAAGGTGAACGCGGAGCTGGCGCTGAAGCTGGGGCTCGATCCGGAAGAGCTGGCGAGCAGGGAAGGCGTAGAGGTCCTGGCGGGCAACCGCGTCGCAGACGGTTCCGAGCCGATCGCACTGGCCTATGCCGGGCACCAGTTCGGGCATTTTGTGCCGCAACTCGGCGATGGGCGCGCAATCTTGCTCGGTGAGGTGACGGGTCGCAACGGGCAGCGCTATGACATCCAGCTGAAGGGCTCAGGCCGGACGCCCTTCTCGCGCGGCGGCGATGGCAGGGCCGCGCTGGGCCCGGTGTTGCGCGAATACATTGTGAGTGAAGCGATGGCGGGGCTCGGGGTCCCGACCACGCGCACCTTGGCGGCTGTCACGACCGGCGAGCGCGTCCTTCGCGAGATGCCGTTGCCCGGCGCCGTGCTGACGCGCGTGGCGGCGAGTCACATCCGCGTGGGCACGTTTCAGTACTTCGCGGCACGGCGCGACATGGAAGCGACGCGCACGCTAGCCGACTATGTGATTGCACGGCACTATCCTGAGGCCCAGCAGCAGGCGCAGCCTTACCGGGCCATGCTCGATGCCGTGGTCACAGGCCAGGCGCGGCTGATCGCGCAATGGATGCTCGTCGGCTTCGTTCATGGCGTGATGAACACCGACAACATGGCCATATCGGGAGAAACGATCGACTACGGCCCCTGCGCCTTCATGGAGGAGTACCATCCCGGCACGGTCTTCAGCTCGATCGACGCGAATGGACGCTATGCGTATGGCAACCAGCCAACAGCCGCACTGTGGAACCTGGCTCGTCTCGCCGAGGCGATCCTGCCGCTGCTAGTGGAGAAAGCCGGGGGCGAGGAAGCGGCGCTCGCCTCAGCGAGAGAGGCCCTGGCGGCATTCGACCGGCAGTTTGAAGCGGCCCGGCGAACCGGCCTGTTGCGGAAGATTGGTCTCCAGACCGAACGTGCAGGGGATGCGGAATTGGCGGAAGCGCTTCTCGAGTGCATGGCCGCGAATCGCGCGGACTTCACGTTGACGTTTCGCAGGCTGTGCGATGCCGCGGCCGATCCGGCTCATGACCAGGGCGTGCGTTCGCTCTTTGCTGCCCCGGCGCTTTACGATGCGTGGGCTGCCGAATGGCGCCAGCATCTGGGCGAAGAATCGGCTTCGCCGAAGGAACGGGTCACAGCCATGCGGAAGGTCAACCCGGCCTTCATTCCCAGGAACCACATCGTAGAAGCGGCGCTGAACGCTGCGATGATCCGGCAGGATTTTCAGCCATTCGAAGAGCTGCTGGACGTTGTGTCTCGTCCTTATGAAGACAGGCCGGACCGCGAGCGATATGCGCAGCCGGCACGGCCCGAGGAGCGCGTTCTCCAGACCTTCTGCGGCACTTGATCGCGGCTCCAACTATTGCAGCCCGGTCCACACCATCTTGTGGAAGAGCTCGTCCATCGCTGCGGGGGGTTCCTTTGCGCCACGATCGAGCCACCAGCGCAGCAGGGAGATCAAGCTCCCTGCCAGCGCATTGGCGCGCGCGGCAAGCTCGCGCCTGGAGAGTCCCGGCAGACGGCCGGAGTCGATGAGACGTTGCTTGATGCCGCGCGCAAAGGCTTCCTGCGCGAGATCGAAGAAGTCGTTGAGGCGGCCAGCGTCGCCCAGGATGCGATAGAAGGCCCTCTGCTTCTCGATGTGCTCGAACATCTCCGCAACCGGCATGACGCGATGCGACTGTTCCTTACGCTCAATGAGCACACTGCTCTGGATCTGGCAAAACATCTCCAGCTGGCTCAGCAGCAAATCGTTCTTATCACGGAAGTGAAGATAGAATGTCGAGCGGCCAACCGACGCGCGGTCGAGCACATCCTGCACCGTAACCTCTTCCATCGGCTTTTCATGGATCAGCTGAACAAATGCCATGCCGAGCCGGGCGCGCGTGCGGGCGCCGCGCGGATCGGGCTTGCGCCGGCGTTTGTCCATATCCAATTGTCCGGCATTTCTGCCCGGCGGGTGCCGCACGTTTTTGGACATAGCATGCCTCGGTGTTCAGCAATTCGGAATTGCTGCTCGACTCGGCTGCGAGCCGCGGCTACATTGCGAATCAGTATGACAAATCAGGGTGCACGTCTGAACAGGAAATCACGTTGACCGAGGAGTGATGCGCGGCAACAACCGGTTTTGCCGCTGACCTGTTCCCGCCGACCCAAGGAGGAACTCAATGAATCGCATTCGTTCGATCACGATCGCAACGGTGGTGGTGCTGAGTGTAATGGCAGTGCCGGTCATCGCGCTGGGCGCAGCTCAAGACCTTCACGCCACCGGTGTGCCACCCGTAGACCCACAGCTAAAACTCCTAACAGAGAAGCTTGAACTCACTGCCGATCAGCAGGACAAGCTCAAGCCCATTCTGCAGGAAATGCATGACACTACCCTGAGGCTCGTGCAGGATGAGAGCATGTCGCGCGATGAACGCATGGGCGGCATACGCGCGGCGCGCTATGCGGCCGACAAGAAGATTCGCGTGGTGCTGAGCGATGACCAGAAGAGTAAGCTGGATCAGCTTGAAGCCGAGCCGCATCCAGAGCTGCACGGACAGGTGAACGCGCCGGCACCGCAAAAATAGAAAACCAACCCAGGAAACAGCAACCCGCGAGAAGACTGGGAAAGACTATTTCAACAGCCTTTCCCAGTTCCACATTTGGGCTGTGATTTTTAACGGCAGCGGGAATCCAAGTTGATGCGCAAGCATGCAGACCTGGCCGCGATGATGCGCTTCGTGAGAGATCATGTAGCACAGCATCTCCGGCCCGGTTGGCCAGGGCCGCGCCCAGCCATCGCGCAGAAACTCCTTGATGCGGCCGGATCCGCCCAGTGCTTCGGCGATCATCTCCGCGCAGCGCGCGGCGCTTTCGGCCAGGGCTTCGCCCACCCGGTGCGGGGTGCAGCGTGCGCGACTCAGTTGCGCAGGAACTTCAAGGTGCGGGGCCGTAAGCCTGATCCACTTGCTGCGCACGTTGTGCATGTGCGTGAAGATGGCAGCGATGGAGCGCACCTCGCCCCCGCCCTTCGCCGGCAGCTTTGCGTTCCAAACGGCCGGATCCAACTGCTCGATCAGAAGCTGGTTAATGCGCTCGTTGGCCGCGAAGATGCGAGCAGCTGCCGGAGCGAGTTGGGTGGGCGATGACTTGAGACGCGGGGTCACGGCTGTTGCTCCCGGAATGTCGTGCACGCATTCATGGTACTTCCCAGGTATTGACGACGCGCACCCAATCTCCAGATCCGGCGGGCAATCGGAGTTGTACGCTGTAGTGACAGCGGGAGTCTGCAACGATTGATCGATGAATTATGCCGGCTCGTCGAGCAACTGGAAGAGGACAGGTTGCTTTGCGAGCCCGATCAGCTTCGCCGGCGTCTCGACGCGCTCGACCTTCTCGATGCTTGTTTCCCGGATTGCCTCGCTGGCGGCCCTGGGGCCCATGACGCCTCCGACTCAGCGAAGCTGTGCCGGCGGGTGAATCTTCTTCGCGCTCAAATGGAGGCTGCCAACGAGGGTGTCTACGAGGGCATTCGCGCGGAGATTCTGAGGGGAGGCAGATCGGAGTCGCTGTGGCAGTGGGCGCGTCTTGCGGCGCAGGACGCAGAGCGCGGAGGGGCCGGCGGGTTGGGCTACGGGTTCCTCGATGAGCTTGTCAGCGGAGTCTTTCGGCTCGCAGAGCCGGTGGGTGAGCCCATTCCGAGCGGCCCGGAGATGGTGGCCTATCAGCCCACGCCGGCGCGGCATATCTTTGAGCTGATCCACCAGGCCGGGCTCACCGCCAACGATGTTTTAGTCGATCTTGGGTCAGGTCTGGGGCATGTTCCGCTGCTGGTTTCGGTGTGCACGGGCGCGCGCAGCATCGGGATCGAATTGGACGCGAGCTACGTAGAACGCGCGACGCAGTGTGCTTTTGCGCTGAATTTGGCGCGGGTCTCTTTTCGAAACGAGGATGCGCGGCGTGCAGATCTGTCCGCCGGGACTGTCTACTATCTCTACACGCCTTTCACCGGATCGATCCTCAGAAGCGTCATTGACCGCTTGCGCCGTGAAGCACTCGGGCGTCCGATTCGAATCTGCACCTACGGACCGGTGACACCCCGGATCGCGCAAGAGCGTTGGCTTGAGGCGATGTCAACGCCCGATACGCACAGGGTCACGCAATTCCGGTCGCGCTCGTGAAGGGCGTCCGACCGGCTCGTTGCTAATCGTTGCGCAGAGCGTCATTGGGATTCACACGGGTCGCACGCCTAGCCGGACCGACAGTCGCGCAGAAGACCACGGCCAGCATGGCTGCCAACACCAGTGGGTAGAGAACAGGCGCTTGGAATGACAGGCCGCCCTCGAAGATGGATTCGAAGACCTTCGGTAGTGGCAGAGCCACAAAAAAGCCAATTGCCGACCCGATAGCGGCTACCTTGAAGCCTTCCCGCAGAATCATCCGCGAGATGTCAGAGGCCGTGGCGCCCAGGGCCAGGCGGATGCCGATCTCCTGGGTCCGCTGGCCCACGGTGTACGCGATCAGGCCATAGATGCCGATGGCGGACAGAATGAGAGCGAGGGTGGCAAAGCTGGCGAGCAGCTTGGCGAAGAGCGGATTGCCGCTTCGTTGCCGGTCGATGACGCCGTCCATGCTCATGACGCGGAGCAGGGGAAGTTCGGGGTCGAGCTCAGCAACGGTGCGGCGCAGCGCGGGCGTCAGGCTGGTGGGATCAACGTTGGAGCGGAGCATCAGCGAGAAGAACGCGACCGGCCGCTGCTTGTAGCACTCGTAGACCTGCGGTTCAATGCGCGGATCTTCGGAGAAACTCTTGATGTCGCCGATTACCCCGACGATCTCGCTCCACGCGGCCGGCGCGCCGGGAGTGTCGAGCTGAATCTGCTTGCCAACAGGATCGCGATCCTGGAAAACCTTGTGGACGAACTGCTGGTTCACCAGCACCACGCGTGGCGTCCCGGCATCGTCGCGATCGGTAAGGCCTCGTCCTCTGACGACGGGCACGCCGATGATCTCAAAGAAGTCAGGAGTGACGACGACATCCCCAGTCGTGCGCTGCTCGTTGGCGCGGATTTCCGCCTGGCCCTTGATGTGAAAGGTCACGCTTCCCAGCCCGGTGGCGGGGAGATCGGACGAAACCGCGGCGCCGGTAACGCCGGGGATCTGCTGCAACCCGGCAGTCAGGCCGCGCACAAACTGCTCCTGCTTTACCGCGTCGGCGTAGCGCGCATGGTCGAGCCCAATGCCTGCGGTCAAAAGGTGGTCGTGATCGAAGCCGAGCTTCTGGTGGTCGAGCAGGTAAACTCCGCGAATCAGCAGGCCGCTGCCGATGAGAAGAAACAGGGCGATGGCGATCTCCCCGCCCACCAGCACAACGCGCAGCCGATTGTTGCCCCGGCCTGAAGAGGAGCCGCGCGACTCGTTCTTCAAATCGGTGTTGATGGCAGTCCGCGAGGCCTTCAGGGCTGGGACGACGCTCGACAGCATCGCCGAAGCCAGGGAGACGGCCAAGGCAAAGAGGAGCACGTTTGTGTCGAGGGTGACGGGAACCGCGCTGATGGCGTCATTGAAGGTCAGCCCCGCGCGCATGAGTCGAATCCCTAAGAACGTCAGGGCCAGGCCGACGCCGCCGCCGAGCAGCGCGATGACCAGGCCTTCCGTCACGAGCTGCCGCACCACGCGAGCGCGGCTTGCACCGAGCGACATGCGGATGGCGAGCTCTTTCTGGCGTCCGACTGCGCGTGTGAGCAGGAGGCCGGATACATTCGCGCACGCGATGAGGAGCACGAAGCCAACGATCGTCATGATGACGGTGATGGCGGGCCCAATCCCGAAGGTGTAGATGAGGAATTCAGGCAGGGTCCGGATGGCCGCGCCCCAGCGGCTTTCGATTGCCGGGAAATCCTGCTGCGCCTGTTGTGCCAGGGTGCTCAGCTGCACGCGGGCCTGCTTGAGCGTGACATTGGGAGCGAGCCTTGCAAACGGGAACAGGAAGCGATTTTTGCGGCTTCCCGGGGCTCGGTCCTCGGCCGTGAGCGTGAGCGGTGCCCAGAGCTGCGCGGTGAATCCGAGAAGGCGGAACTCCGCGGGCATGACTCCGGCCACCACGTAGTCTTCGCGGTTGAAGCGCACGGTTCGGCCGATCACGGAGGCATCCGATCCGAAGCGGCGTTCCCACAGCCCGTGACTCAGGATAAGCACATGGTCGTGCCCAGGTTGATCTTCGCCGGTGAGAAACGCGCGGCCGAGCTGAGGCGCTTCTCCGAATACCGAGAAGTAGTTTGCGGTGACAGCTGCGTAGGTGATTGCCTCTGGCTGTTGTCCTGGCTCGGAGATGCTTCCGGCGCGGTATTCGTCTGAGGCTGCCACCTCGGAAAAGAGGCGCTTGTCGCTTGCCCAGGCAAAGTAATTGGGCGCGGAGACGGGACTCGCGCTTGCCTGAAAATTGGCGTCAGGATTAATCGAGGTGGGAACCACCAGGTTCTGCGGATCGCGGCCAGGAAGGTGGGGCAGGAGAAACGCGCTCACCAGGCTGAACATGGTGGCGTTGACGGCAATGCCGAGCGCCAGTGTGATCACGGCGGTCAGAACGAAGCCGGGCGACTTGATCAGTTGCCGCAATGCGAACCGGAAGTCTGCCAAAACGCTCTCCAACGTGGGCCACTGCCATACCTCACGGCTGCGCTCTTCCACCAGGGCCAGATTGCCGAATTCGCGGCGCGCCGTCCGCTCTGCTTCGGACTCGGACACGCCCTCTTCCATCAGTTCTTCTACACGCTCGTTGATGTGTTCGCGGATGGAGACGGAGAGGTCGACATAGCGGCGACGACGAGAGAAAAGCTGCGAGAGCCAAGACATTGACGAACTCCTTACACGTCCGCATAGAACTGAAATTACGCGTTGGCGACTGACAGAACGCGCGTGATGCCGGTGAACATTTTTTCGAAGCTCGATACTTCAAGCTCCAGCTGCCGGGCGCCAGCGGCGGTCAACCGGTAAATGCGCGTAGGCCGGCCCTTGGCGGAGACGCCCGCCTCCGACTCCAGCAGCCCCTCTTTCAGGAGCCGCTGAAGGGCTGGATAGAGAGAGCCCTCTTCGATCTGCAGCAACTCGTCCGAGGCCTGCTTGATGTGCTTGGCCAGCGCATAACCGTGCATGGGCTTCACGCGAAGCGAATGGAGAATCATCAGGTCAAGCGCACCTGAGAACAGGTCGCGGCGATCCGGATCTTTGACCATGGTGAGAATATTAGTTGTTGGATAGCTATGTCGCAAATAGTATTTCGTCACAAAACTAAAATTCGCGAAAACACGGCCCGTGCGATGATTGGTGAAATCGTGACCCTGGGAAAATCGAGACCCCAGGAAACTCGAGACTCAGAAGATCGAGACCCAGGACAACGGTGACTCTGGAGCGGCTATGCGCACCTTCCCCCGTGATCTCCGTGCGCTCACGCGCAAACTCCTCAAAACACCGGGCTTTACGCTGGCAACGGTGCTCATCCTGGCGCTCGGCATCGGCGCTACGACGGCAATGTTTTCGCTGATCCAGGGAATTCTCCTGCGCCCCCTCCCGTTCAGCAACCCAGGTCAGATCGTGGTCCTGGGAGAGCACGTTGGCGACAATTCAGGCATTGGCATCACCGCCAGAGATGTTCGCCCCTATGGAACCCAAACCTCGGCGTTCTCCTCGGCTGGCGCCTACCAAAGCACCACCTTCGAGATCTCCGGCGGCGCCACACCTGAGGTCATCGATGCCACTCGCGTGACTGCGGGAGTCTTCACGACGCTGGGTGTTTTACCTGTCGTGGGCCGGGTTTTCACGGGGCAGGAAGAAGACGCGCGCACGCTGCAGGCGGTGATCAGCGATTCGCTATGGGTGAGCCGGTATCATCGCGATCCCCAAATTGTGGGCACCTCCATCTCACTCAACCGCAAGGCGTACACCATCATCGGGGTCATGCCTCGCAGCTTCGAGTTTCCCCTCCAGTCTGGCCGGCTGAACCGCACCGAGCTCTGGATTCCCATGAGCCTAACTCCCGACGAGCTTTCGGTGCAGAATGCAGGCGTCTGGGGCTACCGGATGATCGCGCGGCTGAAAGACGGCGTGACCGTGCAGCAGGGTGCGGAGGACGCACGCCGGGTGGCCCTGGACATCATGCGCAACTTCCCGCCGGGCATGTCGGCTATTCGTATCCGGGGCGACGTTGCTTTGCTCAGCGAACGGACGGTCGCCAATGCCAGGCCGCTGCTGCGCATCCTATTCCTGGCCGTAGTCATTGTTCTGGCGATTGCCTGCGCCAATGTTGCCGGGCTCATGCTGGTGCGCGCCATCCGCCGGCGCCGGGAGTACGCGGTCCGGCTCGCGCTTGGGGCTCACTCCCGTGTGCTTGTGAGGGAATCAATCTTCGAGGGCCTGCTCATCAGCCTTGCCGGCGGGGTTGTGGGACTTGGCTTTGCCGCGCTCCTCATTCGCTTCGCGCTGCACGTTCTCCCCGAGACGATGCCCCGCATCGACTCCATCTCCATCGACGCCACGGTCGCGGCCTTCGCGCTGCTGCTGAGTCTTGCCACGGGGACGCTCTGCAGCCTCGCGCCGGCGTTTGCCGCGTTGCGGACAAATCTGACCCAGAGCCTGAACGAGAGCACGCGCACCGGTTCCGGCGGGGCTAGCCACAGCTGGCTGCGTTCGGCGCTGGTCGTCGCCGAGATCGCTATCGCCCTCGCGCTGCTCAATCTGGCGGGCGCCTTTCTGCGCAGCTTTCAGAAGATGCGCGCCGTCGATCCCGGCTTCAGACCCGATCATGTCCTGGTTGCCGGTTATCAGCTGCCTCTCAACATCTACGCGACCGGTGCTTCCGTCCAGATCTTCAACCGAACGCTCATCGACCGCCTTGCAAACAGGCCTGGAATCGTTGCAGCGGGGATCAGCAACAGCTTGCCCGCCACCGGCAACACCGGCATGGCCGCGTACACCATTGAAGGACAGCCGGAGGAAGGCTGGAAGCTGAAGTTCGCGGCCTTCTCGCCAACCTTCGGCGATTACTTCAGCGCCATGGGCATTCGCCTGCTCGAAGGCCGCACCTTCACGCCCATGGATCGTTCCGACTCTCCGCTGGTGGTTGTGGTGAATCAATCCATGGCGAAGGACTGCTGGCCCGGCCAGAGCGCCATCGGCAAGCGGATGCACGTGGGCAATCCTCGCAAAGGATATCCCTGGGCGACCGTGGTCGGCATCGTTGCCGATACCAAGGGTGGCTCGCCCGATCAGCCCAGCGGCGACCAGTGGTATGTCTCCACGCAGCAGCCGGCCATCCTTTTTGGCGAGAATGCTCCGCCGACTTTGACTCAGCCTGCAGGCGGATTCATCACCGTTCGCTCGGCTCTTCCCCCGGAGCAAATGATTCAGACCCTGCGGTCGACTGTGGCTGAAATCGACCCGCTGCTGGCTCTCGATCACGCGCAGCCTATGGACGACGTTGTGGCGAACATCGAGGCCCCGCGCCGCTTTAACACCGACCTCATTGCCGCCTTTGCCGGCGGCGCACTGCTGCTTGCCATTACGGGCATCTACGCCGTGATTGCCTTCTCGGTCTCGTTGCGCACGCAAGAGATTGCGATCCGCATGGCGCTGGGAGCCCAGCGGGACAATATCGCGCGGCTGGTACTGCTCTCCGGCGCCAAGATGGCGTTGCTGGGGTGCGGGATCGGCGTGCTTGGCTCGCTGGCCGTGTCACGATTCGTTCGCTCGTTCCTCTTCGATGTGAGTCCGACGGACATTACGATCTATGCGGCGAGCTCGGTCATCATGATCGGCATGGCGCTGCTTGCGTCGGCGCTGCCCGCAGCGCGCGCTGCTTCGGCTGATCCGATTGAATCTCTGCGATCGGTTTAGTTCGCCTCAAGCACAGTCCTTTTCGTTAAAATAAATTCGCCTGCTGTTCGCTATCGCGCTTCTGATAAGTATATTAATTTCTGTAGATTGCTAAATTGTAGATGGAGAATACAGGGCGAATGTTACATAGGGGGTGGCGGGATACAGGTGCGGGGGACTTGGTGCGCACTGTTCACCGTGATTTCCCGCCAATTCTCCAGAATCAATTGTGAGTCAGGGAGCGTGATGGATTCTGTGCTGGCGGTCACAGGAGACAGGGAACGGGAACGGAGAACAGAGGGCCATGCCTGGCGGCATAGCCCTTTGTTGTTAGCGTTAAGATTGTGGTTCAGCTTGCGGTGACCGGCTTGCGCGCGCCTGCCGGAGGCGCCGGAGCTGCCGCGGCCGCCGTAGCGGTAGCGGCGCCCAGGGCGGTGATCAGCTGCATGGCCATCGGTGTGCCCTTGCCAGTGGTGGGATCCCACCCGGGAGCTGCGGAGTATGCGCCGTTATTGCCCTGCGTAATGTCGCGCAGGCCGTCGGGCGGGTTGATGGGATAGAGCAGCGGGTTGAGGAAGCCGAGGCGGCGGCCCAGCTTCTGGTTCATCAGAACCACCAGCGCGGCCCACAAGGGCGCCACGGCGCTGGTGCCGCCGACCACCATGCTCTGGCCGTCGACGAGGATGTTGTAGCCGGTTTGAGGATCGGCGTCGCCGGCAACGTCGGGAACGCCGCGGAAGGTGCCCGTGACCGCTCCCGATTGATACGCAGGACGCGCGAAGACGTCACTGTAGCCGCCGCCCGTCGCGCCGCCGTTGGCACCATCGTTCCACACAGTCTCTTGAGAGATCGCGCCATTCGCGGCAATCAGCTGTGTGCCTCCGGTTGCCAGCACGTTGGGCGACGAGGCGGGGAAGTCCACGTGGTTCTTTCCGTCGCTCACGCCGTCGCTCGAGCCATTGTCTCCGGATGCGACGGTGATAGTTATACCCAGCAGTGCGGCTTCCTGCGCCACCTGGTCAAAGTTCTGCATGGACTGCGGGGTCCAGCCGCTCTCCGGTCCGCCCCAACTGATGGAGACCACCGACGGCTTATTGAGCTGGTCGTGGATCGCCATGCTGAGAGCATCCAGGAAGCCGCGATCGGTGTTCGGTGCGAAGTAGACGGCTATGCCAACTCCGGGCGCGGCTGCTCCGGCTACGTCGATGTCGAGCATCACCTCGCCGTCAGCGCTCTGGGGAGTGGTGGGGCGATTGTGGGCGTGATCGACAAGAACTGCCTTGACGCGCGGCGCGGTGATGCCGAGCTTCTTGAAGTAGTTCTGAATGTCGGCGGGGCGATATCCGCCGCCCAGTTCAATCAGCGCGATGGTCTGGCTGCTGACGTCGACGCCGGTGGGGAAGCCGTAGAACCCGGCAACCTGGTTGGGGTTGTAGGAGAGGGAGGTGGCGCGGGCGCCGAAGGCTCCCTCGGGGGTGTGGTAGCGGAAGTGGGGATGGGCGACGGGGCGGTCGTCGAGCCCGAAGACGCCGGCGATAAAGGGGGCGTACTCCTCGGGAACCTGGAGGGCGCCGGTGCGGCCGCGATAGCTTCCCTCAGGATGCTCGTAGTCGTTGAGATCGACGCCGAAGGCCTTTTCCATGTTGGCGGCGGTGCCGGCAAGGGTGACGGTGCGGCGGAGGGCCTCATCGCCGCGCTCCAGGACCTGCAGATTGAACTCGCTGGCGAACTGGCGAACTTTGTCGATGTCGCTGGGGTTTGCGCCATAGGCGCCGGCGAACTCCTCGTGTGACAGGTGATTTGCGTGGTGCTCAACGGGAGGCAGCGGCTGGCGGTGCTTGAGCACAACAGAGACTTCAAGTAGCTGGTGGGGATCGGTGGGACCGATCACGCGGGCTCCGCTCAGCGCGACGCGCTCGGTGCCGGCAAGAGAGACTCGTTTGGAACTAGGCATAGTGCCTTCTCCTTTCGGTTTTAGGGGGGTTAAACCAGGCTCGACCGCAGGAGTGGGGAAAACCCAAGGGGGTCGTTAGCTAAAGTTGCGGCTGCACTCGTGGTGCGCCGCTGGGTCAATGCAAAGGCGGCGAGGAGGAGGAAATTCGGCCTCGCACCTGCACAACTATACTCCGGAATTGGGAAAGCGGGGAACAAGTGCCGGGCAATTCAGGCAATCTTGCTGGCGGCGGGCGTACTTAGATATCTGCTCGAGAGAAGGTGAAGATTCCCCATTGCCGCCGGCTCGCCGACTTCCTGATTTGCCCAACCGGGCGGTGTCTCTCCTTGACGGACTAGGAGAGCGGTGGTAGGTTCTTTCCTAGAGTGTCGAGGAGAAGCCAATGTCTCTCACGCGGATGAGGTCGCAGGCGAGGTCATGGTTACGTTCGGTGATGCGGCGGGATCGGCTCGAAGAGGGAATGGAGGCCGAGCTTACCGACCACCTCGAGCGGCTGACCGAAGACCTGGTGCGCTCCGGCTTTGGGCCCGCGGAGGCTGCCCGCCGCGCGCGGATTGCGCTGGGACCGGCGCTGATGCACAAGGAAGGGATGCGCGCATCGCTGGGGCTGCGGTGGTGGGACGAGATGGGCTGCGACGTGCGCTTTGCCGCTCGTTTGTTGCGCAAGAGCCCGGGTTTCACGGGCATCGCGGCTCTTTCACTGGCGCTGGCCATCGGCGCGAACACTACCATCTTCTCGCTGGCGAAGCAGCTGCTGTATGACCAACTGGCGGTGCCGCATCCCGAGCAGCTGCGGCTTTTGCGCTGGAACGGCGATGGCAAGCAGGCGATTCACGGAATCTGGGGAGACTTCGACTCCACGCCGCACAGCGCCACCGGCACCATCTTCACTTATCCGATCTACCAGCAGCTTCGCGACGCCAACCACTGGCTCGAGGACCTGTTTGCATTCAAAGAAGACAACATGAACGCCACCATCCACGGCAACGCGCAGCGCGTCACGGTGTCGATGGTGTCGGGCAATTTTTTCTCCGCTCTGGGCGTGCGTCCGCAGCTGGGCCGGGCCATCGAAGAGGCTGACGATGTCCCGGTTGGACGCGGGTCGGTAGCTGTCATCAGTGATGGCGTGTGGCAGCGCGAGTTCGGCCGATCCCCTGACGTGTTGGGGCAGACGATTCGAATCAACCAAATCACGCTCATCATCGTGGGCGTGAGCCCGAAGGGCTTTACCGGCGCCAAGGGAGTGATGGAGTCGCCTGAAGTTTTCGTGCCGCTGAGCCTGCAGCCGGTCATCGACCCCAAGGGCAAGAGTTCTTTGCTTACCGATCCAACGGTGTGGTGGGTGAACGTGATGGCGCGCGCGAAGCCTGGAATTGAGAACACGGCCGCGCAG
>Ga0210408_10003323_pt1 | contig 14944 bp, 14 predicted proteins | sample IncBWH4MmetaG_FD_155471 | JGI IMG/M metagenome (GOLD analysis project Ga0210408, IMG submission 155471) | Forest soil microbial communities from Barre Woods Harvard Forest LTER site, Petersham, Massachusetts, United States - Inc-BW-H-4-M | ecosystem: Environmental > Terrestrial > Soil >...
CAGATGGTCAAGGCCCTCGATCTCTTCCGCTCCGCCGCGGGCAAGAAGACCCAGGAGCGCTACAAGGTCGCGCAGGACATCTGGAAGATCCTGGTCGACGAGCAGTGGAGCATCGGCACGGTGGGGCTCTCGCCCGCCACCATGGGAGTGCGCATCGTGTCGAACAAGCTCGGGAACATCCCGGCGCGCCAGACCAACGCGCAGCACGCGCGCACGCCGTGCTCGTCGCACCCGGCCACGTTCTACTACAAGGCGTAGGCGCGATGGCGAGGCGTCCTCACCCTGGCCCTCTCCCCCTGAGGGGGAGAGGGTAGGCCCGTGCTCGCGTACCTGGGGCGACGGCTCCTGCTGGCGGTGTTGACGGTGTGGGCCGTCTCGGTGCTGTCGTTCGCGGTCATCCAGCTGCCGCCGGGCGACTACATCAGCTCCTACATCGCCCAGATGTCGGCCTCCGGCTCGTTCGTCTCGGCCCAGGAGGCCGAGGCCCTCCGCCAGCAGTACGGTCTCGACAAGCCGCTGTGGGTCCAGTACCTGCGCTGGATGAACCTGGTCGTGCGCGGCAACTTCGGCATGGCGCTCGAGTGGGGCCGCCCGGTGTCCGAGGTCATCGGCGACCGGCTCTGGCTCACCATGGCGGTCTCGATCGCGGCCATCATCCTGACCTGGGTGCTCGCCCTGCCCATCGGGATCTACTCCGCGGTGCGCCAGTACTCGGTGGGGGACTACGCGGCCACCCTGGTGGGCTTCATCGGCCTCGCCGTCCCCTCGTTCATGCTGGCGCTCGTGCTCATGTACGCGGGCTTCAAGCTCTTCAACGCCAACGTGGGCGGGCTCTTCTCCGACGAGATGGCCCAGGCCGCGTGGGGCTGGGCCAAGGCGTGGGACCTGCTCAAGCATCTGCCGCTGCCCGCGGTGATCCTGGGCCTGGCCGGCACCGCGCAGCTCATCCGGATCATGCGCGCCAACCTGCTCGACGAGCTGCGCAAGCCCTACGTGGTCACCGCGCGGGCGCGGGGCCTCTCCGAGTGGCGCGTGATCTTGAAGTACCCGGTGCGGGTGGCGCTCAATCCCTTCGCGAGCACGGTGGGCTACCTGCTGCCCTACGTGGTGTCGGGCAGCATCATCGTCTCCCTCGTGCTGGGGCTGCCCACGGTGGGGCCGCTGCTGCTGCGCGCGCTGGTGGCCCAGGACATGTTCCTGGCCGGCACCATCGTGCTGCTGCTCGGGGTCATGACGGTGGTCGGCACGTTCCTCTCCGACCTGCTGCTCATGTGGATCGACCCCCGCATCCGGCTGGAGAGCGGCAAATAGCCGAGATCGAGGAGGAGCGGGTCTCGGTCGCGACCCAGTGGCAGCTCATGTGGTGGCGCTTCCGCCGCCACAAGCTGGCCATGCTGGGCACCGCGGTGGTCCTGCTCTTCTACGCGGCCGTCCTCTTCGCCGATTTCCTGGCCTACGCCGACCCGTCCGCCTCGGAGGCGCAGCGCGGCCTGCTGCCGCCCCAGGGCATCCACTGGATGCGCGACGGCCGCTTCGCCCCTCACGTCTACGGCCTCGCGGGCAAGCGCGACCCGATGACGTTCAAGCGCGTCTACACCCCGGACCCCAGCCAGAAGATCCCGGTGCGCTTCTTCGCGCGCGGCTTCGAGTACCGGCTCTTGGGGGTGCTGCCCACCACGCGGCACCTGATCGGGGTGGAGGGCGCGCGCCCGGAGGACACCCTGTTCCTCCTCGGCACCGACGAGCAGGGGCGCGATCTCTGGTCGCGGCTCATGTACGGCACCCGCACCTCGCTCACCATCGGCCTGGTCGGGGTGGCCTTCAGCCTGGTGCTGGGGGTGATGCTGGGCGGCGTCTCCGGGCTCTACGGCGGCCTCGCGGACACCGTCATCCAGCGGGTGATCGAGATCGTGCGCTCGATCCCCACGATCCCGCTCTGGATGGGGCTGGCCGCGGCGCTCCCCAACGACTGGACGGTGATGCAGGTCTACTTCGCCATCACCATCATCATCTCGCTGGTGGGCTGGACCGAGCTGGCGCGCGTGGTGCGCGGCCGCTTCCTCGCCCTGCGGGAGGAGGACTTCGTCACCGCCGCGGTCCTCGCGGGCTCGAGCCAGACGCGCATCATCGTCCACCACCTGGTGCCGTCGTTCCTGAGCCACATCATCGCGGCGACCACGCTGGCCATCCCGGCCATGATCATCAGCGAGACGTCGCTGTCGTTCCTCGGCCTCGGGCTGCGCCCGCCCGCCATCTCGTGGGGCGTCCTGCTCCAGCAGGCGCAGAACATCCAGGCCCTCGCGATCTCCCCGTGGCTCCTGGTGTCCGCGGTGCCGGTAATCATCGTCATCCTCGCGCTCAACTTCATGGGCGACGGGCTGCGGGACGCCGCCGATCCCTATGGCCACTAGCGCGGCCGGCGTCGCCGGCCACCTCGCGCGCCCGATCCTGGAGGTGCGCGACCTGCGCACCTACTTCTTCCAGGACGAGGGCACCGTGAAGGCGGTGGACGGCGCGGGCCTGTCGGTCTACGCGGGCAAGACCCTCGGCATCGTGGGCGAGAGCGGCTGCGGCAAGAGCGTGACCGCCCGCTCGATCCTCCGCATCGTCGAGCGGCCCGGGCGGGTGGTGAGCGGGGAGATCCTGCTGCGGGACCGCGACGGGCGCGAGAGGGACCTCGCCCGCCTCGACGCCGAGAGCCGCGAGATGCGGGAGGTGCGCGGCGGCGACATCGCGCTGATCTTCCAGGAGCCGATGACCTCGTTCAGCCCGGTGCACACGGTGGGCAGCCAGATGATCGAGACCATCCGGCTCCACCAGGAGCTCGACAAGAAGGCGGCGCGGGAGAAGGCCATCGAGATGTTCGGCCTCGTGGGCATCCCGCGCCCCGAGCGGCGCATCGACGAGTACGCCTTCCAGCTCAGCGGCGGTCTGCGTCAGCGCGCGATGATCGCGCTCGCGCTCTCCTGCGCGCCGCGCATCCTGATCGCGGACGAGCCGACCACCGCGCTCGACGTGACCACCCAGGCCCAGATCCTCGCGCTGCTGACCCGGCTGCAGCAGCGCGAGGGCATGGCGATCATCCTGATCACCCACAACCTAGGCGTGGTGGCCGAGACGTGCGACGAGGTGGCGGTGATGTACCTCGGGCGCGTGGTGGAGCAGGGGCCGGTCGACGCGATCTTCCACACTCCGCGGCACCCCTACACCCGCGCGCTCCTGCGCTCGATCCCGAGCATCCACGCGCCGGTGCGCACCCGGTTGCCCACCATCGCGGGCTCGATCCCGCATCCCTACAACCGGCCGCCGGGCTGCCCGTTCCACCCCCGGTGCCCCGACTTCATGCCCGGCCGCTGCGACCGCGCCGATCCGGCCCTCCGGCCGGTGGCGCCCGCGGTCGACGCGGCGTGCTTCCTCTACGAGGACGCGGGCGCGTGACGGCGCCGGGCGACGGCGGGACCCGGCTCCTCGAGGTCCGGGATCTGCAGAAGCTCTTCCCGATCCGCCGCGGCTTCCTGCGGCGGGTGGTCGGGCAGGTGCGGGCGGTGGACGGGGTGAGCTTCCACGTCGAGCGCGGCGAGACCCTGGCCCTGGTGGGGGAGAGCGGCTGTGGCAAGACCACGACCTCCCGGTGCGTCTTGCGGGCGGTCACCCCCACCGCAGGTCAGATCCTGTTCCGCACCGCCGAGGGCCCGGTCCTGGACGTGGCCACCCTGGCCCGGCGACAGCTCCGGCCCCTGCGCCGGCAGATGCAGATGATCTTCCAGGATCCCTTCTCCTCGCTGAACCCGCGCCGCACGCTGCTCGACATCGTGGCCGAGCCGCTGGTGGCCAACCGGGTGGGCGACCGCACCGAGCGGATCGAGCGGGTGGCCGAGCTGCTGCGCCTGGTGGGCCTCCGCCCCGAGTACATGCGCCGCTACCCGCACGCCTTCAGCGGCGGGCAGCGTCAGCGCGTCGGCATCGCGCGCGCCCTCGCGCTGAACCCGGCGCTGGTGGTGGCCGACGAGCCGGTCTCCGCCCTCGACGTCTCGGTGCAGGCCCAGATCCTGAACCTGATGCTCGACCTCCAGGCCCAGCTCGGCCTCACCTATCTCTTCGTGGCCCACGACCTGAGCGTGGTGAAGCACGTGAGCGACCGGGTGGCGGTGATGTACGTGGGCCGCATCGTGGAGATGGCGGAGACGGAGCCCCTCTTCGGCGCGCCCCGGCATCCCTACACCGAGGCCCTGCTCTCCGCGGTGCCGAAGCCGGACCCGCGCCTGCGCGCGGAGCGCGTGCTGCTGGAGGGCGACGTGGCCGACGCGGCGAATCCGCCCCCCGGCTGCGCCTTTCATCCCCGCTGCGCCTACGCGGTGGAGCGCTGCCGGGCGGAGCGACCGGTGCTCGAGGCGGTGGAGCCCGGCCACTTCGTGGCCTGCCACCGCGCCCGCGAGCTCAGGCTGCGGGGCGTCGCCCGCTAGCGCTCAGGACTTCTTGCCCGCGGCCGGCGCGGGCGCGATCCGCACCACGCTGCTCTCGCTGAGCCCGTCCGGGGGCGAGGTGATGACCAGGTCCTCCGGCTCGACTCCTCGCAGGATCTCCACGGTGGCTCCGTAGTCCCGGCCGAGCTCCTGACGATCCACATGGCGGGTCTCTCTCTCGGGGTGGTGCCCGCGGCCCGCAAGCCGGCGGCGGGATGCGTGACGAATCTGGCCGGGAATCCCCGTGCTCATCTCGTGGGCGGGGCGGCTTGACACCCGGCCGGGCGCCACTCCATAGTCCGGGCGGTACCCATGGCCGATCCCCAGGTCCGGCGCGTCGCGGTCGTGCTCTTCGAGGGCTTCACCGTCCTCGACGTCTACGGCCCGGTCCAGGCCTTCGCGAGCGCCCGGATCCCCCGTCCCGACGGCACCCCGCTGCGCCTCTTCGAGATCGTCACGGTGGCGGAGAAGGCGGGGCCCATCAAGAGTGGCGAGGGCCCGACGACGCACGCCGACTACGCCTTCGCCGACGCGCCCGCCTACGACATCCTGCTCGTCCCCGGGGGCTTCGGCACCCGGCAGGCGATCCACAACGCCCCCCTGCTGCTGGCGCTCACCGCGGCGAGCCGGCGGGCCGCCATCACCACCACCGTCTGCACCGGCTCGGCCCTGCTGGCCCGCACCGGCCTCATGGACAACCGCCCGGCGACCTCGAACAAGATCGCGTGGGACTGGGTGGTGCAGCAGGGGCCGCGCGTGAAGTGGGAGCGCCACGCGCGGTGGGTGGACGACGGCGACCTGGTCACGTCCTCCGGCGTCTCGGCGGGCATCGACATGGCGCTCTCGGTGGTGGCGCGGCTGCACGGCGTCGACATGGCCCGACAGGCGGCCCGGTTCATGGAGTACGTGTGGCACGAGGACGCGAGGGACGATCCCTTCGCCTGACGCTCGTGTTCGTGGTGGCCGTCGCCATGTGCGGGGTCGGCCTCTGTCCTGACGGGACGCTCGCCCAGTCGCCCGACGTGCGCATCCTCACGCTCCGGGTGGTGACCGAGGAGATGTACCGGGCACAGCCCGGCTGGGAGGCCGAGCTGCGGCGCACCGTCAAGGCGGTCTCCGACATCTACGAGCGGAACTTCCAGATCCGCTTCCAGATCCAGGAGCTGGTGCGCTGGACGGTCGGCCCCGGCGTCCCGCTGCAGACCATCATGAATCGGCTGCACCGCGAGGTCTCGATCGGATCGGCCGACGTGCTGGTGGGCTTCGCGGCCGAGCGGTGCGAGGGCCTGCACTACGGCGTGGCCCAGGTCTTCGGGCGGGTGGCGATGGTGCAGACCGCCTGTCTCGACACCAAGGTCCTGTCGAACACCACCGCGGAGGCGGTGCTCTCGCACGAGATCGGCCATCTCTTCGGCGCGTTCCATCCCGGGCCGTCGGGGGCCGGCACCGTGATGCGCTACGGCCCCGCCGACCGCTTCGACTCGCAGAGCCTTCGCATCATCCGCATGCTGCGCGCGCGCGACTTCAACACCGGGGTGGAGGGCGTGGATCCGGCCATGCGCCAGGCGTGGAGCGCGATCTACGCGGAGGGGCACGCCTCCGACGAGTCCAATCCGCTGGCCGGGGCGATCGCCAACGCGGGCGCGACCCTCGAGGCGGAGGGCAAGCCGCGGGAGGCCGAGGCGCTGCTGCGCGAGGCGGCCGCCGTCGATCCGAGCGCGGCCCGCGTACACACGATGCTGGGGTTCCTCCTGAGCGGGCAGGGCCGACTGCCGGAGGCCCTGCGCGAGCTCGAGACCGCCAAGCGCCTGAGCTTCCGGGAGACGGAGGCGCGGACCGAGCTCGGGTTCGTGCTGCTCAAGCTCGGGCGCGACGACGAGGCGCTCACCGAGCTGCGCGACGTGCTCCGCGTCGACCGGCGCGAGCCGAGGCCGTACGTCGGGGTCGGCATGATCCTGGCGCGGCGCAACCGGATGGCGGAGGCGATCGCCGCCTTCCGCGGCGCGCTCGGCGTCGACGCCAAGCACGGACCGGCACAGCTCGAGCTGGCCTCCGCCCTCGACGTGGTGGGCCAGCCGGGCGAGGCGTGGACCGCGGCCACGCTGGCGCACGACCTGGGAGAAGACGTGCCGGCCGCGCTCTGGCAGCGTCTCGCCGACAAGCTGCCCACCGCGCCGCCGTTGCCGCCCACGTGCGGCGTGGCGGCGGGGCCGGCGATCGATCTCGAGCGTCCCGATCCGGCGTCGCGCGAGTACGTCACGAAGGTGCGCGAGCGCATCCGCGTGCATCAGGCCTACCCGCGCGAGGCGGTGGCCCGCCGGGAGGGGGGCGAGCTGCAGGTCGAGCTCCAGGTCGCGCGGAGCGGCAAGCTCGACTGCGTGGCGCTGCGGCGCTCGTCGGGCTCGGAGATCCTCGACCGGCACGTGATGGACGCGGTGCGGCTGGCCCAGCCGCTCCCCCCGATGCCGCCCCAGATGCCCCAGCCCTCGCTCACGCTGAGCGGCGTCTATCGCTATCGCGTCGGCCCCGCGCCCGACGCCCCGCCGCCGCCCCCGCGCTGACGCCGGCCGCGCGGCCGGCCGCCTCTGGCCCGTCCCGCCTCGGTGCGGTAAGGTACGACGACATGGCCTCGGCCCCCATCGCCACGCTCGAATCCATCCAGAAGCGGGTCCTCTGGCTGAGCGCGCTCATGGTCCACCACGCCAACACCGTGCGCCCGAACCCGGACGGCACCAAGGTGGGCGGTCACCAGGCCTCGTCCTCCTCGGTGGTGGGGCTCATGACCGCGCTCTACTTCCACGCGCTGCGCCCCGGCGACATCGTGGCCACCAAGGCCCACGCCTCGCCGATCCTCTACGCGATCGAGTTCCTGCGCGGCCGGCTCACCGCCGAACAGCTGCGCGGACTGCGGAGCCTGGGCGCGCTCCAGGCCTATCCGAGCCGGCGCAAGAACCCCGAGATCATCGACCTCTCGACCGGCTCCATGGGCCTCGGCGCGGTGAGCGCGGCCTTCGGCGCCCTCGCCGCGCGCTACGTGAGCCAGCACGGTGGCGCGGGGCTCCCGTCGCGCTTCATTGCGCTGGTTGGAGATGCAGAGCTGGACGAGGGGAATGTGTGGGAGGGGCTCCTCGAGGAGGCGGTGCGCGAGCTCGACAACCTGCTCTGGATCGTCGACGTGAACCGCCAGAGCCTGGACCGCGTGGTGCCGGACGCGCGGCGCGCCCAGGTGCGCGACTGGTTCCGCGGCGCGGGCTGGCACGTGATCGAGCTGCGCTGGGGCGGGCGGCTGCGCGCGCGCTTCGGCCGCCCGGGTGGCGAGCGGCTCCGCGCGCGCCTCGAGGGCCTGGGCGCCGCCGAGTACCAGGCGCTGCTGCGCCTGCCCGCCGGCGCGGCGCGCAAGGCGGTGGTCGCCACCCCCGAGGGCGAGACGGACGCGGCGATCGACCGGCTGCTGGCCGACGTGCCCGACGAGACGCTGGGGGCCCTGCTCGCCGACGTGGGCGGCCACGATCTGGCCGCGATCCTCGCGGCCTACGACGAGGCGGCCGAGCCGCGGCGCGGGCCCTGCGTGATCCTGGCCGACACCATCAAGGGCTGGGGCTACCCGTTCGCGGCCGACCAGCTGAACCACGGCACGCTGCTCACCCCGCGCCAGCTCGACGAGCTGCGCGGGGCGCTGGGTGTCGCGCCGGGCGAGGAGTGGGCCGGCTTCGCGGCGGGCAGTGCGGAGGCGGCGCTGGTCCGCGGGGCACCCGCGCCCTACGCGCCGCCGGCGCGGGAGGCCGCGCCCGACGTGCCCGACACACTCGAGGAGACGTATCCGCCGCAGAGCTCGACGCAGGAAGCCTTCGGGCGCGCGCTCGGCCGCCTGGGCCGGCTCCCGATCGGTGAGCGGATGGTGACGTTGTCCGCCGACGTCTCGGTGACCACGCACCTCGCGGGCTGGATCACGCGCAAGGGCGTCTACTTCCCGCGCGCCAAGCCCGCGTTCGCGGCGGAGGGCCCGGCGGTGGTGCAGTGGAAGGAGTCGCCGGCCGGCCAGCACGTCGAGCTCGGCATCGCCGAGCACAACCTCTTCCTCGCGCTGGGCGCCTTCGGCCTCACCCACGAGCTGTCGGGCCGGACGCTCCTGCCCATCGGCACGCTCTACGACCCCTTCGTGAGCCGCGGCCTCGACGCGCTCTACCACGCGCTCTACGCGGGCGGGCGCTTCATCGTGGCCGCGACGCCGTCGGGGGTGAGCCTCTCGCCCGAGGGCGGGGCCCACCAGTCGGTGATCACCCCCGGCATCGGAGTGGCGCTGCCCGCGATCGCGTACTACGAGCCCACCTTCGCCCAGGACGTGGAGTGGATCCTGCTCGACGGCCTCCGCCAGCTGATCGACCGCGATCAAGACGCGGAGAGCCTCTACCTGCGGCTCTCCACCAAGCCGATCGACCAGGCGCTGGCCCCCGCGCCGTCGCCCGCGCTGCGCGACGCGGTGCTGCGGGGCGGCTACCGCCTGGTCGACGCCCGCGAGCAGCCCGGCCACGACCCGGAGGCCAACGCGGTGCACATCTTCGCGGCGGGCGTGATGGTGCCCGAGGCGGTGGAGGCGAGCCGCGCGCTGGCCGCGGCGGGCATCTGCGCGAGCGTCTTCGCGGTCACGAGCCCGGACCGTCTCTACCGCGGGCTGCGCGCTACGCGTCCCTACGTACTCGACCTGGTCTCGGCGGACGAGGAGGGCGTGCCGGTGGTGTCGGTGCTCGACGGCCACTCGCACGCGCTCGCCTTCCTGGGCGGGGCGCTCGGCGTCCCGCAGCTGGCGCTGGGCGTCGATCACTTCGGCCAGTCGGGCGCGCGGGGCGATCTCTACCGCCACTACGGCGTCGACGCGGCCGCGATTGGCCGCGCCGCGCACAGTCTCCTTGCCCGCGGCCCGGCCCTGGGGTAGCATCCGGGCATCCCCGCGGCGCTCCATCGCGCCACCGCGCTCCAAAGGAGGAGCCTTACATGGACACCCGCCTCAAGCATCTGGCCGAGCAGCTCGACGCTGGTCTCATCGCCCGCCGGGAGTTCCTGCGCAAGGCGGCGATCGTCACCGGCGGCACCGCGGCGGGCCTGCACGCGCTCCGCTCCATGGCTCCCGCGCAGGCTAAGACCAAGCTGCGCCTCTGGCTCTTCAAGAGCTTCGTCACCGCGGGCAACGACGTGGTGGCCAAGCAGATCGAGACGTGGGCCAAGGACAAGAACGTCGAGGTGGAGATGGACTGGGCCACCTTCGGTGATCGCGAGCAGAAGTTCGTGGCCGCCATCGAGGCGGGGAACCCGCCCGACATGGCCGAGATGAACCTCTACGGGCCGATGCGCTACAAGGCCGCCCTCCGCGACGTCAGCAAGGTCGCGAGCGACGTCGCCGCGAGCAAGGGCGGGCTGCTGCCCTTCGCGGAGCGGCTGATGAAGGTCGATGGCAAGTTCCTCGGCGTTGCGCGCTACTCGATGACCACCGTGTTCTTCATCCGCAAGGACGTGATGGAGGCCAAGGGGCTCAAGGTCCCGAAGGTCTACGATCCGGACGTGGTGGAGTTCGCCAAGAAGTCCCAGGACCCGTCCAAGGACCTCTGGGGCTTCGGCCAGACCCTGAACCGCTCCGATGACGGCGACGGGTTCATGTCCAACATCCTCTGGGACTACGGCGGGGGCGTGTTCGACAAGGAGGGCAAGCCGGCCATCGGCACGACCTTCCTCAAGCAGAACACCGCCGCGCTGCAGTTCGCGGTGGACACGATCAAGAAGCACGGCATCCAGCCGCCCGGCGTGATGGGCTGGACCGACGTGTCCAACAACGAGGCGTACATGGCGGGCAAGCTGGTCACCACCAACAATGGAGCCAGCCTCTACTACGCGATGGTGTCGAAGAAGCACGAGCTGGCCCCCAAGACCACGCTGGTGCTGACCCCGGGCGGTCCCGCCGGATCGTTCGTCGGCTCGTCCTGCTACAACTGGGCCATCTTCCACAAGTCGGGGAAGGCCGATCTCTGCGAGGATCTCATCCGCTACGTGGAGGACGAGAAGCGCTTCGCCGAGTACATGCAGGTGTCGGTGGGGCAGGCGGGGCCGGTCTACAAGGGCCGGGTGGACAATCCCTACTGGAAGTCCGATCCGAATTTCGACGCGATCCTCCAGAACATCTTGCGCAGCGTCAACATCGGCTATCCGGGCCCCATGACGCCGGCGGCCGCCGAGGTGCAGGGGCAGAAGATCCTCACCGACATGGCCGGTCGCGTGGTGGTAGGCGGGCTCTCGCCCGAGGCCGCGCTGAAGGAGGCCCACGCGCGAGTCGAGGAGATCCACAAGATCCGCGGCAAGGCCTAGACAATGGCCACCGTCCATCCCTCCTCCCCCCCTCTCCCCGGCGGGGAGAGGGTCGGGGTGAGGGGCGGCTTCCACCCCGACGTCACACCCAAGCCCCGCGTCAAGCTCGAGGTCACGCTCCGTCGTCTCCTCGGCCCCGACTACCGCATGGGCTTCCTCTTCGTGGCGCCCATCGTGGTGCTGGTGCTGGCCCTGGTCGCGTACCCGTTCTGCTACGCGGTGTACCTCAGCATGACCCGCAAGTACGTGGGCATGCCGCCGGTGTGGGTCGGCCTCGAGAACTACATCCGCCTCACCTACGACGGCTTCTTCCAGCGCGCGGTCGTCAACAGCTTCACGTTCACCTTCGCCTCCGTCGCGATCAAGACGGTGCTGGGCATGGGCATGGCCCTGGTGCTCACCTCGAAGATCCGCTTCCGCTCGTTCTGGACCGGGGTGCTGCTGATCCCGTGGGTGGCGCCCACCGTGGTCTCCGCGCTCAACTTCCTGTGGATCTACGACTACAGCCTGGGGGTGCTGAACTACCTGCTCGTCCACGTGTTCGGCGTGCTCTCGCACGGGGTGGGCTGGCTCAGCGAGCCCGGCACCGCGATGTCGTCGGTCATCGGGGTGAACGTGTGGCGCGGCTTCCCCTTCTTCGGCATCAGCTTCCTGGCCGGCATGAAGGCGATTCCCGGGGAGCTGTACGAGGCGGCCGCGGTGGACGGGGCCACCGTGCTCCAGCGCTTCCGCCACGTCACGCTGCCCGGCATCCGCAACATCGTGATGATCGTGCTGCTGCTCTCGACGATCTGGACCTTCAACGACTTCGCGATCATCTACATCCTCACCAAGGGCGGGCCCGGCGGGGCCACCATGGTGCTGCCGGTGCTGACCTACGAGATCGCCTTCGGGGCCCAGCGCCTGGGCGAGGCCATCGCGGTCGCGCTCTACATGCTGCCCCCGCTCGCCTTCGTGATCATCGTGCTGTCGAATTACATGCGCAAAGGCCGGACCCGGTGATCGTCCGGAAAGGTCGCAGCACCGTCCAGATCGAGCGGACCCAGTCCGCGGTCTCCTACGCGATCCTGATCACCTTCGTGCTGTTCGTGGTGTTCCCGTTCTACTGGATGATCGTCACGTCCTTCAAGGGCGAGACCCAGATGCGCAGCGTGGTCTCGATGTTCTGGCCGAGCCCGTTCGTGGCCGAGAACTACGAGCACCTGTTCAAGAAGACCGAGTTCGTCTCCTGGTTCGGCAACAGCGTCATCGTCGCGGTGTCGAGCACCGTCCTGGCCACCGCGGTGGGCACGCTCGGCGCCTACGCGCTGGCCCGGCTCAAGTTCCTGGGTCGCGCGTTCATGGCCAGCACGGTGCTGATCACCTACCTGGTACCGCCGTCGATCCTGTTCATTCCGCTCTACGCCCAGATCCGCAATCTGGGCCTGGCCGACAGCCTCACCGGCCTGATCGCGGCGTACCCGTCCTTCACGGTGCCGTTCGTGACCTGGCTGCTGATGGGCTACTTCGAGTCGATCCCGGTGGAGCTGGAGGAGTCCGCCATGATCGACGGGGCCACCCGCTTCGGCGCGTTCCGCCGGGTGATCCTGCCGCTCGCCGCCCCCGGCCTCCTCGCGAGCGCGCTCTACGCCTTCACCCAGGCGTGGAACGAGTTCCTCTACGCCCTCGTGTTCATCACCAACGTGAAGCTGCGCACGTTGCCGGTGGGCCTCTCCACCTTCATCACCGGCGACGTCTACGGCTGGGGCTATCTGATGGCCGGCGCGGTCCTCACCACCCTCCCGGTCATCGCCGCCTACATCTACCTGCAGAAGTACATGGTGGAAGGCCTCACCGCCGGGAGCGTGAAGGGCTAGCCTTTCTCCCTCTCCCCTTTGGGGAGAGGGCAGGGTGAGGGGCTGGAGGGTGAGGGGCTGCCGGCTGAGGGGCCCGCCGCAGCGCCGACTCGATCAACGCCTCCACCATCCACCGCGCGACGACCTCCACCTCGCGGTAGCTCGCCCCCCAGATGTCCCGCAGCACCACGTACGACTCGATCCCGTAGATCAGCGAGAGCGCCTTGAGCAGTCGCTCGTAGGCCTCCGGCCCGAGCGTGGCGGCCAGCGGCGCGGCGGCCCGGTGCAGCATGTAGCGGCGGTGCCCGCGCCGGTACGGCTCCTCCTCCAGGAGCCCCATCCGCTCGAGCGACTCGTGCTCCAGCGAGAGCTGCAGGGCCGCCCGCATGTGCGGCTCGAACCGCTTGAACAGCGGGAACGTCTTGTCGAACAGCTCGCGCACCCGCACCAGGCCGTCGGCCGCGGTCGGCTCGAAGCGCCGCACCGGGGCCAGGCTCTCCGCCACCACCGCGCTCACGAGCTTGCTGCGGCTCGGGAAGTAGCGGTAGGCGGTGGCGCGCGAGACGCGGGCCTTCACCGCGAGCTCGGGGACCGACGGGATGCGCCCGCGCCGGACCAGCGCCATCGCGTGGCCGAGCAGCAACCGGTAGGTGCGCGCCGGCGGACCGGTGGGGCCGGTGTCGGGGGGTGGCGGGGTCCTCACGGCTCGCTACTGTGACCGCGTAATTGCTGGTTGACAAGAGGGGAAGGCGCTTCCTACTATGGCCCACTCGCGTGAGACAGGTGTCTCATGAAAGCCGGAGCTGCCCACCGCCGCGCAGCACCCGACCCGAGGCGGGGCCGCTCCCAGGCAGGAGGGCGGCATGACCAGCGTTCTGTTCACGAACGTCCGGATCTTCGACGGGACCGGCGCTCTGGCCTATCCGGGAGAGATCCTCGTCCAGGGCATCTCGCCGTTCCACAAGGATCCGCATAAGGAGCCGGCGCGCGGGCAATTCCGCCGGTCCGCCGCGTGAGGACAGGCGGAAGCTCCGCGTGACCACGCAGTTCGTCGAGCGGATGGCGGTCGAGACCGACGGGAGCGGCGAGGCGGTGTTGATGATCCACGGGCTCGGCGGGACTTCCAATGTGTGGACGCCGGTCCTGCCCGCGATGAGTCACCACCGGACGATCCGGCCGGACCTGCCCGGGTCGGGCCGCTCGCATCGAGTGGAGGGACCGCTCTCGATCGAGCGCTTCGTCCAGGCGATGCAGCGCGTGTGCGCGGTGCTCGGCCTGGAGCGCGTGCACGTGGCCGCGCATTCTCTCGGGACGATCGTCGCGTTTCACATGGCGATCGCGGCCCCGCGGCTGGTGCGGAGCCTCGCGCTCTTCGGCCCGGTGCTGTGCCCGCCCGACAGCGCGCGGCCGGGCATCCGCGCGCGGGGGGAGAAGGCGCGCGCGGAAGGGGAGGCGGGCATGCAGGCCATCGCCGACGCGCTGGTGCAAGGGGCGATCTCGAGCGAGACGCGGACGCGGCGGCCGGTCGCGGTGGCGGCGGTGCGGGAGCTGGTGATGCGCCAGTGCCCGGACGGCTACGCCCGCTCCTGCGACGCGCTCGCGGATGCGCGGGCGGTGGAGGTGGCCGGCATCGATTGCCCGACGCTGCTGGTGACCGGCGACGAGGACGCCATCGCCCCGGCCCAGGGGGTGCGACAGATCGGCGAACGCATCCGGGGCGCGCGGGTGACGGTGCTGCCGCGCTGCGGGCACTGGACCATGGTCGAGAAGCATGAGGAGTGCGATGACCTGTTGCGACGCTTCTATTCCAGGCGCATGTAACGGGTCCGCCTCGTGAACGAACCACGGGTGAGGCGGACGGGTCCTGGCGCCGCGGGCGGCTCCCGCGCGACCGGCTCCGTCACCCACTCGCCGGACTCGTCGCTCTTCGAGCGACGCACCGGACTCGGGGGGCCCACTGCGCTCGGTCGCGCGGGAGCCGCCCGCGGCGCCACCCGTCCGGTCACGGTAGCCGCTTCATGAGCAGGGTGGACTAGAGCCGGCATGTCAACATTCTGGAGGTGGTTCTGGGGGCTGGTGGTCGGGGTGCCGGCGGCGGCGTTCGTAGTGTGGGGGCTCGCCGACAACCCGAAGTTGTTTCTCACCACCGGGATGAACGGGCTGACACTGGCGGCGCTGTACTTCCTGGTGGCGAGCGGGTTCACGCTGGTCTTCGGCCTCATGCGCAATGTCAACCTGGCCCACGGCTCGCTCTACCTGCTGGGCGCCTACGTGGGCTACGTGGTGGGGGAC
>Ga0210408_10003324_pt1 | contig 14941 bp, 15 predicted proteins | sample IncBWH4MmetaG_FD_155471 | JGI IMG/M metagenome (GOLD analysis project Ga0210408, IMG submission 155471) | Forest soil microbial communities from Barre Woods Harvard Forest LTER site, Petersham, Massachusetts, United States - Inc-BW-H-4-M | ecosystem: Environmental > Terrestrial > Soil >...
CATCGGGCACACAGGTTCAATAACGCCGTGCAAAATATGGGGGAGGTGCTGGTCAGCGTTGCCGGCATCGCGACGCTTGGTCTTGGTGCGCTAAGCGTGAGCAAGGGGTCGATGACTTCAGGCGCGCTGATCGGCACCATGGCTCTGGTGTGGCGGGTGCTGTCGCCGCTGCAATCGACCTATCTTTCCCTGCCTCGGCTCGAGCAGGCACTGCAGACCTTCAAGCAAATTGACAGGCTCATGAAGATACGAAGTGAACGCGACGTGCGGGCGCCACGATCCTTTTTCTGGCAATTTAGTGGAAAAGTATCCGTACAGCGCCTTGCCTTTCGCTACGCGCAACGCCAGGAGGCCGTGCTCCGTGGTGTGCAACTCGAGATCAAGCCGGGCGAGATGGTCGCCATCACCGGCGCAAGCGGCGTTGGCAAAACGACACTGCTTAGACTTATAGCGGGGCTATATCCGCCTACCCTTGGCGCTGTGCTGGTCGACGATATGGATTTGCGGCAGATTGATCCGACCGAATGGCGCTCCCAGATAGCATTTATGCCGGAAACGACGAGTTTCTTTTACGGCACCTTGGCGCAAAATATTCGGCTTTCGCGACCGGATGCAAATGACGCAGAGGTAGTGCGGGTTCTCCGAGAAATGGGACTGGATAGCGAAGAACAGTTGATGTGCGGAGGCATCGATCGCCGCCTGACGGCTGCAGATCTTGAGAATTTCTCGGATGCCCTGAAGCAACGGTTGGCGCTGGCACGCTGCTTCATAAAGGACGCGCCCGTCTATTTGCTGGATAACCCGGCGGCTTCCCTCGACACCGCGTCAGAATTGCACTTGCTCAATAAGCTTGCGGCGCTGAAGGGTCGCGCGACGGTTCTGTTTACGACGTTCCGCCCGAGCCATATGCGGCTGGCCGACCGCGTCATCCTGCTCAAGGACGGACAAGTATTCCTGGACGGTCCCCCGGATAGGGTCTTGGAGCGCATAGCCGCGGCAGCCTGATATTTAGCCGCACATTTTATTAATGCGAACTACCTATAATTGGCGCGTCTTATGGACGCCCATTTTGAGACTCGAACACCTTGCTGCCAATACTTACCAGGCGAACTGAAATCGCGAGACGTCTGACCCAACCACTGGTGTTGGAAGATGGCCGGCCGCCTCGCGTGTTGGTCGCGACCCTTATTACTATTTCTGGCTTCGTCATTGCCACGATCGTCTGGGCGTCCATGACGCGGGTCCGGGAAGTCACCATCGCTCAGGGCCAAATCGTACCACGCGGTCAAGTTCAAACGGTTCAGCACCTTGAAGGTGGAATTGTCGCTGAGATTTTTGTCAAGGAGGGTTCGAGGGTAACGGCCGAGCAGCCCCTTGTTCGGTTGCGCCCGGAATCATCAGTCGGTGAACGAAACCAATTTGAAGCCCGACGCGCAGCCTTGAAACTTCAGCTCATCCGTCTCGAGGCACAGAGCCGCGATGAGACGCCGGACTTTGACGATCTGGCCAGGAAATTCCCGGATCTGGCGACCGAGCAAGAAAAGCTGTATGTCAGCGCAATTTTCCAGAGGCGGCAGGAAAGGGCAACCCTGGCCGCCAAGGTTGCGCAGAAACGCGGTGAAATAGCTACGCTGACATCTGGCGTGGAATCTGCGAACGCGCAGGTGGACGTCCAGCGCGAATTGGTCGAGATGCAAGATAGCCTGAAAAGCTTGGGGACCGGCTCACGAAAGAGCTGGCTCGAGGCCAAATCTGCTTTCCAGCGCAGCGAAGGTGATCGGCTCAATCTCGAGGGTAAGCTCGATACGGCCAAAGAGGCCTTAATAGAAGCTGAAAGCAGTTTGTCGGAAGCCGATGCCAAGGCGCAGCAAAAGCTAAGCGAGGAGAGGGTTAAGGCGGCAACTGATCTGGCAGAAACCGAACAGCAGCTTGTCAAGCTTGCCGATCGCTCCGATCGCCTATTGGTTCGGGCGCCTTCCGATGGGATCGTGCAAGAACTCGCTCCGAAATCGATCGGCGAAGTAGTGCGACCCGGCGACCTCGTGGCCCGGATCGTACCCACGGAGCGTGAGCTGGTTGCCGAGGTGCACATCGATCCGAAGGATGCCGGCCACATACGCACCGATGCGGATGCGGAGATTCGGCTTTTGACCTATGACAGCACAATCTTCGGTCCCGTTCGGGGCAGGGTCGAATATTTGTCGGCTACGACATTTTCACCACCGCCCGCTCAACAGACTCCTCCCGGCCAGAATAGTGCCGAACCTTATTACAAGGCTACGATACGGCTTCTGCAGGACCATGTTCGCTCCGGCACCACCGACTATCCAATTACGCCAGGAATGGTTCTTCAAGCGCACATTCAGACCGGCTCCAAATCGATCATTCGATATATGTTTAAGCCGGTCTTCAACTCGTTGGATGTGGCGTTTACCGAGCGATAGGCCATCCCCTCTGCCGTGGGACCAACAGCAAAGCGGGCCGCTGGTCGGTGCTTGCTGTATTGCATGAGTCCGCTATCCGGACCGGACGTCGGCGCATTTCGTGGAGAGGTGATCCAGCCGCTATCAACGCTGCCCGGTTTGAGACATGCCGCGGGCCCAATCAGCGCTACAGAGAGACCTCCTTCGGTTGGTCTTTTGTTTGGTTCGAGAATTAACCCGCAGCGCCGGCATTCAGCTTAACGAGCGAGTTCGGTTGCAGTGTCATACGAAAGCGATAGCGTAACTGCACGGGATTATCCCATTCGAATCTACCATTGCAGAGCCGCCGGGCCGTCATATTCCGATGCCCGGTCATTGCGTTAAGCAAGATGGAGCATCGTAGTGAAACAAACGACATCCGGTCGCCCCCCTGATCCGGATTTCGAGACGTTTGACGACGGCACGACCGGCGATCACGTAGCGCTTTACGAGTTCGGTCAGTCGGCGAAGACAGACTACCCTTCGCATGAACCCGCCCCTCTATTTCTATCTGGACACGACGACGAGCCGGATCCGCGGGAATTCACAAATTTCTTGCGGAAGCGAAGCCCCTCCGTCTCGTCACGGATTCTCGCGAGCGTTTTGCTGGCATCGGCCGTGGCAGTCCTGTTCGCGCTGTTTTCTTCCGATGACATGCGCAACATCGTCGTCGATGCCAAAGTTTCGATTGCCGCCATGCTTCCGTCACCATTCGCGGCGGCACAACCGGACACCGTGCAACTTACGGCAAAGGACATCGAATTGTTGAACGATCCGGCCCGGCTATCGAGGCCGGCAAATCAGACGCCCGACGTTCGCAGCGTGACGACGGTCACGATAGCGCCGTCGCGCGAGGAAATTACGTCGGCCCTTCAGAGCGCGAAGCAGAGAGAGGTGCCGGCCGCCGTGGCACCGGCCGCAGCCGCGACGAAAGAGCAGTCGGATGCCGAGAAGGAAGCGCTATTCAAGCAATTCCTGGCTTGGGAGGTCGAGCGAAATGCGCGGGCGCAGGCGCGAGTTCGGCCCAAAAAGGCGAAACGCCGCCCGCCCACGTGACCGCGGCTGCTGTCGTGCGCGAGAGTCGTCCGTCAAACTTGCCCGGAAGCTAGAGGGAGCACGACGACACGTCTCGGTTCGGCGCGACATCCCATCGGACCAGAGTGAACATCTTCGGTTGCGCTTAATCGCCCCGCACCTCGCGCGGCGTGAGGCCGTACTGACGGCGGAAGCGGCGGTTGAAATAGGAGAGATCGCCGAAGCCGACATCGTAGGCGATGGTGCTGATCGCGGTGCGACTCGGGCCGGACTCGCATAACAGCCGGTGCGCGCGCGCCAGACGCTGCGCCATGAGATATTCGGAGAATGTCGTGCCGTCGGACTCGAACAGACGCTGCAAGTAGCGCGGGGTGACGTTGAGGCTAGCCGCGAGCGTCCCAACCGAAGTATCGCGGCGGTGGCAATGCGCGACGATGTAGGCTTTCGCGAGCTTCAGGCGCGCAGCGCGCAAGCCTCGGGTCCTCGCGGTATCGGCAAAATCCGCCGATGGGCCGACCGCAAGCGCCAGCAGATCCTGTACATGGCGGACCGACACGTTGCGCAACTGCTGATCGATCACGGAACCCGCGCTCATCAGCCAGCCGGCATAATCCGCGAGAAGTCTCAGCGCGCCCCGGTCACCGGGGATCGGACGCATCAAGGCGTCGTCTAGATTGACAACCGTCTGTTCGAACATGGTGCGCGGCAGACGCAGTGTGAAGGATCGCCCCATGCTGGTGCGGTGGAACGATGCCGCTTCGCCACCGCTCAACACGATCGCCTCGCCCTCGCGCAGGCTTTGCTCGCGGCCACGGGATGCGATATTGGCGGTTCCGGCCCGGTTGATCGCGACGATGATGTCGTCGTTGCCGTCAGCGAGAAAGCGGCCGCTGCGCGAGATTTTCGCAGGCGACGACGAAGCGTCCATGAGCTGCAATCCCGGGAGCGCCAGCGACGCCATCCGAGCTACGAAAGCCGTATCTCGCGCCGGTTCAAGATCGACGCGGAGCATGACCTGTCCATAATGTTCGCGCCAAAAGGCAGTGCGGTCCTTCTCGGGGATATGATCGGTAGAAAATTCAACAATGCGATTGTCCAAATCCGTCATGGGAGTCACGCCAATCAGTTGAGGCCATTCCGCTCCCCGCGTACCGCATCCCTCCGCCCGGCCACCTGTTAGCGCTTTGGGTGCTACCCGGCATCATCCGATCGGATGACATCGGGTGCGCATGCTGCGGGGCGCCGTGATGTCGCCCGCCACCCACGGTCGGTCGCAAAGGCCCAAGACCGCCGGCAGCACCGACCTGCAGCGCCCGCCGCGATTTCTGCCCGCCACAACAAATGGCTCATTCTAGTCCCTTGAGATTTCCTTGAGACTATCTTGAGATTCTCTTGTGGCTCCGTTGCGGCCTTCGTGAAATGAATTCGCGCCGACGGGCGCCGGCAGCAAATGCCTATAATCGTGAATGACCCTCCGCGCCGCGCGCGCACGCGAATCTTGCAAGGCATGCAATAGAGCGCGCGCCGCGCGAGCCAATAACCGCGAACCATTCCGGTGCTCGATCCTTGACGCGGGCGGGTAAACTGAAGCGATTTTTGACAAGGCAGGACCTCGCTAAGTTGGTTCGCGGACTCTAGGGCGCAACGCGCAAACGCGCTTGGACACAGCCGTCAATCGTTCGGGCTACAGCGAAGCGAAGTGACGTGCCGCACAGAACTCGGTGTGGGGCGGTGTTATTGAACCAGAGCGGCGCTGCCGCGACCAATGACGGGGAATTCCGTCAAACCAATGGGGTTGATCAAATCGCAAACGGCGCGTGCTGATTGGCGCGCCTTGCGGGGTAGCTGGAGACGTAATGTTGAGAACTAATCTTTATGTGCAGGTGGTCGAAGCCATGCCCGATCGCGCCAATGCCTTGGAAGATGCCCTCGACCTTCTCGCCGACGGCGTCGCACTGCTCCGGCGTGACGGAGGGATCGTCTATGCCAACGAGGCGCTGCGGATTCTCGCGGCGCGCGGCAGCGATTTCCGCATCGATCGCCGCACCGTTGAATTTCCGACAATCGAGCTGCGCAACCGTTTCGCCGCCGCCTTGAGCGCCGTGCAACGAGTCGACGACCCTGCCGCCGCCTTCGGCCCGGCCGACTTCGCAGTACCGCGGGAAGGCGGCCTTCCGCCCTTTACGGTATCGGTGCGCCCGCTGACGCGCGCGCGAATGGAGGCGACCCAAAACCCCGATGCGGTGGCGATGCTCTTGATCCACGACCCGCTCCAGCAAAATTCGGCAACCTCCCGCATGCTGCAGGAGCTCCACGGCCTCACCAACGCCGAGGCGCATCTGGTGCAGGCGCTCGGCACCGGCATGACGGCCGTGGGCTATGCGCGGTCCCGCCGCGTCAGCGTGACGACCGTCTATACCCATCTCCGCCGGACGCGCGAAAAGACCGGCTGGAAGAGCGTCGCGGAACTGACGCGACGATTCCATGAACTGAACGTCGCGCTGCGCGCGAACTGATCGCGGTCTTCTGGCGCGCTACTCGACGCGCTCGCTGTACCGATAGAAATCCGGGCACTGCTCTAACAGCCCCTCATAGTCGGCAATGCCGCTTTCAGCGGCGTCGTGCTCAGGCTCTTCACCGGCATCGGGTTCGCGCTCGTCATCCTCCAGGTCCGGATCGATTTCGCTGGCGTCGAGAAATGCGATCAGCCGGTCGATTTCCTCGCGCGCCGCGCGGCGCAGCTCGCGCAAGGTTTTCAACGCGTCCGCGCCCTCGACATGAGGATACCCGAAAAGGCTCAGAGGCTCGGAGCTGGTTCAAGCGACAACGTCTGCAAGCCGCCGAAGCGGCGCTCGCGCCGATGGAACGACGCCAGCGCTTCGGCGAGATCCTCGGCCTCGAATTCGGGCCACATCCGCTCGGTGAAGTGCAATTCGGCATACGCGCCTTCCCAGAGCAGGAAATCGGACAAGCGCTTCTCGCCGCTGGTGCGGATGATGAGGTCGACGTCACGAAGCCCGCTCTGCCCGGTGACGAGATCGGAGAACATCTCGCGGGTGATTTTTTCCGTTCCTGCGACCCGCGCGGCCGCATTGAGGATCGCATCGCGCGAGGAGTAGTCGACCGCAACGCGCAGATGCAGCACATCGCCGCCTGCCGTCGCTTTTTCCGCGCGCCCGATGGCTGCCGCGATACCGTCAGGCAAACGGTCGCGGCGCCCGATCACGGTGAGACGAACGCCATTGCGGACCAGGCTCTCGACCTCGTTGGCGAGATAGAACCGCAATAGCGTCATCAGCGCAGTGACCTCCGCCTTGGGGCGGCGCCAATTGTCGGTCGAGAACGCATAGAGCGTCAGCGTTCCCACGGCCTGCGCGGGCGCCGCTTCGACGATTCGCCGGATCGCTTCGACGCCGGCCTCGTGCCCGCGCAGGCGCGACAGGCCACGGCGGGTGGCCCATCGCCCGTTGCCGTCCATGATGATGCCGACATGAAGCTTGGAGGATTGGGGTTCGGCGGGGGGATCACTTTGCATTGCAAAGTTCCTGTGCAAAAATAGAGACGATCAGGTTGGCAGGATGCCGAGCCGCGCCAGCGGCGCGGGCTCCTTGCCGGCGGCCTTCGCTGCGTCCCGCACCAGCCGTTCGAGCACGGCCAGATAATCCAGGAAGCGGCGGCGGCCGGATTTGGTCAGGCGGCAACTGGTATGAGGCCGATTGCCCTCGTAACCCTTGGTGACCTCGACGAGGCCCGCTTCCTGCAACACCTGCAAGTGACGGCTGAGATTGCCGTCCGTCAGTCCGCAGAGTTGCTTGAGGTCGGCGAACGCCAATCCCTGCGGGTGAGCCATCAGCGAGGTCAAGAGTCCAAGCCGCGCCTTCTCGTGGATCACGCGGTCGAGACCGTCGTAGGAGAACGGTGCGCTTTCAGTGGTCGGCATCGGTCTCTCCTGATGCAAAGTACAGGATCGCAGCCATCAACGATTGGCCGACCGCAAACGGCAGGCCCATGGTCCAAGGCGACAGTCCATGGCTTTGGCTCGCCAGTATCAATACCGTGAAACCGGCGACGAAGTACCAGGCGCCGGCGAGCGCGACGGTGCGCGGCAGCGAACGAACGGATGCAAATATGCCGAGACTGACGAGTATCTGCCAAAGCCCCGGCAGCATCCACAGCGTATCGGCTGCAAATTTCCAGAGCATCGCCGCGAGCAACACGCCGGCGACGCCCGCGGGAAGGAACTGCTCGATCGCCTGATGAATCATGGCGTCGGCAAGGCCCGAATGGTGCCGGCGCGAACGCGCCCGCATCTCGATCCAGATCATCACCGCCGACAGCACCGCGGCCAAGGCCCAGCCCGTGAAGAAGGCGATCGGATCGCGACTTGGATCGCCAAGCCAGTAAAATTGCAGAATGGCGGCGACGAGCGCCACGACGCCGGTCGCAGCCACCGCCGCCGGGCCATAGCCGCGAAATGCGGTCCCGGCGGCTAGCTGGCTGCGAATAGCAATGATATCGGCCAGTGCCTTGTCGAGATCGTGCATTCGGGCGGGTCCAATTAACTTTGTATTGCAAAGCAATACTGAATCGCAAAGCAAATGCAAGGGCCGTGGCGAGCCCGGTCGCACCTCGCCAGCATTTCGCCGTAAAATATCCACTCCCGGTTGCTGTCCTATGGAAGGGGTACATAAGATACGGCCGTCGTGTGGCGTCGAGGTTGCTATGTCGAAAGCGTTTTTTGTTGCGTGCCTTTTCCAGACAGCCTTCGTCTCCATCGCCAATGCCGCGGGACCATTCGGCAGCATCCATGTCGGGGCATGGAACGGCGGCGCCTATACCGACAACAATACAGGCGCGTTCTCGCACTGCGCGGCGGGGTCGCAATATGCAAGCGGCGTTTCGCTGATCGTCAGCCAGACCGCCGGCAATTCCTGGCTGCTCGGCTTGGGCAGCACCGCCTTTCATTTCACCAAGGGCGACACGCTGCCGATCGACGTCACCTTCGACGGACAAGTCCAGGCAAAACTGTTTGCGACCGCTAATTCGGCGGTCCTGATTTCGGCCATCATGCCGCCGAATGTCGCGCGCACCTTTCAGAAGTCGAGCCTGATGGTAGCGGTCGCTCGCGGCACGCCCCTGCAATTCAACCTCAGCTCGACGGGGCCGCTGCTCGCGGCGCTTGCCAATTGCGTCACCAGGGTCAAGGCAGAAGGCGTCGACAACGCCGGCGATTTCGCGGCGCCCAAGGCGGTTGCGGCCAATTCGGACCCGCCGAATGCCGCACCAACCAGCCCCAAGGCGTCACAGACCGTGAGCAAGACCGGCACCGGCTTCGTGATCAGCGCCAGCGGCCACATCGTCACCAATCACCACGTCGTCAATGGTTGCACCGGCGATATTCACGGCAATCTGAGCGGAGAGCCGGTCACCACGTTGCGCGTGGTCTCCAGCGACGAAGCCAACGACCTGGCCCTGCTGCAGGGGCCGGCGGCCTCGTTCAAGGACTTCGCCAAAATACGTGACCGCGCGATCCGCCCGGGCGATTCGGTGGTCGCGATCGGCTTTCCCTATCACGGCCTCCTGACCTCGGATTTTACCATCACGACAGGCATCGTGAGCTCGCTGAGCGGGCTCTTGAACGACACGCGCTTTCTACAGATCAGCGCGGCGGTGCAGCCCGGCAATAGCGGCGGGCCGCTATTGGACACCAGCGGTCAAATCGTCGGGATGGTCTCCGCCAAGATCAACGCGATGAAATTCGTCAGGGCGACGGGCAACATTCCCGAGAATATCAACTTCGCCATCAAGACGGGGGCGATCCGCGACTTCCTGGACAACAGCGTCGTGCCCTACCAGACCGCGGAGCCGAACGGCGAGCTTAAGACCGCCGAGATTGCGGGAAACGCGCGGGGCTACACGCTGTTGATCTCCTGCACCGCGACCGAACAGGCCGACGCCAAGAAATGAGGCGTCAGCTCTGGCAGGATGCAGCCGCGCTTGCAGCCGGTTTGTACTGGTCGCGCAGCCGCAGCCAGTCCATCGGATAGGGCAAGCCCTCCTCGTGGCGCCCCAGCGGGGTCAGGTCAAGATAATGATAGGCGGCGTTCATCATGTCGAGGCCGCGGGCGAAGCAGGAATAGGTGTGGAAGAGATCTCCCGCCTCGTTCCGGTAGAACACGCTGATGCCGGGCGCCTCTTCCACCCCGAAGCCTGAGGTGCCAAAATTATAGACCTTGGCACCCGACTTGACCTGTTCCGGCGTGAACGAGACCGCGAAATCGTAGTTGAAGTCGCCTTCCGCCGACGACAGCCAGTCGAACGTCCAGCCCATCCGCTTTGCAAACGCCAGAAGCTTTTCAAGCGGCGCGCGCGAGACCGCCACCAGCGTGGTGTCGCGCGCGGCCAGATGCGGCACCATCCGTTCGAATCCGTCCGCCCAGAATGAACAGCTCTTGCAGCCCTCGTTCCAGTCGGGCGCGAACATGAAATGCTGCACCACGAGCTGGCTGCGGCCCCTGAACAGATCGGCCAGCGTCCGCTTGCCATCGGAACTGTCGAACACGTAATTCTTGTCGACCTTGACCCACGGCAGCGCCCGGCGCTCCTGGCTCAAGCGGTCGCGCGCGCGGGTATATTCCTTCTCATGCGCCATGTGCGCCTTGCGCGCTTCGATCCATTCGTCACGCGAAACGATCTTGTGCGGTTGCATGATGAACTCCTCTTTCAGGCGAGATATTTTTCAAGCTTTTCGAGCGACCCCAGCCAGCCGCGCTCGTGGCCGTCGCGCGCGGCCTGATCGAACAACCGCTCGTGATGAACCGTGAGCAAAGTGCCGTGGCCGTCGGACTTGAGCGTGACCGTCACCAGCGACTCCCGTTCGGGTGTCGAGTGCCATGCCCAGCTGAACACCAGCCGCTCGTTCGGCACTACTTCGCGATAGACGCCGCCGACCTCGAAATATTCGCCCGCCTCGATGTTGAAGCTCACGCGATAGCGGCCGCCGACCCGCGGGTCGACTTCAGCCCGCATGGTGCCGGGCTTCACATCGACGCGTCCAAACCATTGGATCAGCTCTTGCGGGTCGGTCCACGCCGCGTAGACTCTTTCCGGACGCGCATTGAGGCGACGTTTGAAGGTGAGGCTTGGCCGCGTGACGAGGCCGGCGCCGGCGGCGCTTGATTGGCTGACCATCGTTCTTCCTCCACAAAAGCAGCAAGGCGATCGAGATTGTCGGACCAGAAGCGCTGGTAGCGGTTCAGCCAATCCATCGCCTGCCTCATTGGCCTCGCCGTCAGCCGGCATGCCACCGTGCGGCCGGTCTTCTCGCGCGCGATCAGGCCGGCATCCGACAAGACATCGAGATGCTTCATGATCGCCGGCAGCGACATCGCAAATGGCTGCGCCAGATCGCTCACTGAACGGCTGTCACGGCCTTGCAGCCGTGCCAGCAGCGCGCGCCGCGTCGGGTCCGCGAGCGCGGCAAAGGTCCGATCCAGCGCCTCGCCGCCATACTTAACCATGTGGTTTAGTATATGCGTACGCCAAAAACAGTCAAGCGGTGCTTACGAAAATTCAGTCGTAGTAATAGTTCGGGTAGCGGGGCCGCCGCGGCGGCAACCGGCCGAACGCGACGCGCGGATTGATGTTGCAATAGGCGAACCGGCCCGAGGCCGACGCCTCGCACTGCGCATAGGTCTGGTACGCGCAATCGCCGGGAACGCCCTCGTTCCTGCCCTGCAGGCACCAGGGATAATCATAGGCCGCGGCCGGAGCGGACGTTGCCAGCGTGGCAACGCAACCCGCGGTCAAAGCCATCATCGCCAATACAAGCTTGCGCATACCTTCTCTCCTTCGGCGCTGACCCAACGCATCGCCCTCTGGTCAAGCACTATATCATCGAAAGAAAGGTTCCGCAGATCACTCTACCTTGAGGCCGGCGAACTCGACCACCCTCTTCCATTTCTCGGTTTCGGCCTTGATCTGCTCGCCAAAGGCCTCCGGCGACTGGATCAGCGGCTCGCCACCCAATTCGACCAGGCGCTTCTTCATCTCCGGTTCAGCCAGGATCGCGTTGATCTCGGAATTGAGCCTTTCGATGATCTCCTTTGGCGTATTCTTTGGCGCGCCCATCCCGAACAGCGCGCTCGCTTCATAACCCGGGACGGTTTCGGCGATCGCCTGCACGTCGGGCAATTGCGGGGATCGTTCCGTGGTCGTCACCCCCAATGCACGCAACGAACCGGCGCGAACATGCTGGATGATCGAGGGCATATTGTCGAATATTACTTGAACCTGGCCACCGAGCATGTCGGTGATTGCGGGCGCCGCACCCCGATAGGGCACGTGCTGCATCTGGGTGCCGGTCATCGCCATGAACATTTCACCGGACAGATGCACCGAGGTGCCGTTGCCGGAGGAGGCCATGTTGACCTTGCCGGGATTGGCCTTCACATATTCGATGAACTCGACGACATTTTTCGCCGGCACGTCCTTGTTGACCGTCATCACATTCGGCACCCGATTGAAGGAGGCGATGGCTGCGATGTCGCGGACGAAATTGAATTTCAGATTGGCGTAGAGCGAGGTGTTGATGTAGTTCGCCGGGTTGATGAGCAGCACGGTGTAGCCATCGGGCTCGGCGTTGACCACCGCCTCGGTGCCGATATTGTTGCCGGCGCCGGGTTTGTTTTCGACCACGAATTGCTGGCCGAGTTTTTCCGATAACCGCTGGCCGATCAGGCGCGCCAGGATGTCGGTGGCGCCGCCCGGCGGATACCCGACCACGAAACGCACCGGCCGTGTCGGATAATCCAGCGCCGTCGCGCCGGCCACAGACCCAATCAGGGCCGGAAGGCCCACTCCAATCAGGCCGAGCGCGGTGCGGCGTGAGGTCATTGCAATTTCTCCCCATTTTGTTCTTGTTGAACTGAAGGCGGCCGGCGTTGTAACAAACAACCCCCGATGCGGCCAGTGCGGTACATATGCATAAGAGCGCGACGAAAGGATAATCCATGCCGGTCAAGGTCAGCGCGCTCGATCACATCGTGATCAACGTCTCCGACGTGGCGCGCACCGCCGAGTGGTATCAAAAAATTCTCGGCATGGAGATCAAGGTGTTCGATCCCGGCCACGGCAAGACCAGGCGGACCTCGCTGCTGTTTGGCGATCAGAAGATCAATGTGCGGCCATGCGACGCCGACAAGGTCAAGTGGTTCACCGCGGATCATGAAATGGCCGGCAGCGATGATCTCTGCTTTCTGACCTCAAGCACGCCGGGTGAGGTGGTTGCGCATCTTGAGGCGAACGGCGTTGCGATCGAAGAAGGCCCGACCAGGAAACAGGGCGCCCGCGGCACCCTGCAGTCGGTCTATTGCCGGGATCCGGACGGCAGCCTGATCGAGATTTCGTCCTACGAGAAAGATGCCGGCGAACCGTTATAGCAAGGCCTGGATCAGCATGCGCTGAACGCCACCGGCCGGAATGCTTGCAGCAATTGCTGGTCGAGCTTGCCTGTCATCGCTTCCATCAGCGCAAACGCCCTGGCATGGGTGAACGGCAGCCGGTACGCGCGCTTCTCCACCAGTGCCGCATAGATATCCGCGATCGTGGTCAGGCGAACGATGTCGCTGATCTGATTGCCGCTGAGCCCGTTCGGATATCCGGTGCCGTCGAGGAACTCATGGTGGTGCAGGACCACATCCAGCATCTCGGCCGGAAAACCGCCTTGAGCCGCGAGCGCTTCGTAGCCGCGGCGCGGGTGTTGGCGGATTTCCTTGATCTCCTCCTCGTTGAGCGTGCCCGGCTTGTCGAGAAGCGCCACGGGGATGAACGCCTTGCCGACATCGTGCAGCAGCGCGGCACGGACCAGGCGCCGCTGGTCGTCCTCGCGCATGCCGAGATTCTGCGCGAATGCCACCGCAAAGCCGGTGACGAACAGGCAGTGGCGATAGCTCTCGACGTGATGGCAGCCGACGGTGGTCAGCCATTCGCGCAACGACGTATGCTGGATGGCTTTGATGATCTTGCCTTCGGCCTGCACGATATCGTCGAATGCCAGCGGCTCGCCGGCAGGGAGTCTTTCGAAAATCTTGACGATCACCGAATGTGCGGCTTCGACGCCCCGGTTCAATGCCCTGCCGCGGTCGGTCGCGTCATAGCTTGCGCTGTCCGGAAAGGCGGCGCGGACGCGTTGCAGGATGGCCGCGGCGTCCAACGGCCGCGAGATCGTGTCGGTGGCGCCGAGCGCCCAGGCCTGCATCGACGCATGGTGAAGCGCATCCGCCAGAACGAACAGCCGCGGCATCGATCGATAGGCTTCCCCGCGCAGCTTGTCGCGGACCCGCTGCACGCTTTCAGACGACCTCAGGTTGATGTCGACCACGATGCCGGAGACCTGGCGCGACGGAGTTTCGGGAATCTCCGATGTCGAGATCGATTCCACCTCGCCGACCGACTGCAGGATATCAGCCAATTCGCTGCTTTGATCGCTGCGGTCCGATGCGAGCAGCAAACGGCGTTTATTCTGGTCGGCTACGGCTGTCATGATTCCCCGGCGGCTTTGCGGTGGCGACTGGCTGTAAAGCCTAGCTGAGGAGGAGTTCCCTGTGCCTTAATGGGCGTCATGAATGCTTCGATTGCATAAACCCTACAAGTTTAACGAGCGCCGCCGGCCGTCGCCGGAGGACAAAAAAATCCGCCGGAGCAATTGCTCCGGCGGATCGTTGCTTTGGTGAGACCTGCGAGCGCCTTCAGGCCTTCATCGCCGCCTTGACCGCTTCCGCCGTGATCGGCAACGAGCGCACGCGGGCGCCGACCGCGTTGAAGATGGCGTTGCCGATCGCCGGCGCGATCACCGTCACGGCGGGCTCGCCGACGCCGGTGGCCTTTTCGCCATTGGCAATAACGCTGACGGCAACTTCCGGCACCTGGCTCATCCGCAAGACGGTGTAGGTGTCGAAGTTGGTCTGCTCGATGCCGCCATCCTTGAGCGTCGCCTTCTCATACAGGGCGAGCGAAAGGCCCCACAACGCCGCGCCCTCGACCTGGGCCCGGATATTGTCGGGATGGACTTGCGTGCCGACGTCGGTGGCGACCGTCAGCTTCTTGACCTTGACCTCGCCGGAGGGTGCCACCGCGACATGGGCCACGCATGCGGTCCAGCTCGCGGTCGCCCGTTCCTGCGAGGAGACGCAGGCGACACCCATGGCTTCGCCCTTGGGCAATTGCTTGGTGCCGTAGCCGGCCATGCCCATCGCGGCCAGCAAGGTGTTGCGCAAGCGTTGCGCGCCACCGGCATTGGCGCCCTTGCCGTCGAGCATGTCGATCCGATACTGCGCCGGGTCCTTGCCTACCGCATGCGCCAACTCGTCGACCATGCTTTCGACCGCCCAGAAGGTCCAGCCCGGTGCGACCGACCGCAACTGGCCCGACGGGGTGGCGTTGTG
>Ga0210408_10003331_pt1 | contig 14920 bp, 12 predicted proteins | sample IncBWH4MmetaG_FD_155471 | JGI IMG/M metagenome (GOLD analysis project Ga0210408, IMG submission 155471) | Forest soil microbial communities from Barre Woods Harvard Forest LTER site, Petersham, Massachusetts, United States - Inc-BW-H-4-M | ecosystem: Environmental > Terrestrial > Soil >...
GCGCGAGTTTTGAGAATTCTGCGGTCGCGTAAACGATTTTCCCGCCAACGATCGTGAGCATCGATTCGAGCTGCTTGATTTCTTCCTCGGGGACGGAAAAATAATCCGCGGACAGAACAGCCAAGTCCGCCAGCTGCCCGGGAGCGAGCGCTCCCTTCTTCCCGTCTTCCGTTGAAAACCAACTGCTTCCCATGGTGTAGAGCTTGAGTGCTTCCGCTCGATCGAATCGATTCTCTTCGGGATAGAGACTGAGACCGCCGACGGTCTTGCCGGTGATGAGCCAATAGAGGGAAAGGTACGGATTATAGCTCGATACGCGGGTTGCGTCGGTGCCGGCACCAACCGGAACGCCAATCTCCAGCATGTGCCTTATCGGCGGCGTGCGTTTCGCCTGCTGCGCGCCATACCGCTCGACGAAATACTCTCCCTGGAATGCCATTCGATTCTGCACGGCGATGCCGCCACCCAACGCTTTCACCCGTTCGATATTGCGATCAGAAATTGTTTCGCAGTGATCGAAGAACCAATGCAGTCCGTTAAAGGGAATCTCCCGGTTCACCTCTTCATAGACATTGAGCGCCCGCTCGATGGTTTCGTTGTAGGTTGTGTGTATGCGAAACGGCCAGCGGTTCTCTACGAGGTGGCGAATCACCGCTTTCAGTTCGCTTTCCATGACGGGGAGCATGTCCGGGCGCGGCACGAGAATGTCTTCGAAGTCCGCGGCGGAGAAAACCAGCATTTCTCCTGCTCCGTTGACACGATAGAAGTCGTCCCCGTCGCCGGGCTTCGTCATCTTGGTCCAGTTCTGGAAGTCAGCCAGTTCCTGTTTCGGTCTCTGCGTAAAGAGGTTGTACGCGAGACGAATCGACAGCTCTCCATTGCGATGGAGCTCGTTCACCACGCCATAGTCGTCGGGATAGTTCTGAAATCCGCCGCCGGCGTCGATCGCGCTGGTGATGCCGAAGCGGTTGAGCTCGCGGAAAAAGAGCCGGGAAGAATTAAGTTGATCTTCGCGGGAGAGCTTTGGTCCCTTTGCAAGGGTGGAATAGAGAATGTTGGCGTTGGGCTTGGCAAGGAGGAGGCCCGTAGGATTCCCGTGACGGTCGCGCTGAACTTCGCCCGCCGGAAAATCCGGGGCATTCTTGTCATAGCCGACGGCGCGGAGCGCTGCTCCGTTCAACAGCACCCGGTCGTACAAATGCATCACGAAGACGGGTGTGTCTGGAGCAACTGCGTTGATCTCATCGAGCGTCGGCATGCGGCGTTCGGCAAACTGAAATTCAGTCCAGCCGCCGATCACCCGTACCCACTGGGGCGCGGGTGTTCGAGCAGCTTGCTCTTTCAACATGCGCAGTGCGGCGGCCAGCGAAGGGACGCCGTCCCAACGCAGCTCCATGTTGTAGTTCAAGCCGCCGCGAATCGGATGCATGTGTGAATCGTTCAGGCCGGGAATGACAGTTCGTCTCTTACCATCAATCACCCGGGTCGCGGGTTCGCCTAAGCGGAGAATCTCCCCGTCCGTGCCCGTCGCAATGACCTTGCCGTCACGGATGGCCAGAGCTTCGACGAACGACGGAACACCATTTGTGGCGATCTTGACGTTATGAAGAATTGTCTCGACAGGCATAAAAACCTCCTTCAAGAACGACTATTCTGTTCAAGGGGCAGGGTTCGACCGTGCCCCTCGAACCCGCAACCGCCGCTGAAAATAGGTTCGCAGTCGTGCCGCAGTTGTTGCTCAGGCTCACGCCTTCGCCGTTGTTACTTTCTCTCGGACCACTTCCTGCGCTTTTTGGTAGCTCTCCGCCACCGCGTTGTAGTTCGGCGCCACCATGCCGTACAACTTGGCGAAATCCGCTGCGTCGGAACGGTTCCAAGTCCGTTGAAGTTCGCACAGAACAGCATTCGCGCTTGTGGGAACGATGCCCGCTTGCCCGAAGCGCGCTACCGTTGTTCTGGAGGCTATCTCGCTGGGGTCGCCGGAGGCATCGATCACCGCATACACGTTGTAACCCGCTGCTTTCGCATCCAGTGCGGGGAACATGACGCAGACACTGGTCCACACGCCGGCCATGATCAGCGTTTTTCGCCCAGTTTCCCGCACGGTTTTCACGAAAAGCGCGTTGTCCCACGCGTTGACCTCGCCTCTACGCGGCACGTGAACGGCATGTGGCGCGGCTTCGTGAATCTCCGGCATGAGTGGGCCATTGGGTCCTTCAGGCACGGAGGCCGTGGTTATGACCGGGAGCTTCATCAATGTGGCGAGCTTCGCGAGCATCGTGGTGTTGGCCCGCAACTGTGCCACTTCGATGTCTTTGACGACTTGAAACAGCCCGGCCTGGTGGTCGAGCAAGAGCAGAATGGCATCTGCCGGATTGATCAGTGCCGCTCCGCCGGTGGGCTCGTGTTCTATCCCGTCACGTATGGAATTAACATTTGGTTCTAACTTGCTCATAGTTCCTCCTCCTTGTGAAATGGGTTTACTTTCTCTCTGCCAAGCCGGTGCCACTTACTATCAGCACAGATTTTGATGTTCGCGCCCTTTATGCTCGTCAGATCCTCAGTGAAACGCTCCTAACTCCGCACAGATCATGGAGGTTCGGCCAAGCAGCGACCCGCTTGCTTTGTTTAAAGAAGGATCGGGTGGCCAGCCTTTCCGTTTCCAGCCTGTGCCTCCAATGCATCACTTCAGCCAAACGCCCTCTAGCTTTAGATTGCTGAAAAGAGTAGCGTTACCTTCCCGAGTGGGTTTCGAAGTCAAGAATCGCTGTCAACATGCTCGCAATTGCCAAGCCTTTGACGGACTTGAAGAGAGTCAACTCAATTTAAGGAATGTCCCTTCGGGTTCGGGCAGCAGTCAACCGGGTGCAGGGTCAAGAAGTGGCTTAGGCAAGAAGGAATATAATGCCCGACATGTCTTCCCCAGGGCACAAGTCGGAGTCGTTGAATATTCAGCTTCTCGTCGACTCGATCCCTGCGCTGATTCACACCTCAAGGCCTGACGGATACCTCGATTACTTCAATAAACCTTGGCTGGAATACCTGGGCGTCAATTTGGACAAAGTGACCGGCTGGAATTGGACGACTTTCGTTCACCCTGAGGACGTTGAGGGGATTTTGGCCAAGTGGCGAACCTGCCTCGCGTCAGGAGAAGTCTTCGAATACGAAACTCGCGTCCGCCGGGCAGATGGGGAATACCGCTGGATGTTCCATCGGAAAGTGCCGCTTCACGATGCAAACGGCAACATCGTCAAGTGGTACGGATCGAGCTTGGATATTGAGGACCGCAAGCGGGCCGAGGAAGCCCAGCAGCGCAACGAGTTCTATCTCGCCGAAGGGCAGCGTCTTGCCCACATGGGAAGCTGGGCCCTCGATCCCGACGGCTTCTACTATTGGTCTCCCGAATTATTTCGGATGCACGGACTCGATCAGGCCAGCAAACCGCCGAGTGTTCAGGAATACCTGGATTGTGTCCACCCACTGGACCGCGAGTCCATGGCGAACCTGATCAAAGGAGTTTTGGCGGAAGCTTCCCCCTTCGATGCCACCAAGCGCATCGTGCAACCCAATGGTGAAGTCCGATACATTCGCTGCGTCGGTGCTCCGGTTCTAGAAAACCAAAGCCTGAAAAAGTACGTTGGCAGCGCCATAGACGTTACCGAGCACGAGCTCCTGACCGAGGAACTCTGCAGGCGCGAAGCGTACCTGACGGAAGGTCAAAGGCTCAGTCACACGGGCAGTTGGGCCTGGAATGTGCGCACCGGCGCTCTGTTCTGGTCGGAAGAAATTTATCGCATTTATGGCTATAACCCGCAAGAAGTCGGTCCCACCTGGGAGCAACTCCTGCAAAGGGTTCATCCTAAGGATCGGCCACAGGTCGAGCAGCGGGCGAAAATGGAGGCCACCCGGAACGAGTGGATCGACTCGTATGGTGATTTCCGAATCGTTCTTCCAGACGGAACCATAAAGTACCTCCATTCCGTTGCTCATCCCGTTCTCCAGTCGGGTGAAGTCACGGAAGTCATCGGCACCGTCATGGACGTTACGGAGCACCAGCTCCTGACTCAGGAACTCCGGCGCCGCGAAGCCTACCTGGCCGGAGCCCAAAGACTCAGTCACACTGGCAGCTTCGGATGGAAGCCTGACACTGGCGAGATTGTCTGGTCAGATGAAACCTACCGAATCTTCGAGTATGACCGCTCCGTCAAGCCAACAATAGATTCAGTGGTGCAGCGCGTCCATCCGGAGGACCGCGCCGACTTTAAAGAGGTGATTAATCGCGCGTTTGCAGGAGCACCAGATTTCGAGCATGCCTATCGCTTGCTACTGCCTGATGGGCGAGTCAAGCACGTCCACGCCATAGCTGACGTTTTAGAGGATGCATCTGGCAATCGCGAGTTTGTCGGAGCGGTGACCGACATCACCGAGCGAAAGGCGGCCGAGGAAGACCTCCGGAGCAGTGAGGGGTACTTGGCGGAAGCGCAGAAGATGAGCCAAACCGGCAGTTGGGCCTGGAGCGCTGCGACTGGTGGACCCAGTTACTGGTCGGAGGAGTGCTATCGTGTTCTGGGTTTCGATCCAACCGATGGCTTGCCCAAAGGCGAAGACTTCTTTCAGCGGATTCATCCTGATGACCGACCCGGGTTCAGGGAATTAGTCGAGACGTCTATCCGCGAGAAGGCAGAGTTCGAGGCAGACTACCGCGTCGTGCATCCGGATGGCCGCGTCAGGGACATTCACGTCATTGCTCATCCTGTTCTGAGCACGTCTGGCGAGCTCGTTGAATTTGTTGGCACTGTGATCGACGTCACTGAGCGTAAACGAGCAGAGGAAGAACTGCGCAGAAGTGAAATGGAGCTCCGGCAGATGCTGGACCTCACGCCTCAAGTTGTCGCGGTGTACGGACCCAACAACGAGCGCCTCTACGCCAACCGCGTTGCGCTCCACTACCTCGGCATTAGTCTTGAAGAGTGGCAGCAGGCATCTGATCGCAGTGTGTACTTTCATCCTGATGACCGGAAACGGGTGCTCGATTTTTTTGATCGTGCTCTTTCCAGCGGCTCTGTTGAGGAGATGGAGCTGCGACTACGCAAAGGTGATGGAACTTATCGCTGGTTCTTGACCCGTTGTGTCCCATTGCGGGACGAAAAGGGACAGATTAACCGTTTCTATTCTGCCTCAATAGACATCGACGATCGCAAAAGAGCAGCGGAAAGACTGCACCAGGAAAACGTCGCCCTGCGCGAAGAAGTCGATAAAACCTCCATGTTTGAAGAGATTGTCGGAACATCTCCGGCTTTGAAACGCGTACTCTCGCGTATCTCCAAAGTCGCGCCAAGCGATTCTACGGTCCTTGTCACGGGGGAAACGGGAACGGGAAAAGAACTGGTTGCACGCGCTATCCACCGACGATCCAATCGCAGGTCGCGCGCATTCGTTAGTGTCAACTGTGCGGCGATCCCCCGCGACCTGATCGCGTCGGAGTTGTTTGGGCACGAGAAGGGTGCGTTCACCGGCGCGACTCAACAGCGCTCGGGTCGGTTTGAATTAGCAAATGGCGGCACGATCTTCCTCGACGAAGTCGGAGAACTTCCCGCCGAGACACAGATTGCCCTTCTTCGCGTTTTGCAGGAACACGAGTTTGAGCGTGTGGGTGGTACTCGTCAAATCCGCGTTGATGTTCGGGTCATCGCAGCCACTAACCGCGACTTACAGGCTGCCATCGGTGCGGGATCGTTCCGGAGTGATTTGTTTTACCGCCTGAACGTTTTTCCGATTGACATCCCTTCTCTGCGAGAACGAAGAGAGGACATCGCCCTGCTGGCTGAATACTTCATCGATCGCTACGCGCGAAAGCTGGGCAAGAACATTCGGGAAGTCGGCAAGAAGACACTCGAAATGCTTCAGTCGTATCCTTGGCCGGGCAACATACGCGAATTGCAGAACGTGATCGAACGCTCCGTCATCGTGTGTGAAACCGAGGCCTTCTCGGTTGATGAGAGTTGGCTCTCTGTCGAATCTTCCCACACTCACCCCGGAAGCCAATCATTGGCCAAAAAGTCAGCGGCTCAAGAAAAGGACCAGATAGAGGTCGCATTGGCGAAAACCGGAGGTAGGGTGTCCGGGCCTTCGGGCGCAGCTGCCTTGCTGGGTGTTCCTGCGTCTACTCTGGAGTCAAAGATCCGGTCGCTGAAGATTAACAAGTTTCGCTTCAAGACTGAACAGCCTTCCAAGAACAGCTAGCGGGCCGTGCCAGTCAATTCCCCCCGGTTTGAGTTATGTTCCTCATTGTGATTCCTGCGAATAGACATCCGCTCTTGTTCCAGACGCTGAATTACGGCTCGCAGCCAGCTTCCTATCGTTGCTTCGATCAAGTCAAATTTGAAAACCTCCAACAGGTCGCGCGCATCCTCTTGCATCTTGGGCCCCCCGTTCAACTCAAAAGATGCACCTAGCCTAGAGGGGCCGCTGTAACCCTCGTCACATAGCAGCGTGACCGCCGTCACACTTGGGGCGACCCCAAATCCTCAGTGCGTCTCGCGGGAGAACTCGCTTGTTGGCCCAGTGGCCCGCTGTTACAATACGTCCTAAATCTCAGCGGACTGTGTGGACTCCGGGAAGCCAAACGCTGATCGGGCCGCTACGTTCCAGGGGTAGCAGCGACCCGAATGCCATAAATCACGCATATGCCGGAGGGGCGATTTGTCTTCTGAAGTCGTGAAACGTTTCGGCCCCGATACGGAAGGTCCTCCTTATGTCAAGCCGCCCGAGCCTGACCCTACCGGTCGACGCCTAAGTTCAGCTGCTGAAGAAGTATCCGACTCGTGGCGGCGATGTATGGCCGACTATCGCGTCGACTCGAGGAGCCCGGCGGCGCCCAACATCATCACCCAAGACGAACTAAGTGTTTCTTCGGAACCGCTCGCTGGCATCATCGTACATGCTCGAGAAGAGATCGATCGCCTCTACGCCATTGTCCGGCAGCAAGGGTATGTCGTGCTTCTGTGCAACAACGACGGAATTGCAATCCATCATCGCGGCGATGAAGCTAGAGCCGAAGAGTTCAAACGTTGGGGCATCTGGCTCGGCGGCGTCTGGTCGGAGCAAATCGAAGGGACAAACGGCATAGGGACTTGCATCGTCGAACAACGGCCTGTCCTTGTCCACTGCGGCCAACACTATCGCTCTCGGCATTGTAAACTGAGTTGCGCGGGCGCTCCGATCTTTGATGCCCTCGGTAAATTAGCTGGCGTGCTGGACATTTCAACTATCAGTTTCGAGGGCGCGGACCGAACGCAACCGTTGGCTCTGGCCGCCACGATTGCCTCCGCGCGTGCCGTGGAAGAACGGCTTTTTCGGGAATTTTTCCGGCATGCATGGATCATCGCCACTTTGCCAGCCGACGAAAGTGGCCCCGCGTTACTTCTTGCAGTTGATGATGACCAGCGCATTGCAGGTGCCGATCGAGTCGCCCGCGTCGCATTCTCTCTCAACGACAAACGCCTTGTCGACGGTGTGCATTTATCCACCATCTTCGATTACTGTCTTTCGATTTTCCGGCGGGGTGGCGGGCAGGACATCCCGCTGTGCCTCTCCCGGGCTGATGGCGGCGCCCGGTGGCATGTGTTGATTACTCCGCCCCTCGCCAGATCAAGAGTATCGCGTATTTGGCCAGAGGCAGTCGTCCACTCACAGCCGCGAATGAGCTTGCTGGGCGACTTACCGATGCCGGAGGCTCCGCGCTTTAGCCGCGGAGGCCTTTCACCCGCACTCAAACACCGCATATGCGAATACATTGACTCGCATCTCGACGAGAAAATAAGCCTCCGCGATCTGTCTTCCATGGCAGGCCTTTCTGCGCACCATTTCGCACGTGCTTTCCGAGAATCAGTTGGAATCCCGCCGCACGGGTATTTACTGCAGCGGCGCGTCGAACACGTCGAGCAGATGCTCCGTGGCACTCGATTGCCACTAGCCCAAATCGCCCAGGCCGTCGGATTCGCCGACCAGAGTCACCTCGCGCGGCACTTCCGCCGGCTGACGGGCATGCCCCCAAGTCATGCTCGTTGCAAGGAACGATAGCGCCGGATGTCTGGGAATACTGAAGCCCCCCTAAAATCCCTCGCGGATTGGGGGGTGAACCGGACCAATATTCAATCTCTATCTCAGTAACTACTTCATGGACATAGCGTTATCACCCCACGGGATTCAAAAGCGATCCACACTGATCTAGAAATTCGACCCCTAGAGAATTGAGCAAGATCGTACTGACCGGGGCCGATTCGTTCAAGACGGCGCTGTTTCCTCCAGGCAGTATCCACGCATGGCCTGGCAGAATGCTCAACTCGGAAATGCGTCCTCTACAACAAATGGGGCGTCAATCGTGCTACTGGCAGCGAGGCCGGAGGTGAAAGGTGAAGCCAGTCTCCGATGTAACGGCGCAGCATGCACAGCCCCGCTCAATGGCCGACCCGCGTGGTTGTTCGTGAAATATTCGCGAATTCACGAAATTCGCGAACCGTGGATTAATGAACTCCTGGTTTTTCAGTGGCTTACAGTTGGTGGCCAGATTGCCTTGTCTCTGAAGGTCATGTTGAAAATACAGAGGTCACAAAATGGGAAGGTGGTTTTCACGCTCAGCGGCCGGATCGAGGCCGAGGATGTGGCCGAGTTACAACGACTCTTCGCTCTGGAGACAGCGGAACACAACGTCGTCTTAGACCTCAAGGACGTAACGCTTGTAGATCGAGGAGCAGTGAAATTTCTGGCTCAATGCGAAGCGGACAGCATCAAGCTCGAGAATTGTCCGCCTTATGTCCGTGAATGGATTGGGCGAGAAAGTGGGCGGCCGAGGCGGAAAAAACAGTGAACACTCGCACGGACAGACTGGGCAGAAAGGAGCAAAGCAATGAGCTTGAATAGTCTCACCTTTCCTCTGCAGGACCCGGGGCCAATAACAGATCTCGAGACCACTCTGCATGTCGACCTACTCGACCGGCCATTGAATTTGGAGACTCGCTTCGATCGCATCATTGGAAAAAGTTCCGTCCTTCGCGGTGTGCTGCAGATGGTCGAAACCGTGGCCAGGGGAGATTCGACTGTCCTCTTGCTGGGCGAGACCGGCACGGGCAAAGAGCTCATCGCGCGCGCTATTCACGGCCTCAGTCCTCGCAGGGATCGGCCATTCGTCAAGCTCAATTGCGCCGCCATCCCTACCGGGCTGCTCGAAAGTGAGCTGTTTGGCCATGAGCGGGGAGCGTTCACCGGTGCAATCGCTCAGAAGATTGGCCGGCTCGAGCTTGCACATCAAGGTTCGATGTTCCTGGATGAAATTGGCGACATCCCTCTTGAGCTCCAGCCGAAGCTTCTTCGTGTCTTGCAGGAGCGGGAATTCGAGCGCTTGGGAAGCACGCGGACACAGAAAGTTGACGTCCGCATTGTGGCCGCCACTCATCGCGACCTGGAAGGGATGATCCTGGAGAAGCAGTTTCGCAGCGATCTTTACTATCGCCTGAATGTTTTTCCTATCCGTGTCCCTCCTTTGCGGGAACGTTCGGAGGATATTCCGCTGCTGGTGCAACATTTTGTGCAGCAAGCCACCGAACGCATGCGCAAGACGATCGATACGATTCCATCGGAAACAATGGACGCCTTGATGCGGCACCGGTGGCCTGGAAACATCCGGGAACTGGAAAATGTGATCGAACGCGCGGTGATTTTGAGTCCCGGCCCTGTGTTGCGGCTTTCGCCCCGGGATTTGAATTCGCGGGTCTCGCCGGATCAAAGCGCAGACCGCCATCAAACTCTGGAAGAGGTCGAGCGCAACCATATCCTCAGGACCCTGAAAGAAACCCGCTGGGTTCTTTCTGGCCCAAGCGGCGCAGCATCTCGCTTGGGATTGAATCGCTCGACGCTGTATTTCCGGATGAAGAAGCTTGGGATTTACAGGAGTCTTAGCGCGAGCATAGAGCAAACCATGAACGGCGCCGAGATTCCTATGCTCGAAGCTGTGTAGCCGAGGGTGACATATGACCATCAGAATATCAGCCGTAGCCATATTCGCGCTTTGTCTCCTCTCCCTCGCCAAGGGGCCGGTGCACGCTACGGACCAGCCTGCCGAACCAAACAACTTCTTTCGCGAGTACGTCGGCCTGAGCGACGAGCAGATCAAACAGATTCGCAGCGGAAAAGCGATCGCGAAAATCATCCAGTCGCGGACTCCGGATGAGGTCTTCGTCTTCGGCTCCGTTTATATCAATGCGGCCCCGGAGCAGTACCTGAAATTTGCCCTGGACCTGGACTCTCTGCGCAAGCTTCCCAGCTACCTCGCGATTCAAAAGTTCAGCGACCCGCCGCAGCTTGCCGACCTCGACGGTTTCACTCTGGAAGCGGAAGACATCAAGAAATTGAAGGATTGCAAGCCGGAACATTGCGAGGTGCAACTGCCGGCTGAAACGATGGAGGCGTTCCAACAGTCGGTGAATTGGTCGGCGCCGGACGTGGCCGACCAGGTGAACCATCTCGGCCAGCAGATGGCGCTGGAGGCTCTCCAGAAATACATGCAGGGAGGCAATTCGGCGCTGGGAACCTACCGCGATAAGAAGCACCCTGCTGCAGTGGCCGAGACATTTCAATCTCTGTTGAGCCGGTCCAAAGCTCTCCCTGTTTACCTTCCGGATTTCAATCGTTACCTGCTCGACTATCCCGATATCCATTTGGACAATGTCCAGACGCAGTTTTATTGGGAGAAGGTCAACTTCGGTTTGAAGCCGACTCTGCGGATGGTCCAGACGGTTGTCTACCGCGGCAAAGGCCCCAGTGAGCCGGCCTACGCGGTGGCGGAAAAGCAGCTCTACGCCAGCCACTACTTCGAAACGGCTCTGGATCTTTCTATCTGTGTGAATGACTCCGAACATCCGGCGAAGCGCGGCTTTTATCTGATTACTCTGAAAGGTTCGCAACAAGCGGGGCTGACCGGTTTCAAAGGTGGCATCGTGCGGAAGGTTGCGGTAGACAAGACACGCTCCTCGCTCGAACGCGCCCTGGTGTCCATCAAAGAAAAACTGGAGAGCAAATAGCCGGCAAGCGGATTCGCCGGCAGGAGCGTCATGTCGATTTTTGATCGTCGTACCGCAAGCATTTTGTCGACCATTCTTCTGTTCGGCCTGGCCCTCGCTTTTGTCTATGCCGCTCGTAGGGTCATCATCATCTTCTGCTTCGCCATCCTGTTCGCCTATTTGATTGACCCGCTGGTCCGATTTATCCAGCGCCATTCTCTGCTCTTCAAGAATTTGCGGGGACCTCACGTGGCAGAGGCTTATCTCGCGCTGCTCATTTTCATCGCGCTCATTTTTCATCTTCTTGCGCCGGGCTCCCTCGGCCGCGGCGTCAAACTGGTACAACGGCTCCCGGCACTGAGCGATCGCCTGGCTACGGGCGAAATTGCCGTGGATATCGGTAACCAGTACCATTGGAACGATGATCGGACTCTTCGTTTGAAAACATTTCTCATCCAGCATCGCTCCAACATTGAGAAGATGACCGGGACCGCCGAGCGATTGGCGACGACGGGGATTGGGGCCGTGGTCGTAATTCCGATCCTGGCTCTCTTTTTCCTCAGCGCCGGCGAAAGCCTGGCAGACCAGGTCATTCACATGGTTTCGACCAAGGAGAATTACGAAGACTTTCGCTCCTTAGCCGCTGAGCTCAATACCATGCTGCAGCACTACATCAGAGCCAAGGTCACGCTCGGCGCGCTTTCTCTCACGTACGTGTCCATCGCGTCTCTGACCCTGCGCTTTCCCCATCCTCTGGCGCTGGGCGTCTTGGCGGGACTCTTGGAATTCATCCCCATCGCCGGGTGGATGATCGCCGCGGTGACCATCGTCAGCGTGGGCGCTCTTACTCACGCCCACTGGATCTGGATGGCCCTGCTTCTCGGCCTTTGGCGAATGCTCATGGACTATGGCATCGCACCGCGAGTCATGGGGCACGAACTGGAGATCCATCCGCTTCTCGCGATTTTCACGTTGATGGCCGGGGCCGCGGTCGGGGGATTTGTTGGAGTCTATCTGGCCCTGCCAATAGTCGCTGCGTTGCGCGTTGTCTGGCGCAGATTGGCAACTCACGCTGGGGACTTGGGGCAAGAAACCCAGAAAGCCGATCCCTCTCTGCACCCCGCTTCCCCTTGAATTCGCTCGGGACAAGCGGGACGCTGACCCTCGCCGGGGGGCAAAATTCAAGAAGCAGGTCCCTCGCTGTACATCGCGTCGGGAGAGCCATCCTCGTCGGATGGCTCGTTTCGCCTGGGGTTCGCTTTTGTTTAGCATTTAGGCACTCCCCCGGGGGGTGGCTTTTTGTACCGGGTAGAAAGTGCCCCCGTCGTTTGTTTTGAATGGGTTACAGCGATTCCGGTTTCCGGATTGTTGCGATTAGAATGATCGAGTGCGGCGACAGGGGGTAACCAGGTCGCCACTCCCACGGGGGAGAGCTTTTTGTATCGATTAGAAAGTACCACCGCCGTTTGTTTTGTAGGAGTTACGGTGGATTCTATTCGCGCGGTGTAACGATTAGATTCTGGAAGCTGGACGCTTGAATCTGGAGGCTGGATCCCTGCTAGATCGGCCTGTCCGCCGACAAGTCCGCCAGCCTGGCCTCCGCACTCTTGGCGGAGGCAGGCGGCATTCCCGAATCGGGAAAGTCTCCGCGCTGATTGGTTCCCGTCCTTCATCCCAGAATTCTCCCACGCTAACTTTGCACGGCGAAATGTCGAGTGCAATAGTACTCAGGTGTGGATTTTAGGTTAGTACTTGAACTTGGGGGCGAAAGGGATTGGACCGAGGGCAACGTCATCTAATCAGCCTCTCCACCACGGCGTGCGGCTTGGCCCGTGGATGAATTGGTGGGATGATTGGAGCATGTTCGAGAAGCTGATCCAGCAGGAGTTGCCTAAAACCGTACACGAATTGTACGCTCTCGCAAAGGAGCGCCAACCCCAAGACTGCCAAGGTCCACAGTGCTCGCACCGGGGCAAGATTTATGACAATGAGATGGAATGGATGCATCAGCTACGTCGAGAGTTGAAAATACTTGCCGTTTGCGACGGCAAGCGAAACAGCGTTTGGCGATTAAAGTAGCACTGACTCACTACCAGTACTTCCGCGACGGGACTGCCGACCCTTCACTTGCGACCACGGAAGGGGTCATTGCTTTCCTTCCATGAATCGCTTGACCTCTTTGCGCCTCTCCCGTAGCTCTTTGTTCCACAGGCGACTCCACCAATTGCCGTAATAGCTTGCGACTCTATCTGCGTCATCTTTGGTGTCTGTTCCCGATAAGTCGTAGCTGAGACTAGGCAGTAAGTCTCTCAGTTTTATTCGGAGGTCTGGTATGAAGCTATCCATGCTGCCGTCACCGAATCCAACCATCTGCGGTCTGTAAGCTTTGTCGAGCAAATGCAGCAGTTCTCTTGCTTCGCCGGGATTTAGAAGAATCTTGGCCCAACCGTTTAAGGCTCGCTTAACTTCCATGATCTCCTCCATCTTTGTGACCAAAAGATTTTGGCTGCGCGGCACTACGTCGCAGAATAGCCGATAATATAATATAGGATGCTTATCCTTTCCCGCAGGCGGGTGGCCGGGGCTTTGTGATCCCTCACTCCCGCTATTCAACTCACCGCGCAAGCGCCGAATGCACCGAAGTAGTTTCCTGCAGATGACTTGAAGTTGGTTTGAAGTTCAGGGAGCCCCACGCTTCGAAGTTGGAAGGGTGGGCCTCCTCAGGGGCTAAAGCGCACTGAAAGGACTGGCATTTATGTCGGAGCTAAAGCTCCGACCCCCTAAAAAGCAGACTGTTTCCGCAGCCTGTAAAGGCGTGCCCTGACGAAAAGCTATTTATGAAATGACTTCGAGTGACACTCGGCTAACAGATGTTGCCCGGCTGCCACCAGGAATGTCGCAAAGACAATTTGCTGGAATCCTCCCGATGGCTTGAAATCCTTTGCGCTCGACAAGTTACGGAGCGATCTCGCTGAAAAGTGAATTGGCATCGGGAGTGCACTGCCATCCAGTGAAGCAGTTCTCGAGGGGGAAGCTTCGATGGGTGCATTGCAAACATCGCTAGAGGGCGCGTCCACACGGACGGTCGGAGCGCTTTTCCGTGCACCACGCCGCAGCTGCACGCCAACCAGGCCGGTCTCGCAGATTCGAAAATCCCAGGCGCCTGATGTCAAGGCCTCTTCAACTCTCATCGGAAAAGATTGGGATCTGGTCCAGCTGGCCATTGCGGGTAACGCGGAGGCGCAGGAACGGCTTTTCAAGTCGTACACACCCAGGCTTTATCAGACGGCCTATGCCGTGTTGCGGAATCGAGAAGACGCAGAAGATGCGGTGCAAGAGAGTTGGTACAAGGCATTCACGAATCTGGACTCGTTTGAGGGCCGATCCGCTTTCTCGACCTGGCTTACCCGCATCGCGGTCAATTCAGCTTTGATGCTGCGCCGAAAGAAAGGCGTGCGCACGGAATCTTCCTTGGACGAGGTTCTGGACTCTCCATCTGGATCGCTCATTGATGGAATCGCGGCGGAGGGGCCGAATCCCGAGGAACTCTGCGCGGCTAGCGAAATGAACTCTCTCATCGAACAGCAAATCCGTGAGCTCCCGCCAGGAACTGAGGCAGCATTTCGACTTCGTGAGATGGAAGGATATTCAACCACGGAATCAGTCCAGGCCCTGGGCATTCATAAGAACACATTCAAATCCAGAGTCATGCGGGCCCGGCGCAGATTGGCCGGCGCATTGAAACAATCAATTTGGAGCCCTTCCCAATATAAACGTTGAACGGCATGGGCAGGTTGCCATCAACTGCGGGCACACTGCTTCGCGTGCCCCGCCCGGATTAGAGAGGCTTGAACAGTGAATAC
>Ga0210408_10003334_pt1 | contig 14915 bp, 1 predicted proteins | sample IncBWH4MmetaG_FD_155471 | JGI IMG/M metagenome (GOLD analysis project Ga0210408, IMG submission 155471) | Forest soil microbial communities from Barre Woods Harvard Forest LTER site, Petersham, Massachusetts, United States - Inc-BW-H-4-M | ecosystem: Environmental > Terrestrial > Soil >...
TGTTGGATTCGGTGCTGCACGCGTTGGCGCTCGAGAGCCTTGCCGGGCAGCAGGGGGACGGGCCGCTTGTCCCGTTCTCGTTCTCGGGGGTGCGGCTCTACGGCCGGGGTGGTGCATCGCTGCGTGCTTGCCTGGTCAGAGCCGCAGATGGTACGGCCAGCTTGCTGGCGCTCGATTCCACCAATGCACCGGTGCTCTCGATCGAGGGGCTGAGGACGCGGACGATCGATCGGCGCGCCCTGCGGGTCGCGCGGCGCCGGGGCGAGGATCTCTACGAGCTCGCGTGGGTGGAGCTTGGCGCTGCATCCTCCAACGGCTGGCTCCCGCGGGCAGCGGTGCTGGGCGAGGCCATCGACGCAGCGGGGATCAAGTTCGAAAGCCACCCCGATTTGGGGGCGCTGAATCAGGCGATCGAGGCTGGAGGGCCGGCGCCCGAGCTCGTGCTCGTCAACGCAGCCGCGCTCGCCGAGCCCGAGCTCTCCGCGGGTGAGCTTGCGAGCGCCGTTCGGGTGCTCACGGCGCGGGCGCTCGAGCTCTGTCAGATATTTCTCGCCAGCGAGCCTCTTATGCAGAGCAGACTGGTGCTGTTGACCGAGCGCGCCGTGGCCACGGGCGGCGGGGATTGCCCCGATCTCGCCCAGGCTGCGTTGGTGGGCCTCTTGCGCTCGGCGCACACCGAGCACCCCGACCGCTTCGCGCTGATCGACACCGATGGCAGCGCAGCGTCGCTTGCCGCGCTGCGCTCCGCGCTCTGGAGCGATGAGCCGGAGCTCGCCCTGCGCGAGGGGTCCCTGTACGCGCCGAGGCTCACTCGCGTGCAGGGCGATCGCGGCGCCGCGATCGAGTTGGATCCTGGTGGCACGGTTCTGATCACGGGCGCCACCGGGGGCCTGGGGGCGCTGGTGGCGCGGCACCTGGTCAGCGAGCACGGTGTCCGGCGGCTGCTCTTGCTGAGCCGCGGTGGCCCGGAGGCGGCGGGCGCGGTCGAGCTGCGGGCCGCTTTGGAGGAGCAGGGCTGTGCGGTGCGGGTCGAGGCGTGCGACGTCGCCGATCGTGCGCGGTTGGCGGAGGTGATCGCCACGATCCCCCCCGAGCACGCCCTCACCACTGTGATCCACGCGGCGGGGGTGCTCGAGGATGGTGTGATCGGATCGCTCGACAGCGGGCGCCTGGCCCGGGTGATGGCCCCGAAGGTGGACGCGGCGATCAACCTGCACGAGCTCACGGCGCGGCTCGAACTCTCCGAGTTCATTCTCTACTCCTCCGCCGCCGGCGTTCTCGGCACCGCCGGCCAGGCCAACTACGCCGCCGCGAACGCGTTCCTCGACGCGTTGGCTCACCACCGTCGCGCGCAGGGGCTGCCGGCCCTCTCGCTGGCGTGGGGCGCGTGGGAGGGGGCCACCGGCATGACCGGCGCCCTCGGCGAGGCAGACCGCGCACGCCTCGGTCGCCTGGGCATCGTTCCGCTCTCCGACGCGCGCGGTCTCCAGCTGCTCGATATCGCCCGCGCCATCGACCAGCCGGTGCTGCTCCCGGTGCGCTTGAGCTCCTCGGCCCTCCGCGCGCAGGCAATAGCCGGGATGCTCCCCGCGCTGATGCGCTCCCTGGTCCGCTCGTCCGTCGGTCGCACTCGCGACCCGGGGGACTCGCTGGCGAAGCGTCTGGCGGCCGCGCCCGCGGCTGAGCGGGATCGCATGGTCATCAAGCTGGTCACCCAGCAGGTTGGCGACGTGCTGGGACACGCCCCTACGACGACGATCGAGCCAAACCGCAGCTTCCTCGAACTGGGACTCGATTCGCTCGCATCGGTCGAGTTGCGCAACCGCCTGAGCGTATCTACTGGCCTGCACCTGCCCCCCCTCCTGGCGATCGACCACCCAACCGCCGCCGCGGTCGCCGGCTACATCCTGAGCGCGATCGACTCCGCATCCACCGAGGTCGGTCTCTCCGATCGCAGTGAGTCCGATATCCGCCATGCCCTGTCATCGATCTCACCCGCCCGCCTGCGCGAGTCCGGCTTGCTGGAGCCCCTCCTACGGCTGGCCGACCCGGATGGCACGCGAGCACCAGCGGCCGTCGAGGAGCCCCTGGAGCAGAGCTCCGCACCGGCTGCCGACGCAGTCGACACGCTGTTGCAGGCCCTTGGCCTCACCGCGGAGCACCTCTCATGACCGCCAGCGCTGTGAACGACCAGCTGCGCGAGCACCTGCGGCGGCTCACCCTCCCCGCCAGGCGGCCGACGTTTGAGTCCCCGCTCCCCCCCGGGGAGTCCCCCCAGTCGGTCCGCCTCTCCGAGGGTCCCGCGCGCACCGGCGTCGTCGGCATCCCATCGACCGTGGCGCTGTGTGGACCTCACCAATATCTGGAGTTCGCGAAACATTTCCGCGACCGCCGGACCTTCTTTGCCCTACAGGTCCCCGGGTTCGTTGCCGGAGAGCGGCTTCCGGCAAGCGTGCAAGTCGCGGTGGACGTCGAGGCCGAGTCAGTCCAGCGCTGTATGAACGGCGCCCCGGTGGTCCTTGCGGGCTATTCCTCCGGCGGCACGTTCGCATATGGCATAGCCGCTCGCCTCGAGGCTCTCGGCACGCCTGTGGCGGCAGTCGTGCTGATCGACGCGTACCCATTTCGGACAGTCAATTCCGAAGCCGGCCGAACGCAGGCGCTGCTCAGAAAAATGTTCGAGGACAGGGAACTGCGCCGGTATCTCAATGCGACCAGGCTGACCGCGATGGCCTGGTACGCGCAGCTGTTCATGGACTGGGAGCTGGGGGCGATCGCGGCGCCGACGCTGATGGTTCAACCCACGGAGCCGATGCCAGGCATGGCGGATGACGGCGAGTGGAGCTCGGTGTGGCCGCACCCCCACGACACCGTTCGGGTCCCAGGCGACCACTGGACGATGATGCTGGAGGACGCCGCTTCCACGGCGACGGCGGTCGAGCGGTGGATCGCCGACAGGGTGTGCGCGCAGGTGACCCAATGAGCGCCCGCCGCGGTCAGGCCGGAGCAGGAGTCGTGCTCATGTTCGCGGGGCAAGGCTGCCAATGGGAGGGCATGGCGGTCGAGCTGCTCGATCGCTCGCCGTTGTTCGCAAGTCACATGCGGATGTGCGAGGAGGCGCTCGCGCCGCACGTGAACTGGTCGCTGCTCGACGTCCTGCGTGGACGCCGGCGCGCACGCAAGCTCAAGCGAGTCGACGTGGTAGCCCCAGCGCTGTTCGCCGTCTCCGTGTCACTCGCAGAGCTGTGGCGTGCCTGCGGCGTGCGCCCCGACGCAGTCGTGGGCCACTCCCACGGCGAGATCGCCGCCGCACATGTGGCGGGTGGCCTGTCCCTGCAGGACGCCGCGCGCGTGGTGGCACTGCGCAGCCGGGCCCTGAGCGGGCTTTCGCAGAAGGGCGGGGTGGTCGCGGTCGCGCTGGGCGCGGAGCGGATGACCGCGCTGCTCGAGCGTTGGCCCGAGCGCCTGACGCTCGCGGCGGTGAACGGGCCCGCATCGACCGCCGTCTCCGGTGATCGGAAAGCGTTGGCGGAGCTGCTGCGGTGGTGCAGGGCGGAGGGCGTGCGAGCGGGGAGAGTGCCGATGGACTACGCCTCCCACTCGCCCCAGGTCGAGGCGATCCGCGACGAGCTGCTGGAGGCGCTGGCCCCGATCGCCCCGCGGGTGGGCGAGATCCCGTTCTATTCGACCCTCACCGGGCGGCGCCAGGACACCACCAAGCTGGACGGCGAGCACTGGTACCGCGCGGAGCGCGAGACCGTACGCTTCGAGTCGGCGCTCCGCGCCCTGTTGAAGCAGGGATACGCGACGTTCATCGAGGTCAGCCCACACCCGGTGCTCACCGCGGCGGCGCAGGAGACCGTGGACGCTGCGCTCGGCGGCGGTGGCACCTCAGCACGACCCGCGACGCGCGCGACGCGACGCGATCCGCTCGTCGTGGGCTCCCTGCGCCGCGATCAGGGTCACCCGGAGCGCTTCCTGGCGGCGTTGGAGGAAGTGTGCGCGCACGGTGTGCCCGTGGATTGGGACGCGGCATCCGCGTGCGCGGGCGCCGGAGGGACGCCGGCGGCCCATGTGGCAACGAGTGGGCTGGCGGCCGAGCGTGAGTGGATGGTGCTCGAGGAGGTGCGGGCCCAGGCGGCGATCGTGCTGGGCAGCGACTCGCCCGCGGCGGTGGAGCCCCAGCAGCCATTCAGCGAGCAGGGGCTTGACTCCTCGGGTGCCGTGGAGCTGCGTAACCGCTTGGCGAGGATCACGGGACTAACGCTGCCAACGACGCTCATGTTCGACTACCCGACTCCGGCGGCCCTCGCCGGATGCTTGTCGAGGGAGCTCGCGGGCGTAGGGCGATCGAGGACCGTCGGAATCGCGGTGGAGCAAGTGCCGCCACCGATCGGCGGGGCGCGAGGCGAGCGCGCGAGCAAGGAACCGCTCGCGATCGTGGGGATCGGCTGCCGCTACCCCGGCGGGGTGCGCAGTGCGCAGGACCTCTGGGAGCTCGTGGCACGCGGGGGCGACGCGATCGGAGACTTTCCGACGAATCGCGGCTGGGACCTCGATGCGCTGTATGACCCCGCTCCCGCTCGTCCCGGGACAAATTATGTGCGCGAGGGCGGCTTCCTCTACGACGCTGGGGATTTCGACGCGTCGTTCTTTGGCATCGGCCCGCGGGAGGCGCTGGCGATGGACCCCCAGCAGCGGCTGCTGCTGGAAGTGTGCTGGGAGGCGCTCGAGCACGCAGGCATCGCGCCGACCTCGCTGCGCGCAAGCCAAACCGGAGTCTTCGCCGGGCTGACAGCTCAGGAGTACGGTGCGCGCCTGCACGAAGCCGACGAGGAGCTCGGGGGCTACACGTTGACCGGCGCCACCGCCAGTGTGGCCTCGGGCAGGATCGCCTACGCGCTCGGGCTGGAGGGGCCCGCGGTAACGATCGATACGGCGTGCTCGTCTTCGACCGTCGCCCTGCACCTGGCGAGCCAGGCGCTGCGCGCAGGTGAGTGCTCGCTGGCGTTGGCCGGGGGGGTGTCGGTGATGGCCGGCCCGGGGATGTTTGTCGAGTTCAGCCGTCAGCGGGGCCTGGCCCGCGACGGCCGCTGCAAGCCATTCGCGGACGGGGCGGATGGGACCGGGTGGAGCGAGGGGGTGGGCGTGCTCGTGTTGGAGCGGCTCCCCGATGCGCACCGCAACGGCCACGAGGTGCTCGCGCTGGTGCGCGGCAGCGCCGTCAACCAGGACGGCGCCAGCAACGGGCTGACTGCCCCGAACGGCCTCTCCCAACAGCGCCTGATCGCTCGGGCGCTCGCGGATGCCGGGCTTGCGCGGGACGCCGTCGATGCGGTGGAGGCGCACGGTACGGGCACCGCTTTGGGCGACCCGATCGAGGCGCGGGCCCTGTTGGCAACCTATGGGCAGGGGCGCGAGCAGCGCGCGCCGCTGTGGCTTGGGTCGATCAAGTCGAACATCGGCCACACCCAGGCCGCCGCGGGCGTCGCGGGGGTGATCAAGATGGTGATGGCGCTCCGCCATGAAGCGCTGCCGCGAACGCTGCACGCAGAGAGACCATCCCGCGAGGTGGATTGGTCTGCCGGCGCCGTCTCGCTGCTGAGCGCCCGGACGCCGTGGCGGCGGGGTGAGAGGCCCCGCCGAGCGGGGGTCTCCTCATTTGGGATCAGCGGCACCAACGCGCACGTGATCCTCGAGGAGTCGCCACTCGCGGAGGCACAGCTGCTGAAGAGGAAGCCGCCCGTGGCCGGAGCGATGGCGCTGCCCTGGGTCGTATCGGGCAGAGGGAACGCGGCGCTGCGGGCACAGGCGCAGCGGCTGCGGGGGCACGTGGCAGCTGATCGTGAACTGCGCGCGGTGGACGTGGGGCTCTCGCTGGCTGTTTCGCGGTCGGCGCTCGAGGACCGCGCGGTGGTCGTGGGGGCCGGCCGGGAGGAGCTGCTCGGGGCACTCGACGCGCTGGCGCGGGGCGAGCCGGCGGCGGGGGTGATCGAGGGCACAGCCGCAGCGGGGGGCGAGCGGCTTGCATTGCTGTTCACCGGCCAGGGCGCTCAGCGCTTGGGTATGGGCCGGGAGCTGTATGGCGCATTCGCCGTGTTCCAGGTCGCGTTCGATGAGGTGTGCGGACACCTCGACACGGCCCTGGGGTGTGGGCTGCGCGAGGTGGTTCTCGGGGAGGGCGAGCCTGGAGGGGAGGGGCCGGGCGGGAGCCTGCTGGATCGAACGCAGTTCACCCAGGCCGGGCTGTTCGCGCTCGAGGTCGCGTTGTTCAGGCTGGTCGAGAGCCTCGGGGTGAGGCCGGACTACGTGGCGGGCCATTCGATCGGCGAGCTGGCGGCGGCGCACGTGGCTGGTGTGTTCTCGCTGGCGGACGCATGCCGGCTGGTTGCTGCACGCGGTGGGCTGATGGGCGCGCTGCCAAACGGTGGGGCGATGGTGTCGGTGCAGGCGTCCGAGCAGGAGATCCTGCCCTCCCTTGCCGGCTTGGAGGAGCGGGTTGCGCTGGCGGCGGTGAATGGCCCGTCCGCAGTGGTGCTCTCCGGCGATGAGGATGCGGTCCTCGAGCTGGCGCGGACGTGGGCGGAGCGTGGTCGCAAGACGCGGCGACTGCAGGTGAGCCACGCGTTTCACTCGCCGCGGATGGAGGCGATGCTGGAGCAGTTTGCACAGGTAGCAAGGAGCGTGGACCTCTGCGAGCCGACGATCCCAGTGGTGTCGAACATCACCGGCGAGGGGATCTCGGGGCGGGAGATGTGCGACCCCGAGTACTGGGTGCGCCACGTGCGCGAGCCGGTGCGGTTTGCCGCTGGGATGCGCTGGCTGTACGGGCGGGGGGTGAGGAGCTTCTTGGAGCTCGGCCCGGAGGGGGTGTTGAGCGCGATCTGCCGGGAGTGCCTGGCGGACGTGCCGGATGCGGGTGAGCCGCCCATCACGGCGACAGCAGTGCTGCGCCGGGGGTGGCCGGAGGACCGTTCGTTGCTGGCGGCGTTGAGCGAGATCTGGGTGCGCGGCGCGCGGGTCGATTGGGGCCGGCTGTTCGCGGGTGCGCAGCGGGCTGCGCTGCCCACCTACGCCTTTCAGCGGGAGCGCTTTTGGCTTGAACAATCCGCGCTCGCGGCCCGCTCGCGGCCCCCGATCGGCGATCTGCCGGAGGCGCAGAGCGCCCTTGCGTCCGGAGCCGAGCCGGGCGCGGAGCGCGGAGCGTTGGCGCGCGCGCTGGTGGAGACGGAGTCCGCCGACCGGGAGGCGACCATGCTCGAGCTCGTCCGCGCAGAGGCGGCGGCCGTGCTGGGGCATGCCTCCGTCGAGCGCGTGCCCGAGCGCCAGCCGTTCACGAACCTCGGGTTCGACTCGCTGGCGGGCGTGCAGCTGTGCGCGCGGCTGGCGTCGGCGCTCGACCTGCGCCTGCCCTCGACGCTCACCTTCGACCATCCCACCCCGAAGGCGCTCGCAAAGCACCTGCTGAGCGAGCTGACGGGCGCCCGCCGCGCGAGCACCGCGGCCGCGCCGGCGGTGCGGGTCGAGGAGCCGGTTGCGATTGTGGGGATGGGCTGTCGCTACCCCGGGTCGGTCGGCTCCCCCGAGGAGCTGTGGCGGCTCCTCACCGCGGGCGAGGACGCGATCGCGGGCTTCCCGGTCGATCGCGGCTGGAGCCTGGAGGAGCTGTATGACCGCGACCCCGAGCGCTCCGGGACGACCTACACGCGCGAGGGTGGCTTTCTGCGCGACGCCTGCGCGTTCGACGCTTCTTTCTTCGGCATCGGCCCAAGGGAGGCGCTGGCGATGGACCCCCAGCAGCGGTTGCTGCTGGAAACCTGCTGGGAGGCGCTGGAGGACGCGGGAATCGATCCGCTGGCGCTGCAGGGGAGCAGGGCCGGGGTATTCGCGGGGATCAGCGGACAGGATTACGACGCGAGCCTGCACGCGACGCCCGCGGACCTGGAGGGCTACGGCGTGACCGGCGGCGCGGCCAGCGTGGTGTCGGGCCGGGTGGCCTACGCGCTCGGCCTGGAGGGCCCGGCGCTGACGGTTGACACCGCGTGCTCGTCTTCGCTGGTGGCGCTGCACCTCGCGTGCGGGGCGCTGCGCGGGGATGAGTGCTCGTTGGCGCTGGCGGGTGGCGTGACGGTGATGGCGACGCCCACCGTGTTCATCGAGTTCGCGCGTCAGCGGGGCCTTGCGCCGGACGGGCGCTGCAAGTCGTTCGCGGATGCGGCGGATGGGACCGGGTGGAGCGAGGGGGTGGGCGTGCTCGTGTTGGAGCGGCTCTCCGACGCCCGTCGCAACGGCCACCAGGTGCTGGCGCTCGTGCGCGGCAGCGCGGTCAACCAGGATGGCGCGAGCAATGGGCTGACGGCACCCAACGGCCCGTCCCAGCAGCGGGTCATTCGCCAGGCGCTTGCGAACGCGGGTCTCAGCCCGGATCAGGTCGATGCAGTCGAGGCCCACGGTACCGGCACCACCCTCGGCGACCCGATCGAGGCGCAGGCGCTGCTGGCTACCTACGGACAGCGGCGCGAGCAGCCGCTGTGGCTCGGCTCCATGAAGTCGAACATCGGGCACACCCAGGCGGCGGCTGGGGCCGCCGGAGTCATCAAGATGGTGATGGCGCTCCGCCACGGGATGCTGCCGCGCACGCTGCACGTAGACAGGCCCTCCGGCGCGGTGGACTGGTCGGCCGGCGCGGTGTCGCTGCTGAGCGAGCAAAGGCCGTGGGAGCGAGACGGCGAGCCGCGCCGCGCCGGCGTGTCGTCTTTCGGGCTCAGCGGCACCAACGCGCACGTGATCCTCGAAGAGGCCCCGCCGCAGCCGCCGGTGACGGCCACTGTTCAGGATGGTGCTCGCCCAGTGGCGCCCTGGGTGCTCTCGGCGAAGAGCGGCTCGGCGCTGCGCGATCAGGCGGGGCGGCTGCTGGAGCGCGTGGCGGGCGATCTCCAGCTGGTGCCCGGAGATGTGGGGCTCTCCCTGGCATCGCGGTCAGAGCTCGAGTATCGCGCGGTCGTGATCGGCGAGGGCCGCGAGGAGCTCCTTGGGCGGTTGGGCGAGCTGGCTGGGCTCGACGGCGAGGCGCCCGCCCAGGGTCTCGTGCGTGGCGTCACGGACACGGGCCGCCTGGCGTTCATGTTCACCGGCCAGGGAGCACAGCGGGCCGGGATGGGACGTGAGCTGTACACGGCCTTCCCGGCGTTCAGGGCTGCCTTCGACGCGGGGTGCACGGAGCTCGACGGTCTGCTGGGACGCTCTTTGGGCGAGGTGGTCTTCGCGGAGGGGGACTCGCGCCTGCTGGACCAGACGCAGTACGCCCAGGCCGGGCTATTTGCGCTGGAGATCGCGCTGTTCGCGGTCCTCGACGGGCTGGGGGTACGTCCCGATTTCCTGATCGGCCACTCAATCGGCGAGCTCGCCGCCGCCCACGTGGCGGGGGTGTTCTCGCTCGGGGACGCGTGCAGGCTGGTGGCGGCGCGCGGGCGCTTGATGGGCGCACTGCCCGAGGGCGGCGCGATGGTCTCGATCCAGGGCGCCGAGCAGGAGGTGCTGGAGACGCTCGCGGGAGTCGAGCACCAGGTCTCGTTGGCGGCCGTAAATGGGCCAATATCGGTGGTGATCTCCGGCGATGAGGACCCCGTCCTGCAAGTTGCCGAGCTATGGCGAGGGCGCGGACGCAAGACCAAGCGGCTGCGGGTCAGCCATGCGTTCCACAGCCCGCGGATGGACGCGATGCTCGAGGACTTCCGCCGCGTGGCCGAGAGCATCGACTACAACCCGCCGGGAATCCCGATCGTCTCGAACGCGACCGGCGAGCTGCTCTCCGCCGAGTGGGCGTGCTCAGCGGATTACTGGGTGCGCCACGTGCGCGAGCCCGTGCGCTTCCTCGAGGGCGCCCGCTCGCTGGCCGCCGCCCGCGTGACCCGGTTGCTGGAGCTTGGCCCCGACGGTGTGCTCAGCGCAATGACCCAGGAGATCGTGGCGGCCGACGGTGCGATCGTGGCGGAGCCGTTGCTGCGCGGTGGACGCCCCGAGGCCCAAACGCTGCTGAGGGCCCTGGGCGAGGTGTGGGTGCGCGGCGTGCACGTCGACTGGGCAGCCGTGTTCGCGGGCTCAGCGGCGAAACGTGTCTCGCTGCCCACCTACGCATTTCAACGCGAGCGCTACTGGCCGCGGGCACAAGCGGGACGCGGCGACGCCACAGCGCTCGGCCTGGCCGCGACCGGCCATCAGCTGCTCGGCGCCGCCGTGCCGCTCGCCGGCGGGGAGCAGTGGCTTTTCACCGGGCGAATCTCGCTGTCCACTCACCCGTGGCTCGCCGACCACGTCGTGATGGGCGTGGCGCTGTTCCCCGGGACCGCGTTCGTCGAGCTCGCGCTGCACGCCGGTCGGCAAGTCGAGTGTGAGCACATCGAGGAGCTCACCCTGGAAGTGCCGCTCGCGATCCCCGAGCACACCACCGTTCAGCTCCAGGTCACGCTCGCCGAGCCCGACGAGCACGGCCACCGCGCGCTTGCGATCCACTCCCGTCCCGACGCTGACGCCTCCGCGGGCGGCGAGCGGGAGTGGACCCGCCACGCCACCGGGATGCTCGCCACGACTCCAGACGCGCAGTTCGACAGCGCGGCACAGATGCTCCACGGGCCGTGGCCGCCGCCAGCGGCGGAGGCGGTCGCGCTCGACGGCCTGTACGAGCGCCTTGCCGAGGAGGGTCTCGAATACGGGCCCGCGTTCCAGTGCCTGACCGCTGTCTGGCGAGGCGATGGGGAGGTCTTCGCCGAGGTCGCTATACCCGCCGGCGAGCACCCGCAGGCCGGGGATCTCGGCCTGCATCCCGCGCTGCTCGACGCCGTGCTGCACGCCGGGCTGAGCCTGCCAGGCGGAGAGGCCACCGGCGAGCCTCGCCTGCCGTTCTCCTGGAGCGGCGTTGCCCTCTACGCCCGTGGGGCGTCCTCGCTGCGTGCTCGCCTCTCGCCGGCGGGCCAGGATGCCGTGAGCATCGTGTTGAGTGATGAGACGGGCACGCCGGTCGCCTCGGTGGCCTCGCTGTCCACGCGCCCGATCACAGCCGCGCAGCTCCACGCCACCCCGGAGACCGACGCGCTGTTCGCCCTCGACTGGGTGGCGCTCCCCCCGGCGCCTGCGTCACGCGCCCAGACCGCCACCTTCATTGTCCTCGGCGAGGATGGCTCGGCCTTGGCGAGCACCCTCGGGCACGCCGAGGTCGCTGACGCCCACCCCGATCTCAAAGGCCTCCGGAAGGCCCTCGACGGTGGCGCCGCGGTGCCGGGCGTCGTGCTGGCCGACTGCCCGCGCGACACAGCCGCCGGCATCGTCAGCATGAGCCATCGCGCGGCAAGCTGGGCGCTCGAGCTGGTGCAGGGCTGGCTGGCGGATGAGCGGCTGGCCGGCGCACGGCTGGTGGTGGTCACGCAGGGAGCGCTGGCGGTCGCGGGAGAACGGGTGACCGGTCTTGCGAGCGCGCCGGTCTGGGGGCTGGTGCGCTCCGCGCAGGCGGAGCACCCCGGTCGCTTCGTGCTGGTCGACGTCGACGGTGAGCGGGCTTCGTGGGACGCGCTGGCGGATGCGCTCGCGGCGGCGATCGCCGGGGATGAGCCGCAGATCGCGCTCCGGCAGGGCGAGGCGTTCGTGGCCAGGCTCGTACGGGCGGGGTCCGTCGGAGCGCTCGCCATCCCCGCCGGGGACTCGCCGTGGCGTCTGGCTGGCGGCGGTGGGACGCTCGAGGAGCTGGCGCTGGTATCGGCGCCGGAGTCGGCCCGGCCGCTGGGACCGGGCGAGGTGCGTGTCGAGGTGCGCGCCGCGGGAGTCAACTTCCGCGACGTCCTGGTTGCCCTGGGGATGTATCCCGGTGAGGCGACGATCGGCGGGGAGGGCGCCGGCGTTGTGTCGGAGGTCGGCCCGCGGACCGAGGGCTTTGCGCCAGGCGACCGAGTAATGGGACTGCTCGACGGAGCGTTCGGCCCACTCGCCGTGGCCGACCACCGGCTGCTTGCTCGAATGCCGGACGGGTGGTCGTTCGTGCGGGCCGCCGCGACGCCGATCGCGTTCCTGACCGCGTATTACGCGCTGGTCGACCTGGCCGAGTGCAAAGCGGGTGAGCGACTGCTGGTGCACGCCGCGGCGGGCGGCGTCGGGATGGCCGCCGTGCAACTCGCCGGGCAGCTCGGCGTCGAGCTGTTCGCGACGGCGAGCCCCGCTAAGTGGGGGGTGCTCGAAGCGCTCGGGTTGGACGAGGAGCGGATCGCCTCCTCGCGTGAGCTCGGGTTCAGGGAGCAGTTCCTGCGGGCGACCGACGGTCGCGGCGTGGATGTGGTGCTGAACTCGCTGGCGGGGGAGTTCGTGGACGCGTCACTCGAGCTGCTGCCGGGGGGCGGCCGGTTCGTGGAGATGGGCAAGACCGATGTCCGCGCGGCCGCTGGGGTCGCGGTGGCCCACCCGGGTGTGGTCTATCGGGCCTTTGATCTGATGGAGGCCGGGCCCGAGCGCATCCAGGAGCTGCTCCGCGAGCTCCTGGGAATGTTCGAGCGCGGCGCGCTCGAACCCCTGCCGGCCAGGGTTTGGGACGTGCGTCGCGCGGCCCAGGCGTTCCGGTTCATGAGCCAGGCGCGGCATGTGGGCAAGAACGTGCTGAGCATGCCCGCGCGCTCGATCGAGCCAGCGGGGACGGTGTTGATCACGGGCGGCACGGGGGGCCTGGGCGGCCTGCTCGCGCGGCACCTGGTCGCGGATCATGGGGTGCAGCGACTGCTGCTGGCCAGCCGCCGGGGAGCGAGTGCGCCGGGTGCGGGCGAGCTCGTCGCCCAGCTATCCGCGCTTGGCGCCGAGGTGACGGCGGTCGAGTGCGATGTGGCCGACCGCCGCCAGGTCCAGGCGCTGCTTGCAGGCGTGAGCGCGGATCACCCGCTGAGCGCCGTGGTGCACGCCGCGGGAGTGCTCGACGACGGCGTGATCGGCTCGCTCGATGACGAGCGCCTCGAGCGGGTGCTGGCGCCGAAGGTGGACGGCGCGTGGCACCTGCACGAGCTGACCAGTCACATGGATCTGCGGGCATTCGTGCTGTACTCGTCGGTCGCCGGTACGTTTGGCGGCGCAGGGCAGGGCAACTACGCCGCGAGCAATGCGTTCCTCGATGCGCTCGCCGCCGATCGCGGCGCTCAGGGCCTCCCGGCGACCGCGATGGCGTGGGGGCCGTGGGCGCAGGAGCACGGCATGACCAGCGACCTCGGCACGGCCGACATGGCCCGCATCGCGCGCGGAGGCATGCTCGCGATCCCATCCGCGCAGGGCTTCGAGTTGTTCGACGCCGCGCAGGCCGCCGGCGAGACGCTGACCCTCCCCACGCGGCTTGACACCGCGGCGTTGCACGCCCAGGCGCGCAGGGGAGAGCTGCCCAAGCTGCTGCATGACTTGATCCGCGGACCCTCCCACCGCGGCAGGGCGACCGCGAGCGGGTCCCTCGCGCAGCGGCTGGCGGGACTGCCAGCCGCGGAGCGCGAGCTCGCGGTGTTGGAGCTCGTGCGCGCCCAGGCGGCGGTCGTGCTGGGGCACGCCTCGCCCGAGCTGGTGCAGGCTGGACGAGCATTCAAGGACCTCGGGTTCGACTCGCTGGCGGCGGTGGAGCTGCGCAACAGGTTGCAGAGGGGCACGGGGCTGCGCCTGGCGAGCAGCGTTATGTTCGACTACCCCACGCCCGCCGAGCTGGCCCGGTATCTGCTGAGCAAGGCCGGCGACGGCGGCGCCGTGCCGGTCCGCGCGGCGCTGGCGGCGCCGGTCGCGGTCGACGAGCCGGTCGCGATCGTGGGGATGAGCTGCCGATATCCGGGACCCGCCCACGCGGTGCGCTCGCCGGGGGAGCTGTGGGAGCTCGTCAGCGCGGGCGGGGACGCAATCGGGCCGTTTCCGAGGAATCGCGGTTGGGACCTGGAGGCTCTGCTCGACCCTCGGTCAGGGCATGCGGGAACCAGCGATGTCAGCGAGGGTGGGTTTCTCCATGACGCGGACGAGTTCGATTCCGGCTTCTTCGAGATCGCCCCGCGGGAGGCGCTGGCGATGGATCCCCAGCAGCGTCAGCTGCTGGAAGCCTGCTGGGAGGCGGTGGAACACGCCGGCATCCCTCACGCTTCGTTGCGGGGCAGCCAGACGGGCGTGTTCGCCGGTGTCAGCGCCGCCGGCTACGGGGTTGGCTTGGGCGGTCCGGGCTTGGCCGCGACGCCCGCGGAGTTGGAGGGCTACGGCCTGACCGGGGGCGCGGCGAGCGTGGTCTCGGGCCGGGTGGCGTATGCGCTCGGGCTGGAGGGCCCGGCGTTGTCGGTGGACACGGCCTGCTCGTCCTCGCTCGTGGCGTTGCACCTGGCGTGTGGGGCACTGCGCAAGGGGGAGTGCGCGTTGGCGCTGGCGGGCGGTGTGACGGTGATGGCCGGCCCGGGGATCTTCATCGAGTTCTCGCGCCAGGGCGGTCTGGCGCCCGATGGGCGCTGCAAGCCGTTCGCGGACGCGGCCGACGGGACCGGCTGGAGCGAGGGCGTGGGCATGCTGGTGTTGGAGCGGCTCTCCGATGCGCGGCGCAACGGCCACCAGGTGCTGGCGGTGGTGCGGGGCAGCGCGGTCAACCAGGACGGCGCCAGCAACGGACTGACCGCACCGAATGGTCCCTCCCAGCAGCGGGTCATTCGCCAGGCGCTCGCGAGCGCGGGTCTCCGCCCGGACCAGGTCGACGCGGTCGAGGCGCATGGCACGGGCACCACGCTTGGCGATCCGATCGAGGCGCACGCGCTGATCGAGACCTACGGCCGAGACCGCCAGCGGCCACTGTGGCTCGGGTCGGTCAAGTCGAATATCGGTCACACCCAGGCCGCCGCCGGCGTGGCGGGGGTGATCAAGATGGTGATGGCGCTGCGCCACGGGGT
>Ga0210408_10003337_pt1 | contig 14902 bp, 14 predicted proteins | sample IncBWH4MmetaG_FD_155471 | JGI IMG/M metagenome (GOLD analysis project Ga0210408, IMG submission 155471) | Forest soil microbial communities from Barre Woods Harvard Forest LTER site, Petersham, Massachusetts, United States - Inc-BW-H-4-M | ecosystem: Environmental > Terrestrial > Soil >...
CAAGCTGATTCTTTGGAATGCGACCAACTCCCGGGTGCGTCCTTTTTTGCCGCTGCACGACGTCAACACCCTCTACATAGCGGATCAACGGACATTGGGCGTGCTCAGCGAGTCGGGCGTGCGAGTGATCAATGGCAGCACGCTGCCGCCGCTGGGACTGACACTGGCGACTCCCTCCCCCCTCTATGTCCAGGGCCACTACAACTGTCCGGCTTCCGCCCTGGGCACAACCAACACGACCGGCACGCTGCCGGCGTCCTTTGCGGCGGACGCGATCACGGTCCTCTCGACCAACTGGAACGACACCAACAGCGCGCTAACGGTCGGCTCCCGCAGAGCGGGCAACACCACCGTCAATGCGGCATTTCTAACAGGGATCGTGGCGACCACTCTGGCCAGTGACAGCGGCGGGGTGGAGAATTTCCCTCGGTTCCTGGAGGATTGGAGTCCCTCCGGGACGACTTACACGTTCACCTATAACGGTTCGATGGTGGCAATGTACTATAGCCGGGTGGCGACGGGTCTGTGGCTAGGCATTGCGCCCACTTACGACATCTACAGCCCGCCCAACCGCAATTGGGGGTTGGACCAGAACTATCAGTACTCTGACAAACTTCCACCGCACACGCCGAGTTTGACCGTGCTGGTGCGTTCCAACTGGAGGACCCCGGCGGCTTTTACGACGAACGTGGTGGCGGGGTTCTAACAGGCCCGCCTGTAAGGAGAGGACTTTAGGGAGAATCTGACAATGCGGGTGAGGAGTGCGAGCAACTACAGGCTCCTAATCTCGTCTCAGAAGAAGGCGGAACTGGAGGTTTCCCGTGAAGCGCTCAGGCGGGCTGCGGAACGGGCTCGCCCAGGATTTGAGCGAGCGTATTGACCAGGCCATCGTAATTGATCGGCTTGGGGAAGAACCCGTTGGCCCCGGCGGCTCGCGCCCGTTGGATTTGTTCGGGCGAATCGTCTCCGCTGATCATGACCACAGGGATATCCCTGGCTTCATCCATTCGCCGCAACCAGGCCAGCAGGAGGAAGCCGTCCCAGGAGACACCTCCCCCATGGGCGACGTCGGGCGGGAAAATGACATCCAACAGGATGAGGTCAGGCCGGTTTTGGCGCACGGAGCCCATCGCCTCCGCGCCATCGTTCGCAACCAGCACGTCATAGCCGGCAGCATGTAATTTCACCGACAGCGCTCTTTGGACAACGGCGTCGTCGTCAACGACGAGGATTTTCTTGCGCAGCATAGGGCAGGCCGGCGATTGCCAGCGCGATAACGACTTCCGCGAGGGTGAATCCAAAGCCTCTTTTTTTAGAAGCGGACCGACTGCTCACAGTTCTCATACTACGAACCGCGTGGACTCCATTCTCAGCAGTCAGAATGCCAACTCCTTCGACGGATTGGAAATGCCGCAGATGTTAAGGGGTGCCAAATTTGGGTTGGTTCCGGGGTGTTCGTGAATTGGGCAAGCCCGCCCGGGCTGGGGACACGGGTGTCCAGTTGGGGGACAAACCTCAGAACTATCGTGTGGCTACGCATCTCGGCTGGGCCAGCGCGTGCCCGTCCTTGTGCGCAGCGAGGTTCGCATGCCCTTGGGTGTCCGAGTTTACACGTGGAGCGCCATTCTCCTTGGTGATCGCTGCGCCCCGGGACGGGTGCAGTCCGCCCCGGGGTTTAGTGAGGCCAAGCCTGCTTTCTCCTCGACTCCCCCGGCCCCTGCCCTCAAACAATGGGGACGTGCGCATCTGCGTTATCTTCAATCCGGCCGCCAAAGGCGAGAAGGCCAGACGCTTCCGCCGGCACCTCGACGAGATTGGAATGCAGGCAAAGCTGAAACTGACGACTGGCCCGGGTGAGGCGCGCCGGCTCGCCGCCGAGGCTGTGGGCGAAGGCTTCGAAATCGTCGTGGCTGCCGGTGGCGATGGCACCGTCAATGAGGTGGTCAACGGCCTCGGCGATGCCCCCAATGGTTTTGAACGCGCGCGGCTGGGGGTGCTGCCGTTAGGAACGGTGAATGTCTTTGCTCGCGAGCTAGCCTTGCCGCTCAAACTCGAACCGGCCTGGCAGACCATCCGCTGCGGCAGCGAGACCCTCATCGATCTTCCGATAGTCGAGTACTCCACCGCCCGCGACACCCGCCCCGGGGCCCCAGTGCCCGCCACCGCAGCGCCTCAACGAAGGTATTTCGCCCAGTTGGCGGGCGCCGGGCTGGATGCCCGCGCCATTGAGTTGGTGAATTGGTCCCTAAAGAAGCGGTTCGGGCCGCTGGCCTACGTGGTGGCGGGCCTGCGGGCCTTGCTCGGCGCGCCTTTTCACATCACCGCTTCCGGGGGCGGGCACTCCGCTACCGGTGGCCTGGTTCTCATCGGCAACGGCCGACTCTACGGCGGGGATTTCCGGCTCTTTCCCCGGGCGGACCTGCGCGACGGCTTGCTGGAAGTTTGCGTTTTGCCCCGCGTCAACTGGCTAACCCTCGCACGCTGTGGCCCCCAATTGTTGCTGCGCGGAACCCTGCCAGCCTCAGCCACGGAGGTCTTCCAGTCTGAAACGCTCACGCTGAGCAGCCCGGCAGCCGCGCCGTTAGAAGTCGATGGCGAATGGCTCGGAAATCTGCCGGCCAGGTTTTCGGTCGCCCGCTCCCGGTTGCGCGTCATCGTGCCCATTTCGGGTTCCCGCGTGTAACATAGCAAGTTGGGTCGTCACCTACAATAAGTCGGCTAATGCGCCTCGAGCCAATTGCGGCCCGCGCCGATCTCGACGACGAGCGGGACGTCCAGGACAATAGCCGTCTTCATCTTCTCCTCGACCAGCGCGCGCACTTCTTTTTCCTCGGGCTTGAATAGGTCGAAGACCAGTTCGTCGTGGACCTGGAGGAGCATGCGGGTTTTGAGGCTTTGGCGGACTAACTCGCAATGGATGTTGATCATCGCAAGCTTGATCATGTCGGCGGCGGTGCCCTGGATGGGGGCGTTGATGGCATTGCGTTCGGCGGCGCTCCGGACGGTGTTGTTGGCCGAACGGACATCGCGGAGGTAACGGCGCCGGCCAGTAACGGTCTCGACGTAGCCATTATCCCGGGCGAAGGCGATTGTCTGGTCCATGTACCGGCGGATGCCTGGGAACTGTTTGAAGTAGAGGTTGATAATTTCGGCGGCTTCGGCACGCGGGATCGCGAGCCGCTGGGCCAGCCCGAAGGCGGAGATGCCATAGGCGATGCCGTAGTTGACCATCTTGGCCTTGCGGCGCATCTCCGGCGTGACCAGTTCCGGGAACACACCATACACCCTGGCGGCGGTGGCGGTGTGGACGTCAGCGCCGGTCTTGAAGGCCTCGAGGAGACCGGGCTCGCGGCTCAAGGCAGCGATGATGCGTAACTCGATCTGGGAGTAGTCGGCTGAGAGCAGCAGGAATTGTTCGTCGCGGGGCACGAAGGCCTTGCGGATTTCCTGGCCGCGCTCAGTGCGGATGGGGATGTTTTGGAGATTGGGGTCTTGCGAATTGAGCCGGCCGGTAGTGGTCATCACCTGGTTATAGGTGGTGTGGACGCGACCGGTCCGGGGCCAAATCGCCGCGGGCAAGGCATCGGCGTAGGTGGACTTAAGTTTCGAGGCGGCGCGGTGTTCGAGCAGGCGCTGGACGATTTCGTGGTCGGGCGCCAGCGCGGCGAGAGTTTGCTCGTCGGTGGCGTATTGGCCGGTGCGAGTCTTTTTGGGAGCAGCGCAGATTTTAAGGACGTCAAAGAGAATCTGGCCCAACTGGCGAGGCGAGTTGAGGTTGAAGGTGGTGCCGGCGATTTTGCAGATCGTTTTTTCGTGCAGGTCAATCTCCTTGGAAAGTTGAGCGGCGAAGTCAGCCAGGGCAGCGGCATCCACCTTGATGCCCTCGAATTCCATATCGACCAGGACGGAAATCAGAGGGGATTCGATTTCATAGAAGACGCGTTCCTGGCCTTTCTCTTTGAGCAAAGGCTCGAGGGCGGCGCGCAATTGGAAGCTGACATCGGCATCCTCGGCGGAGTATTCGGCGGCATGGTCCAGCGGGACATCGGCCAGGTTGATGTGACCCGGAGTGGAACCGGGAATCAGCCGGGTAATGGGGATGGGGGCATAGCCGAGATAGACCTCGGAGAGATAATCCATCCCATGCCGCATCTCGGGCTCGATGAGGCTATGGGCGAGCATGGTGTCGAACAGCTTTCCGCGCACGGTGACGCCGTGCCATCGGAGCACACTCAGGTCGAACTTGAGATTGTGGCCGACCTTTTCGATGCGATCGGATTCGAGGACGGGCCGAAACTCTTCCAGAATGGGAGAAGTGCGAGATACGGAAGGCGGAGGCTGAGATTGGCCTGGGACATCCTCGAGCAAAGGAACGTAGTAACCGGTGTGCGGAGCAAAGGAAAAGGCCAGGCCAACGAGACGGGCGGCTTTGGTGTCGAGGCTGGTCGTTTCGGTATCGAGGCAAAAGGAGTCGCGGGTTTGTAATTGGCGGATCAGTTCAGCGCGTTCGGCAGGCGTGCGAACCAAATGATAGTCATGCGGAACGTCGGTAATGGTCTTGAGGTGGGTGGCGGCCGGGGGGGCTTCCTCGACGACTACACGGCTGTCGGTTTCGCCGATGAGGATCAGGTCTTGTTGCGCAGAAGTTGCGGCGGGTTTGGAGCGGGGGGCGTCAAAGAGTGTGGCCGGGGTTTCAGCTTTGGAGCCGCCCCCCGAAGGCTTGGTTTTCTTTGCCGGAGCAATTGGGCCTGGCTGGAAACCACGCCCGGCTTTGAAGTCTTCGCCGAACAGTCTGCGACCAATCGAGTTGAACTCGAACTCGACGAAAAGGGCTTTGAGCTTTTCCTCGTCGCAGGGCTGCACCTTCAAGGACTCGAGTTCGACCGGGCAGGGAGCGTCGCAAAGGATCGTCACCAGCCGTTTGGAGAGCCGCGCCTGGTCCTGATTCTTCTCGATCGATTCTTTGATCCGGCCGGTCAGTTCGCCGGTATGGGACAGGAGATTCTCCACGGTGCCGAACTGGCAGATCAATTTGATGGCGGTTTTCTCACCGATGCCCGGAACGCCGGGGATATTGTCAGAGGAATCGCCCATGAGCGCGAGCACATCGATGACCTGGTCGGGCCGCTGGATGCTCCAGCGCTTCTGGATTTCGGGCAAGCCCAGGATTTCGACGTCACTGCCCATGCGTCCGGGTTTGTAGAGGAACGTATTCTCATCAATCAATTGGCCGAAATCTTTATCGGGGGTGACCATGTAAGATTTGAAACCCTCCTTTTCGGCGCGGCGGACGAGCGTGCCGATGATGTCGTCGGCCTCGAACCCGTCGCAAGTCAGAGCGGGAATCCTGAAGGCTTCGAGCATACGGCTGACGTGGGGCAGGGCCAGGCTGAGGTCTTCGGGCATGACCTGGCGAGTGGCCTTGTATTCGGCAAATTGGGCATGACGCTGGGTGGGCGCTTCGGTATCGAAGGCGACAGCGATATGGGTGGGTTGTTGGTTCTTGAGAATGTCCAGCAAGGTTTGGGTGAAGCCGTAGAGTGCCGAGGTATTGACGCCCTTGGAGTTGAAGATGGGCCGGCTGATGAGGGCGAAATGCGCCCGGTAAACCAGAGCCATGCCATCGAGGAGGAAGAGCTTCTTCACCCGGTCTATTCCACTATCTTCGGGACCAGGAAAAGGCCGTTGGCCTGGGCGGGGGCGTTGCGAAGGGCGTCCTGATGGTCCATGGATGGACGGACGGCATCGGGCCGGGTGACATTGACGAGTGGAAAGGCATGGGCGGTAGGTTCGACCCCGGTGACATCGACTTCCTTGAGCTTTTCGATATAGCTCAAAATGCTCCCTAGTTGCGCGCTCATCTTCTGCTCCTCGTCGGGCGAGAGGGAGAGCCGCGCGAGGTGGGCGACGTATTTTACGTCGATTTCAACGGCGGGCATGGAGCGGGGCAACGTTTAAAGCGAGAAACAACGATGGTGTTGCAGTGCATGAAACGTAAAACGTAAAACGTAAAACTTGAACTGCGGTGTTTGAGTCTTTCACGTTTTACGTTTTACGTTTTCACTCCTCATCAAACTTGCGTTTGATCAAGGTCTCCAGCTCAGCGAGGGCCTGGGAAGCATCCTGGCCTTGGGCATGGACGGTGAGTTTGCTGCCCGGTCCGGCGGCCAGCATCATCAGGCCCATGATACTCTTGCCATTGACTTTCTCGCCGTCCTTTTCCACGAAGATGTCGCAGGTGAAGCGATTGGCCGTCTTGACGAACATGGCGGCCGGCCGGGCATGGATTCCCAGCTTGTTGGCAACCAGAAAGTCTTTGGTCATCGTCAAAATGCTGTCGGCGATTTTTTTGGCGCTCATTCGGCGTACCTTCATAGGTAGCCGAAGCAGGTTACTTTTGCCAATAAAATCTAATTTTACAGCTTCGCGGCTGCCGCCATACGTGAGATGAGCCGGTCGTTGAGCTCCTTGGCGGGATTATGGCCGACGGACTTGAGTTTGGTCTGGAAGGCGGCCACCTCGATGAGGCGGGCCAGGTCGCGGCCGGGGCGCACCGGGAGGATGATGTGGGGGACGTCGATGCCGAGAATTTTCACGTATTCCTGCTCCATGCCGAGGCGGTCCACGTCCGGGACCTCGTTCCAGGATTTGAGGGTCACGACCAGGTCGACCCGTTTCTCATGGCGGATGCTTTTGACGCCGAACATGGCGGCGACATTGATGATGCCGATGCCGCGGACCTCCATGTGGTTGCGGGTGACTTCGGCGCTGGTGCCCACGACTTCGCGCCCATCGACGAGGGTGACCTTGGTGATGTCGTCGGCCACGAGGCTGTAGCCGCGCTCGATCAGGGCCAGGACGCTCTCGCTTTTGCCGATGCCGCTTTCGCCGCGCAGAATGACGCCCACGCCGAGGATATCGACCATGCTGCCCATCTCGGTGCCGCGAGGGGCGAACATCATTTCCAGGGCGAGGGTGGCCAGGTTGATGAACTTCATGGTCACCAGCGGGCAACGGAAGATCGGCACGGCGGCTTTTTCGGCGGCCTGCAAAAACAATTTGTCCGGGTGGAGGTTCCGAGAGAACACGACGCAGGGGAGCTTGTAGGAGAAGAAGGTTTTGTGACGCCGGGCCCGCTCCTCGTCGGGGAGGGATTTGAGGAAATAGGCCTCGGCATTGCCGATGACCTGCACGCGTTTAAAAGCAAAATAGCGGGTGAACCCGGACAGGACCAGGCCCGGGCGGTTGACGGTGGGCTCGCGAATCGGACGTTTGAGTCCGCCGGCAGCGGCGACGAGGTTCAGTTCGAGCGAGGCGGCGTGCTCGGTATAGAAACGTTCAACGGTAATCGGGTCACGTTGCATTGCTGCTCACAGGTTAAAGTCCGGGCCGAGGTAAATCTCCCGGGCTTTCGGGTCATTGACCAACTGTTCGGCGGCGCCTTCATAGACGACTTCGCCTTTGTGGATCAAGTAAGCGCGGTCCACGAGCTTGAGAGTTTCGCGGACATTGTGATCGGTGATCAAAATGCCCAGCCCCCGTTCTTTGAGACGCCGGATGATTTTTTGGACTTCATAAACGGCAATGGGGTCGATCCCGCTGAAGGGCTCGTCCAACAGCAGCAATTTGGGACTGGTCACCAGAGAGCGGGTGATTTCCAGGCGCCGCTTTTCTCCGCCGCTCAAAGTATAGGCCTTGCTCTTGGCCAGCTGAGCCAAGTCGAGCTCATCGAGCAAATACTTCAGCCGGATGGCGCGCTCCTGCCGGTTCATCCGGCAGGTTTCCAGGATCGCCAGGACATTCTGTTCGACCGTAAGTTTGCGGAAGATGGACGGCTCCTGGGTCAGGTAACCGATGCCCAGGCGGGCGCGCCGATGCATCGGCAGGCGCGTGATGTCGCGCTCCTGGAATCTCACGGCTCCTTCGTCCGGGCGAATCAGGCCGACCACGATATTGAAGGTCGTGGTTTTGCCCGCGCCGTTGGGGCCGAGCAAGCCGACGATTTCCCCAGAGGCAACCGTGATTGAGACTCCATTGACCACCCGACGCTGACGATATTCCTTAACCAGATTCTCCGTGACCAGCAGTGGCTCACTGGCCTCTGCGGTAAGCGACGGCTGCAGCCCGGGGTCGTGCATTAACGTTTTGGCTTGCGGTTCCATCATCGTTTAAACCGGTTGCCCGGCATGGCGAAGGTGTTGGTCCCGTTGGTCCGGATGCGGATCAAATAGTTCCCCGGCGCGACGAGCTTGCTGTTGGCGCGGTCCAGAAGGACCAGCTTATCCCGGATGGTGCCATTGGTAGTTTGCAAGAACGCCGGGGCGCCTGTCAACGTGAGGAGATCGTTGGTCGCCGCGCCGGTCACATTGTAATCATAAATCGCTTTGTCGCCGGTGCCATGGACGGTTTGGCCTTTCTGGTCGCGCAAATCGAAAGTCACGGCTTCCTCGGCAACCATGGTTTTGGATTCGGCGCCGGCCGGTCCCAGGTTTGCGGTCAAGCGCTCGCAAACCCAGTTCATGCGAGGGTGGCTCACATAGACGCCGCCGGTCCACCAGGCGGTGTTGGTGCGGAGAAGGTAACTGTCGCAATAGATCTCGGCGAACTGATTGGTCCCGGTATCCGGCGCTGGTTTGGGGGCGGCGCCGGAAGCGAGTGTTTCGGGCTGGCCGAGTTCCGCAGCGGGCAGGCGCATGAAGGCGTTGCCGCGCACGCGCAGCTCGCCACGCTGGCCTTCCACCTGGACCAACGCGCCCTGGCCCTCGCGCAGGCCGGACTGCCAGGACGGATGGTCGGTTAATTCCAGCAGCCCGTTGGCGCCGGTATAAACCGCTCGGCCGCCGGCGAGGCGTTTATCCTCCTGCTCGATGACGACGTTGGTTTCAGCCACGAGCCGGTCCACCTGGTTGGTTCCGCCAAAGGTGACGGTCATGAGGGCGCAGCTCATTTTGCTGCGCGCCTGGTCGCCGAGGTAATTGGTGGCGCGCACGTCTTCACGGAAGAGGGCCCAGTTGGTGTGAATCTCGTAAGTGGCGCAAGCGAGCTCGACGGTCTGATTAGTTGCGGCAGAGGCGGTTGGGGAATTGGTTGCAACGCCCGGAAGGAAACCGGACTGGCCCAGCGTCTGCCCCGGCAATTTCAGCCATCCATGACCGGTGGCGGTGAAAATATTGTTTGTTCGATCGATCACCAATTCGTCACCGTGTCCCTGGCGTTGGTCCGCCCGCCAGGTCGGGTTGCCGGTGAGGTGCAGCAGCCCGGTCCGAGCCGAATAGACCGCTCCGGTTCCCTCGGCATGAATGGTTGCGTAATCGACGATGACATCCTGTTCCGCGTTGATGCTTTGCAATCCGGAAAGGCTCGCGCGGTCGGGGGCGGGCACATTGGGGGTTGCGCCGCCTGGCGGACTGCTCATGGGCAACTGAAACTTCAAGGTTCCGCAAGTGAGCGCGAGGTTAGTGCCGGTCACGCGCACCGCGTCGCGGTAAATGCCCTCGCCGGGATCGGCGGTGTATTCGAAGCGGCGGGAAAATATTTCAATATTCCGGGCCTCGGGCTGGGCAGTGGTGGCCGACGGGGAGGCGCCGGGGCTCTCAAGCAGCTCCCGTTGCACGATAGTATGGACGTTGTTCGAGATGAACAGGCTGCTCGGCTGCTCCCAGAGAAAGCCATCGCCGTCGATAGAGAATTTTCCGTCAGCAGTTTGGACATGCAATGGGCCGGCGGAACTGGCGTTAGTGCGGTCGGAATCGTAAAGGCATTCCGGGGCCTTGATGAGGAACTCGCCTTCGCCGGTCTCGCGATAGGTTTGCAACGTCATGTCATTGAGCAGAAAAAAGCGTCCGCTCGCGAGCTGGGTGAAAGTAGCGCCTTCGAGGTGGAACTTTATCTGGGTTTCGTGCGGGGCCGGGAAATAACTGTCCACTTTAAACCCCTTGGCCGGTCTGGAGACCTGGGCGTGCCCCGCTGACACAAAGAGGCTTAGCGCAAAGACGCAAAGCAACGCTGCGCGGCGAAGCCACAACCAAATGAGCTGCGGAGCGGTTGCAGGTTGAAAGTTGAAGGTTGAAGGTTGAACACCCCCGGTCCGATCCACTTGCAACCTGCGCGTTAAGACTTCAGGCTTCATGCTCCGCGACGATGTTTTTCCATTTATTCTGGGCCTTCAAAATCAATTCAACCACTTCGCGCACCGCGCCATGGCCGCCAGCGGCTTTGGTGACATAATCCGCGGCCGCTTCGGCTTCGCCCACGGCATTGGCGACCGCGACGGCCACGCCGGCTCGTTTCAGCGGCCCCAGATCGACAATGTCGTCGCCGACGTAACAGACCTCATCCCACTTCAGCCCTGTCCGGGCGAGGAGCGGTTCGATGGTGGCCACTTTACTTCCCTTGTCTTGCCGAAGGAAATCTATTTTCAGTTCCTCGGCCCTTTGGGCGGTGGCAGCCGAGGGCCGGCTCGAAATCCAGCCCACCTTGAGCCCCGCGCGCCGCAGTTTCACCAGCCCCAAGCCATCCTGGATGTTGAATTGCTTGAACTCCGCGCCGCGGCCGATGAAAACAGAGCCGTCGGTCAATACGCCATCGACATCGCAGAGCAGGAGTTTTATCCGGGAGAGCCGGGTCGAGAGTGAGGCGGGAGTCGGGAGAAATGCGTCGTGCGTGGTGCGTGATGGGTGAGCCTTTAAGCTGCGGCGCCGTTTCAGTGCTGCGCCCCCCGGCTTTCGCCCCTTGGAAGGTTTGTGCGGCATGCTAGCGAACGGCGGAGTGGACTTTCAACAGGTCCTTCAGCAAGCCGGGCATTTCCTTCAGCGGGATCATATTAGGTCCGTCGCTTAACGCGCGGTCGGGCGCAGGATGGGTTTCAATGAAAACGGCGTTGGCTCCTGCTGCGAGCGCGCAGCGAGCCAACACCGGCGCAAACTCCCGCTGGCCGCTGGACTTGTCTCCCCCCGCGCCCGGCAATTGCACCGAATGCGTCGCATCAAACACTACCGGAAACCCGAACCGGCGCAGGAGGGGAATCGCGCGCATGTCGGCGACCAGGTTATTATAGCCGAAGGTGGTACCGCGCTCGGTAACGAGCAACCGCTTGCCTCCGGCGCTCTTCGCCTTATCCACGACCTGGCCCATTTCTGCCGGAGAGAGAAACTGGCCCTTTTTCAAGTTGACGATTTTGCCGGTACGCACGGCGGCGGCAATCAAATCGGTTTGGCGGCAGAGGAAGGCCGGGATCTGGAGGATGTCGGCCACCCTGGCGGCGGAGGCGGCCTGCAGTTCGGTGTGGACGTCGGTCAGGACCGGAACCCCGACCTTGGCACGAACGCGAGCCAGCACTTGCAATCCCCGCTCCGGACCCGGGCCGCGGTAAGACCTGGATGAAGTCCGATTGGCTTTGTCATAGCTGGCCTTGAAGACGTAGAAAATGCCGAGCTGCGCGCAGAGCTTCTTGAGTGTCGAGGCCACTTGCAAACAAAGGCGCTCGTTCTCGATGACACAGGGGCCGGCGATCAGCGTGAGGCGGTCAGGCGCGCGCAAGGATTTCCAGAGCGAATGGTCGGTCAGCACATGGACCTTTTAGCAGCCTGCGCGCTCAATGTAAACCACGGGCGCGCGGACGGCCGGGACGAATCATTCCATAGCACTGGCCCGCTTGTGGATGTTGCAGCGCCCGGGACGGGCGCAATCCGACACGCCGGGGGGGGAATCTCTTGCTGGTAATTTTGGCCGGGACGCGTACATTTGGACAGGTAAGGAAACATTATGGATAACATACCCTACACTGTTTTACTGGTGGAAGATGACCTTAACGACATTTTCCTGGTCAAACGCGCCTTCAAAATGGCACACATCCAAAATCCGCTCCAGGTCGTGACCGACGGACAAGAGGCAGTCAGCTATCTGCGAGGCGAGGGTAAATACGCCGACCGGCAGGCCCATCCGCTGCCGAAGCTCATCGTGATGGACATCAGGATGCCGCGCAAAACGGGTTTTGAGGTACTGGCTTGGATTAAGGGCGACGCGCATAAGCTGCGCCGCGTTCCGGTGGTAATCGTCTCCTTGTCGGATAATCCCACCGACATTAACCGCGCGTATGAACTGGGCGCCAATGCTTACATGGTCAAGCCGATGGATTTCCGCGCGGTCGAGCGCCTGTTTGAGTCCATCACTCACTATTGGGGCCTGGAATGCGCCAAGCCGGAGCTTGAGGCGGCGTAACCTCCGGACTGAATTGACAGGGAAGACGGGAAGGCGGGAAGAAGAAACGGAACTTAAAAGGCACTGTCCTGAAACGCCGCGTAATTCTCCCCGGCACCGCCGGGAAGGCGTGAAACTTCGACGTGGCAGCATTAAGCGGGCGCGTTATACTTTTGCCGATGCGCGGCAAGATGAAATTCTGTTTGGTTGCGCTTGTGAGCGCGGCAGGAATCGTTTGTTTGCATGCCAGTCCGCTGAAAGACCCCAAACGCCTCATCCGCGGACAGACTGTGAATTTGACTCCTCTGTTCGGGTGGTGGACCAATCACGAAGGCGCCCGCCCGCTCACCGCGTGGGTACATGTTACCGGCTCAATCGTCGGGACCAATGCCTGGGGCTGGGTCGTGGAAGCGCAGGTCGAAAGCACCAGCCAGCCCGGGAAGGCCGAGGTAACTCCAACCGTCAAAGGGCAGAGCAAGATCCTGCTGCGCAATCCTCCGCTGCAGGACGCGGCTGAGTTCGAAAGCCTGGCAGCGCAATTGAAAGCGTTGAATGAGCAGCACGCCAAACTCGCGGGCGCGGAGCAGCGTGCCAGGAACGACCTCCAGACCAGTGCCCGCGTGCAAGCCGACTACCGCCGGCAAGGGATTCGCGACCGTTCCGTGTCGCGTGAGAACCGGGTGGATAAGCAGGTCGAAACTCAAGCCAAGGCCGAACTCAGGCCGCTCGACCGGCAGATTCAGGACGTTAAGGCCAGGCTGACGGCGTACCCGAGTGGCGAGCAATACTCGGTGGACTGTTTCGCACTCGAAACCGGGCAGGCCTATGGCGGCATGGCCATGTTCGACCACGGTGTAGGTTTGAGGTAAATCAGAAGTTCCAAAGCCAAGCCGGGACAGGCGCCTGCCTTCGCGAGGATAAGGTGCCGCCGGACTTGTTTGCGGCACGCGCCCCCACCAAGGCTTTGCACAAAGCGATCGCACATGCGTGCAATTGTTGCACTTTAGCTGCGTTTGCATTGGCAAACCCTGAGTTGGTTTTGGTCCAGAAAAGTTCTTTTTGGTTGAGCCGCAGTGATTTACCAACAATGGGCCTTGCTTTGGTATGAGATAAGCCCTTTGATCGAAGTATGACTAATGTGCTCCAAAACCTATTGAAGCTTCAAGCTCTCGATTTTGACGAACCTTCCACGAAAGGCAGCGAAGCGCGCAAGGCGGAACTCCGTGCGATCATTCCGGCGCCGATTCTTGGCCACTATGATCGGCTGGTGGTCCGCGGCAAAAAGGGGGTAGCCGTCGTACGGAATCAGGTTTGTACGGGGTGCCACATGCGGCTTCCGATTGGAACTATCAATACCCTGATGCAAGCGTCGGACCTGCAGTTGTGCGACACCTGCGGACGCTACCTCTACCTGCCGGATGCGGCGGAGAGCCAGTTCCTGGAAAATGTCGAAGCAGCCAAGCCGACCCCCAAGCCGCGCAAGAAGAAAGCGGTTGCCCACGCCGCCGTCTGAAGCTCGCCGCGTCCGAGAGATTGGATTAGACGTGTAGGAGAGGAACCCCTTGCGTTGTCATGCCGCCGGACTCTACCCTCAATGCGATCGCTCCGGCCTCGCTCGCGGATTACACCCGGCCGGCTTTGATCGTGCCTTGCCTGCGCCAACGCGACACGGCGGGCATCATCAGCGAATTGAGCCAGGCCTTGCAGCGGGAGGGTTGCGTGCCGGACGTGCTGCCGTTCTATCACGCCGCGCTCAACCAGGAATTGATGGCCAACTCGTCGCTTGAATGTGGAGTCGCCTTCCCGCATGCGCGTGTAGGCGGAGTAAAACAATTGCAATTTGCGTTCGGACGGGTGCCGGAGCCGGTCATCTGGGGTGCGAGGGGTTCTTGGCCAGTGCAGCTTGTTTTTCTATTATCGGTTCCCCCCACGGACGCCGCGCGCTATCTGCATTTACTGGCCAGTCTGGCGCGTTTGGGGCAGCAGGCCGAGTTCGTCGCGCAACTCCGAGCGGCCGAGACGACGGAGGCAATCCTGGCTTTCTTGGGAAAAATCAAGGTGCGACAAGGCTAATCAATGGGACCCCTCTCCCCTGCCCTTTTTCTGAAGCTGGCCCTCTGCGGCTATGGGGTCGGAGCGCTGGGCAGTCTGCTGGCGTTGCGACGGGAAAGGGTGGCGAATCTGGTGGGTTTTGGCTGCGCAACGCTGGCCGGCATGAGCGGGATGGCTGCGGCAGTGTGGGCGCTGACGGGCTCGGCTGGAGCCGAGGGTGAAATATTCAAGCTATGGCCTTCCTTTATTCCGAACGTGGAATTGACGGTCAAGCTCGATCCCCTGGGCGCGTTCTTTGTGCTGATCGTTTCCTTCCTGGCCGTCGCCCTGTCGGTTTATTCATTCGGGTACGTCCGGAGTTTTTACGGGCGGAAAAACGTTGGAATTCTCGGCGCCTTTTATAACGCGCTGTTGCTGGCCACCACGTTGGTGTTTACCTCCGCCAACGCTTTCTTTTTCCTGATCGTTTGGGAGATCATGGCGCTGACAGCTTACTGCCTGGTCAGCTTCGAACACGAGAAAACCGAGGCCCGCAATGCTGGTGTGCTCTACTTTATCATGTCGCATATCGGCACCGGCTGCCTGATTCTTGGATTTCTTCTGCTGTTTCAGGCATCGGGGGATTACAGCTTCGAGAGCTTCCGTTCGCTTG
>Ga0210408_10003338_pt1 | contig 14901 bp, 12 predicted proteins | sample IncBWH4MmetaG_FD_155471 | JGI IMG/M metagenome (GOLD analysis project Ga0210408, IMG submission 155471) | Forest soil microbial communities from Barre Woods Harvard Forest LTER site, Petersham, Massachusetts, United States - Inc-BW-H-4-M | ecosystem: Environmental > Terrestrial > Soil >...
AACGCGCACGAGTTCCTCCGTGTCCCGATCTTTCGTCAATAGAATTACGTAACGACCGCAGGCACTCGGAAATGTTACTTTCTGAAATTCCGCAAAACGCACACGCTGGCTACCGTCGGTGTGCATCATCCACACCATTCCATCAGCACTGCGCGACAACAGTTTTCCATCAGTAGCCTCAGAAACCTCGATCGTTGAAAGAGCGTCGGACGTGACCCCCTCGCTTTGAGAGAGATTCCCAGCGGGAGCAATCCAGATGTGGGAGGTCGTCGTGGCGGCAGTCGCTGTAAAGGTGCGTCCGTCCCGAGTCATGTCCAGATCGGTTCCGTAGTCGGAAAGATCATGGGTGAGGGCTTGCGCTCTCCCTGCTGGAACGGAGACGGTCCACAACTGAAATCGCTGAGTGGTTTCATCCCGACGCGGAAAAACGAGGGCTGATCCGCCCGACACCCAGACCGGACGACCGAGGTCTTCGCGGCCGGTATAAAGCTCTTTGACACTTCCGTCTGCTACGAACACGAGGTCAAGAACCCAGCGCAGTCGCTGGTTGGCGATAAGTACCGGAACAGCGACAGTTCGGCCGTCGGGCGACCAGTTGGGGCCGGGCTGAAAAAGGAAACCGCTTCCGTCGTGGATGGTGGTCAGTAGCCGTTCGTCGCTGCCATCCACGTTTGCGATTTTCAACTCGATATCGTTGCGCGGCTGAATGCTGTGCTCGTACACGAATTTTCGGCCATCGGGAGAAAAGGAGACGGGAGAATCGACATCGGTGATGAGTTTTTGCGCCGGGCCGCCGAATGTAGACACCGCGTACAGGTACTTGAAGAAAGGATCTTTTTCATCCGAACGGACAAAATAGACCCGGCTGCTGTCAGGCGAAAAAGAGAGGCCGTGAAACCCTGTGCCGCCCGGCACTACCTGTGTTTCGTTATGTTTGTCGAGATCATTCAGCCAAAGGCTCTCCTTGCCGGCTTTTCGCTGCGCATACGCCACATATCGTCCATCCGGAGAAATGGCCACATTCGTAACCGCTCCCGTGTGAGTTAAGGCCGAGATTCGGAATTCACGCGGATCGGGACTTTTGCTTCGCGTCAACCATTGGTGAGCCCCATAACCAACCGCGATGCTAATTGCGCTGATGGCCACGACCAGCAATGCGAATCGTTTTCGAGTGGGAAACTGGAAGACGTTTTGCGCAGGACGGGGAGGTCCGGTCTTCATTTCCGAACTAGACGGTGGGGTCTCCCTAGACTCGCCGGGGACTATCAGGGGTTCGCTCACGGAATGGGCGATCATCACAACTGGCGCGGTCTTTGGCGAAACCTCCATCCTCACGTCACCAATGAAGCGGTAGCCCCGCCGCGGAAGCGTCTCCACATAGCGCGGGTTATCAGCGTCGTCTCCAAGTGCCGCACGAATCTGATTGATGCAGAAGTTGATGCTCCGCTCGAAGTCAACGAAGGTGTTCGCGCTCCAAAGCCGCTCCCGGATCTCCTCGCGCGTTACAACCTGCCCAGCCCGTTCCGTGAGCATGATCAAAACTTCGACGGCTTGACGCCTCAGCTTGACAGGGACTCCGGACTTAGACAGTTCGCCACTGGAGGTGTTGAGATCAAAGGCGCCAAAACGAATCCTCAAAGCGAGCGGGGCCTGGAAAGCCATGCAACACTCCGGGCGGGAAACAGGGTTGGCGCATCTTACCACTCTAAGACGGAAGCGATGTACTTCTTGGCCGCTTAGTGTCAAACGCGGCCCTTGCAACAACTTAAATGCTAATAAAGAAATAACACGCTGCTCACATAGCGGCTATTGCGCTCGCTCAAAACCAAAACGTAATCTGCGCGCGATTAAAAATCACTTTCGAGTTCCGCACGTGGTTCAGTAGCGTCTCGTCAACCGCTGCTGTCCGTGCGCTTTCCCCGGCTCACCAAAACAGGAGCAAAACATGAAATCCAGTATCACGAAATCGATCGGGTGGGCGTTCGTCTTGGTTGCGATGCTGAACCCATCTCAACTGACGGCCCAACAAAATCCTAGATATCGGCTTGTTGACCTCGGAACGCTAGGCGGACCTCACAGTTACGGCTCGGTGAATGGGGACGGATTCCAGCTGTTAAACAACTCCGGCACGGTCGCCTCGGCTGCTGACCTGGGCGTTCCCGATCCCAATGCAGGATTCTTTTGTTATGTGCTGGACTGTTTCCAGCAGCATGCTTTTCGGTGGAGGGACGGGGTCATGACAGACATCGGCGCTCTTCCGCCGAATAATAACAGCGCCGCAGGTTCCATTAATGCGCGCGGATGGATCACAGGTCAGTCGCAAAGCGCTGAAATTGATCCCGTCCTCGGTATCCCGGAATTTCGCGCGGTGCTCTGGAAGCACGGCCAGATGACGGACCTGGGAACGTTGGACGGGGGGACCGAGAGTTTGGGAATCTACGTCAATGATTCCGGGCAAGTAGTCGGGTTCTCAACCATCAATTCTACCCCTGACCCCCTCGGATTTTTCGGTGAACCGACGCACACCTTCATTTGGGAACGCGGCGTCATGCGCGACATCGGGACCCTTGGCGGACAGGACGCGTTTCCCGGTACCAGCTGCAGCGGGCAGCCCCGCAATGTGGTGGTTGGAATGTCCTCCCTCAGTTCAACCCCGAACCCTACTACTGGACAGCCAACAATGGACTACTTTTTGTGGAAGGACGGGAAGATGACCGATCTCGGGAGCCTGGGAGGGACAATGACCGGTTTTACAGGATGCGCAAATCATCGGGGTCAAGTTATCGGTGAATCCACGCTGCCGGGTGACTCGATGCTGCATGCGTTTTTATGGGACGGCACGATGACGGACCTCGGTACCCTCGGTGGCGATAACTCCGAAGCCATATGGATCAATGACGCCGGAGAAATCGCCGGCTCAGCCGACTTGCCGGGCAATCAACGGCATGACGCGGTTTTGTGGAAGAACGGAGCAATTCACGATTTGGGCACCGTGTCCGGCGATCCGTGCAGTCGCGGCCGTGGCATTAATGCGAGAGGGCAAGTAGTGGGTGGCTCCTCAGATTGCCGCAATTTTCTACATGCTTTTTTGTGGGAAAGAGGAGGCCCCATGTTGGACCTGAACACCGTGATCGCCTCAGGATCTGGGTTTCAGCTTACGAATGCATTCAACATCAACGATCGTGGTGAAATTCTTGCGAAGGCGGCGCCCCTCGGCTTTACGCCCAACGACGACGAAGACCTGGGCCACCTCGTTCTCCTGGTTCCTTGTCATTCGGTCGATGATGATGAGGGCTGCGGCGGGAGCACCCAAGGCTCGGCTCTGACAACCCGTGCGACGGCGTCTTCGATCGTCAAACTCGGTCCCTCGCCCATGCGCCCGCTCCCGGCAGCCGAATGGCGCGCTCAATTTGCGCAGCGACTGCATCTTCAACCCAAAGGAACGCCTAAGAACTAGTTCTGCGAAGGGCGCGTAGCCTGCGCCCTTCACGGGTCTACGACATTGCGAGCGGTAGCCGCTCGTCTTGCTGCATCTGGACCTCAGGCAACCCGTGCGCTCTTGTACAGATCCTCCGTGATTCCGAGTTGTGCTCTGCCCAGTTCGGTCAGGTCTGCGGCGGTGGCGCGCCCCGCGAAATCGACCTCGAAGTCATCGGCAGCAAAATCCGGCGGTGTCTTGCCGGACAGGAAAGCAAGGGCTTGTCGTCCGAGATAGGCGCTATTCTTAGGGCAACCTGGAGCCGAGGCGATGTACATCACATTGCTGTAACCGGTTCCGCGGTGCTCGTTCTCAACGGCGTGAACCACGTCGGTGTGCCAGAAGACCGTGTCCCCGGGCTCCATCACAGGAATCGACGAGAGCGCCTTCGTAAGCAGGCTGTGGTACTGGTCATTAATCGAAAGAGCCCTTCCGGGCTTGGCACCACAAAGGTCATCTTCGGGCACGTCGTCCTGCATGGCTCGAAGCAGAATGTAGACCATTGATTCGGCGATGGGAATGAGTTGGAGAGTCCCATCGCCTTGACCTTGGCGTGTAAGAGCTGTCCAACCCTGAAAGGTTCGGAACATCGAACACACCGCCGGCGAGGGCACTTCGCGGACCTCCGGACGATACGCGGCATCGAGGGCGTCGTACTTCCGCCAGTCGCCGGAGAAGACGTGCCGGTACACTTTGCGGAAATTGTCATCGAGCCAACGTTCGACAGAGCCACCATCCACGTGCGGTGAAAGGCCGAGCGAGGCGGAACCTGGGGGACGGCGGCGAATGCGATCGGCATAAGCGGGCGTCTCGTTCGGGTTGAAGTGACGGACTCCTTGGCTCTCGGACAGCCAAAGATTGTTTAAGAAAACACGTACGTTCGTCAGTGGTTCGGATTGCCTGGCCTGAACCTGAGGGCGGGACCAGTAGATTCCGTAGATCTGCGGTTTGGCCGAGGCCAGCGTACCGAAGTATTTGTCCTCGGCAGCATTGGCGAGCTTCGCATCCAAGTTGTTGTTCTCCACGTAAGCCGCGATCTCTTCGTCCCATGCAGTGGCCTGCTCCCTGCTGAAGGTGCCGCGCACAACGCAGGCTCCGCGCGACTTGATCTTCTTTACAAGTTCCGGAGACACCCTTCCAGAGTCAACCTCCGAGTATTGGACGATCGGGACAACGTCATGACCTGCTTCACGCTCGGTGACGATCTCTTCCACGCGGCGACGGATTTCCGCCTCGACCTCGCCGAAGCTCTCTTTGTACCCAGGCAGGGCAGACCGCAGCTGTTGTTTGGTGATTCGGATCGCTTCCGGGAGATTTTCGATGACTAGTGACATGTGGTTGCTCCTCTCGCGCGCCGGCCAAACGGAGAAAGGCATCGATGCTAAGGCTTGTGTCGGTGCTCGCGTGTCAGCGCTTTGGCGTCGACGCCAAAATATAGCCTCTCCGGCTTTGATATTCCACTTCGGGGGCATACGGATCTCGTTCGAGCGCCTCATCTACTTGAAACCCTGCCGTTTGCAGGTAGCCGGTCATCTCTTCGGTTGTAAATAACGCGATGTCCAGGCTGACGCGCTGTCCAAGCATTTCTTCGTGGTGAGTATCTTCCGTTCCGAGATGGCAGGTTAGCAGGAGGCAGGCCCCAGGCTTAAGAACTCGGCGCATCTCGCCGAGTGCCGCTACTACCTCCTGGCGTGGAATGTGAATGATGGTGTAAAAGGCGGCGATTGCCGCCAGCGACCCCGAAGCCAAGCCGAGAGCCATCATGGAGCTCTGCACAAACTGAAGGTCCGGATTGAGCCGGCGGGCTTGCGCAAGCATTCCGGCGGACAGGTCGAGGCCGAAAACATCAACTCCGCGATCGCCAAGATAGCGTGCAATCTGCGCCGGACCACATCCTAGATCGCAGGCCCATCCTTCCCCTCGAACGCGTTCTGCGAAGCGGTCGAGCAACGCTCGGTCGAAGGGTTTGCTTTGGAGCTCGGAGTAAATTTCGTCTGCATACGCGCGGGCGACTGCATCATAGCTTCGGCGAACGTTGCTGGGGACTGCTGGGCTCGGAGGTTCGGGCTCGGGTGGCATATCCAGAGAGATGAAGGGAGGCCCCGCTCAGGGCACGGCGATTCGGCGGAGCGCAAATCCCTTGCACATGCAACAACTTTCGCTCGTTACCGAGGGACTTGATCTACGGTAGTTTTTATAGCAGGTTCTGCCAAATTTACTCTGCACGTGTCAGCAGAGACACACCAAAGCTTGCGATCGCGGTACAATGTTGTTGTCGGTAAAGGGTTTAGCGGCAGCTTGGGGTAGAAGGATTTGGCACGCAACCTGTAAATGGACAAGGCAGGTTCGCAAAACCAGGTGAACCGGATTAGTAAAGTTCAGTGCATACGTTGCGTCAGCGTATGCCGGCAAAGCAACATCTTGCTCTAGTTCACCCGTTAGGGGACGCAAGTAAAAATCACGCAACACGCTCTCAGGCGTGCTGGAGTGGAGCCCGAAGCTCCCCCAATCGGAGGAAGTTCAAAATATGAAAAACAGCATCGTTGCACTGCTTGTCGCCGGCGCACTCGCAGTTCCGGCATTCGCTCAGCAGACTACCTCGTCTACACCCTCACAGGGCACGACCCAAGCGGCGCCCGCGCCGACCAAAGCGGATGCCGCCACTGGAAAAGACCCATTACAGCCCGATACCCACGAAGGCTTCTGGGGCAAGATTAATCCCTTTGCCCGGAAGAAATACGTTCAGCGTCAGACCTCGCCGATTCGCGACCGCGTCAACGAGCTCGATGAGCTGACCTCTTCGAACACGAAGATGATCAAGGACGTCGACTCGCGCGCCCAGCAGGGAATTCAGCTGGCCTCGAACAAGGCGAATGAAGCCGACCAGCACGCGATCGACGCCGGCAATCGCGCCAACACCGCGCAGCAGACGGCCCAGACGGCGACCACTCGAATCACAAACGTCGAGCAGGTCGTGGGAAACATCGATCAGTACACGCCTTCGACCCAGACCGAAATCCGCTTCAAGTCAGGTCAGACCGTACTGAGCAAGGCTGCCAAGGACGCATTGGACGAAATGGCAACCCCGCTGAAGAGCCAGCGCGGCTATATTGTGGAAGTGCAGGGCTTCTCGTCCGGCCACGGTCAGATCGCCATCCAGAACTCGCAGAAGATGGCAGAGTCGGTGGTCCGTTACCTCGTGCTCAATCATGATATCCCGGTCTACCGGATCTATCTGGTCGGCATGGGGAATGCCCCGACGCAAGCCACTAACACGGGCGATGCCAAGCCGAAGCGCACGACTGGTGGGCGCGTCGAGATCAGCCTTCTGAAGAACGATATCGACAAGCTGGCTTCCAGTGCTCCGGGGACGTCGACGGATCAGCAACCGGCGCCGCCGAAATAACAGTTCCACACCGACGGGATTCAGTCCCGTCCTCCCCCGAAAAAGCCCCTCGCGATGCGAGGGGCTTTTTATTTCTTTAACGCGGCTGCGTTAACAACAATTAACGAACTTGGAAACGAAAACGTGAAAAACTCTGCCGCGCGAATGAGAGTACAATCTTTCGCACATCCCTCCCCAAGGGGCACTCGGTGGAAAAGCTTTATTATTCGCGGTACGACTCTCTCGCTGGACCTTTGTTGGTGGCAATATCCGAGAAGGGTTTGGTCGCTCTCGCGTTCGATCGAGGGCATTTTCCGTTTTTGCGCGACAAAAAGCTGGTGTGGGAACTTTCGGAAAAGAAGACCAAGCCTTATACCAAAGAACTCACCGAGTACTTTTCCGGCAAACGTCGCGAATTCAGCTTTCCGCTTGACTTGCGCGGCACTCCATTTCAGCTGAGTTGCTGGAATTCGCTGCTCCAGATTCCGTATGGCGAGACGCGCACCTACGCCGACATCGCCCGCGCCGTGGGCCAGCCGCAGGCTTTTCGGGCGGTGGGCCTGGCGAATAACCGGAATCCGATCGCGATCGTCGTACCCTGCCATCGAGTGATCGCATCCGATGGCACACTTTGCGGATACGGCGGCGGCCTGGACGTTAAACGCAAACTACTCGAGCTCGAAGGTGCGCTGACGGGCACTCTGGCAGCCTGAAAACGCGAAGCGGGCAGGTTTTCTGGACAACGTTGTTTGCCACGGACGCGGTGAACGTGTCCGCAGTCTGGGGCTGTGGGGTCCAATGCTTCCACGCATCGAGTATTCCGTCACTGCCCGCACCAGCGCCGAACAACTTTGGGAAGCCTTCTGCGACTTAAGCCGCTTGCTGGATCGCGGAACCTACACCGACGCCACCTGGATTGAAGGCCAGCCGTGGCAGGCAGGCAGCCGGGTCCGCTACCGGCTGGAGAAGCCGGTTGCGGCTGTGATCTCGTCGGTGATCACAGCGGTAGAGCCGCCGCGCCGAGTTTCCATCATCAATCATTCTCTCGGAATTACGGCCGACCAGATTGTGACGTTCAGCGCTTTCCCTTCAGGGACGACCAGGGTCACGATGATGATCGAGTTCGTCGGGCAGTCCAACGAGCTTGCGCCTCAAACCGTCGTTGACGCCATCGAGTTCCTGACGAGGGATGCGCTGGACTCCATGATCGCGCGATGGCAGAAGACACAACGCTGATTGCGTCAGCGCGGGGGAGGCTCCTGCGGACGAACTGGGGAACTACCGTGTGTCGCTGCATCCACCGCCACGCCCAGTTCACGCAACCGGCGTTCCAGGAATCGCCGAGCAGGATCTTGCCGAGCAAGGCTCAATGCTCGCTGATAGGAACTCACCGCCTCGCTTGTTCTACCCAATCGCTTGCACAAATCGGCGCGCGCGGAATGCGCGAGATAGTAATCCTGGAGATCGCCGCGCTTCAGAATCTCGCCAATTAGCGCTAGGCCCCGTTCGGCGCCGTCCCGCATAGCGACCGCGACTGCACGGTTCAGCTCGATGACCGGTGTCGGGTTCGCCTGCAGCAGAACATCGTAGAGCCCCACGATCTGCGCCCAGTCGGTTTCCGCCGCGGCCCGTGCTTCCGAGTGCACGGCAGCGATCGCAGCCTGTAGCGCATACGGGCCGACTTCGCGCGACGCCAGCGCTCGCTCCACTAGAACTCTCCCTTCCTCAATGACGGCGCGATCCCAGAGGGAACGATCCTGCTCCTCGAGGAGAATGACTTCACCGTCGTTCGACGTGCGGGCGGCACGGCGCGATTCCTGGAGCAGCATCAAAGCGAGCAGGCCGATGACCTCGGGCTCCGGCAACAGATTGGCAGTCAACCGCCCAAGGCGGATGGCTTCAGCAGAGATGTCCGCCCGGGTGAGGGTTGCGCCCGACGACGCAGAGTAGCCTTCGGTAAAAATCAGATAGATGACCTGCAAAACAGACTCCAGCCTGTCAGGCAGTTCCTTGCGAGGTGGCACTTCATAGGGAATGCGTGCATCGCGAATTTTCGCTTTGGCGCGAACGATCCGCTTGGCGATGGTCGGCGCGCTGGTAAGGAAGGCCCGCGCGATCTCTTCCGTGGTCAGGCCGCAGATTTCGCGGAGCGTCAAGGCGACCTGGGCGTCTCGCGGCAGGGCCGGATGGCAACAGGTGAAGATCAGCCGCAAGCGGTCGTCTTCGAGATGTTCGTCATCCCATTGAGTGGGATCGAATGCTTCCCCTTGCAGTTTCTCAACAACATCATCCAGGGCGGTATCGAACCGCGCACGCCTGCGTATGCGATCGATGGCCTTGAATCTCCCGGTCGATATCAGCCATGCGCGAGGATTGCTGGGGATACCCTCGCGAGGCCAGTGTTCCATCGCCGCCAGCATGGCCTCGTGGAGCGCTTCTTCGGCCAGGTCAAAATCGCCGACCAGGCGGATGAGCGTGGCGAGAACACGGCGTGACTCGTTGCGATAGATCGCCCCCAGCGTGTCGCGTGCCTGATCTGAGAAATCTGCGCTCATACGTTGGTTAGGGCGCTATCCCCGGTCTCGCGATTTCGAAGCCGACCGCATCACGAACTCAGACCACGGACGTTGCAGGTCACTGCGGCTGATTTCGACGATAGGCCGGACCTCGACACCGCCAAGGCGCGCCGGGGGGACCTGCGCTGCCAGATGGATCGCTTCGTTCAGGTCCTTGGCCTCGATCAACAGAAAGCCGCCGATCTGCTCGTTGGTCTCGGCAAAAGGCCCATCGGTGACGGTCACTTTGCCGTTTCGCACGCGCACCGTGGTCGCCGCGTGCACCGACTCGAGCGGATGTGCCGCAATAAAGTGTCCGCCCTTGCGCAGGGTGTCGTCAAAATCGAAGGCCTCTTCGATCAGTTTTTGCGAATCCTGCTCCGATAGCGCATTCCGCTGCTTCTCGTCGAAAAAGACCATACACAGATATTTCATCGCGTTCCCTCCTTGAGCTTGGAAGCCTCACTCATCATTTAGTCGTTCGAGCAGCCTCGAATTGGACAATGCGCCTCCGACCTTTCACTTACCTTCGTTTGCCGGCCAACAATGCCTGCCTTGGTTTTGAAACGCAAGAAATCTGCCCGGTACAGCGCTCAATCTTAAGATGACCCCTCGGCGACGTAGGATATACTTCCCGGATCTTTCCAGCTTAGCTTGAGGACTTCCGGCGATGGCGGTAAGTGTTCGCACTGAGGACCTGCGTAAGATCTACAGTTCTTCTCCGCCGATAGGCGCTACTGGTGGCTTCCTAGCGCGTGCTGACGCAAGAGGCGCAAAGCAGCCGAAGTCCCAAATTCCGGCGCTCGACGGTCTCACGCTTGAGATTCACGCGGGAGAGATCTTTGGGCTTCTCGGCCCAAACGGCGCGGGCAAGTCCACCACGGTAGGAGTCCTGACCACGCGAGTTCGCCCCACATCCGGGCGCGCTTGGATTGGAGACTACGACGTTTGGGTGGACCAGGCCCGTGTGAAACTCCTCATTGGCGTTGTCCCACAGCGCCCAAATTTGGATTTCTCTCTGACGGCCCGCGAGATTCTCACGTTTCATGCTGCCTACTTCGGCATTGGGTCGAAGCAAAGGAATGAGCGCGCGCATGCACTGCTAGAGAAGTTCAAACTCACAGAGCGTGCACACCAGATGGTCCGGGGTTTTTCCGGGGGCATGATGCAACGGCTTTCGATCGCCCGGGCGATGATGCACGATCCCCAAGTGCTGTTTCTCGACGAACCGAGTGCCGGGCTTGACCCTCAAACCCGGATTCTGTTGTGGGAGATCATTCGCGAGTATCACCAGGCGGGAAAAACCGTCTTGCTGACCACTCACAACATGGAAGAGGCCGATGCACTGTGCCAGCGTCTGGCCATTATTGACCACGGCCACATGATTGCCCTCGGTACACCGGTGCAACTGAAGGCATCGATTCCCGGCGGTTTTCTGCTGCGGCTTCGTTTCGGGAATCAGACTTCGGATCTGCTGCAGCGCTTACAGTCGCTGGCCGGGGTGCGCGAAGTCCGCGCGACCGACAGCACGGGTGCCGACGTGTATGCGGACCGCGGTGGCTCGCTCATCTCCGAGATCGCGAATCTGGCCGCAAACGCCGGTGCGGAGCTTTGTGACGTTCATATCTCTGAGCCGAGTTTGGAAAATCTCTTTCTGCACCACACCGGAAGGAGCCTGCGCGATTGAACTGGAGAACTTTTGGCGCAATGCTCATGCGCGACGCCCACGTCGCACGCCGTAATGCCATTCAGCTTTTTCTGCAGACCTTCCTGCAGCCGCTTCTTTTTGTCTTCATCTTTGGTCGGGTGATGGTCGGCAGCGGTTATTTGCCGATTGCGTACAAAAGCCTACTGCTGCCCGGCATCATTGCCATCAGCATGGTCTTCACCGGAATTTGGGCGGTGGCCATGCCGCTGATCGCCGAGTTTCAGTGGACCCGCGAAATTGAGGATCGGCTTCTAGCCCCGATCGGCGTTGCCTGGATCGCGATCGAGAAGGTCTTTGCTGGAATGTTGCAGGCGCTGGTTGCGGGACTCGTCGTGATCCCGCTGGCGTGGCTTGTCCTTCGACCCGGAGTTGAGATCAGCATCGGTACTCCCTGGACCTTCGCCGTCGTCATCGTTTTGGTAGCCGTGTTTGCCGCATGCGGCGGACTGGCCTTGGGGTGCAGTATCAATCAGCAACATATCGGACTGATGTTCGGCATGGTCATCACGCCCATGATCTTTTTCGGCTGTACTTACTATCCGTGGAGCGCGCTGCAAACATTCCCGATCCTGCAAAAATTGGTGCTCATCAATCCCCTGGTGTATGCCAGCGAAGGAATGCGCGCGACTCTCGTTCCCCAGTTTCCCCATTTATCCATGGCGGCAGTGATCCTGGCGCTGATTTTCTTTGACACTCTGCTGCTTTTCGTCGGACTTCGGCAGTTCGAAAAGAAAGCCGTGAGCTAGCCTTGCTGAGCTGATGTTTTGCCAAGACTCTTCATCCGTCCAGATGTGGGCTGGTGTCCACGTATAATCCTCCCGCGCGATTCCGACCTCAGACCCCGTGGCCACTTCCACCACCGTTCGATCCACAATCCGCAAAGCGGGCCTCTTCTATTTCGTGTGGGTGATGTTTTCCTACTGCACCGGCGGCCCGTTCGGGCTCGAGGACATGATCACCACGTCCGGCCCAGGCATGACGCTGATCTACCTGCTCGTCATTCCTCTCTTCTGGTCCATTCCAGTCTCGCTCGTGTCGGCGGAGCTGACTACCGCCATGCCGGTGGAGGGAGGGTTCTACCGCTGGGCAAGGGCAGGTTTCGGGGACTTTTGGGGATTTCTGGCGGGGTGGTGGAACTGGTGTGCGTCGTTTCTGCTGGGCGCGGTGTATGCCGTGAACTTTGCGGATTATCTCAGTTTCTACTTTTCTCGACTCTCAGGCCGCTGGCACTACACAGTTTCGTTGCTGATCGTCGCGCTGGTGACCTGGATCAATGTTCGGGGAATCGAGGCGGTCGGCAAATTCGCCACAGCTCTTGAGATCTTCATTCTGCTTCCCGTTCTGGTGTTGGTGGTGCTCGGTCTGGCGAAATGGCACCACAATCCGTTTGTGCCCCTTGTGCCGCCCCATCAACCGGTCGCGAGCGTTTTCGGAGTCGGGCTCGCGATCGGGCTGTGGCTTTATTCCGGATACGAACAATCTTCTACAGTCGCTGAAGAAGTAGAAAATCCGCAGAGGACCTACCCCCTTGCTCTGGCGATCGTTGTACCGCTCTCGATCGCAGTTTATTTCCTACCGACGTTTGCTTCGCTAGCCGCTCTGGGCAACTGGCAGGTCTGGCATACCGGTTATTTTTCGCAGGCGGCGCAATTGATTGGAGGACCCTGGCTCGGCTTCTGGATGACGCTGGCGGCAATGATCACGAACCTCTCGCTGCTGAATGCTACCGTTCTGACTTCCACGCGCATGCCTTTCGCCATGGCAGAAGACGGATACCTGCCCAAGTTCCTAACCGGGCGGCATCGGCGCTTTGGTACGCCATGGATTGGCATCGTGCTGTCAGCGACTATCTACGCCCTGCTGTCACTGCACTCTCTTCCGCAATTGATCGCCGTCTATAACTGGTTGCGCGCGGCAACGACTGTGATCACGGTGGCGGCGGCATGGCAACTTCGGCGTAAACGCCCCGATCTTCCGCGCTCGTTCATTGTTCCGGGAGGAATGATCGGCTTGATCGGTGCGGTCGGCGCGGTGGTAGTGATGACCGCTGTGGCGCTAACATTCAGCGATCGGTACGGATTGCGATGGGGGCCTGTGGTTTTGGCGGTGGGGCTGCTTGTATACCTGCCTGTGTGGATGATGCGACGACGTCAAAACTTCGGCGTCCGCGAGGAGAAACATTAGCCAGGATTGCAGCGGGGCTGGCTAAAGCAAGCGGAAAATCGCGTGCCGGCGAATCGTGAATGCGATCTACTTTAAAAGATTCGATGCCAGCGCCATGATGATGGATCCGAGTGTTGCAGCCGCGACGAAGTAAAGTGCGACACGAGCCTCGGAACTCATCGTTTCTGATTCAAGCATTGCTTATCTTCCAGTTTGAGATTTAGAAGCCACCGCGTGCTGAACAGCGCGCGATTATAGCATTCCCCCTTTGATCACACGCAAACCAAAGTGTCGACCGATTCCTAGCTCACCCAGTCGAGTATCTTGTAGTACGCTCCGGCGAAGGGCAAAAACCACGGGGTCCCGTTATACATTCCCAGCGGGGCGCCGGGGAACGGGATTCCTTCAAAGGGATTGTCCGCGGATTCGCCGGCGATCTGCTGGGCCATCAAGTGTCCCTGGTACGTGGCCATGGCGACACCATGGCCCGCGTAGCCGAGAGCGTAGTACATGCCGTCGATCTGACCGGCGTGGAGCATGATGTCGAACGCGAAGTCGAGTGTTCCGCCCCAGACAAATTCGACGTTCGCCTTGCGAAGCTGCGGATAAACCTCGATCATGCCCCGGCGTAGGATCTCGGCACTCTTGCGAATCGAGCCCCCGCTCTCTGGAAAAAAGGCAGCACGGCCTCCGAAGAGCATTCGATTGTCCGGGGTAAGACGGTAGTAGTAAATGTAGTTTTTCGAATCGTAGATCATCCGGTTGCGCGGGCTTAGCTCGCGTGCCAACGCATCGGGCAAAACTTCGCTTGTAATGATGTACGAGCCAATCGGGATGATTTTCTTCCGCAGAGCAGGCGTCGCCGCTCCCGTGTAGCCGCTGGTTGCCACGAAAACATTGCGGACCCAAAAAGCACCACGCGTGGTCGTGACTCTCCAGCCGGAAATACCCTGGCGAGATTCGCGCTCGATCTTCTGTACGCGTGTCTTTTCGAACACAGAAGCGCCCGCGCGCATCGAAGCTGCGCCGAGTCCGGCAACATAGCGAGCAGGATTCACACCCACGCTGGTCTCGTCCACCATGCCCCCGAAATAGACGCCGGAGCCAATCTCAGAGCGCAATTCTTCACGTGGAACAATCTTCAGTTCGTGATTGAATTCGCGAGCGATCACGTCGACCTGACGTGCGTAATCGTCGAAATGAGCCTGCTTACACGCGACCTCCAGGTGGCCGCAACGCGAAAAGTCGCAGGCGATGTTCTCTTCCTTCACGATCTGCTCGACGCAGTCGATCGATTTGAGCGATGCCGCATACATCCGTTGCGTGCGCTCGCGACCGTACATGGAGATCAGCTTGTTCACCCCTAGCTTCATGCCGGTGAGCACCATGCCCCCGTTGCGCGAACTCGCTCCCCAGCCGATGGTCTCGCCCTCCAGCACCGCAACGGAAATTCCCTTTTTGGCCAGCGTGCGCCCCGCCGACAAGCCCGTGAAACCCGCGCCGATTACGGCGACGTCGGCGGTTTCCGGAAGCGCACGCGAGAGATCGGTTTTCGGCATCTCTAGCGTGGTCAGCCAGTAGTTTTCTTGTCTGAGAGTCATCGTGTCTCGCG
>Ga0210408_10003339_pt1 | contig 14900 bp, 12 predicted proteins | sample IncBWH4MmetaG_FD_155471 | JGI IMG/M metagenome (GOLD analysis project Ga0210408, IMG submission 155471) | Forest soil microbial communities from Barre Woods Harvard Forest LTER site, Petersham, Massachusetts, United States - Inc-BW-H-4-M | ecosystem: Environmental > Terrestrial > Soil >...
TTCTCTACCCATATCTTTGCTTGCTTTGCTACCTTCTGTTCAAATTCTCTTTCCCCTCTTCTGTAACTCCTCGGATCGGACCGTGAGGATTCAGCGTCTAGTAACCAAGCGACCTACTGCGGGGCCGACTCTTTAAATCGACCCTGCTGCGATCGCTGCCGAAATCACGACTCCGGAGCGAATTTTGGCCAGCCCATATTTCTCTACCCATATCTTTGCTTCCTTTGCTACCTTCTGTTCAAATTCTCTTCGATTTCTTTTGTGATCACCGACAGCTGTTGCCCGGGCTCGTAGCTCAGGTAGGGCCCGAGCCAGCGCTCGATTTCTTCGAGCGGCATTCCTTTCCGTCGCTGGTAATCCAGCACCTGGTCTCGATCGATTTTCCCTACCCCGAAATATTTTGCATTTTGATGCCCGAAATAGAGCCCACTCACCGACGCGCCGGGCCACATAGCGAAGCTCTCTGTCAGGCGGATCCCGGTATTCTTTTCGGCCGCGAGCAGATCAAAAAGAATCCGCTTTTCAGTATGATCCGGACACGCAGGGTACCCGGCGGCAGGCCTGATGCCCCGATAGGCTTCCCGGAGTAAATCCTCCTTCGAGAGATGCTCTTGTTTTCCGTAACCCCACTCCACGCGAGCTCGTTCGTGAAGCGACTCTGCGAACGCCTCGGCAAGCCTATCAGCCAGCGCCTTCACCATAATGGCATTGTAATCATCATGGTCGACCTCAAACTGCTTCGCCAGTTCGTCTGCACCGTGGCCGCCGGTCACTGCGAATGCTCCGAGATAATCGGGTCGGCCGGATTCCTGAGGCGCTATATAATCGGCAAGCGAATGGTTATACTGTTTAGCCGGCTTTTCCATTTGCTGGCGCAGTGTGTGAAAAGTCGCCAGCACTACCGAGCGTGACTCGTCCGTGTACAATTCGATGTCGTCGCCAACGCTGTTAGCCGGCCAGAACCCGTAAACTCCTTTGGCGACAATCAGTTTACCATTCACTATGTCCTGCAGCAGCTTCTGTGCGTCCTCAAAAAGTTGCCGAGCCTGCTCTCCCACTTCCGGATCATCAAAAATCTTCGGGTACCGGCCTCGCATTTCCCAGGTGTGAAAAAATGGCGACCAATCGATATATGGGACCAATTCATCGAGCGGCTGATTAGAAATCGTTCGGCAGCCAATGAAATCGGGCACATCGATCCGGGTGGTTGCCCAATCAATCGGAGTTCTGCGTTCCCTGGCCTGTCCTATCGAGATCAGTTTCTTATCCGCGCTTCGTTTCGCGTAGTCTTCGCGCAAACCCTGCTGATCGCTGATATTTTTCCCGACAAAGTTCGATTTAAGTTCGTCACTGATCAGCGCACCGACCACTCCGGCCGCGCGAGAGGCATCGAGGACATGAACCGTAGGCCCGCTGTAGTGCGGCGCTATCTTCACGGCAGTGTGCGCACGGCTCGTTGTTGCGCCCCCGATCAGCAACGGCAGATCAAAATCGAGCCGCTCCATTTCCTGTGCGACATGGACCATTTCATCGAGCGACGGCGTGATGAGCCCGCTGAGCCCGATTATATCGACCGCTTCAGCCTTTGCGGTCTCCAGAATCTTTTCGGCCGGGATCATCACGCCAAGATCGATGACTTCGAAATTATTACAGCCGAGAACGACCGAAACGATACTCTTTCCGATGTCGTGGACGTCACCTTTTACCGTGGCGATCAAAACTTTTCCCTGTGCTCGCGCGTGTGGGCGACTTGCACGTTCCGCCTCCATAAAAGGAGTCAGACACGCAACGGATTTCTTCATAACGCGAGCGCTCTTGACAACTTGGGGCAAAAACATCTTTCCAGCGCCAAACAAATCCCCCACGATACTCATTCCGGACATCAGAGGGCCTTCGATGACCGCAATTGGCCGCCCGTATTTGTGCCGGGCTTCCTCGGTATCTTGCTCTATGTATTCGACAATTCCTTTGATGAGCGCGTGCGAAAGTCGTTCCTCAACCGGAGCATTTCTCCATGCCTCATCTTTGACTTGAATTTTTCCCGAAGATTTCACCTTTTCGGCAAAATCCACCAGCCGCTCGGTCGCGTCGGGACGGCGATTCAAGAGCACATCTTCCACCAACTCCAGCAGGTCTTTGGGGATCTCTTCGTAGACTGCCAGCTGGCCGGCATTGATTATACCCATGTCGAGACCTGCGTTGATCGCATGATACAAGAATGCGGCGTGCATCGCTTCCCGCACAGCGTTGTTGCCCCGAAACGAAAACGAAATGTTGCTAACTCCCCCGCTAACCAGCGAATGCGGCAAATTCTCTTTGATCCAGCGCGCGGCCACCAGGAAGTCAGCCGCGTAATTGTTGTGCTCCTCCATGCCAGTCGCGACCGTCAGAATATTCGGATCGAAAACGATATCTTCAGGAGGAAACCCAACTTCCTCGGTCAAAATCCGGTATGCTCTGGAACAGATCTCTTTTCTTCGGTCGACACTATCCGCCTGACCTTGTTCATCGAACGCCATGACCACAACCGCCGCACCATAGCGGCGGATCTGCCGGGCCTGGTGCTTAAATTTTTCCTCGCCCTCTTTGAGGCTGATAGAGTTTACGATGCCTTTCCCCTGAATACACTGCAGCCCAGCCTCCAGCACGCTCCACCGGGAACTGTCGATCATTATCGGCACGCGAGCGATGTCAGGCTCCGGAGCGACCAGATTGAGAAATTTCACCATCGCAGCCTGGGAATCGATCATTCCCTCATCCATGTTGACGTCGATCAGGTTAGCTCCACCTTCGACTTGTTGAAGGGCCACCGCCAATGCAGCGTCGAAATCTCCGGCCAAAATCAACTTCGAAAATTTGGGTGAGCCGGTAATGTTTGTGCGCTCTCCAATCACGGTAAAGCTTTGCCCAATCTTGTACGGTTCCAGGCCGCTCAATTGCGTCGTTCGTGGCAGATCTGGGAGCCTGCGCGGAGGCAGACCTTTCACCAGCCTGGCGATTGCAGCTATATGCGCTGGAGTCGTACCGCAACAGCCGCCAACGATGTTTAACCACCCAAGTTCAGCCCATTCCAGAAGCTGTGGTGCAAGGCTATCAGGCGTTTCGGGAAACCCGGTTGGCGACAAAGGATCCGGCAAGCCGGCGTTGGGGTAGCAGGAGACGTAGATCGGAGCGATCCGCGCCAGTTCCTCTATATAGGGCCGGAGTTCTTTCGGACCAAGGGCGCAATTGAGCCCAACGCTGAGAAGCGGAGCATGAGAGATCGAGATCCAGAAAGCTTCCGTTGTCTGTCCCGTCAAAGTCCGTCCGCTGGCATCCGTGATCGTTCCAGATGCCATTACCGGGAGGCGATACCCCAACCGCTCGAAATGCTCCTCAATCGCGAATAACGCAGCCTTCAGGTTCAACGTATCGAATGTCGTCTCCACCAGCAGTAAATCGACTCCGCCCTCTATGAGGGCCGCGACCTGTTCCTGATAAGCGTTTTTGACCTGCGTCCAGCTCACGTCCCGTTTGCCGGGATCGTTCACGTCACGCGAAATCGAAAGCGTTCTAGTTAAAGGTCCGATCGACCCGGCGACGTACCTTTTCCAGTTCGGGTCACCTGCCATCACCTGGTCGACCGCTTTCCTGGCCAGTTGCGCGGCTGCACGGTTAATCTCAGGGACATATTCTTCCAGGCCGAAATCTGCTTGGGATATCACCGTGGCATTGAAGGTATTCGTCTCGATGATATCCGCGCCGGCTTCAAGGTATTGGCGATGAATCTGGAAAACGACATCAGGTCGCGTAAGGCAGAGGATGTCATTATTGTTTTTCAGGTTCCTGGGATGATCTGCGAGCAAGGTGCCGCGATAATCCTCCTCCCGCAGCTTGAACTGCTGCACCATGGTCCCCATGGCCCCGTCCAGGATGAGAATCCGCTGTTCCAGCGTTTGAACGATGTCGAAAGAGGCGGCTTTTTGGAGTTGGCTTGGCATAGGGATGGAGCAAAAACGGTAGCACCTGAGAGGGATTGCCGCAAACAATAGATTGATCTATCAAGATGGATTGATGGATGATTGAGGACTCGTCCTCGTGCTCGTCGTCGTCCTTCGTCCTCGAGAATGCCGATGTTTGACAACCAGACTAACGGGACAAAATAATTGCCGGACAATCGGGCTCTCTTCGCCGCAGAAAACGCCTACGTAAAGACGTCCGCCGCAACCGCGAGTACGAAGACCAGGCTCACAAATGCGTTACTCTGAAAGAAAGCTTTGTTGATGCCGGCGAGATCGAGTTGTGCCGCCGCCCGGTGTTCGTAGATCAAAGCCCCCAAAACCAGGACAAGCGCCGCATAGTAAATCGCACCCAGACCGCTCGCTAAGCCAAACAGAACCAGGCAAATGAGCAAAATTCCGTGCATGAACTGGGCCAATCGCAGGCTTCCCGGGATACCGTATTTAACGACCATTGATCCTAACCCCTTGCGCTTATCGAAGTCGTAGTCCTGGATCGCGTAGATTAGATCAAATCCGACCAGCCAGAAGACCACGCCCAGGGCCAAAACGAGCGGAGGTAAAGCGAACTGACCTTTGACTGCAAGCCAGGCGCCTATCGGTGAAACCGCAAGAGCCAGCCCCAGATAAAATTGGGTAAACGACGTGAACCGCTTAGTCAGCGAGTAAAAGAAAACAATCGCCAACGCCACGGGTGAGAGCAGGAAACAGAGCGGGTTAATCAACCAGCTGACAAGGATAAATCCAGCGGAGGGCACAAACACCAGGGACCACCCCACCCGCTTGGAAACCAGCTTGTGCCTCCCGGCAGTACGCGGGTTTTCCTTGTCAATCTCCCAGTCTGCAACCCGGTTGAATGCCATCGCCGCAGTCCTGGCGAAAACCATGGCCACAAGTATAAGCAGAACGATTCTGATGCTCGGGAACCCGCGTGCTGCGACGATCATCGATCCCGCGGCAAATGGCAGCGCAAAGATTGTATGGGAAAATCGGATGAATTTCAGAATGCGCTGGATGTAGTCGAACACGTTTTCGGAAAACGAATAGTTGCCAATCGTCGAAAATGCAAAGCACTAGCCTTGTGTGTAAGCGAAGGCTCCAGCCTTTGCACCCTCTTTGCTTCCGCGCGTAAGCGAAGGCTCCAGCCTTTGCACCCTCTTTGCTTCTGCGCGTAAGCGAAGGCTCCAGCCTTTGCACCCTCTTTGCTTCTGCGCGTAAGCGAAGACTCCAGCCTTTGCACCCTCTTTGCTTCTGCGCGTAAGCGAAGACTCCAGCCTTTGCCTCCGTAGTGCGCCACAGAGGCAAAGGCTGGAGCCTTCGCTTACGCACTCCACCTGCCAGCAGTCAAACGCGAAAATGCCGCCTACCTCGAGACTTCCTCACTCGCTGGACGCTGTTCGGTGGGTCGCACAGCTGGCTGGAAAGGACCGTAAATGAGCCTGGCGCCCCGCGCATAGGTGAAATATGCCCAGACCCACTGGATGAAAACCTGAATCCGGTTTCGGAGCCCGACCAGGAATATTAGATGCACCAAGAGCCAACTCAGCCAGGCGGCAAATCCACCGAATCGAATGCCATTCAGGTCCGCGACCGCTCTGTTGCGGCCGATGGTCGCCATGGTCCCTTTGTTCAGGTATTTGAATCGCCTCGAAGGCTTGCCTTGAACTAGTCCCAGGATATTTTGCGCCGCATGTGTCCCCATCTGCATGGCGACCGGCGCGACACCGGGGAGTGGTCGGCCGGTCTGACGAGAAAAGTTGACCATGTCGCCTATCGCAAAAATTCGCGGATTCCCTGGGACGCTCAGATCTTCGTTTATCAATACACGACCCTGCGGATCGGTTTCGGCGACCAGTTGTCCGGCTAAAGGCGAAGCCGAGTTCCCAGCCGCCCAGATCACCGTTCGGGTCGAGATAAACTCGTTCTCCAGTCGAACTCCCTCAGCGGTGACACTTAGCACCTTCGTCTCGACGCGCACCTCGACCCCCATCTGTTTGAGTTGCTTATTCGCCGAATTCGAAAGACCCGGGGTGAAACTCGGAAGGATCCTCGACGCTGCATCCAGCAAAATGATGCGCGCATGTCCCGTCCTGATCTGCCGAAAGTCGTCCACTAGAGTTCGTTTTGCCAGTTCAGAAATGGCGCCGGCCATCTCCACTCCAGTCGGACCGGCACCGATCACGACGAAGGTTAAGGCAGCGTCGCGCACTCTTTCGTCCGGAGCAGTTTCGGCAATCTCGAACGCATTCAGAATTCGGCGGCGCAATTCGAGCGCGTCCGGTAAAGTCTTAAGTCCGGGCGCAAACATTTCCCATTCGTCGTGACCGAAATACGAATGCCGCGCACCAGCAGCAATGATCAGAAAATCAAAAGGATATTCTTTCGCCTTTGTCCGGACGACGTTTGCGCGCGCATCGACCCCTTCCACAACTCCCATGATGACAGAAATATTCTGTGCCTCCTTTAAAATATGCCGAATCGGCTGGGCAATTTCGCCCGGGGATAGACCGGCCGTAGCAACTTGATACAGCAACGGCTGAAATAGATGATGATTGGTCCGATCGATCAACGTCACTTGGACCGGCTGATTAGCCAACGCTTTCGCGGCGTACAATCCACCAAAACCGCCACCGATAATAACCACCGTCGGCAACCCAGGGCTAATTTGCGTCGCAGTCTCCATAGTCGCTTTAAAGGGAACAGGTAACAGCGGGCTCGGCGGGTTCAAGTCTCTCCTGTGCGCCCAAGTATATTACCTGAACCCGCTGAACCCGCTGTTACCTGTTCCCTTATACGAGGCTTGTGAATTATTTCACAAATAATCGCTTGCGGGCGTAAATAAGAAAAACTTATGTTGAAAAGGCCTTCAGTTTTTCGCCATGGCAACCACCACTCGCGATATCGTAACGCCTGATACGCTAGCTCGCGCGTCCAGATCGCTGGAGGCCATCAGCGATTCCGAACTATTGGGCGAAAAACTCACGATCAATATGGGGCCTTCTCATCCGGCCACCCATGGCGTTTTGCGTATCGTGCTGGAGCTGGATGGAGAAATAATCACCAAAGCCGACCCCGACGTAGGTTATCTTCACCGCGGTGACGAAAAGATCGCGGAAAACATGCAGTACAACCAGTTTGTTCCCTACACGGATCGGCTGGATTATCTAGCTCCCCTGGCCAACAACGTCGCATACGCCCTCGCAGTCGAAAAATTGATGGGTTGGGAATTGCCTCCGCGCGGGAAAGCGATTCGAGTTCTCTGTTGTGAAATAGCACGAATCTCAGCTCATCTTCTGGGCATCGGTGCGTTTGCCATGGATGTAGGGGCTATGACGGTTTTCCTTTACACGTTTACGGAGCGCGAAAAACTCTATGATTTGATCGAGTTGCTGACCGGCGCCCGCTTCACTACCTCCTACACGCGAATAGGCGGAATGACGCGTGATCTGCCCGATGGATTCATCCCGGCGCTTAAGACGTTTTTGGAAGGGTTCAACCCGCACTTGAACGAGCTCGATAAGCTTCTTACGCGCAACCGCATTTGGGTCGATCGCACTAAAGATCTGGGCGTGATTTCCAAGGAAGATGCCATCTCTTACGGTATAACCGGACCGAACATCCGCGGTAGCGGCATTGAGTACGACGTCCGAAAAGCCCAGCCGTACCTAGACTACCAAAACTACGATTTCGATATCCCAATCGGGACGGTTGGCGATGCCTATGATCGCTACCTGATTCGATTTGAAGAGATGCGTCAGAGCGTCAAAATCTTGCATCAGGCGATTGAGAAATTGCCCGAAGGACCGGTCATGGTACAGGATCCAAAAAATCTTCCTCCCGATAAGCCGGCGGTTTTGATGAAGATGGAGCAGTTGATTCACCACTTTATTATTCACACTGAGGGAGTGCACGCGCCGCCAGGGGAAGTCTATTTCGGCGCGGAAAATCCGAAGGGAGAGCTTGGGTTTTATGTCAATAGCCGGGGAGGCGGTGTCCCTCACCGGTTAAAGATTCGGGCCCCGTCGTTCGTGAATCTGAGCATCCTGCCGAAAATTCTTCCCGGCCATATGATGAGTGATGTGGTCGCAATTCTCGGTAGCCTGGACTTCGTGATGGGCGAGTCCGACCGATAGCAATGCAACGTGGTGAGCTCATTCTGGTCGTGGCCGCGGTTCTGGCAATCGACGGCTGCCAAAGAGAGTTCGCCAACCGAAATCTGGAGCAACTGAAGCCTAATATGTCCCAGAAGGAGGTCGAGTCGATCCTCGGAAATCCGGATAGGACAGAGAAAGTGGACCTGGAACTGGAAACACAGAAAAAGACGATGACGATCACCCGCTATTACTACAATCAGAACGGAGAAACCGTCGTACTCCATTTCCAGAACGGTCGCCTGATCAACGCGCCCGAAAAACTGAAGGAGAAGTGAAGATGGATATTCCGGCCGAACTTGAAACGAAGATCGACGAAGCGATCACCCAGTACCCGGTTTCCAAACGCAGCGCGACGTTGCCGTTACTCCACCTTATTCAGGAACAGTTAGGCTACATTGACGAAGCTGCGATCGAATGGGTCGCCAAGAAACTCGGCCTCGAACCGATTAACGTGCTGGAACTGGTGACTTTCTATCCAATGATTCGGCGGGAACCGGCTGGGAAGCATCACATCCGAGTCTGCCGGACCCTCTCCTGCGCCATGGCAGGCAGCTACGAACTGCTGGACACTTTCTGCAAATACGCCAGAATCGACCGCCAACACAATGGGCACGGAACTCACCTCTTGAAGAGTGAAGACGGTAAGTACAGCATCGAGTTCGTGGAGTGCCTTGCCAGCTGCGGATTTGGACCGGTTTGCATGATCAACGATGATTTCTACGAAGCGGTGTCCCAGGAGGAAGTCCCTCAATTACTCGAAAAATATCAGTAGCCATGGCCTCGACCACTCGCACTCCACATCCGCGTGAAAAGCGGATCATATTCAAAAATATCGATCGCCCAGGTTGGACGAATGACATCGAGTGCTATCTCCACGACGGCGGTTACGAAGAGTTAAAAAAAGCGTTCACCATGAAGCCGGAGCAAATCGTGAATGAGGTGAAAGCCTCCGGTTTGCGAGGACGAGGTGGCGCTGGGTTCCCCTGCGGTGTGAAATGGGGCTTTATCAAACCGGGCGGCTCGAAGCCGGTTTATCTGATTTGCAACGCGGATGAGTCTGAGCCGGGGACGTTTAAAGATCGTTACATCATTCACCAGGACCCACATCAGTTACTCGAGGGAATGATCATTTCCTGTTACGCGGTTAACGCGCGACTAGCCTACATCTATATCCGCGGTGAGTTTCCTGAAGGAGCAAAAATCCTTGAACACGCTCTGGCCGAGGCAAAAGAACAAGGATTTCTCGGGAAGAATATTCTGGGTTCAGGATTCGATTTAGAGATCTACGTTTTCCGGGGCGCCGGAGCTTACATTTGCGGAGAAGAAACCGGTCTAATTGAATCAATGGAAGGAAAGCGTCCGTATCCGCGCATCAAGCCGCCCTACTTTCCGGCTGTGCTCGGCCTGTACATGTGCCCGACCATTGTTAACAATGTGGAAACGTTATGCAATGTGAAGCATATCGTCCGAATCGGCGGCGCCGAATACGCAAAGATGGGAAAACCGAACAACACTGGTACCCGGCTGCTTTGCGTGAGCGGAGATGTCCAGCAGCCCGGTTATTACGAATTCGAGGTTGGGGGCATCACGATCGGCGAACTGATCAACGATATTTGTGGCGGCATGAAGCCTGGCCGAACGCTTAAGGCGGTCATTCCAGGAGGGAGCTCCGCAAAGGTGTTGAACGCCAAGGACCGCTATAAAATCAAGGCGAAGCAGCCCGACGGAACAACGGTAGAGCTTGAAATGGGACTCGAGGATATCCCTATCGATTTCGATACCCTCGCTGCGGCAGGCTCAATGGCGGGGTCCGGAGGGGTTATCGTGATGGATGACACGCGGGACATGGTTTGGGCGCTTAACAACATCAACGAGTTCTACGCGCATGAGAGCTGCGGCCAGTGCACACCATGCCGCGAAGGTTCTCTCTGGATGAAAAAGATAACGGAACGAATGCTCCACGGAGGAGGTGTTGAACAAGACACTGACACGCTTAAGACTGTTGCGGACAACATCGCCGGGCGGACCATCTGTGCATTCGGAGAAGCCTGTGCGTGGCCTACCCAAAGCTTTATCGACAAGTTTCGAGATGAGTTTGCCGCGACCGCGGGCAAAAAGGGAAGTGAAAACGGGTCTACTAACCACTGACGATTCACAATGAGCGAACCAACGGACCTTCTCAACGTTCAGATCGACGGTATCTGGTACCAGTTCAAAAAGGGCACTCGTGTCATTGAAGCATGCGCTCAAGCCGGAAAGTTTGTGCCCCACTACTGCTACCATCCTAAACTGAGTTCGCCGGGTAATTGCCGTATGTGCCTCATTGAGATGGGTATGCCCAAGCTGGGCCCCGATCGGAAACCGGCCTTGGGGCCGGACGGCAAACCAGTTATCAGTTGGATCCCGCGTCCTCAAATATCTTGTGCTCAAGATATCGCCGAAGGCATGGGGGTCCGGACAGATTCACCGCTGACACGGGAATGCCGGAACGGAGTGATGGAGTTTCTTTTAATCAATCATCCGCTGGATTGCCCGATTTGCGACCAGGCCGGCGAATGTCAGCTCCAGGAATACAGCGTCGAGTTCGGCACCGCAGGCTCCCGATTTCTGGAGGAAAAAGTCAAAAAACCGAAACGGGTTGAGCTCGGTCCACGGGTGACGCTCGATGATGAACGCTGTATTCTCTGCTCTCGCTGTATCAGGTTCATGAAAGAGGTCGCACATGACGATGTGCTAGGATTCGCCAGCCGCGGAAGCCATACCTATCTCACCGCCCATCCAGGGAAACTGCTGGACAGCAATTATTCCCTAAACACCGTGGATATTTGTCCTGTGGGGGCTCTGACGAGCACAGATTTTCGATTCAAAATGCGAGTCTGGTTTCTCAAAGAAACCAAAAGCATCTGTACGAGCTGTGCCACGGGTTGCAACACCATCATCGGGACCCGGGAGAATGTGATCTATCGGCAGACACCCAGGGAAAATAACGCGGTTAATTCTGACTGGATGTGCGACTACGGCCGTTTGAATTTTCACTATATCAATTCCGCCGAACGACTCAAAATCCCGCAGGTGCGGGACAGCCAGGGTTTGGCAAACGTCTCCTGGCGAAGCGCTCTCGCGAAAGCCGGGGAAGAGCTGAAACAATATCAGAAAGACGGAGTCGCGGTCGTTGCTTCCGCGAAGATGACAAATGAGGAACTGTGGCTAGCGAAAAAATTGATCGATTCGCTCGGCACGACCTATCACGACATTGTTCCCAGATTCGGGGAAGCTGATGACCTTCTCATGAGTGCGGATCGTAATCCAAACACGCTGGGCGCGCAGCTTTTTGGAGTAACGGGCGAACATCCTGGTGCCAAGCTGCAGGAAATTGCTGAAAGTATCGGATCTGGTGAGATCAAAGCAGTGGTGGCTCTCGGTGAAGATTTAACGCAGATCGGGCTGACAGCCAGCCAGCTTAAGAAGCTGTCAACGTTGATCGTCGTCGGCATTCTGCCGAACGAAACCACACGCAGTGCGAGTGTGTTGCTTCCTGCCTGTGCTTTCCCTGAAAAGCGGGGTACGATGATTAATATCAAAGGTCGGCTGCAGCGTTTGAATCGAGCCTTGCAGCCGCCAGGAGAGGCCAGGGATGACTGGGAAATTATTCGTGACCTGATTCAACAGTTGACCGGATCGAACGGGATCTATCTTATCGAGGACGTCTTTAAACAAATTGCGGATACGATTCCCGAAATGAAAGGCCTATCCTTCAGTAGGATCGGTGACACAGGCGTGCAGCTGGTCGACGAGACGGAGGAGGCCCGGGCGGCGGCCGTGACAGTATGACCGATATTCTGTTTATCATCCTGGTCTCTTTAGCCAAGACCATCGGGCTGATATTCTTGATCATCCTCCCGATGGTTTCGTATACGGTCTACGCCGAGCGACGCGTTAGCGCGTTGATTCAGGATCGGGTAGGCCCAAACCGCGTCGGAATCTACGGGCTCGTTCAACCGATCGCAGACGCCGTAAAGTTATTGTTGAAGGAAGATTTTACGCCAGCTCACGTTAACAAGTTCTATTACTGGTTGGCGCCGGCTTGCGCCATGGCACCATCGATGATGGCACTCGCGGTGATTCCGTTTGGGAGCCAGCTGTGGGGCGAGCCGATGGTCGTCGCGAATGTTGACGTCGGCGTTCTTTGGGTCTTCGCTGTTTCTTCTCTTGGCGTCTACGGCATTGTTTTGGCCGGATGGTCCTCTAACTCGAAGTATCCCTTCCTCGGTGGAATCCGCTCCACCTCGCAGATGATTTCTTACGAGCTTTCCCTGGCCTTGTCCGTCATCCCGATTTTCATGATCTGCCGGACTCTGAACCTTCCGAGCATCGTCCAATACCAGATCGACCATGGTTGGTTTATTTCTCCCCTCTGGATCAAAGGATTCAGCCTGTTCCCTCCCAGCATCAATTTTCACGAGATCGTGCAATCAATTGATATCCTGAAAATCATTCTCTGGGTTCCGTTGTTTGTTTCCTTTATCGTTTTTACGATCTCGATGTTCGCCGAGACCAACCGTTTGCCGTTTGACCTGCCGGAAGCGGAGACCGAGCTGGTCGGCGGATATCACACCGAGTATTCATCGATGAAATTCGCACTCTTCTTCCTCGGAGAGTACGCTGCGATGATTACCGGTTCGGCGGTAATAGTGACCCTTTTCTTTGGTGCATGGCATGTTCCGTTCCTGCCGACTACGCTCCATAATCCCTACTCGATTTGGGGCATATTACTTGGACTCATCCACATCACGGCTTTCTTCGTCAAGGTGGCTCTTCTCCTCTTCTTTTTTATCTGGGTTCGCTGGACGCTGCCCCGCTTCCGGTACGATCAATTGATGAGGCTCGGCTGGTATTTCTTCATCGAGATCGCTTTGGTGAACGTGTTTATCGTCGCAATCATTCTGCCTTTCATGCGAAAATAAGAAGCTAGTGTTATGGCGTACACTGTTAGCCGTCCAAAACTGACCTTTGCTGAAAAGGCCTATCTGCCTGCCATTATGACGGGCCTGGGAATTACCATCCGTCACTTCCTCAATATTCTTTCCGGCAAGAAGAAGGTCACCATGCAGTACCCTGAGGAAAAATGGGACCAGAGTTTACCCCCTCACTACCGCGGTGCACCCACCCTGGTGACGGATGAGCATGGCCGGGAGCGCTGCGTCGCTTGTCAGCTTTGCGAGTTTATCTGTCCGCCGCGCGCGATCACCATTCATCCAGGGGAAATCCCGGTAGAAAACCGGTGGCGCAAGGTCGAGAAATTTCCGCAAGAATTCGAGATCGACATGATACGCTGCATCTACTGCGGTCTGTGCGAAGAGGTTTGCCCGGAACAAGCCATCTTCCTGCGAAAAGACTACGCAATCACCGGCCTGACAAGGCAGGAGATGGTGCACAACAAGCAAAAGCTTTACGAACTCGGCGGTGTAATGACCGGCCTGGTTAACAAGTGGAACGACAAAAAGTAGCCGGATGTCACCTATACTTTTCTGGATTTTCGTTGCGATGATGCTTTTCTTCGGCGGGATGGTGGTGCTTAACCGCAACCCGGTCGCGAGCGCGCTGAGTCTTGTCGTTTCCTTTCTCGCATTAGCTGCTCTTTATGTATCGCTCGATGCATATTTTATCGGAGTGATCCAGATCCTCGTATACGCGGGGGCGGTCATGGTGCTATTTCTTTTCATCATCATGCTCCTGGACCTTAAGGCCGAGAGCCGTCGCCACGTCAATTTTCCGGCCGTTTGTGGGGGGTTTGTGGTGATCATCCTTTTTATCAAGGTCCTGTCTGATGTTTGTTACGGATTCGACGGAGGGAATGCCAAGTTTCCGCCCATCGCGCAGGGTCCCCAAGGTGATGTCTGGCACGTCGGCATGGTCCTTTTCCAGCAGTACAATGTTGCGCTGCAGGTGGTGGGAACACTGATCCTGGTCGCGACGATCGGCGTAGTGATTCTTAGCAAGCGGGAGCTGAAATAACCGATGGTTACGCTTAATGATTATCTATTTGCCAGTGGCCTGTTGTTCGCCATTGGATTCGCCGGAGTTCTTCTCCGGCGGAACGTCATCATCATTTTCATGGCGTTGGAGCTGATGCTCAACGCAGCCAATCTTTCGCTGATCGGATTTTCAAGGTACAACGTGCGCGACGGCCTCCCGGACTACAATGGGCAGGTTCTGGTGTTTTTCATCATCACCGTCGCTGCTGCTGAAGTCACTGTCGGACTGGCCATTATCGTAGCGCTGTTCCGGGCCAAGCAAACCACCCATGTCGAGGACATGAACACCTTGAAATTCTGACGAATGAACCTCAGCCCCTGGATTATTCTCTTCGCACCGTTCGTATCCGCTGTTGTCATCGTTCTGATCACCGAGAGATTCAAGAAGCTCAGCTCTTATATTTCGGTCGCGGCAGTCGCCATCTCGTTCGTTTTCAGCGTAGCGGTTTTTTTTGGTCAGGATGGAACCGCAAGCTTCAACTGGATCGACCTGGGTACGTTCCAGGTTAAGATCGGCTATCTCATCAACGATTTAACCAGGCTGATGCTCCTCATTGTCACCGGTGTCGGACTCCTGATTCATATTTATTCGATCGGATACATGGCGGATGACCGCGGGCGTTCGCGTTATTTCTGCGGTCTCTCCCTGTTTATGTTCTCGATGCTCGGGATTGTGCTCGCGAACAACTTCATCATGATGTTTATCTTCTGGG
>Ga0210408_10003340_pt1 | contig 14900 bp, 15 predicted proteins | sample IncBWH4MmetaG_FD_155471 | JGI IMG/M metagenome (GOLD analysis project Ga0210408, IMG submission 155471) | Forest soil microbial communities from Barre Woods Harvard Forest LTER site, Petersham, Massachusetts, United States - Inc-BW-H-4-M | ecosystem: Environmental > Terrestrial > Soil >...
TGAACAGATAGCAGTGAAAGCTGTGAACCAACTGCCGAAGAGCGTGGTGCGGGAAATCCGCACGCCACGTTCTGTGGGAGCCGGAGGCGGGTGACCGCCTCCGGCGACCCGGTGGGCGCGAGGTAACTCGCGTCCCTACCGCGAAGGCGGCGATGCCATCACGCCGGCCTGCGCCGGATCAGAAATTTCTGCATTCCCTCCAGCACCAGCTCGCGGCGCTGGTTGAACACAGTCGAGCGCAGCGTCACCACGCCGGTGGTGCGGCCGGGCACGAGTTCCGTCACTTCGAGCGCGGGATAGATCGTGTCGTCGGCATAGACCGGCTTCAAGAACCGGCTCGATTGTTCGAGAAAGCCGACCAGCGATTCCTCGACCAGATAGGGAAACAGGCCAGCGCCCGGCGCTGTGTGGATCAGCGTCTGAAAACCATGCGCGAGCAGATTCGGCATGCCGCGGGCGCGGCAATACTCGACATCGTAGTGCACCGGGTGGGTGTCGCCGCTTGCGGTCTGGAAAGCCGCGAAGATCGCAGACGTCATGGTGCGGCTAGGAATCACAAAGCGCTCGCCGATCACAAAGTCCTCGAACCAGCGCTGCTGGCCCACCATGCGATGCGCGGCGGGATCGAACTCCGTCATGGGTTTTCCCTGCGATGTCTGCCGATGACCTACCGGTATCGCAGAGGCGGGGTGGCGGCAATCAGGGTTGTCCCGGGCATCCACGTCTATAAAACACCCTTGCCATGACCCTGCTTGAGAGAATCTCCACTCATAACGACGAACGCTCCGCACGCCTTGCCGGCATCGGATTGATGCTGCTGTCGATCTTCATGTTTTCCTTTGGCGATGCGATCGGAAAATTCATCGTCGCGACCTATTCCGTCGGGCAGCTGCTGTGCTTGCGGGCCTGCGCGGCGCTGTTCGTACTGTCGCCGTTGATCTGGCGCCATCGCGCGGCGTTCGCGCAGCTGGAACGGCCGCGCCTGCAATTGCTCCGGGTATTGCTTTCGACGCTGGAAGTGGCCGCCTTCTTCCTCGCGACAGTCTATCTCCCGCTTGCCGACGTCACCACCTATTATCTCGCCTGTCCGATCTTTGTCACCGCGCTGTCGGCGATCGTGCTGCGCGAGCGGGTTGGCTGGCGGCGCTGGAGCGCGGTTCTGATCGGCTTTTGCGGCGTCGTGATTGCACTTCGCCCGTCGTCGCAGACGATCTCCTGGCCGGCGATGGTCGCGCTCGGCGGCAGCCTGTGCTTTTCGGTGCTGATGCTGATCACGCGCTCGTTGCGCGCGACGCCCGATATCGTGATGGCGTCGTCGCAGTTTTTCGGCACTTTTGCCCTGGGCGCGCTGATGTCGCCGTTCGGCTGGGTGACGCCGAGCCTTGGCAGCCTCGCGCTGTTTGCCGTCGCCGGCTGCATTTCGGTGAGCGCGCTGTTGTGCGTCAACCGCTCGCTGAAACTCGCAGCCGCCAGCGTCGTGGTGCCCTATCAATATTCGATGATCGTGTGGGCCATCATGTTCGGCATCATCGTGTTCGGCGACGTGCCGTCATGGCCGACGATTGTCGGCGCCGCGATCATCATCGGCGCCGGGCTTTACATCTTTTTGCGCGAGCGCAGTCTTGGGCGTCAGCTTGGGCGCGAGGAAGCCGCAATCAGTCCGCCGGCGTGAGCGGCGCGCTGCTAGCGCTCTCTTCGCGTCGAGTTGCTCCAGTTCTTCAGCGACGACCAGACGCCGCGCGAAAGCCGGAAGCAATCGACCGGGGTCGAGGAGCCCAGCGCCTCGAAGCGGTGCAGTTCGACGCCGGTCCACTGGAAGCCGCACTTCTCCAGAATGTTGCGCGAGGAAGGGTTGGCGACGCGCGCACCCGAGCGGAGATGATCGAGGTCGAACTCCTCGAAGAAGAAGTCGATCACGGCGCGCGCGGCTTCGGTGCCAAAGCCCTGGCCCCAATGCTCGAAGCCGAGCCAATAGCCGAGTTCCGGCGCATCCGGCTCGCGCCAGTTGATGCCGGTCATGCCGATCGGCGTGTGACTATGTTCGATCAGGAACGCGATATCGGGCCGGTCGTCGGCCATGGCGCGCACGAATTCGACGGCATGTTCCTGGGAATAGGGATGCGGCAGGCGGGTATTTTCCGCAATGCGGCGATCGTTGGCGAGACGCGCGATTGCTTTTACGTCCGCGAGCGTCGGCCTGCGCAGGGTCAGCCGTTCGGTCTCGAGGACGCAGCTACCCGCCTCGCGCAACGATGGGGTAGGGATGTCCTGCAGCATGTCGGGCTCCGTCAGTGATCGCATCAAAGATAAAGGGGAGGTCGGTTTCCCGCCTCCCCTTTGGAGCCTTTACGAGCTCCGCCGGTTCAACAGGACCCGGCGGACTCGATGTGTCCGCCGTTACTCGGCCGCTGCATCCGTCATCGGGCGAACCGATACGAGCGTGCGGCCATTGGCTTTGGCGCGGAACTCGACATGGCCTTCGACCTTGGCGAACAGAGTATGGTCGGTGCCCATGCCGACATTAAGGCCGGGATGCCAGGTGGTGCCGCGCTGACGCGCGATAATGTTGCCGGGGATCACGTGCTCGCCGCCATAGGCTTTGATTCCGAGCCGCTTGCCCGCCGAATCACGCCCATTCCGCGATGAACCGCCTGCTTTTTTGTGAGCCATGGCTCGTCTCCAAACTTGTCCGTATCTCTAGATCAATTCCTTGACGGAATCATTTCACTTTTTGTCACGCGATTTTTGGCGCGCTTCACTTTTTCTCACTTTTGCCTTTGGCGGCGGTCTTCTTCGCCGCGGGCTTCTTGGTCTCCGCCTTGGCGCGCGGTTTCGCCGCAGCTTTGGCAACCGGCTTCTTGGGCGCGGCCTTCTTCGCGGGCTTGTTTGCAGCCTTGGGCGCCTCGTCGTCGTCCTCGGCCGGTGCCACAACGACCTTTTCCTTCTTCGGCCTTGGGCCGATCGAAGGTTTGGCGTTATCGGCCAGGATCTCGGTGATGCGAAGCACCGTGATCTCGTCGCGATAGCCGCGCTTGCGGCGCGAATTCTTGCGGCGGCGCTTCTTGAACGCAATCACCTTCGGCCCGCGCTTGTGCTGCAACACTTCGGCTGCAACGGAAGCGCCTTGAATCGTGGGCGCGCCAAGCACCGGCGTATCGCCGCCAAGCACCAGCACTTCGCCAAGCTGAACGATCGTGCCGACGGGGCCTTCGATCTTGCCTATCTCGAGTACATCATTCGGGACGACACGGTATTGCCGGCCGCCGGTTTTGATGACCGCGAACATCGTTTGATTCCTTCGTGTTCGATCCCGGCCTCGGGACGCGCCCGGGCCGGCTTTTTGTTCAGTCGTTATGGGTACGATTTTCGCGCGGGCAGGAGCGATCCCGACCAAATCCGCGCAAAAACAAGCGGCGCGAGAAATCCCGCGCCGGATGGTGCGGACTTATAGCCGCTGAACGCCCTGAGTCAAGGCAAAGCAGGTCCAAAACCGGCCGAAATATAAGGATTTGGCGTATTTTTAGGGTTTCCGCCGGGCGGCCTGCGGGCTCCCTTGAAACCAAAGGGTTCCGCCGCCGTTGTCCCGTCAAGTTCGGAAGCGGGCAGGGCACGCATGGCTGAAGACGTCATCACCACCACGGGCATTGCCCGCCATGGCGCCACCCGCCTGCCGACGGTGGATGTCGACAGCTTCAATATCGAATTGAAGGATGAGGACGGCTTTCTCGGCGACCGCGCCTCCAAGGGCGCGTTCCGCAAGATTCTGGACAGCTTGCGCAAGCCGCTGAAGGACAACGGCGACGATCCGCTCGGCAAGAAAGCCTCCGCTGATATCCCCAAGAGTGAACTCGACGAGGTGCTCGCCGGCAACGACGTTGGCGCCGCGGCACTGGTGCATAGCGCCATCGAGGAATTCGCGCAGGAGTTTGCGCACGTGACACGCCGCTTCCTCAAGACAAAAGCCTGGGCCGATACCGAGCGCATCGTGGTCGGCGGCGGCTTTCGCGAGAGCCGGGTCGGCGAGCTTGCGATCGCGCGCACCGGCATCATCCTGAAGTCCGACGATTTCAAGGGCGACCTGGTCCCGATCCGTTTTCACCCCGACGACGCGGCCTTGATCGGTGCGGTGCATCTGGCGCCGTCGTGGATTTTCGAGGGCTATGACTCGATCCTCGCCGTCGATATCGGCGGCACCAATATCCGCTGCGGCGTGGTCGAAACGCGTTGGAAGAAGGCGCCGGATCTGTCGAAAGCGTCGGCATGGAAATCCGAGCTGTGGCGTCATGCCGACGACGAGCCGACGCGTGAAGGCGCGGTGAAGCGGCTCGTGAAGATGCTGAAGGACCTGATTGCGCTGACCGAAACCGAAGGCCACAAGCTCGCGCCATTCATCGGGATCGCCTGCCCCGGCGTGATCAACGAGGGCGGCACGATCGAAAAGGGGGCGCAGAACCTGCCGGGCAATTGGGAGAGCAGCAAGTTCAACCTGCCGGCAAGCCTGGTCGAGGCGATCCCACGGATTGGCACGCACGACACCGCGGTGGTGATGCACAATGATGGCGTGGTGCAGGGGCTCTCCGAGGTGCCGTTCATGCAGGACGTCGCGCGCTGGGGCGTGCTGACCATCGGCACCGGGCTCGGCAACGCGCGCTTCACCAACCGTCGCAAAGACAACGGCAAGAAGGACGACGGCAAGGACAGGAAGGATAAAGACGAAAAGGACAGGGACAAATAGGCCGAGACCTGTCGCCGAGCGCTGCGGCCCGCGAGCGGTTTCCCACCATCCTCATGCCCTATTGGAACTGAGACCGACCGTCGGCAGAAGGGTGGCCGGAAATCCATCCAACCTCTCAACCTCCATCTCCCCCGAGCTCCCGAAAATGGCGACCAGCCGAAATTTCGATTGACGAGTTCTAAAAAAGAACTGTATAGCCGAACATGGCCAGGCGGCGCCGTCGCAAGGCGGCGGAGCCGATCAGGGAGGTATCCATGTTCCGAGGCGTCAAGCTCGCCTGCGCCGTATTGATGGTTTCTGGCCTCGCATGGACGACGGCTTCGCTCGCCGGTGATGCGCCGGGCGTCACGGCATCCGAGATCAAGATCGGCGGCGTGTTTCCGTTCAGCGGCCCGGCATCGTCGATCGGGCTGGTCGGGCGCGGCACACTCGCCTATGTGCAATCGATCAACGACAATGGCGGCATCGCCGGGCGCAAGATCAACTACATCGCGCTCGATGACTCCTACAGCCCGCCGAAGGCGGTCGAGCATGTCCGCAGGCTTGTCGAAAGCGACGAGGTCGCCTTCATGTTCGGCCAGCTCGGCACCCCCGGCAATTCCGCTGTGGCAAAATATCTGACGGTGAAGGGCGTTCCGACGCTCGCGATCGTGACCGGCTCCAGCAAGTTCACCAATGTGAAAGACTATCCGCTGACGACCACCGGGCTTGTAAGCTACGACACCGAAGGAAAGATTTACGCCAAATATCTGAGCCGGACCTTGCCCACGGCAAAGTATGCGATCCTGCATCAGAACGACGACCTCGGCAAAGACTACGTCAACGCCTTCAGGACATTTCTTGGCGCCGACTTCGACAAGCGGGTGGTCACCGCAGCCTACGATGTCACCGAGCCTACGGTGGACTCCCAGGTCGTGACCTTGAAGAGTTCGGGCGCGGAGGCGCTGTTCGTCGCCGGCACGCCGAAATTCGCCGCGCAAGCGATCCGCAAAGCCGCCGAGATCGGCTGGAAGGCCACGATCCTCATCAACTTTCCCTCGAGCTCGGTGGCGGGAACGCTAAAACCCGCCGGCCTTGAGAATTCGATCGGTGTCATTGTCGGCACATCCAACAAGGATCCCAACGATCCAAAATGGCAGGGCGATCCCGGCGTCAAAGCCTATCGCGCGTTCTTCGAGAAATATCTTCCCGGCGCCGATATCACCAACACCAGCTATTTGACCGGCTATCAGCAGGGCATGGTGCTTGAGCAAATCCTCAAGCAATGCGGCAATGATTTCTCGCGCGCCAATATCTTGAAGCAGGCCAAATCACTCCACGATCTCGTGCTGCCGACCACGCTGCCAGGCATCAGCATCAACACCAGCGCTGGCAATAACCAGGTCTGGACCCAGATGCAGTTGCAACGCTGGAACGGAACCAGTTGGGATCAATTCGGCGAGGTGCTCGACGCAGGCCTCGAATAAGCGCGGGAGACGAGCGGCTTACGCCGCGGTGGGCGCCTGGCGCGCGCCGGGTCCCGGATGCACGTGAACGCCTTTCGCGGTGACCGGCTCGCCGCATTCCGAGCAGACCATCACCGGATCGAACAACTTGCCGCACTTCTTGTGCTCATGAAGCATCGGGCGGCCGCGGGAATCGACCATATGGATGTTGCCCCAATGCACGATCGACATGATCACGGGATAAAGATCGAGCCCTTTCTGGGTCAGGATGTATTCGTAGCGTTTCGGCGACTCCTGATAGGGGATCCTGCGCAGCACGCCGAACCGCACCAGCTTCTTCAGCCGTTCGGCCAGCAGATGACGGGTGATCCCGAGTGAGGATTGAAACGCTTCAAACCGCCGCCTGCGCAGAAAACATTCCCGCAGGATCAACAGACTCCAGCGGTCACCGATCACGGCCACGGTGCGGGCCAGCGAACACGGCTCCTCCTCCAGCGCATCCCATTTCATAACGTTCTCCAGTCACCTATTCGGGCGAACAGGGCGAATCCCGGACCTATTCATTCTAATTCGGCACTGATCCTCATTCAACCAGCCACCCAAGCCTCGGTAAATACAGCGTTATATAACATTGACAGTTCTAAAAGAGAACTATAAAAATCAAATCGGCATCAGGTAGAACGCCCAGTGCATGGCGTGGCTGTCACCCAAGGACGTTATTCGATGGTCAATCCCCTAAAGGTCGAATTTCACTTCGATTTCGGCAGCCCGAACGCTTATCTCGCCGAGTTCGCGCTGCCGGGGATCGAGAAGCGCACCGGGGTCAAGTTCGAATATGTGCCGGTGCTGCTCGGCGGCGTCTACAAGGCGACCGGCAACCGCTCGCCAGGTGAAACGCTGCAAGGCATCAAGAACAAGGGCGAATATCAGGCGCTCGAAACCGCGCGCTTCGTCCGCCGCCACAACATCACGACCTTCAAGCCGAACCCGTTCTTTCCGGTCAACACACTGATGCTGATGCGCGGCGCGGTGGCCGCGCAGTTCGAAAACGTCTTCGAAAAGTATTTCCGCGCCGCCTACCATCACATGTGGGAAGAGCCGAAGAAGATGGACGATCCTGAAGTGTTCAGGCGCGCGTTTGCGTCGTCGGGTCTCGATATCGATCGCCTGATCGCTCGCGCGCAGCAGGACGACGTCAAGAAGAAGCTGATCGACAATACCAGCGATGCGGTTAACCGCGGCGAGTTCGGCTCGCCGACCTTCTTTGTCGGCAAGGAAATGTTCTTCGGCAAAGACCAGCTCCGCGACGTCGAGGAGTCCATTGTCGAGCAACTCAGTGCTTTGCGCCTCAGGACTGCCTGACGCATCGCATCGCCGCTAACATCCAAGAAACGATTGGGAGAAATACCATGTCAGGCCCGCTTTCAGGCGTTCGCGTGCTGGACCTGACCGGCGTGGTGTCGGGGCCGTTCGCGACCATGTTTCTCGCCGATCAGGGCGCCGACGTCCTCAAGATCGAGCCGATCGGCGGCGACATCACCCGCCGCAGCCGCGCTGCCGTTGGCAAGACCAACGAGTTTTCCGCGCTTTTCATCTCGTCGAACCGCGGCAAACGTTCGCTCGCGCTCGATATCAAGCACGATGCGGGGCGCGAAATCATGGCCAGGCTCGCGAGCCAGGCCGACGTGCTGGTGCAGAATTTTCGCCCCGGTGCCATGGAGCGATTGGGGCTTGGACCGGAACAGCTGCGCCAGCGCCACCCGCGCCTGATCTATGTTTCAATCTCCGGCGTCGGCGACAGCGGCCCCTACGTCAAGAAGCGTGTGTACGATCCGATCATCCAGGGCCTGTCCGGCTTCTGCGATATCCAGTCGCAGCCTCAGACCAACCGTCCGCAGATGATCCGCACCATCGTGTGCGACAAGACCACGGCGGTGTTCACGGCCCAGGCGGTGTGCGCGGCGCTCTATGCGCGCGAGAAGACCGGGCAGGGCGATCACATCCAGGTCGCGATGCTCGATACCATGATCGCCTATCTTTGGCCCGAAGGCATGATGCAGTACACGGTGGTCGGCGCGGAATCTACCGCCGCCGATCCCAACGACCGGCCGGATCTGGTGTTTCGGACCAGCGACGGTTATCTCACCTGCGGCACCATCTCGGATTCGGAGTGGCAGGGTTTTTGTAAGGCCACCGGCGATCCGGAACTCGCCAAGGATGCGCGTTTTGCCACGCCCTCGGCGCGTTCGGTCAATGCGACCGCGCGCATCAACAAGATGCAGGAATATATCGCGCAGCACACCACGGCCGAATGGCTCGAGCGTCTCGATGCGGCCGACGTGCCTTGCGCGCCGATCCTGCGCCGCGGCGAGATCATCCACAACGAGCAGGTGGTGGCGCGCGGGATCATTGCCGAGTTCGAGCAGCCGGGGGTCGGACGGGTGCGGCAGCCGAAGCCCGCGGCACGATTTGCGGTCAATGAGGCCAAGATCGGCGGACCGGCGCCGCGCGTCGGCCAACATTCCCGCGAGGTGCTGCGCGAACTCGGCTACAGTGAGGCCGCGATCGAGCAGCTGATCAGCGATCGCGCCGTGCGCGCGGCGGGATGACCCGGATTTCCGACACATCATTCGCAGCTACGGCGCGGGCGGCACCGCATTTGCGGCCTTGCCGCGCTGATAACCCGGCCTGGCCTGGATGCGCGCTAGATAGGGCTGCGCGTTGTCGCAAATACCGACGCCATAGGCGATCGCCCATTCGAGGCACGTCGTTAGCAGAATGTCGGCGCTGGTGAAGCGCTCGCCCATCAGATAGGTGCGATCGTCCGACAGCGCGACTTCCACATGCCTGAGTTGCTCGCGAAAATATTCGCCGGCCTTGGCAACGACCTCGGGCGCGACGCCGTAGATATGTCCGAGCGCATGCGCGCCATGCCGGCGCATGACGTAGAGGCTCGTCGAATCGAGTTCGGTGACGATGAAAAAACACCATTCGAGCCAGGCCGCATATTCGCGCTGGCTATCCGGGATCAGCGTGCGCTCGGGCGTCGAATAGGCATGCGACAGATAGGCGACGATGGCAGGGCTCTCGCCGATGCGGAAATCGCCGTCCTGGAGCAGGGGAACCTTTTGGCGCGGGTTGAGGGCTGTGTATTCCGCCGTCTTGGTTTCGCCGGTTCGCGCCCCGATCGGCCGCGTGCGATAGGGCAGACCGAGCTCATGCATCGCCCAATGCGGGCGCAGCGTGCGGCTGGTGCCGACACCCCACAGCGTCAGGTCGGGTGCCGCGCCCATCTCACCATTTCTCCACGAACGGTCGCAGGTCGAGCTCATGGGTCCAGCCGTCGCGCGCCTGGTGATGGGCGAACCAATAGGCTTCCGCAATCGATTCCGTTTTCGTCAGGCTGTCGGCTGCAATGTCCCTGGCTTCGATCCCCCTCGCTTTCATGCGCTGGTGGATCGCCTCGCTGTCGACACCGGCGTCAATCAAGAGGTGCACGACGTGAATGTTCTTCGGCCCCAATTCGCGGGCCATGGATTGCGCCACCGCGCGCAAGCCGAATTTTGCCGCGGCGAACGCGGCAAAGCCGTTGCCGCCGCGAATGCTCGCGGTCGCGCCGGTGAACAGGATGCTGCCGCGTGCCCGCGGCACCATATACCGCGCGGCCTCGCGGCCGACCAGAAAACCGGCATAGCAGGCGAGTTCCCAGGCCTTGAAGAACAGCTTTTCAGTGGTCTCCAGCAGCGGCTTGTTGACGTTGGAGCCGGCATTGAACAGGCAGACCTCGACCGGTCCAACCTCGGCTTCGACGCGGGCAAACAGACCTTGCACCTCCGCCTCGTTGCGGGCATCGACGCTGAACGCGCGGATATCGAGGCCGGATGTTCTTGCCTCATCGAGCAAGCCTTGCGATTTGGCGGCCTCGCGGCGGGCCACGCAAACCTTGTATCCCCCTCGGGCAAATCGTCGCGCCACTGCCGCGCCGATCGCATCGCCTGCGCCTACCAGCAGCGCCACGCGGCTATCCGGCATCGATCCTCCCATCAAGTTCTATTTTAGTACGCTCACTATAGTCGCGGATGGCCGATCGTGTAAACACCGACCTCTCGTAAGGCCTAAAATAGGCCATGGAGGTCCAACCATCCTGCCACCGGATCGAGAGCCGTCTTCAAGCGGATTGACGAGTTCTAAAAAAGAACGGTATAAAGCGACCCACGGAAAGAGCACCCCTGGCAGGGCAAATCTGGGAGGTTGGTTTGGCAAGGTCGAAACTGGCGTCCGTCGGCGATGCCGTCCCCGATACAATTCCGTTGTGGCTGCACGACGTCACGGATCACCAGCTTCAGAGATCGCCGGAAAGCTTGGCCGTCGTCGATGACGGCGGCAGCCTGAGCTATCGCGAGCTCGACCGCGCGGTACGGGGGACGGCGGATGCGCTCAGCGCTTTGGGCATCCGGGGCGGCGACCGCGTCATGATCGTGAGCGAGAATTGCATCTCGCTCGTCTGCCTCCTGCTCGCGGCAAGCCGGGTCAAAGCCTGGGCGATCGTCGCCAACCCGCGCCTCTCGCCGCGCGAGCTCGATCAGATCCGGGATCACAGCGGCGCGCGCCGCGTCTTCTTCACCGCGGATGTGTCGGCGGAAGCTGCCGCGCATGCCACCCGCTGCGGTGCCACCGTGCGGGACGTCGGGCCGCTCTACGGTATCGGCGTCTCGGCCCTCAACGAGGATACTGCCGCCGAACCCGTCGAGCGCGACCCCGCCGATCAGGTCGCCGTGCTGATCTACACCTCCGGCACCACGGGTCAGCCAAAAGGCGTCATGCTCACCCACCAGAATCTGCTGATCAGCGCCAAGACCACGGCCGAGATTCGCCACCTGAGCGAAGACGACAAGCTCTATGTGGTGCTGCCGATTTCGCACATCGTCGGGATCTCGCTATTGCTGATGACGCTGATGCATGGCGCGACCGCCCGGCTCGTCACCAAATATGAGCCGGCTGCGCTGGTGAAGGCGATGGCGGAGGAGGGCATCACGATCCTCAACGGCGTGCCGGCCACCTATCAGCGTCTGCTGGAGTACAAGGCGGTCGCCGGGATTGCCAAACTCGATCGCGGGCGTTTGCGCCTGTTGGGCGTCGCGGGCGCGCCGCTCGATCTTGATCTCAAGAAGCGGGTTGAAGAGGAACTAGGGCTTTCGTTGCTCAATGGCTACGGCATTACCGAATGCGCGCCGGGCATTTCCGGCGTCCGCATCGACGCGCCGCGGAACGACCATGCGGTCGGCAAGTTGCTGCCTGGCATCGAAACCCGGATCGTTGGACGCGACGGCACAATGGCCAAAAATGGCGAGGTCGGCGAACTCCATGTCCGCGGACCCAATGTGATGCGCGGCTACTATCGCGCGCCTGACCTCACCGCGAAGGTGATCGACGCCGACGGCTGGTTCAACACCGGCGACCTCGCGCGGTTCGAAGGCGATTGCCTGTTCATTGTCGGGCGCACCAAGGAAATGATCATCCGCTCCGGATTCAATGTCTATCCCGCCGAAATCGAGGCTATCATCTCAACCCACGACGCCGTCGTGCAATGCGCCGTGGTTGGCCGGCCGGTGGAGGGTAACGAGGAGGTGGTCGCCTTTGTCCAGCTGCTCAGGGGCTCGAAGGCAGGCCCGCAGGATCTGATGGCGCATATTGCTCCGCAGTTGACGTCCTACAAGCGGCCGTCGGAGATCATTGTTGTCGATGCGCTGCCGGCGACCTCGACCGGAAAGATACTCAAGCACAAATTGGCGGAATCGCTGCGCAGCGCGGGGTCGGAAGAGAAACGCGTCGCGAATTCGAACAAGACATCGTTCACCTGAACCTGGAGACGACCGTGCAAAAGAAAAACGCAACCGTGGCGGTCATTGGTGCCGGAGATTTCATCGGCGGCGAGATCGCCAAGAAATTCGCCTCGGAAGGGTTTACGATCTTCGCGGGCCGCCGCAACGGCGCCAAGCTGGAACCGCTGGTAAAGGAGATCGAGGCCGCCGGCGGCGAAATCCACGGCCGTTCGCTCGATGCGCGCAAGGAGGAGGAAATCACCGCCTTCCTCAACGACGCCGACAAGCATGCGCCGCTGGAAGTGTGCATCTTCAACATCGGCGCCAACGTCAATTTCCCGATTCTCCAGACCACCGAGCGCGTGTTCCGAAAAGTCTGGGAGATGGCCTGCTATTCAGGCTTCCTCGCCGGCCGCGAGGCGGCGCGGTTGATGCTGGCGCGCGGCAAGGGCAACATCTTCTTTACCGGCGCGACCGCGTCGCTGCGGGGCGGCAGTGGCTATGCCGCCTTTGCCAGCGCCAAATTCGGCCTGCGCGCGGTGGCGCAGGCGATGGCGCGCGAGCTCGGGCCAAACAACATCCATGTTGCGCATCTGATCATCGACGCCGGCGTCGATACCGAATGGGTGCGGCAGCGCCGCCTCGAAGCGCTGGGGCCGGGCGCGCTTGACAACCCGGACCTGCTGATGCCGCCGGCTTCGGTCGCGGCCTCCTACTGGCAACTTTATCAGCAGCCAAAGAGCGCCTGGACATTTGAGCTTGAAATCAGGCCGTTTGGCGAGAAATGGTGAGCGCGGCCTGCCTTTAGAACATGATCCGGAAAAGTGGGAACCGGTTTTCCGAAAAGATCATGCTCAAACAAAGAGAGTCGCGCAGCCGATCAACCCCGGGAGAGACATGTGAAGACAGCCATCACCGAAATGTTCGGCATCGAGCATCCGATCATCCAAGGCGGCATGCATTTTGTCGGTTTTGCCGAACTCGCCTCTGCCGTCTCCAACGCCGGCGGGCTTGGCATCATCACCGGCCTCACGCAAAAGACGCCCGAACTGCTCGCCAGGGAAATCGCGCGCTGCCACGACATGACGGACAAGCCGTTCGGCGTGAATCTCACTTTTCTGCCGACCTTCGCGGCGCCGCCCTATCCCGAATATATCCACGCCATCGTCGAGGGCGGCATCAAGATCGTCGAGACCGCCGGCCGCAGCCCGGAAGCCTATATGCCGGCGTTGAAGGCGGCCGGCATCAAGGTAATCCACAAATGCACGTCGGTGCGCCATTCGCTGAAAGCCGAATCGATCGGTTGCGACGCCGTCAGCGTCGACGGCTTTGAGTGCGGCGGCCATCCCGGCGAAGACGATATGCCGAACATGATCCTGTTGCCGCGTGCGGCCGAGGAATTGAAGATCCCGTTCGTGGCGTCCGGCGGCATGGCGGATGCCCGCAGCCTGGTGGCATCGCTCGCCATGGGCGCCTCCGGCATCAACATGGGCACGCGCTTCATCGCGACCAAGGAAGCCCCGGTGCATGAGAACGTGAAGCAGGCGCTGGTCAAGGCATCCGAACTCGACACAAGGCTGATCATGCGCGCGCTGCGCAACACCGAGCGCGTGCTGAAGAACGCCGGCGTCGAGCGCCTGCTCGAGATCGAGCGCGAGAAGGGCAGGGGCCTCAAGATCGAGGACATCCACGATCAAGTCGCCGGCGTCTATCCCAAGGTGATGATCGATGGTGACATGGAAGCCGGCGCCTGGAGCTGCGGCATGGTGGTGGGGCTGATCCACGACATTCCCTCGGTCAAGGAACTGATCGACCGCATCATGGTGGAAGCTGACCGCATCATTCGCGGCCGGCTGATGGGTTTTCTCGACGATGTTTCGGTGAAGCGCCCGATCCGCGCCGCCGCCTCCTGAACAGGCGCGGCGGGATCAACTGTAACGGGCGCGCAGGTTATAGCGCGCGCAACCAACGGAGCGAAACATGCGGAGCGCAGGCAGCTACCAATTCCCCCCGATGGACTCGGTGATCTATGGCAAGCCTGCGGCTGAGGCGTTGCGCGAGGAGGCGGAGCGCCTCGACGCCCGCCGCGTCTTCCTGATCGCGAGCCGGACGCTCAACACCAAGACCGACGAAATCGAGAAGATACGCAAGGCGCTCGGCGAGCGATATGCCGCGACCTTCGACGGCGTCCCGCAACACACTACGCGCGAAGTGGTCGTGCAGATTGCCCGCGGGGCGAGAGCGGCCGGCGCCGACCTCGTTGTCGCGATCGGCGGCGGCTCGGTGGTGGACGCGGCCAAGATCGTCTTGATGTGCATGGAGCACGAGATCTTCGATCAGGATGGGCTTGATGGATTCGAGACCACACCGGAGCGTCGGTTCGGCGCGTTCCGCAACCCGAAGGTCCGCATGATCGCGATCCCCAGCACGCTCTCGGGCGGCGAGTATAATTCCGGCACGCTGGTGACCGACACCCGCCGCAAGCTGAAGCAGATTTTTAATCATCCGATGATGATGCCGCGCTCGATCATCCTCGATCCCGCGATCACCAGATACACGCCGGAAAAGCTGTGGCTCGGCTCCGGCACGCGTGCCATGGACCATGGCATCGAGGCGGTTTGTTCAATTCGTGGCAATGCCTTGGTCGAGAGCGTCTGTCTTGCCGGCCTGCGCTATCTCGATGACGGGCTGTTGCGGACCAAGGAGAATCCGAACGATGAGGGGGCCCGCAACGACTGCCAATTGGGTTCCTGGCTGTCGGCGTTCGGGCTACAGGCGCGCGTGCCGATGGGCGCAAGCCACGCCATCGGCCATGTGCTGGGCGGCACCTGCGACGTGCCGCATTATTTCTGCACGGCGGTGATGATGCCGAGCGTGCTGCGCTACAATCGCCCGGCC
>Ga0210408_10003341_pt1 | contig 14900 bp, 11 predicted proteins | sample IncBWH4MmetaG_FD_155471 | JGI IMG/M metagenome (GOLD analysis project Ga0210408, IMG submission 155471) | Forest soil microbial communities from Barre Woods Harvard Forest LTER site, Petersham, Massachusetts, United States - Inc-BW-H-4-M | ecosystem: Environmental > Terrestrial > Soil >...
GCTGGGAATTGAGCCGCCTCCGTTCTGGGAGCGGTGAGGTTTTTCGGGAAAACGGAAGAGTGGAGGATGCGCAGACTCCTCCACTCTCTTTTGCAGCACTCCAAGTTCGGGTTCTTTCCGGGTTCGCGGTTCGCCCGCAACTCAGTTCAGTGCTGGTCAGGTGCTCAGCGATTATGCGTAAACTGACGATTCGCGCCGGCCCTCACGATTCTCGGGAAATGCCTTCGACATGACCATCCTCTGCTCCTCAAGAATGTGATCATGTCTCGGGCTTCGCAATCGCCAACTTATTGTTGTGTTGAAAGAGTTCCATCGACCGAATAAACGGCAACTCCCTGGAGGGGGTTGGGCGCTCCGCCAACAAAAGAACTGGCAGGATAGAAGTTAGTGAAAACGGCTGCAAGTGCTGCACCGCCGCTTGCTCCTTGGAATCGCCCGGTCCCACCGGTGAACGTAAGCGTGCCATCAGTGCCCAGTGCGAATTGGTGGTCGTTTTTGGGTCCGATCTTCAAATCGTAGATCGCTTCCAAGGTGTCTCCATTCGCGGCTGTTAATTGGAGGCAGCCATGCGCGGCCCCAGTTGCCGGATCCACCGTCTTATGCAATGAAAAAGTCAAGGGGCCGAAGTTGGAGGAACCGGCCCCGTGCGCCTCGACGTTGACAGCCATGGGTGCACCGCCGCAGAAACTAGCGCCTGCGGTATTCGGGATACCTGCAAACGCTACCGTGAAAGTGGCCTGGATGCGCGCGCCTTCCTCGGCTGGTGCATTTTTGGCCACGGCAAACGTGAATGCCGCAAGCGCGAGAATTATGAGACGTTTCGTCATGACGGAACAACCTCCTGTCGAGACCTTTGGGGGCCAAAAGGCAGGTGCGCTAGAATCGAGTCCTCCCTGCCTTTCGGCTGCTTTGCGAAGTACATCGCGAGTGGTCCCGGAAGTCCTCTCGCCGCTCTCAGAGAATTCTCCAAGAATTCTCCAAAGGCCTTTGGGGTCTGTGATGAACGAAGAAATTGGCCGCCGGGCCGGCGCGAAGAACGTCCGCGACACTCGAATGGTTTCCGGCGAAACGGCGGACCGGAACAGGCAGGAAATCTACGAGTTCGGTCCGTTCCGCCCGGAACCCGCGGAGCGCAAGTTAACCCGTTGCGGCGAGGTTGTGACGCTGACGCCAAAAGTATTCGACGTGCTGGTGATGCTGGTCCGGAATAACGGCCACCTGCTCGATAAGGATGAATTAATCCGGTCTCTCTGGCCGGACTCATTCGTTGAAGAAGGCAACCTTTCCAACAATATCTTCATGTTGAGGAAGGCGTTGGGGAATGATAACGAATACATTGAAACGGTCCCGCGGCGAGGTTACCGTTTCGTTGGCGCGCTGCGGCAGCTTCCGAACGCAGAAAAGCCGCCCTCTGAGCCCTGGGAGTTTCAGAACGAAGGCCCCGCGGATCGGAGTCCAGCTGGGCCGGTTACGGTGGTGGTTTCTTCGGCTGCAGCCCAGATGGACTCAGCGTCGCCGAGTCGCCGGTCTGCCGTCAAGACTCGGTTGGCACCGGCGTGGCTCATTGGGGGGATTGTCCTGATCCTGCTCGCGAGCGGCTATTGGTACCTGCACCGCCCGCTGCCGCCACCGAGGATCACGACCTATACACAGATCACCCATGACGGACGGTACAAGTACCTAGAAGCAACCGACGGAAGCCGCCTGTACTTCACCCAGCTTTCTCCCAATATGATCGCGCAGGTTGGAGTCAACGGAGGTGAGATCGCTCAGCTTCCACTTTCGATCCCTGGATTCTTTTTCCAACTTTCAGATATTTCTCCCGATGGCTCAACCGCGCTAATAGCAAGTCCTGAGGTGGGTCACTCGTCCGATCCTCAATGGGTCGTGCCCATATTGGGAGGCGCGGCCAAGCACCTGGTAGATGGCATCGGCGCGGCTTTTTCTCCCGACGGCAGCTCGGTTATTTACTCCACCAGAAATGGCGACATCTTCATCGTTCGAACCGATGGAACCGAGAAGGGCAAGTTGGCCAGTGTTGGATCGGTAGCGTCTCGGTTTCGTTGGTCGCTGGACGGAAAGGTAATCCGGTTCAATAAGGACGGTCTGCTGTGGGAGATGTCTTCGGATGGAACTGGGCCTCATCTTCTGCTTCCCGATTGGAAAGTGCGGGGAGGGATATGGAGTGGTCGGTGGACACAGGATGGGAGCTTCTATGTTTTCATGGCAGACGGCCAGATATGGGCGCTCGATGAGCGGCGCGGCGTATTCCGTCGGCCGTCTTCCGTTCCCATTCAAATGACCAGCGGGCCAATCCGCTGGCGCCAGCCAATTCCAGGCAGGGATGGAAAAGCAATCTTTGCGGGCGGCAGGACTTTAAGGGGAGAGCTATCGAGAATCGACCTGAAGACAGGTAGCCCCCAGCACTTCCTTGGCGGGATCTCGGCTGAGTTCGTGTCGTTTTCTCCCGATGGGAACTATGTGGCCTACGTTGCCTTTCCTGAAGGCACTCTGTGGAAGGCGAATCGCGACGGAGGGAACCGCATGCAACTCACGCAACCGCCGGACTATGCCTTCAACCCGCGATGGTCTCCGGACTCGAAGGAAATCGTGTTCGCAACAGAGAGCCCCGACGGTCATGATTCCATCCGTCGCGTCTCCGCGGATGACGGAACGCCATTGTGGCTTATGTCCGGAGAGTCCGCAAATATGCACGATCCGAATTGGTCACCCGACGGGCGAAAAGTTCTTTTCGCCAAGAGCGTCGGACGTGGTACCACAACAGAAAAGGGGGACCTGCGCATTGTCGACCTCGAAACCCGGCAAGTCACGATCCTTCCCGGGTCGGTTGGCATGTGGTCGCCGCGCTGGTCCCCCGATGGACGGTATATCGCGGCGCGTGAATTCACTCTCACCCTGTCCTTGTTCGACTATGCGACCCGGCAATGGCGCACGTTGCCGGGCGATGGTGGCGATATGGAGTTTCCGAATTTCTCTCGCGACTGCCGGTTCATCTATTTCCTGCGGCTTGGGCGCGAACAGGGTGTGTTCCGGATTCCAGTGACAGGCGGCAAAGTAGAGCGGGTGGTCAACATGACCGACTGGCATTTGACAGGCTTTATCGGTTTTTCCATGAGCCTCGACCCTACCGACGCACCGATGGTGCTCCGCGACGTTGGAAGCGACGATATCTACGCCCTCACGCTGGAGAGGAAATAGGCGATGGTGCTCGATCAACAGTCCGCGGTGTTTCGGCTTAGCGATTTCGAAATCTAGAACCGCAATACACGCATCACCGCACAGGGCTCCTATTATCGCGACTTGAAGTTGGTCTGTATTATTGAAAGCGCCCACCTGACAGAGGGATCATGTGCATTTTCTTCTTTTGGATCATTGACATTCCGTGATCCTAGTCCCCTAGTCCCGCTGTGCGCGTGAGTTCTGGGTGTATTGTGGCCAACCCTCCCCTTTGCCATCCGTTCGCCCACCTTGGCTCCGGCTGCGGCACTACCGGGAAAAAACTGCGAGGGTCGGGGACGAGTACCCAGTCATTCGACCGTGAAAAGGATTACTCGCTCACATCTGAACCTCAAAGCATGCTTCGACGCTAACGCCTGTTATAGTTCCTCGTCAGCAATGACAGCAAGAGCGCTGATTTCACCTGCCGAAAAGAGGTCTTCTTGAGATGACCCACTTCAAGTCCTCACTGTCGCGTGCAACCGCAGATACCTTGGTCTTACGTGCGATTCCGGTGCTCCTGTTGTCCATGGCCGCAGTCCTCTCCGAAGGGCAGGAATCTCATCAATGGACTGAGCGGGAAAATATAGGCTTCAAGGGTCCGGTTCGGTCAGTTCGAACGACTGTTGCAAAGCCGAATCCCGATCCCCGTTCCGGCACACCGCGCAAACTGTTCGTAGAGGGTCATCCTGACTGGACGGTCTTTGATCCAGGGGGCAGACGGATCGAGTTCGTATCGGGTTCGAGTGGTGACAACATTGTAGCGGTCTCCAAGTGCACGTTTGAGGCTGATGGATCCAAGGTTTGCAATGACAGCGCCGGGCTGCAGCAAGAATCAAGAGAACAGCGGGCCATAATGCCTGATGGAAGCCGCGAAGTAATGCATCTTCAGGATTCCAAGGTGGTGGGCCGCGAAGTGAATCAGTTCGACGAAAGGGGCAACCTCGCGGCCTTCAGAGCGTACCGCAATGACGGTAAGCTGAGTTCAGAAGGGTTGAAACTGCCGGACGGTGATGAGGAGTGGAAGATTTATGACGACAGTGGTGTTGTAGTTTCTGACGCGCGAACCCGTATGTCGCATGACAAAAACAGGATCGACCGCTGGTCATACGATTCGGATGGCCACCTTGTGTGGAGTCTAGCAATAAGTAGCGACGGCAACCTGCTTTCCAATTGGTACGACAACGGATTCAAGCCCAAGGTCTCCTCCTCCGACAGCCTTGGTATTTGCGGGCCACGACTTTGTGTCGATTACAAGTTCGATGAAGAAGGATCTGGGCGGCTCGAGAAGGTTGTCCAACGCACGCAGGGTGAAGGCAACCTTGAACCTGACAGAGAAGAACACTACAACTTTGACAACATCTTAGACGAAAAGGCAGAGATCAAGTACTCACGTGATGCGCATGACAATTGGACGTCGCGATCTGTCTATGTTTGGGTTCCTGCCTCGGGCGTAATGATTGAGATTGAGCGGGACACGAGAACTATCGAGTACTACTGAGAGCTGTTGATCATGGCGAATTGCACATGATCCAGAAGCGACTGCGGTCGGATGGTGGACCAACCGGACCTTATTGATTTTCGCCTCAGGGGCAAAATTGAGTAAGGAAGGTTGGGCGGTTGTTCGCCGGCCCTCGATTCCCGGCTCACACTGCCGTCCGAGCATGGATTGCCAAACCGGTATCGTTTCTATTTACGCCAAAGACGATAAAGACAACTTCCTGACTCGTGCCACAAGTGTCCTCCATCATGCGCGTGCCACCGGCATCCGTATCATCCACGTTAAAGTCGGCTTTCGTTCTGGCTCCCAGAGGTCAGTCCTCGAAATATTCTCTTCGAAGCTATAAAATCCTCGGCGCAACATCAGAAGTTATTTCAAGAACCGCTCGAAACGATCCCATCTGTCATCGCTCCAACGGAAGGCGAAATTGTCATCACCAAGCACCGGATCAGTGCCCTTACGGGCACCGATCTCGCCATGATTCTTCGTGCGAATGATATCGATGCGCTGGTTCTCTACGGGATCGCCACGAGCGGCGTCGTCCTCTCCACTCTGCTTGAAGCTGCTGACGCCGATTTTCGTCTCTTGGTTATTCGGGACTGCTGCGCTGACCTCGATTCACAGCTTCACGATTGCCTAATCAACAGATTCTTTCCAGCTCGTGCGTCGGTACTCTCAGCACGAGAATTCATCGAAGCCTCATAAAATTGGCTCTGATAGCTTCCTAAAACGAGTTCCGGGAAGATTGTTTGAATGATAAGTCGAGGAGGAGCACGAGGGTGTTACAAAGGCTGAACTCAGCTGTGAGGCTGATTCAGAGAACTACCCACGGAGGCTCCTCGAGACACTATGTACTACATCGGACTTGATGTTCACAAGAAGACGATTAGCTATTGCGTGAAGGACGCGGCCGGCAAGATCCATCAGGAGGGCAAGATCGGATCGACACGGCGCGAACTTGATGCCTGGATCAAAACTCTTCCCCAACCCCGGATGATAGCGATGGAAGCGACGATCTTCACCGGCTGGATCTACGATCACCTGCTTCCGCATGCCGAAAAGGTGAAGGTTGCCCATCCCCTGATGCTGCGGGCCATTGCCGCAGCGAAGAGGAAGAACGACAAGATCGACGCCAGCAAGATCGCCGACTGTCTTCGATGTGATTTCCTTCCGGAGTGCTACATGACATCGACCGAGATCCGCGACCGGCGGCGTACGTTGCGCTATCGCGGATTGCTTGTAAAGCAGATGGTTCAGATGAAGAACCGGATCTCGGGCCTGTTGATGGAGACCGGTGCGAGTTTCAACAAGCAGCGATTGCACAAGGTGGGTTACTTCACCGAGCTGATGGCGGGCAACGAAGAGATCGACTGTGTCAGGCCGCTGTTAAAGCTGAGCCGGGAGACGATTAACCGATCACAGAAGCTGGACTATGCGCTGGTGAGTTCTCTGGAGCGCGATCCGCTGTTGGCCGAGCGGCTGAAGCGTTTAAGAACGGTTCCCGGAGTGGGTCCGATTACGGCGCTGACCTGGGTTCTGGAGATCGGGGATGTGGCACGCTTCCAATCGATCAAAAACGCCATCAGTTATTGCGGACTGTGCGGAGCCGAGAAGCGTTCAGCAGACAAGGTCGTGCGCACGCCGATTTCCAAGCAGCGCAACAAGCATATCCAGCAGGTGCTGGTGGAAGCGGCGAAGCTGGCACCGAGATACAGCCATGAACTGAGCTTGATCTACGAGAAGGAAAAACAGCGGGGCAATCGCAACCGCGCCACGCTGGCCGTAGCCAGGAAGATGGTGGCCTGGATGGTTGCGGTAGAACGCAGAAAACAGGATTTCGTGCCTGCCGAGGAACGCGGAGGCACGGTGGCAGCCTAAAAACCTGCCCTTGAATGAAAAACACCAGGATTATTCCGATGCGCAGACTGCCAGGCCCCGCAAGTGGCCCACTGTGCGATGGAGTGAAAACTCCGGAGACTCCCGTTGGATTGTTTCGGGGCTGGCAGAGAACACAAACTCAATCTTCTGTGCGGACTCTTCGGAGTCTCAGACAGCAAATGGATGTGTGGTTCTGCTTGATGCAGGAATTATCGGAGCAGGAATCATCAGCCGAGAGGCACTGTTGCGTAGAGGCGATCCTGATCAGACCAATGGCGCGCCCTCCGGTGCGCGCCCGGGAATTTTGTGCTTTTCTCTTGACTTTGACTTACATAGAGGTGGGCCACCCGGAAGTGACCTCGTTTTGGAGCTACTTCCTGGATGGTGGTTGACGGCAGAGAGGATTGGAAGTCAAATCGAACTGAATGAACCAAGTTCGACCCGCACATTGCTCGAAATCGCACGACCGGCCAGTCAGGAAAGCCGTTTGTGGGAATTCCCTCGACCGAAGCCTTAAATCCATCGCGGTGTCTCGGTTGATCCATTGTGCGGCTGCGCTTGCTTTCCTCTTGCCATTCAACCACGTCGTTGCATCAGGTGCATTTGCGCAGGACCAGGAATCCGTCGAACACACGGCCACCGTTCGTGGCACCGTGATCAACCGCATCACCCGCGCGCCGATCGGCCGAGCCCTTGTTTACAGCCCTGACAATCGTTTCGCGCGATTGACTGATGGCGAGGGCCGTTTCGAGTACCCTAATCCCAAGCCCGCTGCTGCCGACCCCGGCTCTTTTCCAGGCAATCAAGCACAACATCAACCGGATTTCACTTACTGTTGCGTCATGGCTCGCAAGCCCGGTTTCGTGGCTGATCCCAACGAGCAACCGGGAGTTGAAATCGCCGCAGGCCGCGAACCCACGATCGCTCTGACCCCCGAGGCCATCATCAAAGGACGGGTCTTGCTACCGTCCTCCGACGCTGCAACCGGTATCACCGTTCAGCTCTTTTCGCGCCGAGTACAGGACGGAGTGTTCCGATGGATACCCGGTCGCACGACGCGCGCAAACTCGAGCGGTGAGTTCCGGTTCGCAGAACTTGTGCCTGGAGAATACAAACTCGTGACTCACGAGTTTATCGATAGCGATCCCACCACCACTCTCCGCGGAGGTCAGCTCTACGGATTTCCGCCGGTTGTTTTTCCCACCGCGCCGGACTTCACCACGGCTCCGCCGATCGTGTTGAAGGCTGGGCAGGCCTTCGAAGCGGATCTTTCCCTTGCGCGCCAGCCCTATTATCCAGTGAGGATTCCCGTAGCAGGCGACGTTGCTAATGGTTCCATCTCGGTCTCCATCCAAGGTCATGCCAGCCCTGGCTATTCACTGGGTTACAGCCGCGAGAGACACACGATCGAAGGACGTCTGCCCGACGGCGCGTACCTGGTATCGATGGAATCGTTAGTTCCCAACGCCGCGAGCGGAACAGTCAGCCTTACCGTATCGGGAGCACCGGCCCAGGGTTCCACCATGGTGCTTGCCCCGGGCAGTTCGATCCGGCTGAATGTCACTGAGAATTTCGCGTCAAACGACCCGGACGGGACAGCCACATGGGGCCACCAGAGAGGAGACTTTCAACTCAGCGGGCCGCGACGTTATCTGCAGGCCAGTGTCGAGCCTGTTGATGACCTGGGGTTCAGCGGGCAACGATCTCTCCGTCCGCCTCAAGGGAAGGACGACACTTCGCTGGTCATTTTAGATGTGCCCCCCGGCCGATACCGTCTGCGCCTGTTTGCTTCGCTGGGATACGTGAACTCGGCAATCGCTGGAGGTGTCGACCTGTTACAGGAGCCTCTAGTGGTATTGCCCGGAGCCGGTATTGCGGTCGATATCAACATGCGCGATGACTTTGCTCAGATTGAAGGCATGCTGACTAGCACCGGCGGAAATTTGGAGACAGCAGAAAAGCAGAGCCATCGCGGATCGTCGCAGCCGTCGGCCTACATCTACTTGGTGCCTGTGGCCGGCGAGCCCGGAAACTTTCAGCAGAGTGCGGCAGACTATGAAGGTCACATCAGTATCTGGAATGTGACGCCGGGCAAATATCTGGTCCTGGCGTTCGAGAAGCAGAAGATCGACCTGCCTTATCGCGATGCCGAAGCTATGCGAGATTACGAACGAAAGGGAAAGACACTGCACTTAGCCGCCGGCCAGAAAGAAAAACTGGAGTTGCCAATCATCTCCAGCAATGAGTGAAAATCATGACGCGTTGCTCAACCTTGAGGAACTCGTTCTTGGTTCTGATGGTGCTGTGCTTCATTCCGGAGCCCCGGTCCGCGGCGCGCCAGATCCCCGCGGTCTTGCAACCGGCTGCCTCCGGCGGATGGCGCGTCGCCGGGACAATCGTCAGTAAACCGGATGGTCACCCGCTCGATCGTGCGGTCGTCTCTCTTATCGACGTGAAGAATAGCAAGAACATCAAGACCATGATCACCGCGGAAGACGGCAAGTTCTCGTTTGAAGCATTAGGCGGCGGGAAGTATTCGCTGGTAGGAGCACGCAAAGGTTATGTCAACGCGGCATATGACGCGCACGGGCAGTATTCGACCGCCATTGTCACTGGTTCTGGTCTTGACACCGAACATCTCGTCCTGCGATTGGTCCCGGCTGGAATCATCGTCGGCAAGATTCTGGATGAGTCCGGTGAGCCTGTTCGCAACGCCACGGTCACACTCTACTTTGAAGACCATAGTTCAGGCATCGGACAGGTTCGGCAATTCCGCAGCGAGCAGACGAACGACCTGGGAGATTACGAAGTAACTTCTCTCATGCCGGGTACTTACTTCCTCTCGGCCACTGCCTCCCCCTGGTATGCGGTTCATCCCAACCCGCAAGCTGATGTGCCCGGCCTTCCTCCGGCTTCTGTCGATCCCTCCCTGGATGTGACTTATGCGCTGACTTACTACGGAGACTCGACCGCGGCCGAAGACGCGACACCGATACCCATTGTCGGCGGAGAGCGCTCGCAGGCGGATATTCACTTGAGTCCCGTGCATGCGCTGACCTTGCGCTTTCGTGTGCCCACCGACGGACAGGGCACGGTTTACTTCCCGCGGCTTCAGCAATCCAGCTTCGACGGCAGCATGACTTATGTTCCGATTACAGGCACAACCATGGTTTCGCCCGGACTCATGGAGATCACCGGCGTTCCCGCAGGCAGGTATAACGTTCGCATAAACGGTGACGGGTTCACGGCCCAGATAGGCGGCGTCGAACTCAACCGCGAGGGTCAGGAACTCGACATATCCAACGCCGAGGCCCTGAGTGATGTGAAGATATCCGTGAGCATTGCCGGGGAGGGAACCTTTCCCCATCGGGGTCTTGTGGGACTGCGTTCCGCACGCGGAGTATTGATTGCCATGCAACAGGTGGACGCAAAAGGCCAGGCCGAACTCCGGCAGATTCCGGCCGGTGTCTATGACGTGCAGGTGTGGAATTTCGGTAAGGCCTATACCATCGATCACCTGACATTAGCAGGTGCCCTCGTAAGAGGACACAAGGTCACGATTCCTGCCGGTTCCCTACCTTCCATCTCCCTTTCGCTGGTCCCCGGCGATGCACTGATACAGGGCGTGGTCCAGCGCTCAGGAAAGGGAGTCGCGGGTGCGATGGTGGTGCTCGTTCCCAAAGATCCGGACCTGCACCGGGACCTCTTCCGGCGCGATCAAAGCGATCTGGATGGAACCTTCAGCCTCCAGGGGATTGTGCCGGGATCTTATACCGTCCTCGCAATCGAGGATGGTTGGAATCTCGATTGGTCTGAACCTGCTGTAATCGCGGCTTACCTCAAGGGTGGGCGCAAGATTGAAATAACCGGCCAAACGACACAGCCGGTCGACCTCGGGACGCCGATCGAAGTTCAGTCCAAGTAGTTCGAGATTTTACTCCAACCGATCACAGGGGTCGGCCGGAATCGCAAGCTGAGGATTGTGGCTATGCTGTACTTGTCGCTTGAGATGTTAACCAGAATGTAATTGCCGAGTACGCGGTTGCCGAGTACGCGGTGATACAACAAGAACCCCGGATCTTGGCGTGTTCACTTAAGCGTTTGCCGATTTTGCAATTCTCCTCCAAAAGCTTGAATGGTTGCTACCGAATGGAGGATCGAGCCCGTCCACAAAAGGGGATATGTCCGGGTTTGTGCTGCAATGAGTTCAATCCCAATGGGCCGATGGGCCAAACATCCCCTGAAACGACAAGGCAATTGATGAGATTGGAGATGACTGCGATGGTTGCGCTTGCGCGTAGATTGCGATTTGGACACTCCATTCTGTGGGGCACGGTGGGGGTGCTGGTTGTGCGACTGGTTATGGCCGTTCCGCTTGCTGCGCAGAATCTGGAGCAGCAACCGTCTGCTCCAGCTAACCCCAACGAAGCTCTAGCCGAGTACCAGAAAGAGCTAAATGCCAACCCGAAGAGTTCGTTGGCCTACTTCCGCATCGCCGAGGTGCTTTTTAGCCAGCGCAACTACCAGGGGAGCGCAAACGCATGCCGAGATGCTCTGCGGGGCGACGGGAATCCAAGCTGGACCAAAGTCTGGAGCCACATCCAACTGGGTGAGATTTTTGACGTCACCGACCAACGCGAGCGAGCTGTACTGGAGTACCAGTTGGCGGTGAAGACCGGAGACAACACACGGGGCGCTCTCGACAAGGCCAGGGAGCTGTTGCAAAAGCCATATGAATGGCCGGAAACCCACTGATCCAACGGCATTGTGCACCTAGGGTTTCGCCGTTTCCCTCTATTGGCGGCGGTACTTATTAAGCCCCATGACGTTGACTCCGAGTTGCTGGCGGTTGGTGGCCCACCCTTCCCCAACCCGGATCGGAGCGCGGTGAAAAGCGAAGCTCTGGCAAAGGGAAGTGTGCGCGGTGACCCAGGCGTACTATGAAAATTTCTCGACAATTCCTTACGAGCTTATGGTCAAGCCGACTTGAATGGCTTGCACCAGCCCTCTCCGGTAAACGATGTCGATGGAGTTCTCCCATGTGTACGGCGCGTGCCTAATCGTTCCTTCATGCTCATGCAAATAAGTGAAGGTTTCGTGAAATCTACCTGACGGCTTTCCGAGCAGTTGTTCCACAGAGTTTCTAGTCATGTTCAGCTTGAGCGGAATCGGCAACATGACTGTAGCTTGTTCCGCGTTGAGTTCTGTGCATCGAGAATCTATCTTCTGCGCCGCACTCATGTGCAGCCAGACGAAGCCGCCGATCGATCCTCCATCGATTTCTCCGCTCGTGAGCCACAGCACCCACCCATCCTCAGCATTGCGCTTGAAGAGGCAGAGCCATTGAAGGAATTCCCCAGCATCGCCACTGTGCCCTATCGAGCCACCGAATCGTCTCTGTGCGTCGGTCAACATTGTCGTCTCAAGTGTGATCGGCCAGTTCGCAACGGTTAGATGGCTGACCATTTCCTTCGGTATCGTGGGCGATGGGGCGACGCTTGGAAACTGCACCTTGAAAGGTTGCCACGGAATCTGGGTCGCCTCTTCAAGACCACCAACGGCCTGACCCGATGTGGTTCCCATCAGGAGCAGGAGAATCGATATGCACGCCTTTACTTGAATGTCTTGTCCTCCGCAAGTCCGCACCAGCATAAACCAAAAACACGGTCGTGGGCGGATCGTGGACACCCCTTCCCCAACCTGATTTTCACCGAATTTGGGTCATTGACGGGTGCAGCGGTCACTCGGGCGTCATACGAAATATGATTATGGGAACGCTGAAACTGGATCCCATCACCTGGGCCAGATTTAACGCGACTCAGTCATTCGGTTATCAGGAGATAGCAGAGTTGCAGAATTGCCGATGCGTGCATCCCTTCCTGGCCATCCCTTTGGCTTTTGGTTCAAGCGTGACTGTGGCCTCGCATGCACAGATCGCGGAGCAGCATCCATCTTTCGAAGTACAGACGCACCGCATGGATGTCGACGTAGATGGAGCTCCTAACGCCTACGGTCCGCCGGGCAAGCAGGCACTCGACATTCTCCTGAATTCGCATTACCTCAATCGCGCTGACAAGGAAATCGTCGGTTATCTGACCGATCAACACAACCGCCCAATTCTGCAAGGCCCAAATGATCCCTTCCCGGGCTATTACGTTTCTCAGACCGCCTTCACCGATATTGAGAATCAGAATGAGAGAGATCCACGACGCTACGTCGACGCTCGCAATGTCAATTATGTCGTTCGCGGCGACGTGGCCCGGCGGGGCGGTGTGAGGGTGGGTGACTTTGTGTCGGTCTATTCGATGCGCACGCGCAAGGGCGTGTTCGGCATCGTCGGAGACACAGGCAATCCCACCGGTGACGAAGGCTCGCTTCACTTATTGCAGGATCTGGGATATCCGTATCACAACGGCAAGAATGACTCGGTTGAGAAACCGGAGATCGTCATCCGGTTCTACCCAAACTCCAACCCAAAGCATCAGTTCTTCTTTACTCAGGCAGAACTGGACGAAGCAGCTACGGAGCTTGGCCTGAGCCGGGATTTTCCCTCAACTCCCAGAGGCAATCGATAGAGGGCGCCGATTCCATCGAGGTTGGAGAGAACCGGATTGTTTTCGGGTCCGACTCGGGCCCCGCCGGCCGTGGGTTTTTGCGTACCTTCTGACAGATGACCTCATCATGCGGGCTGCACCGGGCGGGGAGGCCTGCGGCCTCGTCCCCGGCGTCAGAGACGGCGCCGGGACCCGCTTTTTACCTGGTCCGGTTCACAAGGGCGCCGGGGGGATGGCGTGGCGTTGGGGCCGGGGTGATAGGGAAGCCAGGCCCGGTCGTTTCATTTCGCGCGGGCCTATCTCGAGTTTGCGTACACTAGGAGAGATCGTCTCGCATTGGGGAAGGAATCACTCCCCGTAACGCCGCTAGCCGGACGGGCCAGTTCTTGAGAAAGCGATAGCATGCATCACTGAGACATTTCAACTCGCGCTCCAGTCCCTCTGAGCGAACAAGATGCGCTCCATCCTTACTCTACTGGGGGTGATCATCTGCGTCGCGTCGGTGATCACGGTCGTTACGCTGACCAACGGGGCCACAGTCACGTCGAAGGTCAACTCGTATGGCGCGTCCATGGTTACCATGAGCAAACCAGCGTACAAGGCCTCTTCACTGGATCCCATCACTGCCTTGCGAACGGAGTTCTAGCATGCGGCTCGTCGACGCAAAAGAATCGTTGTATCTGGCGTTTGACACGCTGCGCAAGAATAAGCTGCGCTCCGGTCTCACCATCCTCGGCATTTCCATCGGCATCTCGACGGTGATCCTCATCTCCTCGGCGATCAACGGCCTCAACACCAACATCGACAACTTTGTCCGCACCCTGGGCACCAACGACCTCTGGATCTTCCAGTTCGAGCCCTTCGGCAAGAGGCCCACGACGGAGGAGTTGAATCGCAAGAAGCTGACTTATGACGATGCCATGGCGATTGGCAAACTGCCGTTTGTGGCTGCGGTCGATCCTTCACTCAGCTATCAAAACTGGCAGACCGGCCTGGGTTCTGTCTCTGTCAAGGCAGGCACGCACAAGATTTCGAATACCATCCTCAACGGCGATACGCCGGCGGTGAAGGAAGTGAGGGAAATCGAAATTCTCGAGGGCCGCATGTGGACCGACACGGAGGAGGAGAGATCGAGCGATGTGGCGGTCCTGGGCCATGACGCGGCGGAAGATCTCTTCCCGGAGGGATCGCCGATCGGCAAGGACATTGATGTCCAGGGCTACATCTTTACCGTTATCGGCGTTTTCGACAAGCAGCCCCAGCCATTCGGCAGCGGCCGCAACACGGATGACAACTCCGTCTACTTCCCGCTCACGACCTTCCGCAAGATTCACCCCGAGATATTGGATTTCTGGCTGGTGGTGAAGTACGACGATCCGAAGCACAAGTCCATCGTGACGGAAGAGATTCGCGAGCTTCTGCGCGTCCGACGCGGCGTGCGTGTGCAGCAGGACGATAACTTCGCGATCTTCGGGCCGGATTCGCTCAGCCGCTTGTGGAACTCAATCACCGGCGGGCTGTTCCTGTTCATGATTGCGGTGTCGTCGGTCGGCCTGATGGTGGGCGGCGTGGGTGTGATGAACATCATGCTTGTCTCGGTCACAGAGCGAACCCGCGAAATTGGCGTACGCAAAGCCATCGGTGCGCGCAAGAAGGACATCCTTCTGCAGTTCACCATCGAGGCTGTCACATTGTGCGCGGTGGGCGGGGTGATCGGCATCTTCGCCGGT
>Ga0210408_10003342_pt1 | contig 14897 bp, 14 predicted proteins | sample IncBWH4MmetaG_FD_155471 | JGI IMG/M metagenome (GOLD analysis project Ga0210408, IMG submission 155471) | Forest soil microbial communities from Barre Woods Harvard Forest LTER site, Petersham, Massachusetts, United States - Inc-BW-H-4-M | ecosystem: Environmental > Terrestrial > Soil >...
CGAGATCCGGCGGGTGCTCAAACCGGGCGGGAATCTCGCGATCTATGACGTGATGCGCGAGAGCGGCGAGGGCGAGTTGAGCTTCCCGGTGCCGTGGGCCGCGAGCCCCGAGACGAGCTTTGTCGAAAATGCCGCGACCTATCGGCGTTTCCTGGAGGGTGCCGGTTTTGCGGTCGAGAAGGAACGGAGCCGTCGCGAATTCGCCATTGAGTTTTTCCGTCAGATGCGGGCTCGGGCAGCGGAGACCGGCGGACCGCCGCCGCTCGGCTTGCAAATCCTGATGGGTGCCTCGGCGCCGCAAAAGGTCGCGAACATGATCGACAACCTCGAGCGGGGGCTGATCGCGCCGACCGAAATCGTTTCCCGGGCGATCTGAGGGGTTCGCGCGCCTGTCGGATCAAGCCGGGTGGCCGTGACCGAGATCTGCGCAGAACGGTTGATCGTGACCCCTTTCGCCGATCGGCCCGATCTTTTGGCCAAGGTCTTCGACCCCGAAATCCAGTCGGCGGTGCCCGAGTTCATGCGCCATGACCCGGCGGGTGACCTCTATTACGGCGAGTGCCAGCTCGGCCGACATCTCGATTACGGGCTTGTCGCCGTCGATCCCGCCGAGCCCGACCGGCCGGTGGCGCGAGCTTTCAGCGTGCCGCTCGCCTTTCCCGATGCCGGGCGCGGGCGCGAGACCTTGCCCGATGGCGGGTGGGACCAGGTCATCCGCTGGGCCTATCGGGATCGGGTCGAGGGGGTGCGGCCGACCGCGGTCAGCGCTCTCGAAATCATGGTAGCGCCGCGGCTGCAGCGGCGCGGCGTATCGCGGGTAATGGTCGCGGCACTGCGCGAGAACGCGCGCCGGCTCGGCTTTGCCGAGCTCTATGCGCCGCTGCGGCCGACCGAGAAGCACCGCGAGCCGCTGACGCCCTTTGCCGACTATGTCGCCCGCCGCCGCGAGGACGGGCTGCCCTACGATGCCTGGGTGCGCACCCATCTCCGCCTCGGCGCCCGGATCGTCAAGGTGGCGCCCACCAGCATGGTGATCGCCGGGACGCTGGCCGAGTGGCAGGAATGGACCGGGTTGCGTTTTGCGGCGAGCGGCCCGGCGATCGTCCCGGGTGCGTTGAGCCCGGTCCATGTGGCACTCGACCAGGATCACGCGGTCTATGTCGAGCCCAATCTCTGGGTCCGCCACCCGCTCGGCTGATCGCCCCCGCGATGCCATAAAGGAGGCGCATATTCGTCGGTTCGAGGGAGGGATCGCCAGTCTCCCTGCCAATTCCCTGCCGAGATGTGGAACGCTGTGTCGGGGGCCTCGTAAGTAATTGCTGATGCTGAGGTTTCTGATTGTGGACCGAGCTTTTTTCGAACACAGATCGATTTTCTCCCTGAGGGCAGGGACGGGCATCCCTGATGCGTCAGCGCACCGGCGCCCACAGCACCTGCTCGATGTCCTCCGCCCCGGTCGCCAGCATGACGAGGCGGTCGAAGCCGAGGGCGATCCCGGCGCAGGGCGGCAGTCCGCATTCGAGGGCGGCGAGGAAATCCTCGTCGATCGGGTAGGTCTCGCCGTAGAGCGCCTGTTTCTTCGCCTGGTCGGCGAGGAACCGCGCGCGCTGCTCGGTGGGATCGGTCAGCTCGCCGAAGGCGTTGGCGAGCTCGAGCCCGCAGACATAGACCTCGAAGCGCTCGGCGAGGCGCGGGTCGGCCGGGCTGCGGCGCGCGAGTGCGGCCATCGCGACCGGGTAGTCGTAGAGGATCGTCGGGGTGCCGAGCCCGAGAGCGGGCTCGATCCGCTCGAGGAAGATGCGGAAGAACAGCGCCTCCCAATCGTCGCCGGGGTGTGGTGCTATGCCGATAGGGCGCGCCGCCGCGGCCAGGCGTTCGACATCGGGTGCCCCGGGGTCGGGTGCGGTCGCCGGGAGGTCGATGCCGCAGAATTGCTGGAATGCGGCGGCAACGCTCAGCCGCTGCCATCCTCGCCGGGCGTCGGCGGTATGCCCGCGCCAAGCGAGCGTTTGGGCGCCCACCGCCCGTTGGCAGACGCCGACGAGCTCTTCGCACTCGTCCATCAGATCGCGGTACGACGCACCCGCCCGGTACCATTCGAGCATCGCGAATTCCGGGTGGTGGGTAACGCTGCGCTCGCCGTCGCGGAAGACACGGGCGAGCTGCCAGATGCGCGGCATCCCGGCGACGACGAGCTTTTTCATCGCGAATTCGGGCGAGGTGTGCAGGTAGCGCGCGGCCGCCCGGCCGTCGTGCGGGTCGTGGAGCCGGGTTCTGAATGCCCGCAGATGCGGCTCGAGCCCGGGGCTCACCTGCAATGCCGGCGTGGCGACCTCGACATAGTCGCGCGCGGCAAAGAAATTGCGGACCGCGCCGAGGATATGCCGGCGCTCTTCGAGACGGCCGCGCCGCGCCGCGAGGCGGTCGGGCCGCCACCATTCCTGCATCGTCCTGCCCTCGTTCTTGCCGATCCGCCGACCTATGTTAGTTTCTACCGAGCCCTCTCCCCGAGATCCGAGCAATGAAGATCAACGCCATCGACATCAAGCCGGGCAACGTCCTCGAATACCAGAGCAAGCTGTGGCTCGTGTTGAAGCGCGAGCTGGTCCAACCCGGCAAGGGCGGCGCCTTTGCCCAGGTCGAGCTGCGCGACCTGCGCGGCGGGAGCAAGCTCAACGAGCGCTTTCGCACCCAGGAGACTGTCGAGCGCGTGCGCCTCGACGAAAAGGAGATGCAATTCCTGTTCCTGGAGAACGGCCAGGCGACCTTCATGGACAACGACACCTACGAGCAGATCGCGATCCCGCGCGAGACGATCGGCGAGCCCGCCGATTTTCTGCGCGACGGCATGGTCTGCAACGTCATGCTTTATGAGGGGACCGCACTCTCCGTCGAGCTGCCGCCGAGCGTGGTGATGACCGTCGTCGAGGCGGACCCGGTGGTGCGCGGGCAGACGGCGTCGTCCTCTTACAAGCCCGGCAAGCTCGAAAACGGGCGCCGCGTGATGATCCCGCCGCATGTCGGCCCGGGGACGCGCATCGTCATCAATACCTCCGACGGAAGCTACGTCGAGCGGGCCAAGGACTGAACCGGCGCCACAGGGGAGCAGCACCCGTGGTTATGCGATCGCCGATCCTGAACGTCATGGCGAACGCCGCGCTGAAGGCGGCGCGCGGCCTGATCCGCGATTTCGGCGAGGTCGAGCAGCTGCAGGTCTCGGTCAAGGGTCCGGGCGAGTTCGTCTCGACCGCGGATCTGAAGGCCGAGCGCACGCTCCGTGCCGAGCTGACCCGGGCCCGCCCCGGCTATGCGCTGCTCTTCGAGGAGAGCGGCGAGACCGCGGGATCGGACCCGCGGCACCGCTGGATCGTCGATCCGCTCGACGGCACGACCAATTTCTTGCACGGCATCCCGCATTTCTCGATCTCGATCGCCCTCGAACGCGATGGCGAGATCGTCGCCGGCGTCGTCTACGAGCCGACCCGCGACGAGATGTACTCGGCCGAGAAGGGCTTCGGCGCTTATGTCAACGATCACCGGCTCCGGGTCTCGGCGCGCCGCCGGCTGGGCGACGCGGTATTCGGCACCGGCATGCCGTTCGGGACCCGCGCCGACCGCAAGGGCTATGTCGATACGCTGACCGCCGTCATGGCTGCGACGAGCGGCGTGCGGCGCATGGGTTCCGCCGCGCTCGACCTCGCCTATGTCGCTGCCGGCCGTTATGACGGGTTCTGGGAATTCGCCCTGCAGCCGTGGGACATCGCCGCCGGAATTCTCCTCGTGCGCGAAGCGGGCGGCTATATCAGCGACATGGCGGGCGGCCACGATATGTTGACGACCGGCGACGTGCTCGCCGCCAACGACCATCTACACCTGCCGTTCGCCGCATTGATCCGAGAGGCGCTGCGCGGTGGGCGGGCGGCCCCCTGAATTCGTACGAGGAGTGCCGGGGAGCTGGATTTTCTTGGCGTCAAAGCTCCCCGCGCGCTAAGTTTGCCCGACCGGCCGGCGCGGGTGCGCGGGTGCGCGTCCGAGGGGGTGAGGGTTCTTGGGGGTCTGTGAACGCGCGCGCAAGTTCCCGTCCTGACGGCGCTGCGGCATGAACCACTCGCGCCGCTTTCTGCTACGGATGGTTTTGTTTCTGGTGCTGGTCGCGGCGCTCGCCGGGGCGCTTGGGCGGCCGCTCGCCAACGCGTTCCTCGGGAACCCCGGGGTCAACGGCGTGATCCTCCTGATCCTGCTTGCCGGCATCGTCTATATTTTTCGGCAAGTCCTGCTGCTCGATCCCGAGACCGACTGGATCGAGAGCTTTCGCTTTCAGCAGGCCGGCGATGAAGACGCAACGATCGACCGACCGGCGCCACGGCTGCTGGCACCTATGGCCCGCATGCTCGGGACGCGGCAAGGCCGGCGGGTCAGCTTGTCGGCAACCTCGTTGCAGACCCTGCTCGACGGCATCGCCTCGCGCCTCGCCGAGACGCGCGAGACCTCGCGCTACCTGATCGGCGTGCTGATTTTTCTTGGCTTACTCGGGACGTTCTACGGGCTGCTGGAAACGGTGCGTTCGGTCGGCGGGGTATTGAGCGCGCTCGGCGTCGGCGGCGGCGACGCCACTCGCGCCCTTGCCGACCTCAAATCGGGGCTCGAATCACCCCTCGCCGGCATGAGCACCGCGTTCAGCTCCTCGCTATTCGGGCTCGCCGGCAGCCTCGTCCTCGGCTTTCTCGACCTGCAGGCCGGTCAGGCCCAGAACCGCTTCTACAACGATCTCGAAGAATCTCTGTCGGCATACACGAGGCTTTCGGGAGGCCAACTCGGCGATGGCGGCGAGGGATCGGTGCCGGCCTACATTCAGGCATTGCTCGAGCAAACCGCCGACAGCCTGGAGAACCTTCAGCGGATTCTCGCCAGGGGCGAGGAGAGCCGGATCGACGCCAACGCCACGCTCGCCAACCTGACCGATCGGCTGGGTGTGCTGGGCGAGCAGATGCGGGCCGGCCAGCTTCTGATGGTGCGGCTCGCCGAGAACCAATTGGAATTGAAGCCGTCTCTGACCCGGCTCGCCGACGTCGCCGAGGGCTCGGTCGGACAGGACGATATGCTGCGCAGCCATCTGCGCAACATCGAGGCGTATCTCGCGCGCCTGACCGAGGATGTGGCCCAGGGCCGGGCGCAGAGCGTTCAGGAATTGCGCGCAGAGATCCGCATCCTCGCCCGCACCATCGCCGGCCTCGCCGAAGAGGGCAGGCGCTGACCGCCCGCGTCCATTCACCCATGGCCATCGCACCGCGCAACTCCCGCCGCTCGAGCATCGACATCTGGCCCGGCTTCGTCGATGCCCTGGCGCAGCTCTTGATGGTGATCATCTTCATCCTGTTGGTGTTCACGGCTGGTCAGTTCTATCTCTCAGAGGCTTTGTCCGGCCGCGACCAGGCCCTGATCCAGCTGCAACAGCAGGTCAACGAGCTGGGCAATCTGCTCGCCCTGGAGCGCAGCGCCAACCAGGGCCTCCGGGTCAGCGCGGTCGATTTGTCCGAGCAGCTCACGAATTCGCTCGCCGAACGCGACCGGCTGACGAGGCAGCTGCGCGATGCCGACACGATCGTCGGCGCCGACAAAGAGAAGATCGAGCTTCAGCTGCGCGAGATCGAGAGCCTGCGGCGCGATCTCGAGGCGCTCAAGAGTGTCCGAGCCGATCTCGAGGCGAAAGTTGCTGCACTGGCGCAGCAGCAATCCCAGCAGGATCTGGGCACGCTCCGCGACCGCACCAAGGAACTCGAAGCGCGCCTCGCCGCCGAGAGAGAGAGGACGTCGCTGGCACAGAAGGAAATCGATAGTCGCGACGTTCGTCTGCGCGAGCTCGCGGGTCGCGCCGATCGAGCGGAGCTGGGTCTCTCCGCCGAGAAGGAAATCAGCCGTAATGCCCTTGCCCGGGTCGACCAACTAAACGCGCAGCTTGCAACATTGCGCGAGCAGCTGTCGCGCATCGCCGCGGCGCTCGACGTCTCTGAAGCCAAGGTCAAGGAGCAGCAAGGCCAGATCGTCGAACTCGGCAAGCGCCTCAATCTCGCGCTCGTCAACAAGGTCGAGGAGCTAGCGCACTACCGCTCGGAGTTCTTCGGCCGGCTGCGCGAGATCCTGGGGGACCGGCCCGACATTCGCGTCGTCGGCGATCGCTTCGTGTTCCAGTCCGAAGTATTATTTCCGCCGGGAAACGCCGACCTCAGCGACGGCGCCAAAAAGGAGCTTGCCCCAGTGATCGCCGCGCTGAAGGAGATTTCCGCGAAAATCCCGCCGGGCATAAACTGGATCTTGCGCGTCGACGGGCACACGGACCGCCGACCGATCAGCAATCCGCAGTTCCCGTCGAATTGGGAGTTGTCGACCGCCCGCGCTTTGTCGGTGGTGCGTTTTGCTATCGATGAAGGCATACCGGCGACGCGACTGGCAGCGGCGGGCTTCGCCGACAAGCAACCGATCGATCCGCGTGCCGCCGAGGACGCCTATCGCCGCAATCGCCGCATAGAGCTGAAGCTCACCGAGCGATAATAGCGAAACCAATGTTGTGGCACAGCGCTTGCTCTCAAATCTCATTGCTGAACCCGGACGGAAATCATCATGCGCAACCCGGTCGTTGCTCTTGCTGTCGTGGCCTGCGTCGCGCTCTCGCAATCCGTGTCGGCGGAAGAGCCGTCAACGGTGCAACCCAACCCCAACACGGTCCAGTCGCCGCCGAGGAGCCAATTGTCAGACCGGCTTCGGCAATTCGGGATCGGCTTGATCCCGAAGGCCAGGGCCGCGGAATGTACGGAAGAAGGGGAAACCTGCACGTCCACCGAGCAATGCTGCGCGGGTCTTGAATGCTCCGGCGGCCCGCCGGCGACCTGCTCGTCCGAAGATTGAGCGCCCCGTAGATCGCCGAGATCGCACCTCCACAAGAGCGGGCCGGAGCGGCAGCAGCCGGACCTCGCCGCGCTGAGGCGCGGCTGCGCGACAGCGATCTGTTCCTACTGATGCTCGCGGTGGGCGCCGGCGGCGCGGCGGGTATCGGCGTGATCTTGATCGACTTGCTGCTGGGCGGCCTGCGCTGGCTCGCCTTCGGGATCCCCGGCGATGGACATTTGAGCCATACCGTCCTCGTCCCGGTCCGGGTGCTGCTGATGCCGGCCCTCGGGGGCCTGCTCGTCGGCCTTACAGCGGCGCTGCTGCGGCGCTGGCGACAACGTGAGGTAGTCGACGCGATCGAAGCGAACGCACTCTTCGGTGGCCGGATGTCGATGGGCGCCAGCCTCGGTTTGGTCCTCTTGACCTTGCTCTCCGGCGGCTTCGGCGCCTCGGTCGGGCTCGAGGCGGCCTACACGCAGCTTGGCGCCGCGCTCGCGTCGCGGCTCGGCACGTCAGTTGCGTTGCGCCGAGATGATGTGCGCACTCTCGTCGGTTGCGGGGCCGCCGGAGCGATCGCGGCTGCCTTTAACGCCCCGCTAACAGGCGCCTTTTACGCCTTCGAACTGATCATCGGGGCCTATACGCTGCAGGCTCTGGCCCCGGTCGGCATCGCAGCCTTGACCGGAGCGCTCGTCGTCCGCGGGCTCGTCGGACCGACCCCGATTTTCGTCGTCGGGCACGAGATTACGATCTCGGCGCTAGACTATGTCGCGGTTTTCGGCCTCGGCCTCGCTTCGGCTGGGCTTGGCATCGCGGTGATGAAGGGGGTGACCGCGACCGAAGCGCTGTTTCGCCGGCGGGCAGTGCCGCGCTGGGCGCGACCGGCGCTCGGCGGCGCACTGCTCGGCGCGATGGCGTTGCCATTCCCACAAATCCTCGGCAGTGGGCATGGCGGCATTATGCAGGTCTTGCACTCCGGCATCGATCTGCCCGTTCTAGCCGGGTTGATCGTGGCGAAGATCATTGCCTCGGCGGTATCGATCGGTTCCGGGTTTCGCGGCGGGCTGTTCAGCACTTCTCTTTTTCTCGGCAGCCTGTTCGGCAACCTTACCGGCGGAACCCTAGCCCGGCTCAGCCCACATCTGGACTTCGACCCGCTGATCTACACATTGGTCGGCATGGGTGCCGTTGCCGCGGCCATCGTCGGAGGACCGATGACGATGATCATGATCGTGCTCGAGACGACCGGGGACTTCTCGGCGACAATCGGGGTCATGGTCGGGGTCGTCACCGCGGCGATCGCGGTGCGGCATTGGTTCGGCTATTCCTTTGCCACGTGGCGCTTCCACCTGCGGGGTCTGTCGATCCGCAGCCCCGAGGATGTCGGTTGGATCAACGAGCTAGAGGTCGGCCCGATGATGCGCCGCGACCCAGCGGTAATCTCAGCCGAGCTGCCTCTCGCCGAGCTACGCCGGCGGTTTCCGGCGGGCGCCAACAAGCAGGTGTTCGTCGTCGATGACCGCGGCGGCCTCAGCGGCGTCGTCGACCCCGCTGAGGTGTCGGCGCCGGAGGGCACTAATGGGGGCAAGACGGTAAAGGATGTCCTATTGGCGGACCCCGCGTTTCTGCTCCCGGGAGATGATCTGCGCACTGCGCTCGACCGTTTCAGCCAGGCTGCCCAGGAGATGCTTCCGGTCATCGACAACCCCGCGGATCGCCGCGTCATCGGCTATCTCAGCGAGACCTACGCCCTGCGCCGGTACACTCATGAGCTCGAACGCCACCGCGGCGCCCGGCATGATGATGCCGGCATTTTCAGCCCTGGGCCCGGGGGTGCGCGGTCCAGCCCCTAAACCCGGGGAAAATTAGGTGAGGCAAATTCGCGCCCGTGCGGTACAATGAGCCTGAGGTTTTCGAGGGCCGGTCTCGGCTAGCGCCGGTTGCATCGAGGATAAAGGAGAGAATGAGCTCGCTGAGCACGCGCACGCGGTCCGACCAGAAAGTGTCGAAAGCATGCGTCCCGGCGCCGAGCTCCACGCGCAAAGCGGGTAACCACTCGGCACGCCGATCGGCTGGGCGTGCTTGGAGTTCAACGCGCGCGCTCGAAAGCGCGGCGCTGCGATATGCGATGCTCAACCGCCTCGGACAAATCGGCGGGGCCGACAGGCCGAACAGAAGGAGCGGCACATGGCCGATGTGGTAGCCCGCGATCTCGACATCCCCGTCACCCGCCCGCGGGTGAGCATGCAACGGTTTGTGCGGCGCAAGTCCACGATCGCGTTTTTTATGTGCCTCCCGCTGATCCTCGTCGTCGCCTGCCTCGTCGTCTATCCGGCGCTCTACTCGATCAGCCTGGCGATGATGAACAAGTCGATGCAGCACTTCGTCGGCTTCGGAAATTTCACCTTCCTGTTCAAACGCAACACATTTTGGATGGTAGTCGAGCAGACCGTGATGTTCGCGGTTACCGCCGTCATCTTCAAGGCGGTGATCGGGTTCGTCGCAGCGCATTTCGTTCACAATCTTCCGGCGAAGGGGCAGCGCAAGTGGCGTGGGATGCTGCTGATCCCGTGGGTCATTCCGCCCGCGATGAGCACGCTGGCATGGTTTTGGCTGTTCGACCCGTCCTACAGCGCCTTCAACTGGATTTTCGCCCACTTGGGCATTCCGCAAGTCGCTTGGCTCGGTAACCCGTACTGGGCGCGCTTTGCAGTGATCCTCGTCAACGTCTGGGTTGGATCTCCGTTCTTCCTGATCATGTATCTCGCGGCGCTCAAATCCGTGCCCGAGCAACTGCACGAGGCGGCAGCGATCGACGGCGCGAACTGGTGGCAGAAGATCTGGTACGTCAACCTGCCGATGATGCGCAACATCATTCAGATCACCGCTCTATTCTCGCTGATCGTGACCTTCGCTAATTTCGACATCGTCAAGATCCTGACCAACGGCGGCCCGGTGGATCAAACTCATGTCTTCGCCACGTGGGCATTCAACTGGGCGATCTCGGGGAACGACATACCACTCGGCGCGTCCGTGTCGTTGTTCATGGCGCCGATCCTGGCAATCGCTGCGTTCTTGATCTTGCGCAACGTCAGCCAGCGTGGAAACGAGGCATGACGACGACAACTGCCGTCGCATCTGCCGGTCAGAGCCGCCTCGTCAGCTACGGCAGTATTTCGCGCGGGCGGCGCCGGACTTTATGCTGGTCGTATTTTTTCCTGATTTTGTTCGTTATATTTTTTCTAACTCCGCCAGTCTACATGTTCATAACCTCGCTCAAATCGAGCGCGGAGATCTCGGCTGCGACCAACCCTTGGTGGGTGTATCACCCGACCCTGTCAAACTACATCGACCTCTTGACGCAAAAGACCTACCTGACGTTTTTTCGCAATTCTGCCGTCGTGTCGATTTGCGTCGTATCGGTCACGATGGTGATCAGCGTACTTGCAGCGTTTTCGCTTGCGCGGATGAAATTCTGGGGGTCAGCGACCTTGGCGACAGGTGTGTTCCTTGCCTATCTGATCCCCGACACCCTCGTCTTTATCCCGCTGTTCAAGACATTCGCCTTTATCCACGACCAGACGGGGCTCGAACTAATCAACCATTGGTGGGTATTGATTATTCTGTTGCCGACTTTGACGGTGCCTTTCTGCACGTGGATAATGATTGGATACTTCGCCAGCATCCCAAAAGAGCTCGACGAGGCAGCACTGATCGACGGCGCGGGTTATATCAAGATGCTGACCAAAATTTTCATTCCGGTCGCCCTGCCGGGGATCATTGCCGCGACGATCTTCTGCTTTACGGTATCATGGGCAAATTTCCTCTATGGGCTCGCCTTCACAACCTCAGCCGACCAGCTAACGTTGCCGGTGGGCATCGTTACCACCCTGATCAGGGGTGACGTTTACGCCTGGGGACAAATCATGACCGGCGCGTTGCTGGGTGCGGCACCGCCGCTGATCATCTACGCATTCCTGATGGATTACTACATCGCCGGCCTGACGGCCGGCGCGACAAAGGGGTAAGATATGGCGCAAGTCGCGCTCCGCAATATCGTCAAGACGTTCGACAAGACCCCGGCTGTACAGGGGATCGATCTGGACATCGCCGATCGCGAGTTCATCGTGCTGGTTGGTCCCTCGGGCTGCGGCAAAAGCACGACGCTGCGCATGATCGCCGGCCTCGAGGAAGCCACCTCGGGCGAGATCTATATCGGCGACCAGCTGGTCAACGACGTGCCGCCCAAGGATCGGGACATCGCGATGGTGTTCCAGAATTACGCCCTCTACCCCCATATGACCGTGTTCGAGAACATGTCCTTCGGCCTTCGGCTGAAGAAATTTCCCAAGGCGGAGATCAAGGAGCGCGTCCAGGGCGCTGCCCGCATTCTCGACATCACCGAGCTTCTCGATCGTCGCCCGAAGCAGCTTTCGGGCGGGCAACGCCAGCGCGTTGCGATGGGTCGCGCAATCGTTCGCAACCCGAAGGTATTTCTCTTCGACGAGCCGCTCTCCAACCTCGACGCCAAATTGCGCGTTCAGATGCGCACCGAGATCAAGAAGATCCATCAGAAGGTCACGACGACGACGGTCTACGTTACGCACGACCAGGTCGAGGCGATGACACTTGCCGATCGGGTCGTCATCATGAACGCCGGTCGGATTGACCAGATCGGCTCGCCACACGAAGTCTACCACACCCCGAAGACCCAGTTTGTCGCCGGTTTTATCGGCTCGCCGACGATGAACATGCTGCCTTGCCGCCTCGTCGAAAACGGTACCGGGCTGACCATCCGGCTTTCGGACTGGCTCTCCTTACCGGTGCCGCCTGCGCGGGTGGCGCGGTATGGCGCATGCGTCGGCAGCGAGCTGACCTTCGGGTTGCGTCCCGAGCACATCATCGAAGGGCGCGGGGATGTGCCGCCTGGTGCAGCGGCCTTCGAGGCGCCGCTCGACGTGGTCGAACCGATGGGCATGGAGACGATGGTGTATTTCATCGTCGATGGGGTGGAGGTCTGCGGGCGGGTCAACCCCGCCGCCGCAGGCCGTGTCGGGGAGTCGATGCGGCTCGTCGCCGACCTCAACCAGATGCATCTGATCGATCCGCGCACTCAGCAGGTTATTTGATTCCCGGGGCCGGCCCCGTTCCGGGTGCCAGCCGCCAAGGCGAAGGAGGGCAGGCACACCTCGGAAACGCGGCACGGGTGTTGCGCGCATCATGAGATATTGACAATCTCGCAATGATATGATATCTTACGATCTATTTCTAACTGACAGCGTGACACGATGCACCCAGGATCTGCCATCGCAGGCGCCTGCCGACGCGGACCATCTGTTGGACGGGGGAAAACTATAGGTTAGGTGTGCGCCTGAACCCGGCCTGTATTATCAGGCGGGGGAGAGGCGGCACCAGCGTAATGCGCGAGACCAAACACGCAGCAAGCCGATACGCCCATCACGCCTCCACCAACTCGACCACCTCGCCATCGGCACTGAAGCAAGCAGCGAGAAGCCGGCCGGGTCGCCCGCTGCCGCCATCGAGCGATACCGCGAACTCATGCTCGACGAAGCCTCGCTGCTCGCGGTCGATCCCGCGGATGACGCGTCGAAACCCCGCAAACGAGGTATTCAGATTGAGAATGTCGTCTTGTCCCCACCAGAACGCGTCCCCTTGTGCGGAAAGTGGGCGCGAAGGGTCGATCGCGGCATGCACAAAGAGCAGGCCGTGCTTCCCGGTGAACGCGGCATGACGCAGCGCCGAGAACAGCATGGTATGGCCCGGTGTGGCGTTCATCGCTTGACGCAGGGCACCGGTCCATCGCGTGATCATGCGGGGACCGTCACGAGTGGCGGCAAAGCCCTGCCGCAAATCCCCGCCATAGGCACGCACAGTCGCTTCCATGCCAGCCCTGACTATCCAGTCCAACACCTCTCCAGGATTGGGGGCGAATTGAAGCTGCAGTAGCTTTTGCCACATCTCTTCTTGCGCACCGCGCAGGAAGACTACGTCGCAGGCACAGCCGTGGCAGCGCCCGAGAACTCGGCGGCGGAAATCGAGAAGCTCGTCGACGGTCGCGAGAACATCCTCGCCGTAGCCGATGTAATTGCCGAGGTAGACGACCCGGTCGCCCTCCTGAAATCCGTCGCTGATCGCATCGTGCAGCCGTAGGAGACGCCGCGCGGCGCCGTATATGGCGGCAATCGCCCAAACCCGCCGAGCGCCCCGGAATTCGGCGAATTTGTCGTCCGGTCTCGTCCCTTTCACTCCGCGTGCCGGCGCGGACCCCATTCTGCGTTAGGCTCAGGCGGTAAGCAATTGTTCGACCCGCTGCGTCGCGGTCGTCTCATCGATTCGCTCGACTGCTGCGAACTCCCGGACAAGACGATCGAGCGCGGCCTGGTAGATCTGACGCTCGCTGTAGGATTGCTCAGGTTGACCGACATTGCGATAGAGGTCACGCACCACCTCGGCGATCGAACTAGGGTCGCCGGAAGCGATTTTGGCCTGGTATTCCTGGGCACGCCGGCTCCACATTGTCCGCTTTGCCCGTGAGCGCCCGCGCAGCTTCGCAAGGGCTGCATCCATTTCCTTGCGACTCGAAAGTCTGCGTAAGCCGGACACTTTCGCCTTGGCGAGCGGCACCCGCAACGTCATGCGGTCTTTGTCGAAATGCACCACGAATACGTTCAGCGTGTGCCCGGCGATCTCCTGGATTTCGATCCCGACGATCTTACCGACACCATGGGTCGGATAAACGACCAGATCACCAGTTGTGAATGAAGCCTTTTCCGAAGTCATATCCATCGTTTGCGATCGATCCGATCCGCTGGGCGCTGGCGGGATATTTCAGCCGGTCGCGGAGCCGCGCGCCAGCAACCGTCCACGACTCGACGAAGAGCGCAGGAGACCAACAGAATACCCCGAAAAGCCAGCCGAAAGCCAGCAGATCAGGCGTTCCCTGCAGAAATTAGGTCGAGGGTGGTGCCGCGCCATGACCGACCGGAGTATCACGCCCGGTGTCAGGTCCCGCCCGGATTGGGGCTGAAGAACTTGTCGTGCTTGTCCGGTACGTCCTTCCACTCGTCGGCATCAGCGGGATACGGTTTCTTGCGCGTAATATTGGGCCAGGTGGCTGCGTATTTACGGTTGAGTTCGAGCCAACGTTCGGCCGGCGGCTCACTATCCGGAATGATCGCCTCGACCGGACATTCCGGCTCACACACACCGCAATCGATGCACTCATCGGGATGGATGACCAGCATGTTCTCGCCCTCGTAGAAACAGTCGACGGGGCAGACCTCCACACAATCCATATATTTGCAGCGGATGCAGGCTTCTGTGACGACGTAGGTCATGATGGTTGGGTCTTCCTCCTGAGCTTCGACAAGCTTTCCTCCCGTCATATCAACTTGCCGGATCAACCTCTTGCGGTCTGCGGGACCTTATTGACCGCTACGGTCAAATAGCCTAGCTCAGCCAGGCGGCTCCACCCGAACGGCAAGTCTTGCCCCGGGCGCTCCGCCCACTACCAGCGGCCCGGTTCAGCAAAGATCGTCCACGGGAGGCACCGTCGACCATACCTCTTGCCTAGCATGCGAGGTCGCCGCTGGGCAACCCCATATCGGCCCAGCGTTTCCCCATCGTAGAAATGTTAATTGTACTTGCAGGATGCCCGCAGGCCATCGTTGCATTAGCCTCACAAGGCCCGTCTCCTGCTTTGCGCTCTTGAGTGGAAATGGGCTGCGGTCCTCGGCCGTTGTCTGCCAACCACCACCCGGACCATGGACGCGATCGTGAAGAAACGCGGCAAGATCATCGTTCTCCACTTCGCCGCACAGATGCCGCTCGCCGGCATCGCCTGGCAAGCGATGCATTATCTTCTCGGCATCGAGCAGCTCGGTTATGAGGCCTGGTATGTTGAAGACGGCGGGGCCAACCCGTACGACCCTTGGGCGAATAGTGTGGTGATGGGATGCGATTACAATGTTGCGCATCTGCGACGAGTGATG
>Ga0210408_10003343_pt1 | contig 14896 bp, 12 predicted proteins | sample IncBWH4MmetaG_FD_155471 | JGI IMG/M metagenome (GOLD analysis project Ga0210408, IMG submission 155471) | Forest soil microbial communities from Barre Woods Harvard Forest LTER site, Petersham, Massachusetts, United States - Inc-BW-H-4-M | ecosystem: Environmental > Terrestrial > Soil >...
CGCCACCCAGGTCATCTCCCGCATCCGCGACATCTTCGGCACCGAAATCCCCGTCTCCACCATCTTCGACCAACCCACAATCGCGGAGCTCGCCATAGCCATCAATAAGTCCATCCTTGGTATTGAAGGCGACGGAGAGTACGAGGAGTTCGAACTGTAAGCCACGAGCATTGGCAAGAGCGCCCGGCGCGACATCCGGGCCTGTCCCCCTCGACAGCAGCGGCCCCTAGGCGCGCGGCGCAAGCATCAAGCGTGCCCCTCAACGGCGGCAGTGCCTGTGCGTGGGAGATCAACTCCATCGTGCGGCTGGATGCAGTGCTACCAGGCGTTCTACCGGTGGCGCATTTCACGCCGGTACGGCGGGTGCTGCCGCCACGTAGCGAGCAGAAAGCCGCCACAGCCCACGAAACATAACTCGAGTACTAATCCGGCTCGACAGAGCTCGGAACGACAAGTCCGGTCTCGTAGGCGGTAACGACCGCTTGCGTCCGGTCGCGCAGCCCAAGCTTGCTCAGCACGCGGCTGACATGCGTCTTCACGGTTTCCTCGGTGACCATTAGCCGGGCTGCGACCTCCGGGTTGGACAGGCCTTCGGCGACCAGCCGGAGGACCTGAGTTTCGCGCGGAGTAAGCGCGGCGAGCGCGGCCGGGGTCGCTGCGGCGGACTTGGGCTGCAGCCGGGTGAACTCGCCGATGAGGCGGCGAGTGATAGTCGGCCCGAGCAGCGCATCGCCGGCGGCAATAGTCCGAACGGCGTCGAAAAGACGCTCGGCCGTGACGTCCTTGAGGAGGAAACCACTGGCACCGGCGCGCAGCGCATCGTACACGTATTCATCCAGGTCAAATGTGGTCAGAATGAGAATACGCGGTCCATTTGGACCAACGGCAAGCTGTCTGGTGGCCTCGATGCCGTCCATGTCCGGCATGCGGACGTCCATGAGCACTACGTCCGGGCGCAACTCGCGGCAAAGTCGCACCGCCTCAGCCCCATCGCAGGCCGTGCCGATGACGCTGAAGTCGGGCTGGGTATCCAGCAGCGCGGCGAACCCGGCGCGAACTACCTGCTGATCGTCGGCGACGATGATCCGCACCGGCGGAGGCTGATCACTCATATCGTTGTTTCTACCTTGGCGGGCAGCATGGCATCGACACCGAACCTGCCGCGCCAGCGCGCTCGGCCCCGGCGGCCCGCTCGCTTCGGGGGCGTTGACTCTGGTTTCAGCATTATCTCGGGAGATGAGCTCAACCAAAAGCGATCTCCGCGGGTCACCGGTGCGGCCGCGGCGAGCTCCGGCCCCGCGGGTGTGGTGGCGTGGTGGCCGGCCCGGTAAGGGCGGACGGGTGGCGTGGTGATCGGGTCAGGAAACCGACCGACGCGATCCGGGCTGCAACGCAGCCTGGGACTTCCTCAGGTCACAAGCGATATTGACACGCTTGAGCCAACGGTCAGTGCCATCGTGGCGTGCTGTGAACGGCTTCCGGCCGTGCACGATACGGAAGTTGTCCAGGAAGTAGAAGTCTCCACTCTCAAGACATAGATCGAATAGCTTCTCGTCCATCTCCTTGACAAGCCAGGCCAGCGCGCATTGTGCCTCGTAATCATCTGGGTCGACCTTCATGAAGTACGGATCGGCCCGAATGTACGGGCGGGCGGGGTCACCGAAAAGGACTGCCACCCGGTCCGGGTTCTGCTGCATCTCTTCGATGCCCGCGAACATGTCCGCGCCGCCTTTCGCTGAATTATTCTTCGCGAGATGTGACTCATCAGGGCGGATGCTGAACCGGTTCTCGAAAAGCATATTCTTCATCGAGTCCGGCATGTCTAGGGCGTCAATGTATCCGATCGTCGTTGCGGTGCCGTAAGGGTTCCTAAGGCACGAGAAGCCGAGAAAATCTCCGCGCATCGGATGGAAAGCGTCCTCCGTATGCCAGGTCAGCAATGATTCGCTGCTCGATCCAAGCTGCTCATCCTCGTGACCTTTGATCGGGAGAATGTCATGTATCAGCCGCCCATTCTGCTGAGTGACCCAGCCGAACGGATCTCCGATAAGCGAACTGAACAGTAAGAGCAGGAGTTCCTCGCGTCGAGTGGTTGCCGGAGAATGCTGGTCGCGCCAGTGAACTGGCGTGCGCCCCACGCGGTCCTGGTCGACGGCATATCCGGAGATGCGCAGGAGCCCGGACATCTGCTCACGGCGGAACGCGTTTAAGGTAACGCGGATACGGCGGGGCAACTCCTGCGCCAGCACCGTAATTTTGTTCAGCGTATCGTCTGACTCGAGATTCTCAAAATCGTTTTCAATGTCGTCTAGCAGGCGCGTCAACGCTAGTTGCTCCGTGGCGTCGATCTCTAACTTGTCCATGTGAATCTACTTTTCCTGCCCAGATCGGTTGGGTTGCTGTGGACCCGGCGCCGCGGTCTGCGGTCGTGACACAGCGTAATGGACGTTTCGGACGACCAGAAAGATTGGGCTAGAACAAATAATACTCCGTAAGACGTGATAGTCGCCTCGTATAACGATCGATCGTCTGACAACAGTCCAGGGCGTGCCCGACACGGCTGCCGATGGCATTCGACTCCAGCGGGCTGTCGGCGCGTGGCAATCAGGCGGCTACTTCGGATTCGTCAACGACGACAAGGCGGCCGGTGCCGTTTAGCGTCTGCAAGTCGATATCGGCGATGCATCGCACCGGATCGTCGTTCAGGATCAGCGTGCCCTCCACGTGTACGGAACCGTGTCCGGAGTCAAAGTCTGCCGTGCTCAGGTCCGAGGCCTCACGGTCTAGGCGAATGCCCAGATCTGTCCCGCCGCGAGTCTCGGTGAACTTCACGAATACGGTCCCAATGTCCTCCAGCCGTTTCCGCAGCTCCGCTACGGAGGGATCAGGGCCGCCCACCGTCACCGGCTGATCGCTGGACAGGCGTTGCGTCAATTCATCCATGGTTACCTCTCGAAAATCGATAACTGCCGCTCGGGCTGAGTCAGTTTTGCTCCGCCTCGATATAGGCGAAGGCCAGATCCTCAGGAATAGCGAAGTTTAGCGTCTTCGTGCAGAACTCCTGCCATTCGGGAGTTACCCGGGTGAAGAGGCGCTTATCCTTTTCCTTCCCCACTGGGCTGATCAGCACAGTGAATTCGTCGCAGACGAATACTGGCGTTTCATCGGTCAGTTCCCGCTCTTCCGGCGCAGCTCCGTCCGCCCAGCCGGGAAACCGGCGCAACTCTCCCAGCGGATACGACTTACAGTACTTCCTCATCAGAAAACCTCCGAAATGAATAATTCCCCACCGGCATGCAAAGGTCCAGCACACCTCCATCAGGCCTGGCACCGCTCCAAGCGTGCCCGGTCAGAGGCATCGGCCAACCCCCGTTCAACTGCGACGTTGCCTCGGTTGAACGCGGAGCAAGGGGAGCTGAAAGCAACTGCTACCGGGCGGGAACGCAAGGAATAACTCCGCTGGTGATCACGAAGCACGATCCCGTGCTACTGGAATCGTCGGCCCGCCGTGACATATAGATCCGCCGGCGCCCGTGACTTCCGGGTCGGAGTCCAGGGTGATGTGGCAATATGCCAGGAAGGCCATTAAACCAACTAGAACGCCGCAGTCGAACGCCCGGGCAGCCAGTGCTGGGACCAGCGGGTGCGCCCCTGTTCATCCAGCGGGCTTCACTGCTAATCGAGGCACCGATATTATTCGGTGGAGAATAGCTGGGAAAGCTATGGCTGGAGAGGATAAGGGATGAGTCCTGCGGGTGCTGAAAGCGCCGACCTGGTCGTCGTCGGTGGCGGACCGGGAGGGGCGACTTTAGCGTCCCTAGTTGCGATGCAGGGCCACCGGGTCGTGGTCTTGGAGAAAGAGAGGTTCCCGCGCTATCAGATCGGCGAGTCCTTGCTGCCATCTACGATACACGGGATTTGTCGGCTAATCGGAGTGTCCGACGAGCTTGCTAAGGCTGGCTTTATGCGTAAGAAAGGCGGGACGTTTAAGTGGGGAGTCAATCCCGAGCCGTGGACGTTTTCTTTTTCGATCTCGCCAAAAACGGCCGGAGCGACATCATACGCGTATCAGGTCGAACGCAGTAAATTCGACGAGATTCTTCTTGACAATGCACGGCGCGCGGGTGCGGATGTACGTGAGAACTGCTCGGTAACCGATATCGTCGGTGACGACGACAGAGTTCGCGGGGTGTCGTATATAGACCCCGGAGGTATCGAGGTGCAGATCCAGGCGAAGTATGTGATCGATGCCTCCGGAAACAAGAGCCGCATATACCGGCACGTCGGCGGGTCGCGGCAGTACTCCGAATTCTTCCGGAGCGTCGCGCTCTTCGGTTACTTCGATGGCGCGAAGCGTCTCCCGCCACCGAATTCGGGGAACATCCTGTGCGTAGCTTTTGATAGCGGCTGGTTCTGGTACATCCCGCTCTCTGACACGCTGACCAGCGTCGGCGCTGTCGTACGGCAGGAGCTGGCAAGTAAAATTCAGGGTGATCCGGAAGAAGCGTTGCACGGCCTTATAGACGAGTGTCCGATGATAGGTGAATATCTTCGCGACGCCAAGCGGATCACAGAAGGGGAGTATGGCCAGCTCCGTGTCCGCAAAGATTATTCGTATCACAATACGAAGACATGGCGTCCCGGCATGGCACTCATCGGCGATGCGGCGTGCTTCGTCGACCCGGTGTTTTCCTCCGGTGTGCACCTCGCTACTTATAGCGCGCTACTAGCTGCGCGTTCCATCAATAGCGTGCTGGCGGGCATAGTCGACGAACAGGCGGCGTTCAAGGAATTCGAGCAGCGCTACCGGCGGGAATATAGTGTCTTTTACGAGTTTCTGATGTCATTCTACGATCTGCATGTCAGTGAAAATTCGTACTTCTGGTCGGCCAAGAAGGTCACCAAGAATACGTTTTCTGAGCTGGAGTCATTCGTCGACCTGGTCGGCGGGGTGTCCTCCGGGGAGGCGGCGCTCACTGAGGCGGAGACCCTCGCGCTGCGTTTCAAGACTGCCTCCAAGGAGTTCGCCGGCGCGGTAGATCAGATCGTCGCTAACAAAGAGCGGAGCATGGTGCCGCTTTTCAAGTCAGCAGTTGTGCGCCAGGCGATGCAGGAAAGTGGTCAGGTCCAATCGCTGGCTCTCCTTGGCGAGGATATGGAAAGTGAGGCTCCGCTCTTCGACGGAGGACTTGTTCCCTCGCCGGACGGCATGTTTTGGATCGTGCCTTAATTAGGTTGGCCGATAAACCCCAAGCGTGGTTCCAGCACAGCTCAGACGGAAGGAAGCGGAATGGCTAAGCTTGTTGAAGATCCGGATACCAGTTTATTTGTCCGAACACATAAGAAAGGGCGATAATGGCTAGCCCGGGGGTCTGCAATGACCGCTCATGACATTGAGCATGTTGAGCTCTATGCCAGCGACGAGCAAGCTGTGGCCGAATACTTCGTATCTTCGTTCGGCTTTGCTCAGATAGCAAATTCCGTGTCCGATGAAAGAAGTTCCGTGCTGCTGCAGCAAGGTGCTGTCCGGCTGGTGGTGACGGGGGGCCGCGCCACCGAGGCTTTCCTGGATCAGCACGGAGACGGAATCGCAGATATCGCTTTCGCCTGTGACGACGTTGCCCGAACCGTTTCCAATGCTGTCGCGGCGGGCGCCTCCGTGATCAGCCCCGAGCCTGACCGGCCGGTAGTATCGGGATTTGGCGATACCCGCCATACGCTGGTTACTCGTTCTGCGGAGCCCGGCCTGCCCACGGACCGGTCGTGGCGGCCAGGGCAGGTGACGTCAGCGCACGCCGCAGGTCGGGTCCTGACGCGGGCCGCAGGCCGCATCCGGCTGCTTGATCATGTGGCGGTCTGCGTCGCGGGCGGCACCCTGGAAGATTGCGCTAATTTCTATACGGATGGGTTCGGGCTCGGCCGGTATTCCAGCGAGCATACTGAGATCGGCAGCCAGGCGATGAACTCAGTGGTCGTCCGGAGCCCGTCCGGCGGCATCACGTTCACGCTCCTGGAACCAGATCTGGCTAAGAAACCCGGGCAGCTAGACGCGTTCCTTTCGAGGAATGCTGGTCCGGGGGTCCAGCATTTGGCGTTCGGAGTTGACGACATCGTTTCTGCCGTTCATCATTTCAGGGACCGGCGAGTGGAATTTTTGCAGACCCCAGCGACATATTATGAAATGCTGGCCGGACGGCTCCCGGGCATACGGTCAGAGATAGCTGATTTGCGCGCCGCAGATGTGCTGGCCGACCGTGATGAATGGGGTTATCTGCTACAGCTGTTTACTCGTTCCCGCTGCGAGCGAAACACGCTTTTTTATGAGCTTGTGCAGCGTCGCGGCGCGCGGGGATTCGGCAGCGCCAATATCAAAGCCCTGTATGAGGCGGTCGAGCGCGACCGGCTGACGATCCGGTGAATGGCGTCGGCCCTGACACCACAGCCGCTGGCGGTGTATCCACGATCTCCGGCGGCCCGCGGTCGGCCCGGGCCGACCTGAACGGCGCTGGGCTGCGGAAGGAAGACCTGCACACCAGCGTATGCGACCCCGTCCTGGACACGATGAACTTCCTTAACGAGATCACCTTCCGCTATCCCGAGGCGATCTCGTTCGGTCCCGGCCGCCCCTACGACGGTTTCTTCGACATCGAGCAGATCTTCACCTACATCCGCGGCTACCTCGATCACCTGGCGCAGAGCGGGAATTCTCCTGACAAGATCCGGGATGCGCTCTTCCAGTACGGGCCGACGGCCGGCCGGATCAGGGACCTGATCGCCGACTCCCTGCGCGAGGACGAGCATATCGATGTGCCGCCGGAATCGATCGTGGTCACTGTGGGCTGTCAGGAAGCCATGTTCCTGGCCCTGCGTGCCCTCATCGCCGGTCCCAGGGATGTACTCCTGGTCTCCAGCCCCTGCTACGTCGGCATCACCGGCGCGGCCCGGTTGCTGGATATCGAACTGACCGCGGTAGAAGAGAGGGAGGATGGGTTCCGCTGCGCCGATCTCGAGATCGCGATTCGCGCGGAGCAGGCGCGCGGCCGCCGTCCGCGTGCCTTCTATGTGGTGCCTGACCACTCCAACCCGGCGGGTACCACCATGCCCATCCAGACCCGTCACGAACTGCTCGATCTAGCCGCCCGTCACGACATCCTGATTTTGGAAGACAGCCCCTACCGAATGGTCAGCCCGGAGCCGCACCTCCCGGCCCTGAAATCTCTTGACCGGCGGCGCCAGGTGGTCCATCTGGGCTCGTTTTCCAAGACCGTCTTTCCTGGAGCCCGAGTCGGGTTCGCGGTCGCCGATCAGACCGTCACCGATGCCGCGGGCCGTACCGGTCTGCTGGCCGACGAACTTGCCAAGATCAAGAGCATGGTGACGGTGAACACCTCGCCCCTGAGCCAGGCGGCCGTAGCCGGCATGCTCCTCGCCTGCAACGGACGGCTCTCCGAAGCCAACGCCGCGACGTCCGCGCACTACGCCAGTGCGATGCAGGCCACGCTCCGGCAGCTTGACCGGTCTTTCCCGGCCGACCGGCGGGTTGCCCAGGGCGTGCGCTGGAACGAGCCAGACGGCGGCTTCTTCCTGACCATGCGCGTTCCGTTCCGGGCCGATAACGCCGCGCTGACGCGGTCCGCGGAGCGTTTCGGAGTGATCTGGACACCGATGTCGTACTTCTATCCCCACGGTGGCGGTGACCGCAGCATCCGGCTATCCGTCAGCTACCTGACCCAGGCGGATATCACCGAAGGCATCGCCCGGCTGGCCCGGTTCATCCAGGCCGAGGCTGGATTGTCGGTCCGGCCGGGAGTCCGGTAACAGTGGACGGACCGCTCGGCTTGGCCGACTACCTCACCGATCCATGGCTTCGGTACCGGACCGGGCAGCCGTCACTGGGGCGGGATCCGGCCGCCGAGCGAGCGTCGGCCATCCTCTACCTCACCGAGCAGCCAGCTGAATGGCGGGCTCTGGTCAAGGAGCAGGCAGCCGTGCTCCCGCCGCTGGCGCGGGGTACCCGGCTGGTGGTCTTTCTGCCCGCCGAGAATGAGGCGGCGCTGATCGAGCCGTGCCTGTCCGCCGTTGCGCGCGACCTTGTCTCCTCTGGCCTGCACCGCGCCGCCGAGATCGTCGTGGTCCGGCAGCACCGGACCGGCTCGGACCTGGACGATACCGCCGAGCGGGTCAGCCGCTGGGCGCGGCTGCACCGCCAGGAGGTCACCGTCCGGCTCATCGAGGTGGAGTGGCCAGCCGGGTGTAGGACGTTCCTGGCGCTGTCGCGCAAACTTGCTGTTGACGTGAGCGTGGAGCGGGCCATTGCCGCTGAACTCAGGCATCCTCTCTATTTCCTCACCGAGGACGCCGACGTGGAGTGGATAGAGTCCGGCCGCGCGCGCTGCGCAGTCGCGGCCTTCGACGCCCGTCCCCATCTGGACGCGCTCCGGGGCTGGCACCTGCGCAGCCTGGAGCTGCTTGAATACCTGCCGCTGTTCGTTGAGCGGCTGACCTGGCGTGCGTGCGAGTATGCGCTGTCCGCCCCGCAACTGCGCCCCGAGCGCAATCCCCAGTACGGGTTCGCATGGAACCGGGTCGTCACAGCGGGCTGGAACGTCGCCTTCACGCTGGAGTCTTACGTTCTCGCCGGCGGGTACACGCCAACGGTCGAGCTGTTCGAGGATATGGATCTCGGGCAGCGGATCTCTGTCATGCGCGGCACTCACACGGCCGCGGGATTCGTGCCCGGCACCGATACGATCCACTGGATGCCATTGGAGGCCTGCTCCGACGGCAGGCGCTCGCTGGCTGCGCTGGCCACTGGATCCGATCTGTACGGTCCGGCGCCGTCACTGTCTGGGTTTGTGACCGTGACTGCGCGGGCGCGTCAGTGGCCCATGTTGGCGGCGGTGGAGTCCGCCCGGCGCGCCGCGCCGCCGCAAGCCGTCGAAGAGGTACTTGCCCGGCGGCAGGCCGAAGTGGCCGCGATGGTAGGCGACAAGGACGCCCTTGACCTGGTCATGCGGACCGCGTATGACCGGTTGGCTATCCCTGACCTCCACGACCTGGATGGGCTGCGTGCCCGTCAGCGGTCGTTCCTCGCCGCCGCGCGTGCGGTCGCGGCCGGTCAGGCCTCAAGCCGGTATGCGGCAGCCCTGGGCCGCCGAGCCGGGCCGGGCCGGCGAGCGCGGCAGTCCGCTGACGGGAAGGGTTAGGCTCTTCGCCTGTGGACATGGCCTCTGCGGGGTCCGGGCCAGGCAGCCTGCGCCGCACCGAAGCCGTCTTCGAACGCGTCATGCGGGCGGGAGTCGCGGGAGCGGTGGCGGCGGTCAGCCGGGGGCCGGGTGACCTCATGGCCATCGCGGGAGGAAGAGCGGCACCGGACCGGCCGATGACGACGTCCACCGTGGTTCCTTGGTCCTGCGCGGGCAAGCCGCTCCTAGCGGTGGCGTGCCTGCGCTTGGCCGCCGCAGGTGTGCTGGACCTGGACTCGGTCGTGACGCAGTGGCGGCCCGAATTCGGGCTTCTGCACCCCCGGCTGACGCTCCGCCACCTGTTAACGCACACAGCGGCGGTCGACGAGAAAGGGAGCGCTCCGGGTACGGTCGACCGTGAACTGCACGAATGGCCCCCAGAGCCGGGCAGAGGCCCGGGCAGGCACCACGTTTACAGCGCCTGGTGGAACTGGGGGGTGCTCGCCGCCGTGATCGAGACGGTCAGCGGGACGTCTGCCGATGCTGTCATCACGCAAACCGTGCTTCATCGCGCTCGAATGCGAGATTGCTCCATCATCTCGGCCGGCCCTGGCGGAGGCAACGACGACCCGGCCGGACCTGGCACGGTCCGCGACGACAACATCATGCTGTTGACACCCGATTCCCGTCAGCCCGGCGACTGGCTCGAGCCCAGCCGCCTCCGGTTGGAGCACCACGACCCGAGCACCAGGATGTGCGGACCAGTCACCGAACTGGTGCGGTTCTACCGGTGGGTTCAGAGTTCCTGGGAGTCCACGGCCGGCCCGCTTCCGGCCAGCCTGGCCCGGATGGCCACCACAATGCAGTTGCCGCTCGGATGCGAGAATGAGGACTGGCGCACCGGGCCGGGCCTTGGCTTCTGCGTGGGCATGAAGGCGCTCGGCCTGGGCAAGCACTGTTCCCGGCTTAGCTTTGGATACGCAGGAGCGCTCGGCGGCGGCAACCTTGTGGTCGGCTTGGCGGAGCCGCAACACGATATCGTCATCGCCGCAGCGGTCGGCTGCCTCGGCCGACGTGCGGCTTTCGCGTTGAAGGCGGTCGTCACCGCCCTGTATGAGGACGTCCTGACCGTCATTTAACCGTCATGAGGTGCGGTCGGGCGGTCCCGCAGACTTGTGACCGTCGCTCACACTCGGTGAAACACCCACAGCGTGGTCTTCATGCCGAGTAGCCGGAGTGCTGTTCTGTCCCTGATCCGCAACGTATCGGGGACGGCGTCGTCGGGGATCTCTGGCACGAGCACGATCACCCGTCCGCCGGGTCTGGTCACCCTGGCCATCTCCGCCAGGGCGGCAGCGAGCCACGCGGACGCCGTGCCCTCCAGCTCAAACTGCCGCCCGAAGGGCAGGTTCGAGACGACAGCGCTTGCCGAGGCAGCCGGCAGATCGATGGCCCGCACATCACCCTCGGCCAGCGCGGCGCGCGGCGCGTTCCGCCGCGCAGCCGCCACCGCCCCGGGATCGATGTCGCTGCCGCTCACCGCCGGCCAGCCGGCGGTGAGCGCTTCGCTGAGAATCGTTCCTGAACCGCAGCACGGGTCGAGCAGAAGCCCGTGCGGTTCACCTGCGAGGCTGACCATCATCGCGGCGACGGTGGGCCGTAGCGCGCCGTGGCGCTCCACTTTCCGCCCCTCGTGCTGGCGCATGGCACCATCGGACAGGCGAAGACCCGCCACCAGATAGCCGGGACGGTACTCGCTGATCCAGACCTCGATCCTGGCTGGGTCGGCCACCTTCCACCGTGGCCGGTCCTGGGCGATGGTCTGGATCAGTGCTCCGCGCAGCTCGGTGCGCAGGAAAGAGCGTTCCTGGAGGACCCGGGCGATCACCCGGTAAGTCATCGCACCGGCGAGCGGCCCCAGTCGCGTGGACCAGACGGACAGCGCCTTCTCCACCCGTTCCCTGCGCCATATCCGGCCGGCGATCCAGTGCGGCTTGTCACCGCTCGCTCGCGTGGTCCGGCCTACCTCGATGAAGAGATCCTCGATGGTGCGCAGCGCCCAAAGTCCGGCCTGGTGTTTCCTTGCGACGTCGAGCAGGATGAGGTCGGCTCGGCCGTCGAAGCCCGAGCTGGTGACCCGGACCCCCGGCAACCGCTCCACGTCCCTGGCCACAAGCGAGGCCATCCCGGGTACCACACTGGCAAACATCCGGGTGGAATCGGAAGGGCGCTTGTCCGCGGCCAGGCCACGATCCGGCCGCCGCGCCAGCCCACTGCGATCCTGCGGGCGGGCCAGCCCGCCCGCGGTCCTGGCCGGAGGCGAGTTGCGGCTTGACCGCTCACCGGGCCTATCACGACGCATCCACCTAGGGTAAGCGGCTGATGCGATGGGTAAGCGGCTGGTGCGATCCGCCTGTATCGGTAATGCTTGGGCAGGGAAGCTGAGTGCGAGGAGCCAGGTGACCAAACTCATTCGTGAACTGTTGCCAGGCCCGGACGACGATCCGGCTTTGACCTGCGACCGCGGGATGCTGACATTCGGAGCGTTGCGCCGGCGGGTCACGGCCGTCACCTGCATGCTGTTCGGGGACAACGGCAAACGGCTGGCCTTCTGCTTCCTGCCGAACTCGGTGGAGCTGGTGATTGCGTACCTGAGCGCGGTCACCGGCGGGCACGCGGTCGGGTTACTGTCGCCGGCCACGCCTACGGTTCGCAGGCGTCGCCTCATCCAGGCCTATCGCCCGGAGGTGGTGATCGCCGCTGATGACGAGCTCGCCGAATACCTGCCCGGACTCGGCTACCGGCCGCTGGCCTGGCTGCGCGAACAGTGGGGGCTGCGCGGCTGGATGGCGGATCCGGTCGGCGATTTGGCGCCCGACTTAGCCTTGCTGCTGTCCACCTCGGGCACCACAGGGACGCCCAAGCTGGTCAGGCTGAGCGGGGCGAACATCGCCGCGAACGCCGTCGGCATCGCGGCCTCGCTTGGCATTTCCCCGGCCCAGCGGGCAGTGACCAGCCTGCCCCTCTGCTACAGCTACGGGCTGTCGATCGTGAACAGTCACTTGGCGGCTGGTTCCTGCGTGGCCGTGACCGGCCAGCGGCCGATGACGCCGCTCTTCTGGCAGTTCGTCCACGCTCACGATGTCGCCGAAGTGGCTGGGACGCCGTTAATGCATCGGGTCATCCTCAGCGAGCGCCGGGGGCCGGGCCTGCCTCCGTCGGTGCGGGTGATGACCCAGGCGGGAGGCCGACTCGGCACCGAGCAGGCCGGGTCGGCCGTGGCCTGGATGAAGGCCACCGGTGGCCGGTTCTACTGCATGTACGGGCAGACCGAGGCCACCGCCCGGATCTCCTGCCTGGACGCTGCCTACCTGGCCCGCAAGCCCGATTCGGTCGGCACCGCCTTGCCCGGCGGTCATATCACCGTTGGCCGGCCGCTACCGGGCGGTGCTGACGGGCCGATCACTTATACCGGGCCGAACGTGATGATGGGTTATGCCACCTCCCGCCCCGATCTGGCTCGCGGTCCCGAGGTCTCCGTGCTGGAGACCGGTGATCTGGGCCGTTTGGACGAGGACGGTTTCCTGTACGTCACGGGCCGGTCTTCGCGCTTCGTCAAGATACTCGACCGCCGGGTGAGCCTGGATGACGTGGAGGAATGGTTCCAGCTTCCCGGCCGCTGCGCCGCGGTACCAGGCAGGCGGGCCGCCATCGTGGTGTTCACCACAAGTCAGGATGGCGCGCTGGAGGCATCACGGCGGGCGCTGACCGTGGCCCTGGGCGCGCCGGCCTCAGCGGTGCAGGTCCAGACCATCGGGACGATCCCGCGGACGGTCAACGGCAAGGTGGACTACGCCGAGCTGGAACAGGCGGCCGCGAGTCAGGGGCCTGGCGAGCTTGTGAGAGCACCCGTCGTCCGGAGAAATGATCAAGGCGATGGCGCTTAGCGCCGCCGAACAGGAGCGCGCATGCTGGTGACGGTGATCGGGACTGGCCATATCGGCGTAACCCACGCCGTATGCATGGCCGAGCTCGGCCACGACGTCTTAGCCATGGACGTCGACGAGGCGATGATCGCGAAGGTGGCCCGGGGGGAAGTGCCGTTCTTCGAGCCCGGCCTGGAGCCGATACTGAGAAAGAATCTGCGCGACGGGAGAATCCGCTTCACCACCTCTTACCGGGAGGCGGCAGATTTCGGTAACGTTCACTTCCTGTGCGTGGGAACTCCCCAGACCGTTGGCGGCGCGGCCGACCTGAGCTACATCTGCGCGGCCCTGCGCGGCCTCGCTGCACATCTGAAATCCCGCTGCCTGATCGTGGGCAGGTCGACCGTCCCCGTCGGAACGGCCCGTATGCTGCTGGCCCGGGCCAGGGACCTAGCGCCCGCCGGAGAGCGTGTGGACCTGGCGTGGAATCCGGAGTTCCTGCGCGAAGGATTCGCGGTTCACGACAGTCTTCAGCCAGACCGCCTTGTCTTCGGAGTGACGTGCGACTCGGCCACCCGGACGCTGGAGCAGGTCTATGCGAAGCTGCTGCAGCGCGATGTCCCCGGACTATTTATAGACCTCGAGACCGCCGAATTGATCAAAATGTCAGCCAATGCCTTCCTGGCGACCAGGATTTCCTTTATCAACGCGATGGCCGAAGTTTGCGATGCCGTCGGCGCCGACGTGACGCAGCTTGTGCGCGCGCTTTCCCATGACGAGCGGATTGGCGGCCGGTACCTGAGCCCCGGCTTGGGCTTCGGCGGCAGTTGCCTGCCCAAGGACATCCGCGCGTTCCAGGCCAAGGCCACGAGCCTGGGCCTGGGCTCCGTGGTGGACCTGCTCAGGAGTGTCGACGCTATCAACATGGCGCGCCGGGCCACGGTCATGGACCTGGCCACGCGGGCACTCGGCGGCTCCCTGGCCGGCCAGCGGGTGGCCGTGCTGGGCGTGGCCTTCAAACCGGACAGCGACGACGTCCGGGATTCGCCTGCCCTCGACATCTGCGGACGCCTGGAGCTGGCGGGAGCGACCGTATCGGTCCATGACCCGGCCGCCATGCCCAACGCCGCCCAGGTCCACCCCCACCTGCGTTACGCCCAGTCGGTATCCGAGGCGGCGGAGGGGGCTCACTTGGTCATGCACCTCACCGAGTGGCCGGATTACCAGGCCATCGATCCGGTGGCGCTGGGGAAGGTCGTGGCCAGCCGCGTCCTCATCGACGCGCGGTGCGCCCTGGACATGCCGGTCTGGCAGGCCGCATCCTGGACGGTCCATGTCCTGGGACGGCAACGAGCGGCGAGGACGGCACTGGGTCGTCAGCTCGCCGATCCGGCGTAGGCGGGCCCGGCATGCGGGTCGTTGTTACCGGCGGCGCGGGATTCCTCGGGTCACACTTGTGCACGGCACTGGTCCACCGCGGGGACACGGTCGTGTGTATCGACAACCTGACGACGGGACGGCTGGAAAATGTGCAGTGCGTGCGTGACCGCGCTGGGTTCGAGTTCGTCGAGTCTGATGTCACCCACCGGCTGAAGGTCGCCGGCCCGGTCGACGTGGTCGCCCATTTCGCGAGCCCTGCCTCGCCCCCGGATTACCTGCAGAGGCCGCTGGAAACGCTCGCCGCCGGGTCCAGGGGCACCGAGAACGCACTCCGGCTGGCGGCCCGTCATGGGGCACGTTTCCTGCTCGCCTCGACGAGCGAGGGCTACGGGGATCCCGCCGTGC
>Ga0210408_10003344_pt1 | contig 14895 bp, 16 predicted proteins | sample IncBWH4MmetaG_FD_155471 | JGI IMG/M metagenome (GOLD analysis project Ga0210408, IMG submission 155471) | Forest soil microbial communities from Barre Woods Harvard Forest LTER site, Petersham, Massachusetts, United States - Inc-BW-H-4-M | ecosystem: Environmental > Terrestrial > Soil >...
TGCGGTCGATCGTGCGCCGGGACACCGGGGAAAGCTATGAAGAGTTCTTGCGGGGATTGGCCAAGGCGTCTGGCATCGAGACGCCGACCCGGGAAGACCTGGCGCGGCTGGACCGGAAGCGCAAGAAGCGGACCTCGAACAAAGAGTGGAAGAGTCCTGCGGACGAGGACGCGCGGATCACGAAGATGAAGGACGGGCGGACGCACTTGGCACACAAAGCAGAACACGCGGTGGATCTGGACACGGGCGCCATCGTGGCCGTGACGCTGCAGGCTGCCGACCAGGGCGATACGACGACGCTGGATGAAACGTTATGCGAGGCGGGTGAGCAGGTAGCAGAACAGATCCGACGGGAGGCCGAGTTGCGGCCCCAGGAAAAGCCGAAGGTCCACCTGCAAGGGATCGAGGAACTGGTGACGGACAAGGGCTACCACAGCGGTGCGGTGATCAAACGGGTGAAGAGTTATGAGGTGCGCAGTTATATTCCGGAGAAGAAGCAGAAGGGACGGCGCGACTGGCAAGACAAACGTGCCGAGCAGCAGGCCGTTTACGCGAACCGGCGACGGGTGCGAGGCGACTACGGCAAGAGCTTACTCCGACGGCGCGGGGAGCTGATCGAACGCAGCTTCGCGCACTGCTACGAGACCGGCGGTATGCGACGCTGTTATCTGCGGGGGCGGGAGAACATTCTGCAACGGCAGTCGGTACACGTGGGAGCGTTCAACTTGAGCCTGATTCTGCGAAAACTGCTGGGAGCGGGTACGCCGCGCGAACTAAAAAACCGTGCTGGACAGGTGTTTTCGCGCCTTTTGCGCTCTCTGCTAACCCTGACGACGGTCGGTTCGCTAATCTGGCGGTTTACTCGCCCGGCTGGCCTCCGCATATCACATACTTTTCGTTGCCGCACATCTCGTCCTCGCTGGCGCATTCTGAGTCGTTCTGCCACGGGCTGCTAGCCTAGGCTTTCGCTCAGCTTGAGGTCTGAGCAATATTGCTCACCGCAAAAAGCAGTCAGCCTCTCGGAAACAGCTTTTTGGGAGTGTGCATTTTTACTATTTTTCGGTCGGCTGTGACTTGTACATTTTCTCTACAAACAGGGTTGTTTATTTGGTGGCGCAGCAACTCTCCCTCTCTCTCATGGGAACTGCGCCACCTTTTCATCATAGAGCCTTCCCTCCCAACACCCGCAACATCGTGAGGAGTTTCTACTGTAAAAGGACGGCCCTGATGAGGAGTGTCAATCGTTTTTAGAGTTTGGTGAACTAGTGTGCGCGTGATCAGAGCTCGCGACGGTTTTGAAGCTGTCGGAGCTGTAGGCACGTTTGACTTTCGACACCAGCGGTGAAATCATTATTTTGTCGAGCGCGGACCAAGTTGCTCCCCGCAAAGTTGCCGTCTCGCTTTCCTACGCATTCATTCATCCCTTCATACGAAGTTGACTTCCGCGCATTCGGAGTCTCTCGAAAGGGGCAGACCATGACGCCCGTAGCAGCCAAGATTCTCAAAACATTTGATCCCAAGACATTTCTCTCGACCATTGACGGCGGCAGGAAGATCGTAGCCTTTTCCAAAAAGCAGGCAGTCTTTGTTCAGGGCGACTCGTCCGATGCCGTCTTTTATCTACAGACAGGAAGGGTAAAGCTCACGGTTGTATCTAAGACGGGAAAAGAAGCCACAATCGGCATTCTGAACGAGGGTGATTTCTTCGGAGAAGGGTGCCTTACAGGGCAGCTTCTTCGCCTGTGCTCCGCAACCGCAATGACCGATTGTTCTGTGATGCGAATCGATAAAAAGTCCATGATGGAAGTGCTGCACCGGGAATCTGCGTTTTCCGATGTGTTCGTGGCGTACTTGCTGGCACGGAACATCCGATACGAAGAGGATTTGGTTGACCAGCTTTTCAATTCTAGCGAAAAGAGACTAGCTCGGATTCTCCTGTTGCTGGCTCGCTTCGGCAAGGACGGCGCGCCCCAGACTCTAATCGCCAATATCAGTCAGGAGACCCTCGCAGAGATGACAGGCACGACTCGCTCGCGGGTTAGCTTTTTCATGAACAGGTTTAGGAAATTCGGGTTCATTGACTATCACGCGGGTGATGATTTGCAGGTTCACAGTTCACTTCTCAACGTTGTTCTCCACGACTAGAGCTTCATTCCTCATAATGAACGAGGGTATGACCGCCCTGGAAGCATCCCACGAGCCGAGAATGCTTGTGATGCACTACCCGGGCTCTGGCGTCACGATCTAAAGTCACTGAATCCTGACAAGCAAAAACCCCGCCGCGAGGCGGGGTTCTGTTTCATCAGTTAGAAGCTAAGGCTTAGCCCTTCCACTTGCGACGGACCACTCCAGCCAGACCGATCAGCCCGGTCCCCAGCAGGCTCAAGGTGCTGGGTTCTGGAACTGTCGATGTTCCGCCTCCGCAACTGGTGATGGTATTGCCCTGTAGCGTCACTGCGCCGTTTCGCGCCAAGGCACTCCCGCAAGTGATGCTGGCGCTGGTATTCAGGGTTATGCTGGTGAGCGCAAGTACGTTTCCTGCGAACGCGGTGCTTGTACCCAGAGTCGCCGAACTGCCAACCTGCCAGAAGATGTTCGGGTCGGTCATCGGCTTACCGGTCAGGCTATTGATGAAAATGACAGACGAGGCGCTTCCGGTCGTAAGCGAACTGCCTATCTGAAAAACAAACAGCGCACCAGGCTTACCCTCGAGAGTCAGAGTCATCCCCGTGCCTAGATTTGCAGACGTACTAAAAGTATAGACGCCGGAGGTGAGAGTCATTCCACCCAAGTCCTTGCCCGTCAAGTTGCCAGTGGACTTCAGGTTCTGCGCCTGTATGTACGCCGCGGTCAGATCACTCTGGGCCTTAGCCGCGGGCCCGTTACATAGGTTGGTCGTTCCACTCACAGTCAGGGTTCCCGCGCCGGAGAGAGCGCAACCCGGGCTGACGCCGAGATTTCCAATGAGGACGGTTGAACCAGTATTGGTCACGGCCGAACCAGCCAGCACGGCGTAGGTGCCGGCGGTTACCAGATTGATCGAGTTCGCAAAAGCACTCAGCACCAACACGGGGAGCAGCAAGAATGAGAGGGCCAACCAACGAATGACGCGGGATTTCATATCTCCTCCGCTAAGCCCTTTGGGCGGGAAATGTGAATGTCCGCCCGATGGCAATACGGGCAGTTTTCAAGACTGTACTCCAGACGAGAACGATCACGACAAGGAGAAAAGATACTTCTTCAGACGAAGGCGGAACTGTTCAAAATTGCTCACTTTTCATAAATTGTCTGCGGAGTGGACCGGCGTGATTGTCTCATCCCAAAAAGGTCCGTGCCTCCAATTCAACAGGGCAAATCACCGACCGTCGCCCAGTATTGGCGTGCATCTCTCGATGCGTCGTTCGTACTCGCGATAGGTGGAGGCCTTCACGAGTTCGCGACGGCTGATTTTTTCAATAATGCGTCTGCCGAACCCCTGCCGAATTAGTTTTCGAATACCGATCTTCTTGACCAACTGGCCGTGGGAAAGACCTCGGCTGCATCATCGGTTCGTGCGGCTCGCCTCTCGCCTTACGCGTGTACTCGATGGGCGTCTGACGCATTGCATCCAGATCGTCGCCCTCCTCCAAGCGCCGGTCAACTTCTTTCCCGATGCGATATGATTCGGGTTATTTAAGGCGGCTTCTAAAGACCGGAAGCGTGGGTCGTTTTGCACGGTTCTTGTCGGGAGTTCCGCCGTGCTGCGGAGGCGGCTCCGAAAGCTTCTTTGTGGGTGCAGTGGAGTTCCTTGCTGCCAAAGCTGACGATTCTCCGTCATCATCATGAAGAACGACATTCAGTAGTGAACTGTGGACACGCAAGTTATCGCCGACGTCGTAATGGATGAAACCCAGCTTCCTGAATCGGTTCATGAAGAAACTGACCCGCGAGCGCGTGGTCCCGACCATCTCTGCCAGAGTTTCCTGACTTAGTTTTGGGACTGACACTTCGGAAACGCCCTCGTTGCCGAAATGCGCCATCAACAGAAGAACTCGTGCCAGTCGCTTTTCGCTGGAGTTGAAAAGTTGATCGACCAAGTCGTCCTGGTACCGGATGTTCCGCTTCACCAATTGCCTCGTGAACATAGCCGACAATTTTGGCTGCATGCTCAATGCATGCATCATTGCCTTTCTCTCAACATGCAGGAGCACGCAGTCGGTCAAGGCTATAGCGGATGACATTCGCATGAACTGGCCGCCCAAGCCGCCTTCTCCAAAGAAATCTCCTTCGCTCAAGATGCCCAAAGTGGCTTCCTTACCGGCTTCCGACACGACGCTGAGTTGCACCTTTCCCTCTTGGATGAAAAACAGCCCATCAGTCGCGTCGCCTTGAGCGAAGATCGTGTTTTTCTTTTCAAACGACACCATTTCCCTTCCCTTGCCAATAGTTGACAGAAAGGTGCGGGGATTGAAATCGTTTTTCTTGGCGGTCGTGACTTGCTTTGACACAAAAGGCCGTCCTGACGGAAGTGCAGCCAGTGTCAATTATGGAGGCAGGGACAACTTTAAACTGGTCTCTAATGCTCACACCTGCCTAATCTCGTCGGACCGAATCCCGTAGTATAGGACTGAGCGCGATTTCAGAGGTAGTCTTTGCGTCAGTTTCCTGCGAAGCCTGCCGACTCTGCCAGTCAGCTACTTCTGTTCGCAGGGTGCGCATACCATTTAAGGCGTTAGCGATCGCTTGTCTTTCTTGCGGCGTTCCGCCGTGATCCTCTGAAAGCACGCGCTGCCGACCATGTATTTTGCACTCCGCCGACTGAATTCGGTCGTGCATTCTCGTCCAATCGGTTTCCAGAACAACCGCCCTGTAGGATTCGTACCAAACATAGCTCATAGTCACACCGTCCAAGCTAAGATTGTTGTCTGACAAAACGGAAGAGTAATGATGCAGCCATCCCCCGGGAACTTGAAGCTGATCAATTTTGCAACTGATTTCGCAATGAGTATTGCGCCCTGTTTCATTAAGTCGACTGCCGTTTCGCGTCGCTTTTCGGCCTCACGTCGAATCTGCTCGAGGTTGGTTTTTCCTGCATGACTCCATCATGCCACGGGCTCAGCAGCGTCGGGAAGCCTCCGTACGAACCCCAGACCCCTCGAGGGCTGTGTACGTTAAAGGACTGACAGTTCCAACCCGAAAAGCGTAGCCTTCTGGGATCATGGCTAACGACGCGCCTTTAGCGTTTGGAGAGATCATCGATCGCATCGAGGAGATGCGAGAAGAGCTGCTTATGCTTCAACGGGCACTGGAGAAGATGGAACTTGCCGAACCTGCCGTTTCTGAGGATGGGCCGCAAATGGTATTAAGGATATTTAGCAGTCGGTAAGCACTTCTTCCGTGACAAATCAAAAATAGAAGTAGGTTCAATTCGATTTCGGCGACCGCTTTGAAAGCTCGCCCTCGAAATGAGCTTCAACTTCTTCATGACTGAGCGGGTTTTTTGCATTGGTCAATATGATGGAATACACGACTTTGTTGCCTTCGACCTGAGCGGTAAGAAACGCCCTCTCGGCCAGTTCTTGGTTGGTGAATTTCACTCTTCTCCGATCTGCAAGCGTTTTAATCCACTCGTCGCTCATTCAGCACCCCCAAGTGGCGATTCAGTCGCCCTTTGGTCGCCATGTCTTTCTGTCTGTCCTTTCAAGACAGACCGCTTGCGGGACCTTCGCTCGACATGACCTTGGTACCACTCCAAGAACGTGTACGCTTCGCGTAAGAGGGAGTCGTACACTTGCTCCGGCGTCAGTTGGCTCGCCGGCAGAGATAGCACTGCACCTATCGGAAGCTGACGTGAAATTCTCGTGACCGCCAAGAACGCAATGAGTTCGGCGTCAGATTTCGATTCCTTCTTCGCTAGACTGTCGAATGGATGCTCCATTTCCCTCCTCCTAAATCCGAGCCCATACCAAACGTTCTGCGCAGGAAAGGACAGCTAATCGTGCAGAACAACGTTGAGAAGTGAACTGTGAACCTGCAAATCATCACCCGTGTGATAATCAATGAACCCCAATTTCCTAAACCTGTTCATGAAAAAGCTAACCCGCGAGCGAGTCGTGCCTATCATCTCTGCGAGGGTCTCCTGACTGATATTGGCGATTAGAGTCTCGGGCGCGCCTTCTTTGCCGAAATGAGCCAGCAACAGCAGAATCCGAGCTAGTCTCTTTTCGCTAGAATTGAAAAGCTGGTCAACCAAATCCTCTTCGTATCGGATGTTCCGTGCCAGCAAGTAGGCCACGAACATATCGGAAAACGCGGATTCCTGGTGCAGCACTTCCATCATGGACTTTTTATCGATCACAGGACAATCGGTCATTGCCATTGCGGTTGCGGAGCACATGCGAAGAAGCTGCCCTCTAAGGCACCCTTCTCCGAAGAAATCACCCTCGTTCAGAATGCCGATTGTGGCTTCTTTCCCGGTCTTCGACACAACCGTGAGCTTTACCTTTCCTTTCAGTATGTAGAAAACAGCATCGGCCGAGTCGCCCTGAACGAAGATCGTCTGTTTCTTAAGGAACGCTGTGATCTTCCTGCCGCCATCAATGGTCGAGAGAAATGTCTTGGGATCAAATTTTTTGAGAATCTTGGCTGCTACGGGTGTCATGGTCGGCGCCCTTTCGAGAGTTCCGAATGCGCGGAAGTCAACTTCGTATGAAGGGATGAATGAATGCGTAGGAAAGTGAGACAGCAACTTTGCGGGGAGCAACTTGGTCCGCGCTCGACAAAATAATGATTTCACCGCTGGTGTCGAAAGTCAAACGTGCCTACAGCCCAACAGTTTCAAAACCGCCGCGAGCTGTGACCAGAATCACGCAGATTGTTGGCGCGCACGCCAGTTCACCAAACTCTAAAGACGATTGACACTCCTCATCAGAGACTCGACTTTAATTGTAGAAACTCCTCACGATGTTGGGGGTATCGGGAGGGAAGGCTCTGTGATGAAGATGTGGCGCAGTTCCTGTCAGAGAGAGAGAGTTGCTGCGCCACCAAGTACTCGACACTCTATTGGAAGTGAAGGGTACAAGCCACAGCCGACCGAAAAATGGTCAAAATTGCACACTCCCTAAGGCTGATCCCCGAGTCCTCTTCCAAAGTCATAATGTCGCGTCGCTTCTCGCGCAGAAGGATAACTGTTGTAGCCAGGGCCATTACACTCAGAAGCCCGTTGCTCGATCCGCTCGCTCATTACTCTTTATCCCGATACTCGCTGGGGACATCATCCTGCGGCACCTCATGCGTGCGAACCTCCTTCTGGCCAGTTTCACCAGCGTGTTCCACGCCCGCCACTGCGTCGGCCTCGAACGCGTTTCCTTCCTCGATCAACTCGGCCACACTCTCCGAATCCGCACCTTCGATGGTGGACAATCCCTGTAAATCTCCCGATTGCCCGCCCGACCTCTCTCTCAGTGCTTCGGGTGCAAATGCCTCCGTATCCACGCTCTGGCTTTTTCCCCGAACCCGCGTCCTGAGTACGGTCGGCGTCCTAGCACCGGTTGTTTTCGGGCCGAGGGTCTTCGTTTTCACCGCCGCCTTTTTCAAAGCGGGCTTTTTCTTACCCAGTTTCTTTTTAACCGTGTTCTTCAGCGGCTTTCCTTTCTTCCCGGCAGATCCCTTCTGCTTCGTGCGCTTCTTATTAGATTTGTTCTTGGACATACGCGCAGTCTACCACCGGCACATGCGTGCTGACGAAACCGGGCTAGACGCATAGCGAGGAAACCCACGGGACCAGCGACCCAGTTTTCCGCCATTAGTAAGCGACGCAGGACCTGAGGCAACATTCTTTTCCAACTGCCCACGGACCTCACCCTTCAGCAAACGTGGCATACGGTGTTCAATTCGCAGGCGAATGTGGGCCGCAGGCCCATGGGAAACTTAAGACCCCCTAGCTCCTCGCACACGCCCCCGCCTGATCTCAAGCATCCGCGCATCACAATCATCCACGCCAAATCCACCGTCCCAAGCGGACCATGACCAAATCAACACCCCAGCGGCGTCATTTCGCCCAAATATCTCCACACGTTTATCATCTAGTTAACAGAGGTGTGTCGTTTCATCGTCTCTGTCTCCTATCCCCTGATCAATTTTGCACACGAAGAAACTCACAAGTGCAATAGACGAACAAACGGCGAATATATTAACCATGGACGGGTCGCAAGGGCGTGCTGGGGATTGTGGTGGAAAACCACTTCGCGAGCGCACCTATTGCTTGCGATATTTGAAATTGCTGCTTTTACGTTGTCAATCGCTACTACTCAACCTTTACGTCTGTATTCGGTTGCAGCGAATCCGAAAGCCGGATTTCCTGAGCGACGGTCGGGGATTGAAGAAAACGCCACTAAATCAGCCCAAGTCGGTGGAGGATTGACTTCAGCAGTTCTTGATTCCTCCGGCGTGGCCGGCTGCATCCGGCCAATGTTCTCACCAGCATCGAACGCGATTTGCCGCTGAACCTTATCAGGGCTGCTATCGGGATTTTCTTCACAGCAGGGAGAATTTTGGTCTGCCACCCTTCTCGTCGGGGGTCTGGATATTCGATATAGTTGGGCTGTTGCCTACAACCAGAAACATGAAATCCATAGCTCCAAAGTCGAATGTTTCTGACGCAAGACGAGCATCGCGTTCGTCGAGATAATCTAGTCGCGTCGCCGTTACATTGCGGTCGGCAGTTACGCGCAACAGGGACCGTCCGGAAATTCCCAGACCACGTCCACGTGGAACATCAAAGCCTCACCTCAACAATAGGGAACTTACAAACATCTTGCATATGAACACATCGGTACGGCGAGTCAATTCCGAAAGAGCACCTGTAGGTCGGTCGATCCGGCACAACGACGTGTCCGCAGTTGAGGCAGATCAAGTGTGTGTCGCGGGGCGTCATCACTTTGAAACCGTTCTCCTCGACACAATACGGGCAGCGCACCTGTTTCATGAATTGTCCAAATGTATCAGAAGCAGCGGCGTAAGAGACAAACTTGCGATAGTCAAAGCTCGCCGTCCCGCAACAAAAACGCCCTATCTGCAGGGGTCAGAACGAAAAGCGGGCGAAATTAAGGCGATCGCGAGAATCGGGTTGAAAAGCTCAACATTCGCGATCTTGATCCATATGGCATACGAGCACTTTTTAAACGGTGGCGTCCGTACAGTCCTGCTTTGTCCGATTCCCTAAAGGGGCAGTCACAGAAAGCCGAGGTGCCCGCTCTAATGAAACTCGCGGCTGTCCCGAATCCGAATTTCGATCAGAGTGCGGCCGATACTTCTGTCGATCATCCCCAGTGGTGGAGAACTACCGGTCTGCTCATGAGATGAGACAGTGCGCCGAACAACTCTGCATCTAGTCCTTTTTACTTCTGCTTCTTTCCAAGCAGGCCGCCGATTGCATTCGCCGGGTTTGCCGTCAGGGCGTTCTTCCCGCCCATCACGTCTCCCATTGCGCCTTTTGCGATGCCACCCGCCATTCCGGTCAGGTCCGGGATGAAGTGCGGATTCGACGTCGTTCCTTCGATCGCGAAGGGAATGCCGCCCTTGCCGCTGCCCAGAGCCGCCACCTGCGTCAGTCCGCCCGCAACGCCGCCTTTGAGGTCGGCCAGCATCTTGAAGTTCAGTACCCCAGCCGGGCTGACCGTCCCCGTTCCCGTGATGACACCGATCGCCGAAACCGTCAGGTTAATGTTGTCTGCCTTCGTCCCCTCGGGTGCCACACGGGCGTTGAGGCTAGCATTCTGAATCGAAGTGTCCGGGTTGGAAACTGCCTTCCCAGCAAATGCCGACAGCGCCCCAAGTTTTGATCCCAGGTCGAACCCGGTCAGCTTGGTGTTAGCGAGCCGCACCGGTCCGGTGATCACGAGCTTGTCCAGCGGCCCCACGATGCCCAGCTCCGCCGACAGCGTGCCGCCCCTCAGCTGCGACCCCGAGGGAAGTACGATCCCCAGCGATGGCAACATCCCTTCCAGTTCATCCCCCGGCATATCGGGCGCATCCAGCTTCATGTTCAATACCTGTGTATTACCCTGCGTCTGAAACGTTCCCGTCAGATGCGCCACGGCCTTCCCGATCCCAACGTCCCCTTGCGTCACCGTTCCCGACTGCTTGCCGAGATCGACATCCACGGTGTGCTTGATGACCACTGTGTTGGGAGCGGGCGTGCCCTTCGGCGAAAACTTCAGTTTCGTGCCGGTAAGTGTACCGACGGCTTTCGCGTGGCTGCCATTCGAGCTGAGTGTTCCATCCAAATTCGCCAGCCCTCCAAGGCCGCTCGCGGGATCGATAAATCCTGAGGCCCCAATATCCATGTTTTTCACTTTCACTGTGGCTTCAAAGGGAGTCTTGGCAGCGTCCTCGGCGCTGATCGGGCCGGCTTTCCCCGAGACATTCGCGTCCCCTCCTCCCGGCAACTGGGCCGTGAGTTTGAATGGGAACTGTGAGGTGAAGGAAAAATTCTTTACGTCAATTGTCACCTTGTCGTAGACCTGCGACTTGGCGGAAGAATTCGCTCGTCCGACGATCAACTTCCCATTATTCACATTCAGCTTCGCCACCGAAAGATTAGCCAAGGAGGTCTCTCCGGACTTCGGCTCCCCCGGCCCCTTCTTGGTGGATGCCTCGCCGATACTCGAGAAATTCCATTTCCCGTTGGCTGCTTTCAGCAGCGTGATCTCGGGCTCCTCCAGCTTGATTTCGGTCACGTTCACTTGTTTCGAGAAGATGAGCGGCATCAGTTCCACACCAACCTTCAGCGACTTTGCTGTAATGAAGGGAGGCTTGCCGAAGGCAGGATCGTCAGCGATGGCTATCTTGTCGGCCACGACGCTGCCCGAAAGAATGGACAGGCTCAGATTACCCACCGTTACTTGTCGCCCCAGGGCAGCTTCCAACTCCGACTCGATCTTCGGGCGAAAACTGTTGAAATTGATGAGCAAAGGTAGTGCGACGAGGATCACGAGAAGGATTGCGAATGCGATTGCGGCGATTTTCAGGATGCGTTTCATGTTAGGTCCCGTCTTCCCTACAATTAGAAACGGTTGGGCTTAAGAAGAAAGCCCCCGTTCGGGGGGAGATACGTGTAGAACAGTTGGTCACTTTTCACGGGTAACATCGAGGCTCCAGCAATCTGCGACACAGTTCTCAAGTCCGATAGTACGACTTGGACAGCATGGTAGGACTGCTCAAAATTGCACATTCTTGCGAAAAACCCGGGTGAAAAGAGGTAGCTCCGACCGGCACCGCGGTGAATGTTCCACGTCCGTTGTTCCCAGCAGGGTCACGGTAGACAACTTGCAAGCCAACAACGCTTCCGCTCTACCATTCTAGGATGTAGTACAGGCAACGATGTCACATACTTCTTCGCCTTTCAGCACGAAGAAGACGAATAGGGCGAACGGCATAGAGGGCTAATAATAATGAAGACGGCTACTCGGAGGGAGCCGCATTTGTCAATTTTCCCACAGTTTGTTTGTTCGATGTGAGAAAGCGCAGCGGACTCCAGATTACAGAAGAGGCGACCGCCATGTCCAAAAAGATACTCTGATGCTGTCTCTGCGGGAACCGTCCCCCTAGCAACGCAGGTTTGACAGTAAGTATAATTGTCTGTTGCAAGTCACGAGATCAATAAGTGATGGCAATAAACCGTCAACAACCGGGCAAGGAGCCGTCCCTAAAAAGTTGCGGGCCACGACGCGTACATGATGTGAGCGTTCTTGACCAGACAGGTCGGACTTAGGTCGGTAGCATTAACCTATAGAGTCGGTTACATGTCAGGTGAAACATTAACTTGTAACCTGCTCCCGCCATCGAATGGTTGAGCCGCGGAGTAGGACCATGACGTACGTGATGACCAAACCGTGCCCCATCTGCAAAAGACAATTGACCAAGCAACTACCTACCGAAACCGTAACGTGCGGATGCGGTAAGCATGTTTGGCAGGGTTAGATTCAGCGAGAGGCCAACGCCCATTTGACGCTCACGCAATCGATCCGCGGTTGGAGTTCGAGTCAGTCCGGAGAGTTGGGGAAAGGAGATTCCCATGTTGCTGATCTTAGTCATTATTATCCTGGTGCTAGCGTTCGGCGGTGGTGGTGGCTATTACGGATATCAGAGATGGGGAACGGGAGGAGGCGTGGGAATCTTCGGGCTCGTCCTGATCATTCTGTTGCTTTTGTACGTGTTCGGGGGAATGCATCGTATGCCTTATTGACGTTCAGAGTAGTTTGGGGCTGAACCCCTCTGAGGCATCGCTCGTCGTATTCTGTGATGGACGGCGAAGCACGACAGAAAATGTGCACCTGGCGCATTCCGATCGTGCATGCTTGATGAGTGGCGAACTCCAGGTCAGACTGGCTACTCAATTCTAGTCGCGAACAGCACTCCCAAACAATGGCATTTATCCTGATACGGTGATAGGGGTTACCTTCCGCTTCGTGCTCGGGTCTTCGAAGGAATTGAGCCGATCCGACAGCTGTTTCGATCCTTGGATCAACCTCCCAGCCTCGGCGATCAAAAGGATAGTATTCTTGTTCAGTTCCTCGACCTTGCGTCGCAACAATGAAGACTCTTCTTCGATTCTGCGTCGCAACAATGAAGACTCTTCTTCGTGTTGCGCGCTGGGTATGCCCTGCATGCTGTTGAGCAGCATAAGGTGGCCTCCGATGCGGAATTATCAGATTGCACAAGAGACCGACGCCCAGAACCGGGCACGGCGGAGGGATGTGTAAAGGGACCTCTCTAGTCTAGCACTTCATTCAGATCAGATGCCGCGTAATTGTCTACAAACAGGCAAAGCGCTCAAAATCTCAAAATCCAGGCAAATGGTTGGGATAGCCCGGTTATACGGCTTCCTGCTTCCGCCCATTTCTGGACCGGGACGAGGAGGGTCTCTCCAGTTGCTTGGTGTACCCTTATCATCGTGCTGTCGCTTTAACCCCGCCAGAGTGGTCCGGCGCTTCAGTCAGTTTGCGTCGTCCCATGCAGCCTTCGCTCTACGGCAGAGAGCTCGGCTTTCTCTGGGTCTCCGGCCTTTCGAGGCCACATCTGCGTTCACTTTCGTTACGGCCCGATGACTTGCTCACCATCCTGACGATGGCATTGTCGATAGGCATCAGAAATTCGATTTCTCTCCTCTCTGCTATCCAAGCTACAGGGCTTCTGACTATTACCCTGGTGGGTCTGTCTCCCACTGAGCACACTAGCTTTTCCTGGACACGCTGCCGGACGGCCGAGTTTCTCAGGTCCGGTTTGAAGCCTTGGCCTCTCGTCCGTAAGCCTTCCCTTTCGCCGCGAGGTTCAAGCGCTGGTGCGCATACGCCCCGACGCCAGATGGTTTGCTCACAGCTTAGGTTCATCTCATGCGTACGGCTCCGGTCGGCTCTGTGTCCGACCACACCGCGCTGAAAATAGAACCACCAAGTGCCCAGAGTCCCTTTGCCAGATGTCGGCGTTACCGCCATCCGGGAGACGTAGATCGTCTCCTGCGAGGACATTACTCCCCGGTCATCGCTCCTACGGACTCATTCGCCGATCCAGTTCGACTCTCCTCTTCTTCGGCCTAAGCCTCGTTCGAGGAATCTCTGCAGGTTGCTACCAGCCCCTGCTGCCGGCGGGACCATCCCGACGTTATCTCTGTGAATCCTTCCCTGGGTGCCTGGGCCCCTGCCACGGCGGTTCCGCGGAGTGCACATACCTGTTTCTTCCTCCGCGTCATCGGCCTTCCCCCGTACACTATCGAGGTCGGCTTCTCGCTTTTCCCCGTCAAAACGATTTCGCGACGGATCTCTTTTTCGGGACTGCAGCCATTCCTTTATGTTCAGGCCCCCACGTTTGCTCGATCGGGATAGAGCGCGAGCGCGCCAGCCGTAGGTGGAGGGTTTCCATCCTTGCCCTTTCGGTCTGCAAGGTGGGTTCACAATTCCCCCATAGCCACGTTTCCCGCGGCCCCCCTATAATCCCGGACGGCCGGTTTCTCAGGTCCGGTTCGAAGTGCTGGCCTGTCGTCAATAAGCCTTCCCAGATCGCCGCAGAGCTCAAGCGCTAGTTCGCATCCACTCCATGACCAGCTGGTTTGCTCACTGCTTCGTCCCTGGCCCTGGCTACGGTTTAGTGTGCCCGGTTTTATCAAGCCGAGCCCGCGCCTGTCGTAGGGACCACCAAGCACCCAGTGCCCCTTTGCCTGACGTTGGTGTTACCTTCGTCAGGGAGACGTATCTCGCCTCCTGCGGAGACGTTACTCTCCGGTCATCGCTCCTACGAGCACATGTGCCAATCCCGCGTGGCTCTCCTCTACTTCGGTTCTTCCCCTCGTTTGAGGAGTCTTTGCAGGTTGCTACTAGCCCCTGCTGCCATCAGGATCTTCTCGACGTTATTCTGCGAGTCTTTCCTTGGTTGCCTGGTCCCCTGCCCCGGCGGTCCCATCGGGTGCATGCGCCTGTTAACTTCCCCGATGTCATCGGCCTTCCCCTTGGGAGGTTGGGTCGGCTTCCCGCTTTTGGTCCACGATGCAACTTTCCGTGGGAACGATTTTCGAGGCTGCAGACATTCCATTATGTTCAAGCCCCCAAGTTTGTTCGCCTCCCAGGTTGCTCCCACCGCTACGGCTATGCCGTAGGGCGGCCAAGGCTTTTACGTCCGGGCAGAACGTGCTTCGTTGCCTCCGCACGCACCGGATATGCTAGCCGTCCGTACACAGGCAATTGACGGCGCAAGGACTTGCACCTTGCTAGATTCGCAGCATTGTCGACTGCTCCCCTCCCAGATCGCTCCCACCGCTATGGCAATGCCATAGGGCGGCCGAGGCTTCTACATCCGGGCAGAACGTGCTTCGTTGCCTCCGCACGCACCGGATATGCTAGCCGTCCGAAACAGGCAATTGAC
>Ga0210408_10003345_pt1 | contig 14895 bp, 13 predicted proteins | sample IncBWH4MmetaG_FD_155471 | JGI IMG/M metagenome (GOLD analysis project Ga0210408, IMG submission 155471) | Forest soil microbial communities from Barre Woods Harvard Forest LTER site, Petersham, Massachusetts, United States - Inc-BW-H-4-M | ecosystem: Environmental > Terrestrial > Soil >...
GGATAGCGGCGCAGATACGACCAGTAGGCCGGCGGCGTGTCGGTCAGCACGCATCGACGCCAGATGATCTCCTCGCGACGCACGGCCAGCATCGCGGAGATGCGGCGGGCGAACGGACTGTCGGGATAGGCGGCGAGGAACTGCTCATAGGCTTCCATCGAGTCCATCGCCAGCGCCGCTTCATACGCATCTTCGGCGTTTGAATATCCGCGAATCGGTTTTCTGCGCAGATCGGCGAGCGGCACCGCGCTCGGCGGTGGCGGCGCGTCGGCGACCCGGTCGGTGAAGAAGAAGGGACCTTCGATCTGCGACGCGTACCAGGGAATCTCGCCGCCGTTCGTGAGTTCGCTGACGCGCAGGCGAACCCGAGCAAACACATCATCGAGGCCGAGCCCGCCGGCGGCGATCATTTCCGTCAGCGAGGTCGCGTACGCGCCGTAAGGGCCTTGCTCGTCGGGCCCGACCGTGCCCGGCGCCGCGTTGAAGGCGATCGCCATGCTGGGACCGGGATCGACCAGCGCCAGGCCGCCGGCCAGCGGCTGACCGCCGCGCGCGAACTGATTCTGCCGCGCCGCGTCGAGAATGACGATCTTCACCCGCCCCGGCAGCGCCGCCAGCGGCTGCATGAAATCCGACATGCGCACGGCTTGAAGCGGAATATCGACGTCCCGCTGGGGATCGGCATCGACCGGAACGAAATAGTTCTCGCCCTCGAACTGCAATCCGAAACCGGCTAGATAAACGAAGGCGACGGCGTCCGGCCCGGCGGCCGCGAGCTGATCGACAAATTCACGAAACGATTCGCGCAGCGTCGCCTGATCGAGGTTGCGCGCGCCGGTGACGGTGAAGCCTGCGGCCTGCAGGGCATTGGCGATGAGGCCTGCGTCATTGGCCGGCGTCGCCGGCTTCGCCGACTTGTATTCGTCGTTGCCGATCACGAGGGCAAACCGCATCTCGGCGGCATGACCGGCGCGGCCGAGCGCGGCGGCGAGAATGACGGCCAGCGCAACCAGCACGACATGTCGAACGTTGCCCATCGCAGCACCCCATGGAAAAGCCGGCCAAGAGCGAAGCCGGACATGCAGCCGATCAATAAGCCCGAATCATGTCGGGCTGCCGCCGCGGTCCCCCGGGACAATACACTGTTTGTTCGGCAGGGACATCAAGCTCCAGCGCCGACCGAAACAAGCCCGGCTGTTTCTCCACCAAGCGAATCGGACAAATGGTGCCGCCGGCGCTCACGCTCCCGGCCGCTCGCGGTCTCTGCTTACGCGGTTCAGACGTGGACCAACGGACACTCACCGTCCTTCAGCGGTCTTAACGCTTGATCGACCGGAATCGTTTCCAGGATCTTGAAGTAGTCGAACGGGTATTTCGATTCCGCCGGAGACTTCACCTCTTCGAGATACATGTCGGGCATAACGCGACCGTGCTCGCGTAGCCAGCCGTCCTTCGTCATGAAGTCGTTGATCTTCATCTTGCGCAGCTGGGCGACGACCGTGTCGGCGTCGTCGCTGCCGGCCGGCTGGATCGCTTCAAGGTAATGCGCCACCTCGGTGTAGAAACCGGCATGGGTGTGGGTCGGCGACATGCCGTTCGGTTTCGCGCCATGAGGCACACGTGAGGAGATAGATCAAAGTCTCTGGAGCGCCGCTCGTCCATCCGAGACCGCGCTCCAACGGCGGTCTTTTTGGTAGATGCGATCGAAGCGGAGCCAGACGAGGACGCATAACACGGTCGCGAGCCATCGAAAAAGCGGGGAGGAACCGTCTGAAAGTTGCAATTGCTTCCGAGCCGATAGATTGCTAAGAACGATCTAACAATACCCTTTCTTAACCTGCCTGCCGTATCTGCGGCCATGTTCGACCACGAGTTCATGATCGAAAAACGATCTGTTCCGATTTCTTCCGCCCCCGCCAAGGGATACCAGCTGCCTATCTGATAGGGAGGGTTTATGCCTAAGAAGTCAAAGAAGCGGCGCGCGTGGACTTCTACCGAAGTCCGTGAGCTGAAGACCATGGCGCGCAGGAAAACTCCTGCGGCAAGGATTGCCAAAAAGTTGAAACGAACCGAAGGCGCTACTCGGCAAAAGGCGTTCAGCATCGGGCTTTCGCTCGATTCCCGTTCCTGACCCCCTCAAGTTTCAAGCTTTGAGCACGGATCGGCGCCGGCCTGTCGCACGCAGGCCGGCATGATGGTGTGCGCGCTTTGCAGGCATGTTGCACCGACGGCCTACAGCCGCCGGGGAACCATGGCATCGGCTGCTGATGCTTCGCCCGCGTGATCCTTCAGCCGGGATACTTATTGTTAGGAATGATATCCCGGCCGTCCTGGTTCCCGGGATTAGCTGCGCGCCTGTGGCAGCGGCTCGGCCGCAGCAAACCGGTCCGCATTCCCTGATCGAAACAAAATAGAAACAAATGTCGGGATCGCGAGAGCGCCGGGCAGGTCCCACGCTCGGTGCGGCCGGTTGTCCCTAATAAGCTCGATCGTGGCTTTCCGCGCGCCAAGGTGGTAGGCACCTTCGGCATGAGCCAACTTCCCCGCCCGCTGCGGCAGCCGCCCGCAAGTGCAGAGCTTGCGGCTGCACTAGGCGCCTGCCGGCGGGCCTTTCTGGCCATCGCCCTGTTCAGCGGGATGAGCAACATTCTGATGCTCACCGGTTCCCTGTTCATGCTCGAAGTCTACGATCGGGTGATACCGAGCCGCAGCGTTCCGACCCTCGTCGCCCTTCTGATCCTGGCGTCGGGACTCTACGCCGCACAGGGCATCATCGACGCGATCCGCAGCCGGATCCTGGTCCGTGTCGGCAACAGCCTCGACGAAACGCTGAGCCTGCGCGTCTATGACGCCATCGTCCGCCTGCCGCTCACGCTCGGCGTCAGGAGCGAAGGCGCGCAGCCGATCCGCGACCTTGACACCGTCCGCGGCTTCCTCTCCGGCACCGGCCCGATCGCTCTGTTCGACCTGCCTTGGCTGCCGGTCTACCTCGGCATCTGCTTTTTGTTCCATACCTATATCGGGCTTACCGCGGTCGGCGGCGCGATCATCCTCGTCACGCTGACCTTGTTGACCGAAATGCTGACTCGGCGACCGACGCGTAGCGCCACGCAGTTCGCTGCGGCGCGCAACACGTTGATGGAGGCGAGCCGGCGCAATGCCGAGGCGATCACGGCCATGGGCATGACCGCCCGCATCGCCCAGCACTGGAGCGACCTCAACCGCAACTACGTTGCGAGCGCGGCGCGCGCGAGCGACGTCGCCGGCGGCTTTGGTGCGATGTCGAAGGTCCTGCGCATGATGCTGCAGTCCGCCCTGCTCGCGGTCGGCGCCTGGCTGGTGATCCATCAGGAATCCACCTCCGGCATCATCATCGCCGGATCGATCCTCGGCAGCCGCGCTCTGGCGCCGGTCGATCTCGCCATCGCCAACTGGCGCGGTTTCGTCGCCGCCAGGCAGGGCTGGAACCGGCTTTCGCACCTCTTCACGCACCTGCCGGCGCAGGGAGCGCCAATGGCGCTGCAACCGCCGGCAAAGACGCTCGTAGTGCAGAACGCGGCGGTAGCGCCGCCGGGCGAGCAGAAGCTCGTATGCCAGGACGTGAACTTCTCGCTGACCGCCGGCAAGGCGCTGGGCGTGATCGGGCCGACGGCGTCGGGAAAGTCGTCGCTCGCCCGCCTGCTGGTCGGGGTTTGGACGCCGGCACGCGGCAGCGTCCGCATCGACGGCGCCACGCTCGATCAATGGTCGCCGGAGGCGCTCGGCCGGCACGTCGGTTATCTGCCGCAGGACGTCGAGATGTTCAGCGACACCGTGGCGCAGAACATCGCCTGCTTCGAGGAGCCGCCCGAAGCGGAGGCGGTCGCCGCCGCCCAGGCGGCCGGCGTTCACGAACTCATCATCAATCTCGGCGCCGGCTATGAGACGAATGTCGGCGATCATGGCAACGCGCTGTCGGCCGGCCAGGCGCAGCGCATCGCGCTGGCGCGCGCGCTCTATCGCGATCCGTTCCTCGTCGTGCTCGACGAGCCCAATTCGAACCTCGACGCGGAAGGCGACGAGGCGTTGACCCGCGCCATCCTCGGGGTGCGCGCCCGCGGCGGCATCGCCGTGGTGGTCGCCCATCGCCCGAGCGCCATCGCCGGCGCCGACTACATTCTGGTCATGGCCAAGGGCCGCCAGCAGCAATTCGGGCCGAAGGAGGAAATCCTCAACCGCGCGATCCAGTCGGCGCCGCAGCCGCGGGCTCTGAAGGTGGTGCCGGATCAGGGAGGAGCAGGATGAAGCGCAAAACGTGGCCGAGCTCGCACGCCTCGATCCGCCGCCACATCTTCGCCGGCGTCGTGATCGTGGCGTTCCTGGCGATCGGAGTTGGGGGCTGGGCGTCGACGGCGGAGATTTCCGGCGCGCTGATCGCGCAGGGCTCGATCGTCGTCGATTCGAACGTCAAGAAGGTGCAGCACCCGACCGGCGGCGTGGTCGGCGAGCTGCGGGTGCGCGACGGCGACCGGGTGAAGGCCGGCGACATTCTCATTCGCCTCGACGAGACCGTGACCCGCGCCAATCTCGCCATTGTCACCAAGGGTCTTACCGAGCTCTACGCGCGCAAGGCGCGTCTCGCCGCCGAGCGCGACGGCGCGGAGACCCTCGAGACGCCGAAGGAGCTCGCCGCATCGGCAAACGATCCCGACGTCAAGGAAGCGCTGACCAGCGAGCGCAAGCTGTTCGAGTTGCGGCGCAAGACCCGGCTCGGCCAAAAGGATCAGCTGCAGCAGCGCGTGAAGCAATTGCAGGAGCAGATCGCCGGACTCACCGCCCAGCAGGAGGCGAAGTCCAAGGAGATGGCGCTCATCGAGCAGGAACTGGGCGGCGTACGCGACCTGTGGGCCAAGAACCTTGTGCAGATCAACCGGCTCACCTCGCTCGAGCGCGAGGAGGCGCGGCTGCACGGCGAGCGCGGCCAGCTCATCGCCGGCGCTGCCGAAGCCAAGGGCAAGATCACCGAGACCGAACTGCAGATCCTCGAGGTCGACCAGGAACTATCGAGCGACGTCGCCAAGGAGCTGCGCGAGATCGACAGCAAGATCGGCGAATACGTCGAGCGCAAGGTGACCGCGGAGGATCAGCTCAAGCGCACCGACATCCGGGCGCCGCAGAACGGCGTCGTGTTCCAGTCGACGGCGAACACCGCGTGGACGCCGACCGCATGCGCGGCCGGCTGGTACTCGTCGGCACCTCGGCGATCGGCCTCCTCGACACCAAGACCACCCCGGTCGAGCCCGCCATGCCCGGCGTCGAGGTGCACGCCCAGATTCTCGAGAGCGTACTGACCAAGTCGCTCCTCACCCATCCGAATTATGCGATCGGGGCCGAGCTGCTGCTGGCCGTTGTCCTCGGCCTCGCCATCATCATCGCCGCGCCGATGCTGCCGGCCGCGATCGTGGTCGCGCTCGGCGCCCTGCTGATCGGCGGACTGGTCGCGCTCTCGTGGTACTTCTTCGCCGCGCGCAGCCTGCTCATCGATTTCACCTATCCGCTGATCTCGTGCTGGCTGATCTATCTGGTGCTCACCTTCGTCAACTATTTCCGCGAGCAGAAGCAGCGCCAGCAGATCCGCTCCGCCTTCGGCTTCTATCTGTCGCCGCAGCTGGTCGCGCAGCTCGCGAAGTCGCCGGAGAAGCTGGTGCTCGGCGGCGAGGAACGGCGCATGACGATCCTGTTCAGCGACGTCCGCGGCTTCACCTCCATTTCCGAGCACTACAAGGACGATCCCCAGGGCCTCACGCACCTGATGAACCGTTTTCTCACGCCGATGACCAACGCCATCATCGAGCGCAAGGGCACGATCGACAAATATATCGGCGACGCCATCATGGCGTTCTGGAACGCGCCGCTCGACGATGCCGAGCACGAGGCCAATGCCTGCGAGGCGGCGCTGGAAATGCTGGCCCGTGCCGAGGCGCTCAACGTCGAGTTCAAGCGCGAGGCGGACGCTGACGGCGGCATCTACATGCCGCTGCGCATCGGCATCGGGCTCAACACCGGGCCGTGCGTCGTCGGCAACATGGGCTCCGACTTCCGCTTCAACTATTCGGTGCTCGGCGACACCGTCAACGTGGCGTCACGGCTGGAATCGCGCACCAAGGACTACCGCCTTTCCATGGTCATTGGTTCGCGCACTGCGGAAAAGGCCCAGGACAAGTTCGCCACCATGGAGATCGATCTGATCCAGGTGAAGGGCAAGAAGCAGCCGGAAGCAGTGTTCACCGTCATCGGCCGCGCCGAGGTCGCGAGCGATCCGCGCTGCCGGGAATTGTGCGATCCCAATGCCCGCATGCTCGCCAGCTACCGCAGCCAGGGCTGGGACGAAGCGCTGGCGCTGATCGACCGCTGCCGCAAGCTCGCCAACGGTTTCGACGTGGCCGGCCTCTACGACATGTATGTCGAGCGCATCGCCGCCTATCGCGCCGACCCGCCGCCGGCCGATTGGAACGGCGTCTACGAGGCCGAGTCGAAGTAGCTTGAGGCTATGCCGCTCGCGGCTGGACCTGGGCCCTGAGCCGCTCGAGCGAATAGCGCAGCATGGCGAGATCGACCGGCTTGGGCACCGGTTCTTGGATTTTGAGGTTGAGCGACTTGCCGATGCGCACGGTCTCGCGGCACATCGCGTCATTGCAGCCGCTGATGATGATGATCGGCGCCTTGCAGCCGAGCACCCAGAGGTGGCGCAGCATCTCGACGCCGGCGTGTGCACCCAGCGAGAGATCGAGCGTCATGCCGTCGAAGGTGATCTCCTGCGCAAGTTTCGCGGCTGCCTCGTAGGTGGCCGCGCCCACTGGAGCAAAGCCGGCCCTCGTCGCAACCCGGCAGATGATCGTGCAGTGAAGATGATCGTCGTCGATGACGAGAAGGCGCGGCGCCAGTCCCGCAGCATTCGCCGCGACCAAGCCCGGATCGTCCGCTTCGAGCACCCTCGCCTGTTCGAGCATGAGCCCGCCGCCAAACCCAGCCAGCAATACCCGCGACTATCGGGTCGCGGCTGCGAACTTTGCCTTAACGCGGCGCGTAAGATTCGAGGCGATTTGGCGCGATCTGCGCCGACGCGGTTAGTCGGCCGTAAATGGCGGGCCGGTGGCGCTCCTTGGGGCGCGGCTACTTCGGCGCGCGCTTGGCGAGAATGCGCTGCAAGGTGCGGCGGTGCATGTTGAGCCGGCGCGCGGTTTCCGAGACGTTGCGGCCGCACAATTCGTAGATGCGCTGGATGTGCTCCCAGCGCACGCGATCCGCCGACATCGGATTTTCCGGCGGCTCGATCTTCCTGTTGTCGAGCGCAAGCAGCGCCGCCGCCACGTCGTCGGCATCGACCGGCTTGGCCAGGTAGTCGACGGCGCCGAGCTTCACCGCGTTCACGGCGGTCGCGATATTGCCGTAGCCGGTGAGGATGATGGCGCGTGCCTCGGGCCGCCGCTTCTTCATCGCGGAGATGACGTCGAGCCCGTTGCCGTCGCCAAGCCGCATATCGACAACGGCGAAAGCCGGGGCGGCCTTCTCGACCTGCAGGAGGCCGTCGGCGACTGATTCGGCGGTGGTCACGACGAAGCCGCGGCCCTCCATGGCGCGCGCCAGGCGCTGCAGGAAGGATTTGTCATCCTCGACGATCAGCAGCGATCGTTCATGCGGGACATCGGCGGCGGTACGGGTCATGGCGTCGGTCATGGCACTCATGGCAATTCCACTCTTTCAAATGTCGCTGCAGCGAACTGCCGTTCACCGCGCCTGCGTCGCCACCGCTCCCCGGGACCTGTTCCAGTCAAAGAGCCCGACTCTACCCAAAGAGCTATGAAGCGGTCAGTGTCTGCTCAAGAGGGGGCGCAGCAGGGGAACGCTCGAAATCCGCGCGATTCCAGGTAACGGTAACTGTCGCCCCGTGAAGCGGGGGCGCCTGGTTCTTCAGGGAGAGCCTGGCCCCAGAACGTTCCAGCAATGTTTTGGCAATGAAAAAGCCCAGGCCGAGCCCGAAGGCCTCGTCCTCGCCGCCTTCGGGCCCGCGGGGCCCGGGCCGCCTGTGGGTGACGTAGGGCGCGCCGATTCGGTCCACGACCTCGGGGGCAAGGCCCGGCCCGTCGTCGCTGATGGTGATCGCGACCTCGTCTGCCGTCCACTGCACGAGGACCTGGACACGCGTGTTGGCGAAATCGACCGCGTTCTCGATCAAATTGCCGAGGCCGTAGCGGATGCCCGGGTTGCGCGCCCCCGCCGGTTCCCCGGCGCGGTTGGCGGGAAGCGTGACCGTGAGCGAGACGCCGAAATTGCGGTGCGGCGCCACCGCCTCCTCGATCAGGGCCGAGATCGGCAGCCGGTCGAACGGCTCGCCGGTCGGCAGTTCGGTGATCTTGGCGAGGATTTCGCGGCAGCGGTGCGCCTGCTCGCGCAAGAGCTTCACGTCCTCGGCATGCGGCGAGTGCGGCTCGAGCGCGCGCTCGATCTCGCGCGCGACCACCGTGATGGTGGAGAGAGGGGTGCCAAGCTCGTGCGCCGCCGCGGCAGCCAGCCCGTCGAGCTGAGACAGGGACTGCTCGCGCTGCAGGACCAGCTCGGTCGCCGCCAGCGCATCGGAAAGCTGGCGGGCCTCCTCGGCAATCTGCCACGTGTAGACGCCGATATAGCCGATCGCCAGCAGGATCGAGAGCCACACGCCGACCACGTAGGTTTCCGGAAGTTCGAGCGGTTCCTCCGGCTCCCAGGGCAGCTGGTAGTGAAAAAAGACGAGCACGGTGGCGCAGACCATGGCGAAAACGCCGATCAGCAGCGTCAACCGCGTCGGCAGCGCAGTCGCCGCGATCAGCACCGGTCCGAGCAGCAGAAACGAAAACGGATTCTCCAGGCCGCCGGTGAGATAGAGCAGCGCGGCGAGCTGGGCGATGTCGAAGCCCAGGAGATAGGCGGCGCGCTCGGGCTCGAGCCACTGCGTGTGCCGGAAGTTCACCCGCAGCGCGAGATTGAGGACGGCCGACAGCGCGATCACGCCGAGGCAGGGCCAGATCGGAACATCGAATTCGAGCCCGAGATGCACCACCAGCACGGCCGCGAACTGGCCGAAAACGGCGAGCCAGCGCAGCCGAACCAGCGTATCGAGCCGCACATTGCGCGGCCGCAAATGCGTGCGGGGCAGACCGAACATGGCATTAATGTAGCGAGCGGCGGGCGCTAATCCAAACAAAGCGCGCGGCTGCCACGCCTGCCGGCGCCGCCTCCGCGCCGTGTCACGGATGCCAGGCGGCGCTCGCCGCGTCGGCCGCGGGCGTGCTGCGGCGCGTTTGTTCGATCACCGCAAGCAACGCGCGGACCACCTCGGCGACGCCTTCGCCGCTCACGGCGGAGATGACGAAAGGCGGCCTCTTCGCCGCGCGCTGCAATCGCCCCGCCTGGTCTCTAATCGCGCCGGCATCGAGCGCGTCGGCCTTGGTCAACGCGACGATCTCCGGTTTCTCGGCGAGGCCGTGGCCGTAGGCGGAGAGCTCCGCGCGCACCGTGTTGTAGGCCTCGCCGGCGTCAGCGAGCGTGCCGTCGACGAGATGCAGCAGCACCCGGCACCGCTCCACGTGGCCGAGAAAGCGATCGCCGAGGCCGACGCCCTCGTGCGCGCCCTCGATCAGGCCCGGTATATCGGCGAGCACGAATTCGCGGCCGTCGGTCTCGGCGACGCCGAGCTGCGGATTGAGTGTGGTGAACGGATAGTCGGCGATCTTCGGCCTGGCCGCACTGACCGCGGCAAGGAAGGTCGATTTCCCCGCATTCGGCAAGCCGACGATGCCGGCATCGGCGATGAGCTTGAGCCGCAGGCGGATGGTGAGCTCCTCGCCGGGCTGGCCGGGATTGGCGTGGCGGGGCGCGCGATTGGTCGAGGATTTGAAGTGCGCATTGCCGAAGCCGCCATTGCCCCCGCGGGCGAGGAGGGCGCGCTGGCCGGCTTCGGTCAGATCGGCGATCAGGGTCGCGCCATCTTCTTCGTAGATCTGCGTGCCGACCGGTATCTTGAGCACGGCGTCGGCGCCGCTCGCGCCGTGGCGGTCCTTGCCCATGCCGCCGCGACCGTTCTTCGCCTTGAAGTGTTGCTGGTAGCGATAGTCGATCAACGTATTGAGGCCCTCGACCGCGTGCGCGACCACGTCACCGCCCTTGCCGCCATCACCGCCGTTCGGCCCGCCGAATTCGATGAACTTCTCGCGCCGGAACGAGACGCAGCCGTTGCCGCCGTCGCCGGAGCGGATATAGACCTTGGCCTCATCGAGGAATTTCATCAGAGCGATATAGCGTATCGCCGCCGAACTCGCTTGCTCGACGCAAAGCAGCACGACAACAATGAGTGCAGTGGGCGTGACCGGTAGAAACGAGGGTTAGCCGAGAGCTTCGCCGGGAGGGGCCAGTTTGGGCCTTGCCTCACTGCTGCGGCCCGCTAGGCCGCTCCCGACGCGCCGTTCGCGCGTGCCGCTACGCCGCTACCCGAACAGTGAGGCGGCGATCATCGCGGCTGGACTGGCCCGGGGGCATGGCACCTCCATTCCGCATCTTCGCGGGGCGAAACGCACAGAGGCGATCGCACCCGGATCATATGCTCCTCCTCCGGCTTGGAGCTGTCAATGTTGCCGGTGACGCGGCCGAACGGGTTCCACGCTCGACGGGGGAGTTCCATTGAGACTCGCGCTTGCGTTACAAAGCAGTGCGATACAGGCATCTGCGGTTCACCCGCGTGCCTTTCGGAGAATACGGCGTGCGGCGCTTCTTCAAGCTGACGACGCTCGGCCGGGTGGCCACGCTCTCGGCCACCTTCCTGGTGCTCGACGCATGGGCGTCATGGGCACCATGGGCGCCTCTGCTCATTCCGCGCAACGGCGGATATTTCCACGCGCATGCGCTCGCGCGTGACCGCGGCGGCGCTGCCGAGAGCGAAGCAGCACATTTCGAGCGGTCGCAGCACGCGCTCCTGCAGGCCGAGGTTGCCCGCCTCGCGCCGCCGAACAAGGGGGCAACGAATGTCTATGCCGTCGGCATCGCCGGTTATGCCGACCAGGATGTGTTCCTCAAGGAGCTTGACGGCGGACTGGCGATTTTTGATCGCATCCTATCGACCCGCAATCGCACGGTGCGATTGGTCAACGACCGCCGCTCGGCGAAAACACTGCCGCTCGCCAGCCAGCGCAATTTTGCCGCTGCGGTGCATGCCATCGGCGCGACAATGGACAAGAATGCCGACGTTCTGCTGCTGCTGATGACGTCACACGGGGACCGCAGCGGCTTCGTGCTGCGATTGCCCGACACGGCCACGAGCGAGCTGACGCCGCAGGAAGTTGCGCAGACCCTCGACAAGGAGGGCATCAAGAACCGCATCGTCATCGTGTCGGCGTGCTTTTCAGGAATATTCGTGCCGCCGCTTGCCAACGACAACACCATCGTGCTGACCGCCGCGGATGCCGCGCATGCCTCGTTCGGGTGCGCCGCCGAACGCGAATGGACCTATTTCGGCGACGCGTTCTTCAGGCAGAGCGTGCGGCCGGGCGTCGATCTGCAGCGCGCGTTCGACAACGCCCGCACCCTGATCTACGGCTGGGAAATGATGGACCACGCGCCGCCGTCAAATCCACAGGGCCATTTCGGGCCGGCGCTGGTCAACAAGCTGGCGCCGTTCTTCGCAGCCGCGCCGACCGCCGGGCAGTAGCGGCGACAGGGGGAGCGTCATCGCCTGAAACGATGGCGCTCCGCCCTGTTTGCGAACGCGAACGCGATCGCTGCTGATCGCGCCGAGCAGGTGTTGTCCAGGACGGCCTGACTTTCGCGAAAAGCGCTTGCCCGTTCCGATCACGCTCCCATCAGGCCACGCGCCTCACCCGGCCCCACGATTTCAACGATTCCCACAATCCGCGATCGAGGCGGAAGCGGTCGACCGGCGCTGCGGAATTGATGGCGCGGATGCGGGTCAGCCGAACGCCGGTCCACTGAAACGCGCACTTCTCCAGCACCCGGCGCGAAGCCGGATTGGTAACGCGGGCGCCCGCGGCCAGCGTCTCGTGACAAAGCTCGCCGAACCCATAATCGACCAGCGCGCGGACGGCCTCCGTGGCGTAGCCGTGACCCCAATAGGCGACGCCGAGCCAGTAGCCGATCTCGGGGGCATCCTCGCGCGGATCGATGCCGCAACCCCCGATCAGCTTGTCGCCGCAGAAGATCATGAATGTCGCCTCGCCGTCCTGTCGGTTGGCGGACGCAACGAACTGCTCGGCGTCGCTGGCGCTGTAGGGATGCGGAATGCGCGCCGTATTCGCGGCGATGCGGCGGTCGTCGAGGAGGGACGCAATCGCTTTTACGTCCCCGCGACGCGGCGCGCGCAAGATGAGCCGCTCGGTCTCGAGGACGGGAGTACTGCGCTCGCGCGCGGTCTCGTCGCAAATTCTTTCCAGCGAAGTCATGGCACGGGCTCCTGCAGAAAAACCGAAAGGGGGAGCCGGCATCCCGGTCTCCCCCTTTTCGGAGCCCAATTGGGCCCGCCGGTTCGACTGGATGCCGGCGGACTTCATATGATCCACCGTTTTACTGGGCCGCGCCCTCCGTCATCGGAAGTACCGATACGAACACGCGGCCTTTGGCTTTGGTACGGAACTCAACGCGACCGTCGATCAAGGCGAACAGGGTGTGGTCCCGGCCGACGCCGACATTCCGCCCGGGGTGCCATTTGGTACCGCGCTGGCGCGCAATGATGTTGCCGGCGAGCACGCCTTCGCCGCCAAAGATCTTGAGCCCCAGCCGCTGACCGGCGGAATCGCGACCGTTACGCGACGATCCGCCCGCTTTCTTGTGAGCCATTCCTGGCCTCCAACCTTCTTGACTACTGTTTACTCCGGATTCGTGACAAAAGCATCACTCCTCCGTGTGATTTCTTTTTGTCCTTTTTTGCCGCCGGCTACTTGGATTTCGCGGCCGGCCGCTTCGATGGCCGCTTTTCGGCCTTCTTGCTCCGCGCTTGGCGGCCCTCTCCCGGCGCGCTTGCCGATTCCGCTGCACCTTCCTCTGCCTCTGCGGCGGCCGGCGCTGGCGCCTGCGCGCGCTGCGGCTTCGGTGGCGCCGTCTTGCTGGCCTTCCTTCCCTCTGTGAGGATTTCGGTGATTCGCAGCAGCGTGAACTCCTGGCGGTATCCGCGCTTGCGCCGCGAGTTCTTCCGGCGGCGCTTCTTGAAGGCGATGATTTTCGGCCCGCGCGCCTGGTCGAGCACTTCCGCCGCAACCGTGGCGCCGGCGACCGTCGGGGCGCCGAGCGTCAGGCTATCGCCGCCGACGACCAGAACCTCGCCAAACTCGACGATTTCGCCGGGCTCGCCCTTGACCTTGTCGACCTTGAGCACATCCTCGGCGGCCACCCGGTATTGCTTGCCGCCGGTTTTGAAGACCGCGAACATCTTTTGTCCTCGTGTTCGATCCCGGTACTCGAAGCAGGTCCGGACCAGCTTCTTGCAGTCGTTTCTGTTGCTGCTGGAGGCGCGAGCCGACAGGCCGCAACAACCGCCCGCCACGCGCCGCGGTTCTTATGGCGGCCCGCCAAGTCGCTGTCAAGAAATGCGAAGCCGCGCCGCTTCGCGCGCAAAAGCGTTTGCGCGTGAGGGCTTTACGATGCGGTGGGGTCGACGGATCAGTACGGATCAGTAGTAGTGGCAGTGCCCATGACTGCAGTGCTTGTGCCCATGGTGCCGGTGGCCATGATGGCCGCCACCCACGCGCGCCATGGCGACGCGGCAGGGCTGGCTGAGCTGCGACCGTTTCCGCATCATGCACGCTTTGACCCTGTTCGCGTCCGGAACGAACTCGGAGCAGAGCCGCATCGCGTCGGGCGTGCAGGCCTGGCGTGCTTCGGCCATACGATCCTGGGCCGCGGCGGCGTGGAGGCCGATCAGAAGTGCGCCGACGGGCAACGCCAGCCGAAGCGCGAAACGCATGGTACCCATATGGTCTGTTCCCCTTTCGCGCGGGTCGCTCCCGCGCCGGCGCACACTAGCGGCGAGTTGGTCGCCCGTCGATGGTCGGGGCCGACGCCGCCGGTTCCAATCCACAAAATAGGCTTAAAAATGCCCTGAACGCGCCGTCAATGGGCACCCCAGACAAAGTTCCGGTCGGCGCGCACGTGAACCATGCGAACCAGGTCGCCATCGTCGGCGCCGGCCCTGCCGGACTGCTGCTCGGGCAGCTGCTGCACCGGAACGGCATCGACAACGTCACCCTCGAACGGCAAACCGCCGAATACGTGCTACGCCGCGTGCGCGCCGGCGTGATCGAGCAGATTACGCGCGATCTCCTTGACGAGGCCGGGGTTGGCGGCCGGATGCACAGCGACGGTCTCGTGCACGACGGCGTGCAGATCTGCGTCGACGGCGTGCGCCATCGCCTCTCGTTCAAGGCGCTGACCGGCAAGACGGTGACGGTCTACGGGCAGACCGAGATCACCAGGGACCTCATGGACGGGCGCGCCGCGGCCGGCGCGAAAACCGTCTACGCCGCGAGCGAGGTCAGCCTGCACGACGTCTTCACCGACCAGCCGCGGGTGACCTACCGCGCCGGCGGCGCCGCGCTGGAGATCGCCTGCGACTTCGTCGCTGGCTGCGACGGCTTTCACGGCATCAGCCGCAAGAGCGTGCCGGCAGGAGCGATCGCCACGCATGAGCGCGTCTACCCGCTCGGCTGGCTCGGCATCCTCTCCGAGACGCCGCCGGTGTCCGAGGAGTTGATTTACGTCCGGCACCCTTTGGGCTTCGCGCTCTGCTCGATGCGCACCCCGACGCTCAGCCGCTACTACCTGCAATGCAGCCTTGCCGAGGACATCGACGCCTGGCCGGACGAGCGTTTCTGGGAAGAG
>Ga0210408_10003346_pt1 | contig 14895 bp, 13 predicted proteins | sample IncBWH4MmetaG_FD_155471 | JGI IMG/M metagenome (GOLD analysis project Ga0210408, IMG submission 155471) | Forest soil microbial communities from Barre Woods Harvard Forest LTER site, Petersham, Massachusetts, United States - Inc-BW-H-4-M | ecosystem: Environmental > Terrestrial > Soil >...
CCTTCGTTGCCTCTCGCGCGAAGGAGAACCCGATGGTGGTGGTGCTGGTCGGCTTCATGGGGGCCGGCAAGACCACGGTGGGGCACATCATGGCCGAACGACTCGGCCTGCCCTTCGTGGACAGCGACGTGCTGATCGAGCAGCGGCAGGGCCGCGAGATCCGCGAGATCTTCCGCGCCGACGGCGAGCCGTACTTCCGCCAGCTCGAGCACGAAACCGTGGCCGGCCTGGTCCGCGGGCGGGACGCGGTGATCGCCCTGGGCGGCGGCGCCGTGGAGGACCCGAGGAGCCGGGCGGTGCTGCGCAACGCCAAGGTCGTGTATCTGAGGGTCAGCTACGACGAGGCCCTCGCCCGGGTCAAGAGCGACGAATTCCGCCCCATGCTGCATCGGCCGGGCCTGGACGAGGTGTACAGGCGGCGGCTGTCGCTGTACGAGGACGTCTCCGTGCTCACCGTGGACACCGATGGCCTCCGTCCCGACGCCGTCGCGCTCGAGGTGCTCGCCCAGCTGACCCGGCGACCCGGGACGCCGGTGAACCGCGTCGCCGCCTCGCTCGCTGCCGAGGACACCGGGAGCTGCCTGCGCGAGCTCGACCGCCTCGCCCCCCGGATCGGCCTGGCCGAGGTCCGGCTCGACCTGATGCGCAGCTTCGACGTCGCCCGGCTGGTGGCGAAGGCCCCGGTCCCGCTCATCCTCACCTGCCGTCCGGAGCGCGAGCGCGGCGGGTTCAAAGGTCCTGAGTCCGAACGGATGGCCATCCTGCGGTCCGCCCACGACCACGGCTGCGCCTACATCGACGTGGAGGCCGACCGCCTCGACCTCGTGGCCGGCTGGGGCGGCGGCTCGCCGACGCAGGTCATCGCGTCCCAGCACTGGTTCGACGCGATGCCGCCCGACCTGCCCGGCACCTACCGCGACCTGCGCGACCGCTGCGCCGTGGTCAAGCTGGTGGGCACCGCGCAGTCGGCCGCCGACGTGCTCCCGGTGCTGGAACTGCTGCGCGACGCCAGCACGCCGGTCATCGGGATGGCCATGGGCGGCCCGGGCACCTGCACCCGCATCCTGGCCCCGGCCTTCCCGCAGACCGTGCTCACCTACGGCGCCGCCACCTCCGCCGCGGCCACCGCCCCCGGCCAGATCACGATCGACGAGATGACGGACCGCTATGCCCTCCACCTCGTCACCCCGGCAACCAAGGTGTACGTGCACGTCACCCGGCCCGATGACGCTCTGCGCGCGCAGCAGCAGGCCGAACCCGGCGCCGAGCTCCACGTCCCCCTAAGCGCCGAAGACCCCGCCGCCCTCGCCGCCCGCCTCGCGGAAACCCTTCCCTTCACGATCGTGTGACGTGTGCCAGTTAGATCCCGGCGTGGACGGCTTCCCCGCCGGTGCCGGGGCGGATGAGCAGGCCGATGAACGCGCCGGCCAGCGCGACCGCGGCCGCCACCAGGAAGGCGGTGTGCATCCCGCTGGCGAACGTGGCGTGGCTGATGTCGGTGATCACGCGGGCGATCTGCGGCGGGGTGCCGCTGGTCACCGGGGCCGCGCCGACCGAGACGGCGCTCTTCACGCCGGCCAGCTGGGCCGGGTTCAGCGCGGGCAGGTGCGCGGCGGCCCAGCTGGCCGGCAGCAGGCTGCTGATCCGGGCGGACATGACCGCGCCGAGCACGGCGGTGCCGAGGGTCCCGCCGACCTGCATGGCGGTGGACTGCAGGCCGCCGGCCACGCCGGCCAGCTCGACCGGCGCGTTGCCCACGATGACGTCGGTGGCGCCGACCATCACCGGGCTGAGCCCCAGGCCGAGCAGGATGAACCAGACGATGGTGTCGTTCGGGCTGGAGCCCGCGCCCAGGCCGGACAGGCCGAACAGGGCCACCGCGGCCAGCGTCATCCCGGCCACGATCGGGATCCGCGGCCCGATCCGGGTGATCGCCGCGCCGGCCAGCGGGGCGCCCACGATCAGCATCGCGGTCATCGGCAGCAGCCGGACGCCCGCGCCGACCGGGTCCAGGCCGTGCACGTTCTCCAGGTAGAAGGTCATGAAGAACATGGCGCCGAACAGCGCGAACATCAGCAGCACGACCAGCACCACCCCGGCCGACAGGGACGCCGAGCGGAACAGCCGCAGCGGCAGCAGCGGCTGCCGGGCCCGGTGCTCGCGCAGCACGAACAGCACCCCGATCACCAGGGCGCCGCCGAGGAACGCCAGCGTCCGGGCCGAACCCCAGCCGTACGACGAGCCCTTGATCAGCCCCCAGATCAGCAGGAACAGCGCGCCGGAGAGGGCGGCGATGCCGGGAATGTCGAACGAGCTCGCGGCCGGCGAGGGCCGGGTCTCCCGCAGCACGACCAGGCTCATGATCAGGGCGGCCGCGCCGACCGGGACGTTCACATAGAAGCAGGACTCCCAGCCGATGTGCTGCACCAGCAGCCCGCCCACGATCGGCCCGGCGGCGGTGGACGCGCCGATGACCGCGCCCCAGACGCCGATGGCCCGGTTCAGCTTCTCCGGCGGGAACGTGTTGCGCAGCAGGGCCAGCGCGGTCGGCTGCAGCATCGCGCCGAACACGCCCTGCAGCGCCCGGAACGCGATGACCAGGCCGAGGCTGCTCGCGATGGTCCCGGACAGGCCGATGGCCGCCGAGCTGAGCGCGAAGCCCGCCACCCCGGTCATGAACACCTTCCGGTGCCCGAACCGGTCGCCCAGCTTGCCCATGGTCATCAGGCTGACCGCCAGGGCCAGCAGGTAGGCGTTGGTGACCCACTGGATGCCGGCCAGCGAGGCGTGCAGGTGCTCCTGGATGGCCGGGTTGGCCACCGCGACGATCGTGCCGTCGAGCGCGACCATCATCACGCCGAGGGCGACGGCCAGCAGGGTCAGGCCCGGGCGGCCCCGTAGACCCCGTACCGGGGACCGGCGGTGGCGGGCCGCGGCCGGGCCGCTGCCCCGCGCCACCGCGGTGGTCGCTGCGTTCGTCTCCATCACGTCATCTTTTCCCGGCGCCTCGCCGCCCGGCGGGCCCATTGTCAGCTAAAGACAAGTGTCAGTTACTGACATATACTATGAACCAGCGCGCCGGTCGCTGTCAAATGTCATTCACTGACATTAAGTTGAACGCCCGGTAGCATGGACCACATGGAGGTGGCCGTGACGCAGATTACATCCCGCGATGCGGCCTCCGAGGGCGACCCGGGCCGGCGGGAGCGCAAGAAGCAGCGCACCAGGGACGCGCTGTTCGAGGCGGCCATGGAACTGTTCGCCGCCAAGGGCTACGACCGCACCGCGGTGCACGAGATCACCGACGCGGTCGACGTCTCCGAGCGGACCTTCTTCCGCTACTTCGCCAGCAAGGAAGACCTGGTGCTGTCGTTCATCCGGGACGGCGCGGCCGCCTTCGCCGCGGCCCTGGCCGCCCGGCCGGCCGAGGAGGAGCCGCTCACCGCGGCGCGGCACGCGCTGCAGACCTCGCTCCTCGACCTGCACGGCAGCGCCGGGAGCCTGACCGCCTACCTGGCCGCCATGCGGCTGATCGACTCCACCCCGACCCTGCTGGCCGCCTACCTGCGCTCGGTGCACGACCACGACGACGAGATCATCGAGGTGCTGGCCCGGCGCGAGGGCGTCGACCCGGTCGCCGACCGTCGCCCCCGGGTGCTGGCCGCGGTGATCGGGGCCCTGGTGTTCCTGGCCAACAAGGACTGGCAGGCCAGCGACACCGAAAGCCCCGAGGACCTGGCCGCCGCCTTCGACGCCTACGTCGATGCCGTCATCCCCGCCCTGGCCGCCCACTGGACCGCAACCACCTGACGCAGCCAGCTGACGCGGCTAGCTGACGCGGCTAGCCCGCCGTTACCTCCGCCTGCCCGGCCAGCTTGGCCGCGGCGGCCCGGGAAGGAGCGCTGGCCGTGCCGCCGGGGGCGGCGGTGGACAGGGCGCCGGCGGCGCAGCCCAGGGCGGCCGCCTGAGGCAGGTCCAGCCCGTCCAGCAGCCCGGCAATCAGGCCGGCGTTGAAGCAGTCGCCCGCGCCGGTGGTGTCGGCCGGCGTCACCGGCGGCAGGCTGACGTACTGTCGCGCCGGGCCGTCCGCGCACAGCGCCCCCCGCTCGCCCAGCTTGACCACGACCCGCGGCCCGGCCGCGACCAGGGCCGAGACGGCGCCGGGCAGGTCGGCCACGCCACTGAGCCGGACCGCCTCGGCCTCGTTCGGCAGCAGCAGGCCGGCCCGCGCGATCGCGGCGGACAGGCTGGGGCTGGCCCACCGTCCAGACGGATCCCAGTTGGTGTCCAGGGACGTCATGACACCTGCCGAACGGGCGGTGGAAAACAATGCCCCCAGCCCCGGCCCGAGGCAGTCCCGGAGCAAGAACCACGAACTGGCGTGCACGTGCCGCGCGCCGGTCAGCAGCGGCTCCGGCACGTCCGCCGCGGTCAGCGAGGCCACCGCGCCCAGTGCGGTCAAGATGGCCCGGTCCGCGCCGCGGGACAGCGCCACCGTCATCCCGGTGGGCGCGTCCTCGCGGACCGCGACGAAGCGGACGTCGACCCCCTCGGCGGCCAGCTGGTCCCGCATGAACGCCCCCGCCGGGTCGGCGCCCACCGCGGCGACCAGCGCGACGCGCAGCCCGAGCCGCGCCGCGGCCACCGCGGTGATCGCGGCCGAACCCCCGATGACCAGCGAGATCCCGTCCACCAGCTTCTCCTGCTGGCCGAACGCGGGGTCCACGTCGGTACCGAGGACGAGCACGTCCGGGTTGCAGTCCCCGAGGACTACCAGGTCGTGGTCAGGCCGTGACAACGTCCACCCCGGCGTCCTGCAGCCGGGCCGCGTCCTCGGCGGTGATCCCGGTGTCGGTGACCAGGACGTCGATCTCGGCCAACGTGCAGATCCTGGCGAAGGCGCGCTGCCCCACCTTGGAGCTGTCCGCGACGATGATCACCTGGCGGGCCTGCCGCCCCATCAGCCGGTTGATGCTGGCCTCGCCCTCGTGGTGCGCGGTCGCCCCGGCCACCGCGTCGATCCCGTCCACGCCGAGGATGGCCACGTCCAGCGTGACCTGCTCCAGCACGCCGGTGGCCAGCGGCCCGGTCAGCTCGTAGGATTGCGGCCGGGCCACCCCGCCGGTGGTCCCGATCTTGATGTGCTGCCTGATGGCCAGTTCGGTCGCGATGTTCAGCGCGTTGGTGACCACGGTGAGCGTGGGGGAAGGAGCCGCCGAGCCCAGATCCGCACGGGTGGCCAGGGCCCTTGCCACCTCCGTCGTCGTGGTGCCCCCGTTGAGCCCGGCGACCTGGCCGGCCCGGACCATGCTGGCGGCCAGCGCCCCGATGCGCTGCTTCTCGGACGGATGCCGCTCGGTCTTGTAGCGCAGCGGCAGGTCGTAGTTCACCCCCTCGGCCACCGCGCCGCCGCGGATCCTGGTCAGCATCTGCTGGCTGGCCAGCTCGTCGAAGTCCCGGCGGATGGTCGCGGCGGACACGTTCAGCGCCTTGGCCGCGTCCTCCACCTGGAGCTGGCCCCGCGAGGCCAGCAGCTCGAGCAGCTCGTTCCACCGGCGATAACGGCTCACCGGTCCCTCCCTCCAGCACGGCCCGCGCCGCAGGCGCCCAGCACACCGAGCAACCGGGCTACTTCCGGCGCGATCGCGTCACGTCCGGCCGAACCATACCTCCTGGGATCAACCACCGCGGGCTCGGCGGACAGGTACTTCCTGACCGCCGCGGTGAACACCTTGTTCAGCTGGGTCGCGATGTTGATCTTCGTCAGGCCGGCCCCGACCGCGGCGGCCAGGGCCTGGTCCGGCACGCCCGACGAGCCGTGCAGCACGAGCGGGACGCCGACGGCCCGGCGGAGCCTGGTGACCAGGCCGAGGTCCAGGACCGCGTCGCGAGTCAGCATGGCATGCGAGCTGCCTACCGCGACGGCCAGCGCGTCCACCCCGGTGGACGCGACGAAGCCTGCCGCCTGATCCGGATCGGTACGGGCCACGGGGGAGTGCACGCCGTCCTTGCCGCCGATCTCGCCGAGCTCCGCCTCGACCCAGACGCCCCGGTCGTGGCACCACGCGGTCACCTCGGCGGTGGCCCGGACATTCTCGTCGTACCGGAGGCCGGACGCGTCGTACATCACCGACCCGAGGCCGAGCGCGGACGCTATCCGGACCAGCTCCGCACCGGACGCGTGGTCCAGGTGCACCGCGACCGGAACCGCGGCCGCGCGCCCCACGGCCAGGCAGGCCCGGGCGATGGGCTCCAGCGCGCCGTGCCAGGCGACGCAGTTCTCGCTGATCTGCAGCACCACCGGGGCGCCGGCCGTCTCGGCGCCGGTGACGATCGCCTCGGCGTGCTCGATGCCGATGACGTTGAACGCGCCGATGCCCCGGCCCGCGGCCCGGGCCGGGCCGATGATCTCGCCCATGGTGGCCAGCGGCATCAGCGCACCTCTTCCACCGTCACCGCGCTCAGCGCGCCGAGATAGTCCCGGCGGCGGAACTCCCCGGCGACCGGGGCCGCCGCGGTCGCGGCGCCCAGCGCCGCCGCGTGCCGCAGCCGCTCGTCCCACGGCCGGCCCAGGACGAGCCCGTGGGCCAGGGCCGCGGCCACCGCGTCGCCCGCGCCGGTGGCGTTGCCGGGCACCGCGGCGGGCGGCCGGGCCCGCCAGCAGCCGTCCTCGGTCGCAGCCAGCAGCCCGTCCGGGCCGAGCGTGATCACCACGGCCTGCGCCCCGCGCAGCTGGCCCGCCGCGGCCGTCGCCGTGGCCAGGTCCAGCGGCCGCCCGGCCAGCGCCGCCAGCTCGGCCAGGTTCGGCTTCACGATGGCGGCACCCGCGGCCGCGCCGCGCCGCAGCGCTTCCCCGTGCGTGTCCAGCACCGCGGGCACGCCCGCCGCCGTCGCGGTCTCGATCAGCGTGGCGTAGGTCCCGGCCTCCAGGCCCGGCGGCAGGCTGCCGGACAGCACCACGGCGGTGGCTCCCTCCAGCGCCTGCTCGTACCCGCGCCGGAACCGGGTGAGCTCCTCCTCGCCCACCTCGGGACCGGCCTCGTAAAACGCGGTAACGCCGCGGCCGGCCACAGAGCCGTCGACGACGCTGAAGGTGCGCCGCGTCTCGCCGGCGACCGCGGTGAACGCGGCCGGCACGCATCGCTCGCGCAGGGCCGCTTCCACCCCGGCCCCGGTGATGCCGCCGGCCAGCCCGAGCACCAGCACGTCCACGCCGAGTGCGTGCAGCGTGCGGGCCACGTTGAGGCCCTTGCCGCCGGGCCGGGCCTGCACCGCGCGGGGCCGGTTCACCCCGCCCCAGTCCACCGCGTCGACGTGGTGGGTGACGTCCAGCGCCGGGTTGAGGCAGACGACGACGATCACGGAGAACCGAGAATGACCGAACGGGCCAGGTTGCGCGGCCGGTCCGGGTCCAATCCGCGGGCCCGTGCCGCCGCGACCGCGAGCATCTGCACCCGGACCAGCTCGGCCAGCGGGTCCTCCTCGCCGATCCAGGCGGTTCCGCCGGCCGCGGCGATCTCGTCGGCCAGCCCGTCCGGCGGCGAGCCGAACAGCCACACCACGCTGCGCTCGCCGGTCACCGCGGCCGGGCCGTGCCGGTACTCCATGGCCGGGTAGGCCTCCGTCCACAGCCCGGCCGCCTCGCGCAGCTTCAGCGCGGCCTCGTTGGCCAGGCCGTAGGTCCAGCCGATGCCGAGGAAGGTGAACTGGCCGGCGGTCAGCATCCCGGGCGGCAGCGGCGCGGCCAGCACCCGCTCGGCCGCGTCGGCCGCCGGGCCGGGGTCGTGCCCCAGGTGCGCCCGGAGCAGGACCAGCTCGGTGGTGGCGAACCTGGTCTGCACCACGGACTCCTCGTCCGCGAAACCCAGGTCGATGACCACGTCGGCGGCCTGCGCCACCGGGCCCCACGTGGCCGCGGTGATCGCCACCGTGGGCGCGGTGCCGCGCAGTCGGCCGAGCAACTGCACGATCTCGGTGGTGGTGCCGGACCGGGATAGCGCCAGGACCCGGTCGTAGCGCCGGCCGGCCGGCATCTCGGAGGCGGCGAACGCGTCGGTCTCGCCGTGCCCGGCCTGCTCCCGCGCCGACGCGTAGGACTGCGCCATGAACCAGGAGGTGCCGCAGCCCGCGACCGCCACCCGTTCTCCCGGGGCCGGCAGCGATCCCGCCACGTCCGCGGCCAGCCGGGCCGCGTGCCGCCAGCAGGCGGGCTGCGAGGCCACCTCCTGCTCGGTGCGGCTTTCCGCGGTCATGTCCTCCTGCGTCACTGAGTGTTCTCCTTTTCTGATGGCGTCGGTTCGCTCGGGTCTAGGTCCCGGCCAACCCGGTGGCGGCCACCGAACGGACGAAGTACCGCTGGGCCAGGATGAAGATGCACAGCATGGGGACCAGGCTCATCACGTTGGCGGCCATCAGCAGGGTCCACTCGGTCTGGTGCGCGCCCTGGAACGTGGCCAGGCCGAGCGGCAGCGTCATCTGGTTGGTGGAGGTGATGGCGATCAGCGGCCACAGGAAGTTGTTCCAAGAGTCGAGGAACGTCAGCGCGGCCAGCGTGGCCAGCGCCGGCGCGGCCAGCGGCAGCACGATCCTGATCAGCACGGTGAGCCTGCTGGCCCCGTCCACCCGGGCCGATTCCTCGTACTCCAGCGGCAGGGTGCGGAAGAACTGGCGGAGGAAGAAGATGCCGAACGCGGTGGCCGCGTTGGGCAAGATGAGCGCCCCGATGTGGTTGATGCCCACCCCGGCCAGCACGTGCACGCCGAGCCACTTGACGATGATGAACTGCGGGATCATCGTGACCTGGAACGGCACCATGAGCGTGGCCATGATCACCGCGAACAGCGCGGTCCGGCCGAGGAAGCGGAACCGGGCGAAGGCGTACCCGGCCAGCGAGCACAGCACCAGGTTGCTCAGCACGGTCACCACCGCGACGATCGCGCTGTTGGCGAAGAACCGGCCGAACGGCGCGCTGTTCAGCGCGTCCGGGTAGTTGGCCAGCCGGATCTGGTGCGGGATCAGCACCGGCGGGAAGTGGAGCGCCTCGGCCTTGGTCTCCACCGAGGTGGCGAGCAGCCATACGAACGGGAACAGCAGCACGATCGTCGCCGGAACCAGCACCAGGTGCCACGGGCTGAACGGCAGCCGCCACCGCCGCCGGGCGGGCCGGACCCCGTTGCGGCCCGGGGACCGCACCCCGTCGCGGGCGGGCGCCGATGTCGCCGTCATGACCGGTAGTAGGTCAGCCGTCGGCCCACCCGGAACTGGATGACGGTGATCACGATGATGACGAGGAACAGGAAGTAGGCGATGGCCGACGCGTAGCCGAAGTTGAACTGCTGGAAGGCCTGGTTGTACAGGTAGTAGACGAGGACGGTGGTCGCGTTGAGCGGGCCGCCCTGGGTGCTCAGGTACACCTCGTCGAACAGTTGCAGCGCGTTGATGGTCAGCCACACCGCCAGGAACAGCGAGGCCGGGCTGAGCAGCGGGAGGGTGACGCGCCGGAACGCCTGCCAGGGCCCGGCCCCGTCGATCGCGGCCGCCTCGGTCAGATGCTGCGGCACCCCCTGCAGGGCGGCCAGGTAGATCACCACCGCGAAGCCGGTCCAGCCCCAGATCGTCATGATCACGATCACGTAGAGCGCCTGGGACGGCGAGTTGATGAACTGCTGCGGCGGCACGCCGATCTTGCCGAGGAAGTAGTTGACCACCCCGTAGGACGGGTCGAACAGCCAGATGAAGACGATCGCCTCACTGATGGTGGAGATCGCCACCGTGGCGTAGGCGGCGGTCCGGTAGAACCAGATGAATCGGATCTTCCGGTTCATCGCCACCGCCAGGAACAGGCCCACCACCATCGTCCCCGGTACGAATAGCGCGGTGTAGATCAGCGTGTGCTGGATCGCCTGCGCCACTATCGGGTCGTGAATCATCTGCCGGTAGTTGGCCGTGCCCACGAACGGCGTGTCCGGCGTGAGCAGGTTGTTCTTCTGGAAGGACATCACCGCCGACCACACGATCGGCGCCGCGCCGAACAGGCCGATGATCACGACGGCGGGCGTGACAAAGGCCCACCCGGTGAAGTGCTCGGAGCTCGCTACCCGCCACCGTACGGGGCCCCTGGAGGCCGGCCCTCTCGTGGCCAGCCTCCTGTTGGCCAGCAGGGCCACCTCAGCCCGCCGCCAGGGCCTGGTTGACCTGCTGGGCGGCGGCGGTCAGCGCCGCCTGCGGCTGGCTCTTGCCGAGCAGCACCGACACGATCATGTTGCCGAGGATCGTGGAGATCTTCGGGTACTGCGGGATCTGCGGCCGGGCCTGCTTCACGTTGGCCAGGTTGGCGACGAACGCGCCGACGCTGGGCAGCGCGGCGTTCATCTGCTGGCTCACGGCGGGCGAGGTGCCCACCGACTGCCGGGTGGGCAGGTTGCCGGTCTGCACCGCCCAGTACTTGACCTGGGCCGGCGCGGTCAGCCAGAGCAGGAATTGCTCGGCCGCGGCCACCCGGGCCGGGCTGTTGTTGAAGATGACCCAGTTGTCCGGGCCGGAGATGGTCTGGTGGCCGCCGCTGGTCCCCGGGTAGGCCGGCATGACCTGCACCCCGTACTTGACGTTGGGGAACGCGGAGAGGTCCCAAGGCCCGGTGACCAGCATCCCGATCTTGCCCGAGTTGAACAGGTTGCTGTAGGCCGAATCACTTGGGTCCAGGTACATCGACTTGTCGGTGACGGACATGGTCCGCAGCGTGTTCAGCGAGGCCAGCCCGGCGGCCGAGTCGAACGCCGCCTTCTTGTTGTCCGGCGTGAGCAATTGCCCGCCGGCCTCCCAGAGCAGCGCTTCCCAGTGCCACACGGTGTCCTCGGTGCCCGGGGTGACGTACGCGGTGCCGAACTGCTTGATCGCCGGGTTGGTCAGCTTCTGCGCGTCGGCCACGAACTGCTGCCAGGTCCAGTCGGGCCCCGGCGGCTGCAGCCCGGCCTTGGCGAACAGCGTCTTGTTGTAGACCACGGCCAGGTTGTCCACCACAGCCGGGATGCCGATCACCTTGCCGTTGACGGTGGCCACGGCGCGCTCGCCGGTCCAGAAGTCGTCCCAGTTCACCCCGGGCCGCTTGACCACCTGGGCCAGGTTCACCACCTGCGGGATCTGCGCCACGTTGGGCGCCCACGAGCCGTAGAGGTAGGCGATGTCCGGCGGGCTGCCGCCGCGCACCGCGGTGAGCACCTTCTGCAGCGTGTTGTCGTTGTTGACGAACAGCGGGCTCACCTTCTGGCCCGGGTGCTGCGCCTCGTACTCGGCCACCAGGTGCGAGAACGCCTTGGCCTCGGCTTCGGTGTAGCCCTCCCAGATCGTGATCGTCTGGGACTCGCCGCCACCGCCACCCCCGCTGGAGGTGCTGTCCGTGCCGCAGCCGGCCAGCACGGCCGCCCCGGTGAGCACGGCCAGCAGTCCGGCCAGGTATGCCTTGGGAAACCCCGCCCTTGGAAGCACTGCCATCCCGCACTCTCCGCTCGAAGATGCGTCAAGTCATCACGAATTGCTCAGCATTGTGCAGCCCGGTCGCGGGCAAATGCAAGATCTTGCAAGAAATTGACCCCGATGGAACACTAGCGAGCGTGATGACGGTGGCGTTCATCGGAGCGGGAAGCGTCGAGTTCACCCGGAACGTGGTGACCGATCTGTGCGGCTACCCGGAGTTCCGCGGTGACCTGCACTTTGCGCTGTACGACATCAGCACGGAGCGGCTGGCGCACGCCGAGCGGCTGGCCCGCCGGATATCGGAGCAGTCCGGCGCGGGCGCGGCGGTGACCGCGACCCTGGACCGGCGGGAGGCGCTGGCGGGCGCCCGGTACGTGATCAACGAGGTGCAGGTCGGCGGGTACGCCGCCACCCGGGCCGACTTCGACATCCCGGCCCGGTACGGGGTGCGGCAGACGATCGGCGACACGCTGGGCATCGGCGGAATCTTCCGCGGCCTGCGCACCATCCCGGTGACCATGGCGCTGGCCCGGGACATGGCGGAGGTCTGCCCGGACGCCTACCTGCTCAGCTACAGCAACCCGATGGCCATGCTGCCCTGGGCGGTGTACGAGGGCACGCCGTTCACCCGGGTGTTCGGCCTGTGCCATTCGGTCCGCGACACGCAGGCGCTGCTCACCAGGCTGACCGGCGCCGACCCGGAGCGGGTCCGCTTCCTCACCGCGGGCTTCAACCACCAGGCCTTCGTGCTCCGCTTCGAGCAGGACGGCGAGTCGCTCTACCCGCGGCTGGCCCGGGTCATCGAGGCCTCGCCCGACCTGCAGCGCCGGGTCCGGGTGGAGATCTACCGCCGGTTCGGCTACTTCCCCACCGAATCGAGCGAGCACTCGGCCGAGTACGTGCCCTGGTTCATGCGCCACGACGACCAGATCGAGGAGTTCCGCATCTTCGTCGGCGACTACCTGGAGCGGTCCGAGGAGAACCTGCGCGAGCTCGAGGCGCTGGGGCACGCCCTGGACTCGGACGACCCGCTGGACCTCGAGCCGCAGAACGAGCTGGCCTCGCTGTTCATCCACGCGCTGGAGACCGGCACCGAGCGAGAGCTGCACGTGAACATACGCAACGGCGGGCTGATCGCCAGCCTGCCGGACGAGTGCTGCGTCGAGGTGCCCTGCCTCGTCGGGGCCGGCGGCGATCGAGGGCCTAAGCCGGTCCCGGTCGGCGTGCTGCCGCCACAGCTCGCGGCGCTGAACCGGACTTTCCTCAACGTGGTGGAGCTGACCGTCCGGGCCGCCCTGGACGAGTCCCGCGACCACGTCTACCAGGCGGCCCTGCTGGACCCGAACACCGCCGCCACGCTGACCACCACCCGGGTGGTGGCCATGTGCGACGACCTGTTCACGGCGCACCGCGACCTGCTCCCGCCCGCCTTCCGGAGCTGACGATGAAGACCAGGCTGGCGCTGGCGGCCGCGATAGCTCTTGCCCTCACCTCACTCACCGCCTGGCTCCCCGCTCCGGCCGCGCACGCCGCGCTGCCCCTTGGCGCCGTCGGCGCGGGCATCCCGCCGCCCGTTCACCACGGCACGCTGCGCGTCTCCGGCGCCGCCAGGGACGGGGCGACGGTCGCCGCCGCCGGGCTGGGCTGGCACGCGCCCCGGCTGCCGCGCGGCATGAGCCTGCTCAGCTTCGAGGTCGCCTACTCCTGGCAGAGCTGCGACGCGGCCGGGACGCACTGCCGGGCCGGGGCGGACAGCGCGGCCGCGCCGTTCGCCGCGCGCCGCTACGCCGTCGGCCACGCGGACACGGGCCGGCGCCTCCGGCTGACCGAAACCGCGTCCGAGGTCGTCCAGACCCAGCGGAACCCGTTCACGTTCCAGGTCATCCGCCGCTCGGTCAGCGCGCTCACCGCCGCGGTCCGCACCTACCCGCGGCACAAGCCGCCCGTGACCGCGTTCGTCAACGGCACCCCCGAGTCGGGCACCGCCTCGACCGAGGAATACTTCCAGGTGGCCGCGCCGCACGCCAGCGCGGCCGACGGTGCCGTGACCCAGCGGTACCGGATCGACTTCGGCCCGTGGCGGGCCATGCCGAAGAACCGCGTGTTCTTCACCGGCACGCTCGAGCCCGGGCCGCACCAGGTGGCCGTGCGCACCGCCAGCCGGGCCGGCGCCACCGCGATCACCTTCGGCTGGCAGATCGACCCGCCCGCCCCGCCGCTGCCCTGTCGGGGTGACTGCTGGTACCCGCCGCACCTGGACCGTACCGGCCACCCGATGCGCTGGGACTGGCAGATCGGCCGGACCACCCCGCTGCAGCGCACCGGGCGCAACGCGGTGGACATCTACGACATCGACGGCTTCCTGACCACCCGGGCGCAGGTCACCGCGATTAGGACCCGCTGGCGGGCGAGCACCCTGACCCACCCGCGCACGGTCTGCTACCTCGACCTGGCCTGGGAGGACTACCGCCCCGACGCGACCCCGGGCACGAATTTCCCGGCCGGCACACTCGGGAACATCTACTTCGGCTTCCCCGAGGAGCGCTGGGTCGACCTGCGCCAGCTCGACGCGCTCAAGCCGATGCTGCGCGAGCGCGTCGCCATGTGCGCGCGGAAGGGGTTCGACGCGGTCGAGCTGGACGACATCGACAGCTTCGACCCGCCGTCCACCACCGGCTTCCAGCTCACCCCGGGCGACGCGCAGAACTTCCTGGCCTACGCGTTCAACCTGATCCACCAGGCCGGGATGACCGCGCTGTGGAAGAACTCGCCCTATCTGTCCTGGTGGGGGCACCAGTACGCGGACGGCGCGGTGGTGGAAGAGTGCTACGTGAACAACGCCTGCTTCGCGTCCCAGTTCAAGGGCAGTCGCCAGTACGGGATCACCTGCACCGCGCTGGCCGGCGCCACGCCGTGCGGCTGGGATGACTTCACTGCCGCCGGCCAGTGGGTCGGTGAAGCCGAGTACGCCGAAGACGGTTACGTGTGCAGTCCTGGTCAGCAGTGCAAAGGGCCTCACTCGTTCGGCACCTTCTGTCGCTCCGTGTCCTCCGTCCCGCACGGTTACGCGGCCGTCAGATTCGACGTGGACCTGGACGGCAAGATCTTCTACCCTTGCGTGGAATAACTGGCGAGCGACTGCGCTTTACGTGAGTCGGTTTTGGGAGGGGGCGTCAGGAAGTGCGTGAGAATTACTGTTGTGAGTGCGGGTCGTACACCGAGATCGATGACGTGTCCAGGCTGTGCGACCGTTGTTACCGCAGCTGGCTGGACCGGCGGCCGCCGCGGGGATGAGCATGCCCGTGCCTGACCTGGCCGAGGTGCTGGCCGCGCGGCGGCGCATCGAGCCGTACCTGCGGCCGACCCCGCTGTACCGCTATCCCGCCCTCGACGCGCTGGCCGGCGCCCGGGTCTGGGTCAAGC
>Ga0210408_10003347_pt1 | contig 14894 bp, 17 predicted proteins | sample IncBWH4MmetaG_FD_155471 | JGI IMG/M metagenome (GOLD analysis project Ga0210408, IMG submission 155471) | Forest soil microbial communities from Barre Woods Harvard Forest LTER site, Petersham, Massachusetts, United States - Inc-BW-H-4-M | ecosystem: Environmental > Terrestrial > Soil >...
GCTCGCCATCATCGCCTCGATGGTCGACCACCTGCGGCACAGCTACAGCCCGCTCAACAGCGTCCTGGTGAAATCACCGGAAGGGCACTGGCAGCCTGTCCCGGCCAGACCAGGCGCCCGCACCGAGGAGGGGCTGGTGGTCTACCGGTTCGGCACGAGCCTGTACTACGCCAACGCCAGCAGGCTCGTGGAGGACGTCGCGGCATTGGTCGGCCACGGCAGCCCGCTGCGCTGGATGGTCATCGACTGCGCCGCCATCGGGGATGTGGACTACACCGCGTCCGCGGTCCTGGCCAAGGTCATCGAGCACGTTCACCAGCATCATGTGCACCTGGCGCTCAGCTGCGTCCTCGGCCCGGTACGGCAGCGGCTCGACCGTTACGGTGTCAGCAAGGCCCTGGGTCAGGATGCCTACTTCGACACGCCCGGCGAGGCCCTCGAGGCCTTCCGCTCCACCGTGCGCTAGGTGAGACGCTGAGGCCGGTGATGTCGCGGCCGACGATGAGGGCCTGCATGGTCTCGGGGCCCTCGATGGTGTGGATGGCCTCGCGGGATGCGGACGGCGAGTACCAGGTCCACACCAGCCAGTACTCGGTGGCGCCGGGGCGACCTGGGCGTGTTCTGGGGCTGCTGGACGGGCTGTTTTCTTCATCGCGGTCGTCGGGATGGCCGTGGGAGCAGGGCTGGGCGCTGCCATGGGCAAGCTCACCACGACGGGCCTCGGCAGCGCCTTCCAGGACTAGGTGCGGGACCTGGTCAAGCCGGAACCTGCGCGCCTGTTGCTGATGCTGGAGAAGATGACCCTGGACACGGGAGTGGAGGCGATGAGCAAGTTCGGCGGCACCGTGCTCAAGACCTCGCTGTCAAAGGACGCCGGGCAGGAACTCCAGGAAGCCCTGCACCGAGGCAGTGGGGGATCCGGCAGCTAGCAGTAGGTAGCGCATCCGGGGCCTGCTCGCCGACTCGGCGTGGCGAGCCTTATCCGCGCTGACATCCCCGAGCCGAACTTCCGCCAGGCATAGCTCTACGGTCCTTCATATTCGCCCAGGTCATGGGACTTCAGGCGGGAGGCTTTGGTCATTCCCGGCCAGCGGCTCCGAGGGCCCGGACGGAGGATTCGAAGGAGGCCAGGCGGCTGCGGACGACGCCGGCCTGCTCATAGCCCGCGCCGCCGGGAGCCCGCTCGGCGTCCATCGCCGAGCGGGCCGCCTGCAGCGAAGCGAGCGTGTCATCGATCCTGGCCCGGTCGGCAGAGTCGGGCGGGACCTGCTCGCGCAGGGCGTACAGCGTCTGCGCCAGGTCATCGGCGCGCCGCTGGATGTCGGTCCACCGGGCGGCCGCATCGGCGGAAGCCAGCCCGCCGGGCGCCTCGGCGACGCTCATCGAGTCATGCAGGGCCGAGCCTTTCGCGCACGCGTCGATGAGCCGGGATCGCCAGCCGGCCGCGGCCGCCGAGCGGCGGCGGCCCGAGCGGGCGATCAACGCGATCAGGCCGGCCAGCACAACGACGCCGAGCAGGACCCACAGCCAGGTCAGGCTGGTGCCGGAGGAGGCGCCGGGCGCCGCCGAACCGGCGGCGGACGCTGCAGTGGTCACGCTGTGCGTCGGCGGCTGCGCTGTGACGCTGGGCCTGCCGGAGACGGTCGCGGTTCGGCTCGGCAGGCTGCCGATCGAGCTGGTGATGCTGCTCCCGCACCCCGCAGCGAGCAATCCGGCGGCAAGAACCGCCGCCACCCGAGAAGGCCTTGTCGTAGAACGCCGCATGCTGATCCTTCCGCAGGTGTTCACGGCACGCCGCCCGAGCCTGCGCCGCCGGCGGCGCGGATGCTTACCGGGCTGGTCACTGCACCTGTGGCGGATGCCCGCATGGCCTGGCCGCTCGGCCTCCCGCCCCGCAGGCCCCGGCTGGACGGAATCTGCCTGCGGACACAATCATGACGGTGCGGCATCGCGCCTGGGGTCAGATCCTGCCATTTCGACCGGATGTAGTCCGCCGCTGCGCCATGAGCCCGAGCCCTGCGACCACGGCGAGCAGCATCCCCCAGTACGGCGCCAGCAGGGGCGCGGCCCCAGCGGCTGGTGCCGGGAGCGCCGAAGCAGCTGAGGTCCACGCGCTGGCTGTTTCCAGGATCAAGACCAGCAGCACTACGACGGCGAATAGCGCCAACGCCACCCGCCGGGCGCTGATCCGGCTGCCCCTGCGTGGACACGTGCCCGGCGCGCCCCTGGACCGAGGCAGCGGACTATCTCTGTTCCCGGTTCATCGTTCATCTTGTGGACGGTGGCCATCAGCTTGTAGCAAGGATCGTGGTGACCATCGCGGGCAGGTTTCCCGAGAGCGCCGATGGCGAAGGCGACCGCGGGGTGAAGACCGTCCTGACGGTATCGCCGCGGGCGAGGTACAGCGCAATCGACACCACCGGCGCGGCGCCGGCGACCGGCAGGATCTGGCGGGTGGGCTGGCCGAGGTGGCGGGTCAGCAGGGATCGCCCGTGAAATCCCGGGGGACATCGCAGTCACGTCACCGGATCTATCGGAGGTGGCCGGCATGGCCAAGAAGAAGGACAAGCAGAAGCAGGATCACCTGGACGCCCCGCCGCCGGCTGGAGCGCGGCAGCAGGCCGACGCCGGGCCGGCCCCGAAGATGAAGCGCAAGGAGTATGAGCGCCAGATGCGGATCCTGCACGGTGAACTGGTCGCCCTGCAGGAGTGGGTGAAGGACTCGGGCGCCAAGATCTGCGTGGTGTTCGAGGGCCGGGATACCGCCGGGAAGGGAGGCACGATCAAGCGGATCACCGAGCGGGTCAGCCCGCGGGTGTTCCGGGTCGTGGCCCTGCCCGCCCCCACCGAACGGGAGAAGTCGCAGATGTACATCCAGCGGTACGTCGCGCACTTCCCGGCCGCTGGGGAGGTGGTGATCTTCGACCGGAGCTGGTACAACCGGGCCGGGGTAGAGCCGGTGATGGGCTTTTGCACGCCGGAGGAGACCGAGCGGTTCTTTGAGCTGGTGCCCGGGGTCGAGAAGGCGATGGCCGATAACGGGATCCTGCTCCTGAAGTACTGGCTGGAGGTCAGCCCGGACGAGCAGACCCGGCGGCTGGAAAGCCGGATCCACGACCCGCGCAAGATCTGGAAGCTGTCGCCCATGGACCTTAAGTCCTACAGCCGCTGGTATGACTACTCCCGGGCCCGGGACGCGATGTTCGCCGCCACCGACACCGGGTGGGCGCCGTGGTATGTCGCGGACGCCGACGATAAGAAGCGCGCCCGGCTCAACCTCATCAGCCACCTGCTCAGCCAGGTTCCCTACGAGCCGCTGGCCCACTGGGACATCAAGCTGCCCAAACGGCAACAGCCCGATGGCTACGCACCGCCGGACCTGCCGTTGCGCCGCATCCCCACACCGTTCTAGCAGGCGGGCAGGCGCACCACCGCTGACCGCGGTCTGATCCCTGTCCTGTCGGCACCCGCGGCCGCTTTGCTCAGCCCAGAGACCAAGCCCAGGAACAGGACCAGGCGTTCCGCGCCTATGTCCGCAAGGCGGCGCACTCTACCAGCACCGCCGACGAACTCACCGAGCTGGCTGACCCTGCGCGACCGCGGCGTCATTCACAGAAAGCCGACTTCCAGCAGGCAAGGACAAGATCCTCTGGGCAGCCGCCTGACCCGTGTACTCCATGTGCTCGCGTCGGCGCATCGGCCGTCAGGGACGAGAGGCCGGGCGTCTCCGAGGTCGGCCATCGTCCCCAGAGCAGCCTCGAAGCGCCGGATGGAATATCTCCGGGTGCCGGGTTGAGGAGGGCGCGGCAGCGCCGCCGCGCCGGGAGCACACGGTCAAGGCGACCTGCACCTGTTCGGTTAACGTGCCGGGTACCGGCGCCTCGCATCAGGCTGGGCGGGCAGCCGGCCGACCCGCCTGGAATCACCCTCGGGTGGCTGATGACTGACCAGCCTGCCCGCTGAAGCTGAAGGAAACGATCCCGGTAGCGGGCCGTTCGGAACTCCCGGTGTGAGGAAGACGGTGAGCGATGCCGGCGTTGAGCTTGGACCGGTCGACTACCTGGTGGTCGCAGACACGTCCCGCCAGCGACGCCGGGCGAGTGGATGGAGCCGGGCCAAGCGCCATCGAGCAGCCCCGGCCGGGCGCTGGATTCCGATCAGGCAGCGGCGCAGGGCCGCTGCGCAGCCCGGCGAGCTCGCCGGGGCCAGCATGCCCCACCCAGCACATCCTGCGATGGCAGCAATACGCAACCCGCCCGAACATCAAGCGGGGTCAGGCCACGCCTGTCCGCAAGCCTGCAGGCTCAATGAAGCGCCGGATCTGGGCGGCACCGCTGGTCCACCGACCTACACCTGTCGTCAGGCGGCTGGACTGGCCCGGACGACGGAATACCCGCTCGGCGCGGTGCCGATGATCACACGTACGGCTTGTCACACCGTACAGAACGGCTCAGCGCGCGTTCTTCTAAGGCCGTCGATGACGCAGCGTTACAAGATGGATGGCTGGGCTCGCAGGCGACATGCCGAAGCAGAGAGGCGACGTTGTTTTCGACTGTTCGAACATTAGCGAAGGCAACTAGATTTTGAGGAGCCAATAGGGGAGCCAATGGAGACAGACGCCACGCGACGTCCTCCGACAGTCAGCGACAATAACTGCTGTTAGATGGCTCGTAGAGCAACGCCAGGCGACGTACCGCGATAGTTCAAATGTGCCTTCTAAGCAGCGGGTCGCGGGTTCGAATCCTGCCGGGCGCGCCAGGTTTCATGGCATCTGACCTGGGCTTCGTGCCGCCTCCGTGCCAGATGCTATCCCTGTCTTTACCGAGTACGGCGCGGGCAGCTTCGCCGACCGCATAGGCAAGCTTGCGCTGTCTCTCGTCGGAGGAGTGCAGGTAGATCAGCGCGGCGAGGGTACTGCTATGGCCCATCCGGTTTATCAGCTCACGAAGACTCGCGCCCTCATCGGCGGTAAGGGTCTTCCCGGCATGTCGCAGGTCGTGAAAGTGAATCCCGGCCAGGCCGGGAGGCGCGCGGTGAACCTCAGCACCTGTCAAGAGCGCGAGCAGACTGAAAGACTCCTGGCATGTCTTCCGCGCCTCTACCCAGGCTGCTGACAGTGCGCGAGCTACGTAAAGCACTCGATACAGCTCATCCCGATCAGGTGGTCAGCTTTTCGCTCAGCGATAACGATGTTGAGGCTCTAGGAGCAACCGTTCCTGAAGGCCTCCGGATTGTCCTCGCCGTCAAAGTCGACCAAGCCAGTCCCGAAGGTCCTGTATTCAGGCTCACGTTCGGCGGCCAACAGGCCACGGGCTAGAAGCCCCATGCCACACCCGCGCCAGAACGGGCGGGAACGACGGTCGCCAGCGGTCACCCACGGGCACCGCCAACGACCTCCGACCTTGGGCACGCCCAGGTTGACCCCCTGCGTGAAACGACCTTCTAGCAGCGGATCGCGCGGGTCGAATCCTGCCGGGCGCGCCAGGTCGCCGAGCTGCGAGAAATACTGCAGCAAAGGGCGTCCGCCGGGCATTGAGGCTAGCCTCCGCCTAGCTTCATCAGCTCGGATCGCCAGGCCGCGTAAAAGGCCCTTAGTTCGGCCGCTGATGAGCCTTCGGGCACGGGTATCTCGTCGTCGGCGAACCGATCCAGGGTGGCGATCATGCCAGCCAGGGTCCTGATATCAAAGCCTGCGTCGATCTGTGCGGCTCGGGCCAGCAGGACGTCCTTGCCGAAGCGCCGGGCGAGCAGTCGTACGTCGGCGAAGTCCCGGGCCGCGGCCCGGTCGAATAGCGTGAGCAGCTTGCGGCCGGCGAGTTCCTCGGGAGCCAGCGTGGGCCCGGCGGCGGTGGAAGAGGCCGGGAAGTCCGGTGGCGTGTCCACGGCGAGATCGGTCACTACTTCGGCTGTGTCGCTCCGGATGACGAGCCGGCAGAATGTGTCGCTGTCGTGGATGCGCTCGGTGACCCAGCCCCGTTCCCGTGCCGCGGCTTCCAGCGCGTCGCGGGCCGCGGGCACGTGGCCGCGGTCCGGGGCGGTGAAGAAATCGAGGTCTTCCGTAGGCCGTGTCATGAGATGCTGCGCGAGCAGGGCTGCTCCTCCGGCCAGGAGGAATCCCTTGCTCGCGGGCAGGCTGAAGAACAGCCTGTCACCTCGAGCTGGAAGTCCGTCAGGTCCGGCATGCCGACCCATCTCGCGGGTCCTTGCCCCGCATCTACGCCGCCATCCCGCGGGACCCACGGACCAGCGGAGCCCACGCTGACCGGACCAGCCGCGGAAGCACGAGGGCGTCCCACAGGTCAACGAGCAGCGCGCCGTCCACGTAGGCCAGGATGTCGGCCGGGCGGCCCTCCTGCAGCACGATCTCGTACGCGCGGGCGCGGTCGGCCCGCGAGCCCAGGTCGAATACCCGCCCGGGCGCCGACCAGTTCAGGTGCAGCGGCAACTGCACCCGCGCGAACGCGTGCGTCATGTCCAGGCGCGGCAGGTGATCCGGCACCCACACCCACCTGCCCCGCGCGGCAGGCTCCCGGGTGAACGTCACCTGTGGCTGCGCGGTCAGCTCATACCCGGCCTCCGCAAGCAGCCGGGCAAAGGTTGCCACCGTGGGCGACTTCCGGCCATTCTCATATGCCGACAGCGTGGTACGCGACGTGCCAGCCCGCCGGGCAAGTTCGTCCTGGGTCAGGCCAGCACTGGCCCGGGCGCGCTCCAGCAGTCCGCCAGGTTCCATCCCTCATCCTTAACGTATCCGATCAGATACCATGCTACCGGAAACTCCTCGGAGCGAGGTGGTATTCCGCGCCCGAGCTCACTCGAACGTGTGCGAGGGTGGCTAGATCTCGGGGAGCCAATCAGGAAGCCACCGGAGGCAGACGCCGAGCGACGCAGGGCGACACGTCCGGATGATTCGTCCAGCTAGACGCCTCATAGGGCGACGCCAGGCAACGTCCCGCGACCCTTCGAATGTGCCTTCTAAGCAGCGGGTCGCGGGGTCGAATCCTGCCGGGCGCGCCAGGTCAGAGCATTTAAGAGTTCTTTCCAATCCCGTGGGGAGCTAGACGAGCCAGCAGGGAGCCGATCGACAGTGGCGGTGCGGCGGCAGGGTTCAGATGGCGGCCACAATGATGTTCTTGTCTCCGGCCACCCGTCGCATATCGCCTGGGTCACTGGTCACGACGGTGATCTGGCCGTCGGACGCTGACTGGATGACGGCGCCTATGTGTGAATCGGCTACGGAAACACCGATCCGGTCGCGAATGCCCGCTGCGGTGTTGGCACTGGCCGTATCCAGCGGGCTGTCGGCGATCCGCAGCCGGTTCGGGAAGACCCACGCCGGGGAGGTCCGGTCCCAGCCGGCCTCGACACGGACTGCCGTGGGTACCACCACCTGTATCGCGACGGCGCGGCGCTTACGGCTCGCCACAACCTGGGCCTGGCTCACGACATGGCGGTGCTTGGGATGACCCGGATCCCGGAGCGCCTGGACAGCCTCGTTATCCAGGACGACGAGGTGCGTCATGCCGCGGGAAGTGCCCGGGCTTCGGCCCACAACAGCACGTCGTCAGGGCTGGCGTCTGGGTGGTTCGTGGCGATCTCGACAGCTGCCTGACGCAGCCGCCCAGGCTGACCTGCCAGCGGATGGCCGTCGAGTTCCGCGGCCGCGATAGCCAGATCACCAAGGTCGGGACGCGCTTGCGGATGACGTTCGTAATGATCGTCGAGGGCAGCTTGCATGACGACCGCCTCGAGCGTCGCTCGTAGCGCCGTTGTTGTCAGGGCGGTAGCGGATGACGCTATGCCGAGTTCCTTGACCGCGAGTGTTGCGGCGTCTCTGAGGGCTGTCGGGATCCTCATCGAGGTGTTGGATGTCTCATGCTCGCCGTCGTCAAGGAGCTCGCTGATCCGCTCGACTACCACCTGCAGCTCCATGCAAATAACGTACCACACCCCTGTGGTACAAACCGATCTGCCACGGCTCCGCTCTCGGTTCTAATTGGGCGGGAATTTGCGGCTCGCTCAGATCGAAGACCAATCCCGTCAGAGGCGGGGTTCCTTGCGTTTCCGTCTCTGCGGGTTGATCACGGTAGCGGGCGCAGGTGCTGGCTGAGGCGGTTGCCGCTTGTGGTGAAGACGCCGCCGCATGCATCGCGTACTGAACAGGAGTGGCAGATGTCCAGGTAGTCGTTTTTCCAGTCGCTGATCGAGCGGACTGCGTACGGCCAAAGGCGCCGGTCGAGGACGCAGAGCTGGTGGTTGTAGATCCGCGTCGTGATCCCGGCTGTCGCGAGTATGTCGACAGCCTGGGCGAGCTCGTCCTGGTAGTCGGCGGGGTCGGCCCATACCAGCGGCGAATTCGGCCGGGCCAGGCCGGTCATTTCCAGTCCCATCAGCGCGACCTGGGCGACGAACGGCAAGTTCCGCGCGATGAATGCAGCCAGGCCGGCGAGCACTGGGACGGTGTGCCGCTGGACGACGACCCGGATCTCCACCGCCTGGCTGAGTGAGGCCAGGTTGAGGATGCCGTGCACTGTCTCGTTAAACGCTCCGGCGGCCTGGACGATGAAATCGTGCAGGCCAGGTTCGGGCGCGTAGATCGGGATGCCGGCCATGATGTCGGAAAGGCCGACCGCCGCGTAGCGGCGGGTGAACTCCGGGTCGGCGAAACGGCGACCGTTAGTCAGCAAGTGTAGCGAGAGCCCGGGTGTAACTCGTTTGCAGTGCTCTAGGAGGCCGATGAGCGCATCGGCGTGCAGAGACGGCTCGCCGCCGGTCAGGCTGAGCGCCCGCGCGCCAGGCGGGAGGAGGCTAATCACCTTTCTTGCCCGGTCGAACAGCCAGGCGTCGTCGCGGTCCTTCGGCGGCTGCGAGCACATGAGGCAGTAGTTGTCGCATTGCTCGGTGAGCAGCAGGCCGTTGTGCCGGGCGGAGTTCTTCCATAGCACGCCGACCCGGCTGCCGTCGACGGAGACGTAGATGATGTCGCCTGTGTCCAGGTGTGACAGTTCGGGTCCAAGCCCTAGTACCGGGCCGGGGATGCCAGAGGCCCTCGGGCCACGCGACCCGGCCCTGGGCGTCCCGCATTTCATCCCAGGATCGTTTCCGGCAACGAGATACAGGCCGTACCCGAGCGGTGCGGCCTGCCCATCCCGCAGCAGGCACGCGACGGATCCGGCGGGGTCTTCGTCGCTACGGCCACGGTGCGTGTCCTCAGGCAGGCAGACCCGCCAGACATCATCGGCCACCGGCCCGGCCATTCCGCTTGCGTCCGCGCGGCCGATCAGCTTCAGCATGACCTTCCCCGCCTCACTGGCTCTCCCCCGCCGCGGAGAGACGGTGCAGGCAGGCTCACTGCGCCCACCGCCATAGCAGGTCGCGGAAATACGAGTCGTCACGCATCTTCCGCAGCAGCAGCGTGAAGACGTCCATGTTGCGCCGACAGAACGCGGATAGAGCTTTATGCCCGGTGAAGTCTCCCATGGTCGCGTGGTGGAATACCGGGTCGGCGCCGCAGTACGGCTCGAACGCGCACGTGGCGCACATCGGCGCGCTGAGGGTGATCGATTCGGTAAGCGGGTTTAGCAGGGCGTCGGAGAGCATGATGTCGGCGTACGACGAGTCGTGAACTGTACCGAGCCTGAAAGTGTGGTCGCCCATTTCGGCGAGCATCCGGCCCTCGTCGCTGGCGTAAATGTCGCCGTCGTAGTTATAGACCAGCGCGCCGATCCCGATCCCGGCCGGGGAGGTCAGGTCGACGTAGCCGGGGTCTGCGTTAGTGAGCATCTTCTTCGCGATGATCGACGCGTAGATCTCCACCATCGGCATGCCCTGCCGGTTCAGTTCGACTATCCGGTCCAGGCCGACCGCGTAGAACTCGAGCCACCGGCCGACATCGTAGTTCGCGCCGCCGCGGCCTCGCAGCGCGAAGCCGTATGGCGAGACTGGCCGCAGGAATACGCCGCGCAGTCCGAGCTCGGCGTAGATGTCGATGATCTCGGCCGGTCGGCCTAGGCTCGCCTCGGTGGTGGTCATCAGCGCGCTGACGCGATCGGGGCCGAGCCGTTCCTGCACCCGCCTGATTCCCTCCACTGCCTGCTGCCAGCTGTCCTGGCCGGGGCGGCGGCGGTTGCCGTTGTGCAGGTCCTGCGGGCCGTCAAGCGAAGTGGAGATGTGGACCTGTTCCTGGGCGCAGAAGTCGAGGATCTCCTCATCCAGCAGCGCCAGGTTCGTCGCGATCACGAACGCTAGGTCCTTGCCGTGCACTTTGTTCATCCGGTTGGCCTCGGTGGTGATCCAGCGGACGAGCGGAAAGTTCAGCAGGGGCTCGCCGCCCTGGAACTCGATCTTCAGTTGCGGTGATGGCGACCTGAAGGCCAGCTCGAGTGCTCGGCGCGCGGTCTCCTCGGTCATATCGAACTCGTTCTTCGCCGCCGACTGCCGGGAGACCTGGCAGTAGCGGCACGTGTGCTCGCACCGCAGCGTGACCACGAAAATGTGCAGCCCGGTTGAGTCCGGCAGGCGCCGCATCCGGGTACGCAGCTTGATGGCCAGCAGCTCGGCGGGCAGCGTCTCGCCGGGCACCTGGATAAGGTGTGCCGCCCGCAGCCGGGCCAGGAGCTCCTGGTCCGCGCAGGTCCCGTCCACCACGGCGCTCAGCTCATCCGGCGTCACGAAAACGTACTCACCGACCAGATTGGTGAGCACCACCGAGTCAGCATCGAGCCGGTGGAACCGTAGCGGCAGCAATTGCCAGCCATGCGCGGGTAGCGCCGTCGCCGCCCGCTCCAGCTTCAGCATGCCGGTCCCTCGGCGTCGCCTTCGGCCAGGCCGGTCTGCGAGAACGCCAGCGCGAAGACTAGGTTCCGCAGCGGCTCGGTCTGCTTCGCGATCCGCACCCGAAGGACCTGATCGTTCACCTCCGCGCGGAACCGGTGCTTCAACGCCTCATCGGCGGCATCCGGCTCGCGCGGAAACAACGTGCACACGTAGTCCGGGCCGCAGACGCGGATGTCGACGGTCATCTCGGCGGCCACCGCGTACGCGGCCCGCTGCAACGCGTCCAGATCTACCGTGGCCTGGTCAAAAGCCAGCATGATCTCCGCGCTAGCACTAGTTGCCTCAGCGCCAGGGCCAGGCTCGCCGCCCGCCGGGCTCATCGCGCCCTCCCACGGCGGGCGAGCCGCCTTATCCAGCCCGCCAGGGCGCTGAACGGCGCGACGATGACGAACGCGCAGCCCCCGCCATTGCCCGTGGCCGGGCTGCCGCTCGCAAGATCCGCTGAGCTGCTCGCCAGGCTGCCCGAAGAGGGCGCGGCAGCAGGCGATCCACCCGAGTACTCCGCGCTGGCGGCCGGAGCCGGGCTCGCAGGTGGGGGCGCTTGGGTCGCGACGGTCGCCGCACTCGTCGGCGCCGGAGCCGGGACCGACGAGACATGCGAGTGGTGAGAGACATGGGAGACATGCCCGCCACCAGAGCCCGACACATGCGATTGATGGGACGAATGGCTTACATGCCCCCAGACGCCCGCCGGTAGCTGGCCCTTCACCGCAAGAAGCGGAAACGCCACCACTTGAGCCTCGTTACGCTTCCCCGCTAAAAGCGACGTGGCCTGCGCGGGCGACGCACTCAGCGCCACAGCAGTTACCGCAGCAGCCAGCGGAAGAATCGGTGACTTCGGCACGACAGGACCATACCAGCGATACCCCGGATGGATGCCACAACAAGGGAAAATGGCAACGCGCTGATGGTGAAGCTGCCGATCGCCTGGGCCAATTACCGGCAATCATCCAGGACAACAAGCTGGACTCCCCCGCAGAAAGCTTCAAGGCGCTTGTAATCGCAGGGAACAACGTCGCCGGAGCCAGGTCACGCAGACCAAAAGGGGTACCGGGCCACCAAGTGCAGAGACCATCCGATGCTGCACCGAGGCAACACGCGAACGCGCACGCCCGCTTCATCTCGTTGCGCGATAGATCGATCAATCTGCGACGTACGGAACAACTCACAGATATCAACACGACCGCACAGGCGGCGATACGCAGGTTTCGGTGCTGCGCGTCTGACGACTTGCCGCAACGCCCGCTGGCACCGAACGGTCAGCACCCGTACCACCACGGAGGAGAGCTGGATCAATCTTCCCGATTAGCCACAAAGCAGAGAATTCGCGGCAGACGCTCGCGGCGCAGATCGACCATTGCGGGTGGCTCAACTGCCGGTCGCCAAGAGTGTCGCACCTAACCAATCAGCAGATCGACATGCGCCTCCCGTAACCGTCGATGACACAGTGTTATGGCATGGATAGTTAGGGCCGCAGGCCGTATGCCGGGGCCGTTGCTCAATCGAGGTCATCGGGCACCTCCCGGCCAGGCTGAGACCTGAGAGGCTGGGCCAGTCCCGGCCCCAGCGGTTGACGGAAACCCACCGTAGGCCGTCCGGCCCGGTCACGCGACGTCACTATGGAGCGGGCGGCATGGGTGGCGAGCCACCAAAAATGCTCCGGATCGACTCGGAGCGACCCATCGATAATGGCTTCGCACCGACCGAGCGACACAGAACGCCCGCTCTCGCGCTGGCGAGGCTCGGATAACCAGGGTGGCCGAGCGCGGTAGTCATATTGGAAACCGTAGCCCGGGACGATAGCCAAGCGGCCCCGATGGCGGGCCTGCGCGGGCCCTCGCTTCGGTCCAGGCTGTCAGCGTGCTGCCGGGGGAGCAGTCCGGGAGCCTGGGGAGGTCCTGCGGGGCAGGCAGATGTCATGGCTGCGGTGGCTTGGGGTGCGCTGCGTAGCGGTCCTGGAATGGCCTGCTGGCGGCGGGGCCGGCGGTGAAGATGAAGTCCGGCCCGTCCACGCGCCGCCCGGTTGCGCGGTCGACGAGGACCGCCTCGGCCTCGGCCCCGGTCTGGGCGTCCACCAGCACCATGCTGCGCTCGCCGGGGGCCAGGCGCGCGTTGCCCCAGGCGGCCAGGACGACGACGACGGGCCGCAGGGAACGGCCGAGTTCTGTCAGCAGGTACTCGTAGCGGGCCGGGTTGGCCTGGTACTGGCGCCGTTCGAGCAGGCCGGCGCCGACCATGCGCTTGAGCCGGCTGGTCAGCAGGCTGGAGGAGATGCCGAGGTTCTCCTGGAACTGGTCGAAGCGCGAGTAGCCGTCAAAGGCGTCGTGCAGGATCAGCAGGGTCCACCACTCGCCGACCAGGCCGAGCGCCGCCGACAGCGGGCATTCCCGGTCCTGGAGCCTGATCTTCCGGGCCACGCGCGGCACCCCCCCGATGTGACTGCTCTATTCGAAGCTACTCGCTTCTATTTTAGCAGTTACACGGGGCCTGGCGGCTGGAGGGACTGCCATGAGCCGGCCCGCCGCGAGCGCGGCAGGGGCGCTGCCGCCGGTGATCTGCGCGTACCTGGCCGCGTCGGACCGCGGCGACGCCGAGGCCATTATCCGCTGCTTCGCCCAGGACGCGGTGGTCGCGGACGAAGGCCGGCAATGGCGGGGCACGGCCCCGATCCGGCGCTGGCGCGCCACCGCCGCCACGGCCTGCCAGTACACCGTCCCGGTCACGGGAGCCAAGGCGGTGGGCGAGGCGGACGGCGCCGAACGCCACGACGTGCACCTCCGCCTGGAAGGCAACTTCCCCGGCGGCCAGGTCGACCTGACGGATCGCTTCGCGCTCCGCGGCGGGCGGATCGCCAGCCTGCAGATCGTGCCCGCCGGGGCGGCGCGGTGAGCCCGGCAGGCCCGGGCCTGCGGCTGGGACGGATCGGGGCCTGGCTTGACCCCGCGCACGGGCGACGGCACCCGGACAGGCCCCGCGATCCGGGCCGAGTCGCTGGGGTTTGCCACGGCGTGGCTGGGGTTCGGCCGCGCGCCGGTCAGCGATCTCGCCCTGGCGGAGCGCATCCTGGACGCCACGCCGATGATCGCGGTGGCCACCGCGATCGTCAACAGGCGGACCAGCGACGCCGCGGACGCCGCCGCGGCGTACCGGCGGATCGCCGCCCGGCACCGCGCCCGGTTCCTGCCCGGGACCGGCATCGGCCACCCCGAATCCGTCACGGCCTACCGGCAGCCCCACGCGACCATGGCGGACTACCTCGACCAGCTCGACGCCGGCGGCGTCCCGCCGGACCGCCGCATCCTCGCCGCGCCCGGCCCCAGAGCCCCGCACCTCGCCGCGGAACGGACGCTCGGAACCCACCCGTACCTGACCGTCCCGGACCATACCCGCGCCGCCCGCCAGATGCCCGGCCCAGCGGCCGTCATCGCGCCCGGGCACACGGCCGTCCTGGACACCGACCCCGGCCGGGCCCGCGCCGCCGGCCGCGCGTTCGTGCCCGACCCCTACCTCAAGCTCTCCAACTACACCACCAACCTGCGGCGCTACGGCTACACCGACGCCGGCACCGATGACGGCGGCAGCGACCGCCTGATCGACGCGCTCGTGCTCCACGGCTCCCCCGACAACATCGCGGCCGGCCTCCGCACCCACCCTGGACGCCGGCGCAGACCACGCGCGATCCAGGTCCTCCCCGGCAACGGCAACGACCCCGTACCCGCCTACCGGCAACTCGCCCGCCTGCTGCTATGACCCAGCATCAAACGGACGGGCCTGCGCCAATGCCGTCCGCAGGCAACCGGGCCCCGGCCCGCCTGGCAGAGCTAAGACGCTGGCCGCCGACGATAGCGACTCTCCCGGACGGGCCGGCGGCAGCGAACCTGGCCACGCCTTCAGCCGACCGGGCCCATGCGCCAGCCGCTACTCACAGCCGTCCCCGTCACCCGGCCCGATGAGCGCCCGCGCACTCCCGCCCCCAGTCCCGCCGGCTCGCCAGATCGACCACATCTGTACACCTGAGCGACGGGCACCCAAAGAGAACCACGACCGCGCCGAACGGC
>Ga0210408_10003349_pt1 | contig 14891 bp, 11 predicted proteins | sample IncBWH4MmetaG_FD_155471 | JGI IMG/M metagenome (GOLD analysis project Ga0210408, IMG submission 155471) | Forest soil microbial communities from Barre Woods Harvard Forest LTER site, Petersham, Massachusetts, United States - Inc-BW-H-4-M | ecosystem: Environmental > Terrestrial > Soil >...
AAAAAAGCAAAGCGCTACCGACCAAGTGTCCGGAGCCTTGCGGGACACTACGGCAGCGCTGCCACGTCCAAACTTATGCTGAGGAAAGTATAGGAACTGGGGATGCACTACTGGTAGTGCATAGGTAGGTACTTCGAGTCGGGGATGGGATCAGCGATCGTCGAGGTAGAGTTCGTTCCGCTCTGATGCCCAGCCCGCTCCGGCGCTGGAAAATATTTCACCGTACGAGTTTGGTGCTGGTCTCCGGGGTCATTTCTTTAACTCCGCCTGCCAGTTGAGCACGACCGTGATCGGATTGGGCGACGCATCGACGCTCTGCGTATTGACCAGGAAGCGCTGGCCGTCGCGACTGGGCACGTAGTGCGTGCGGCGTGACGTTACACCTTCGGACACTCGCGTTTGGAACAGCATCTTGGGAACCGCGAAGGACGGACCGGCGCCGACCGGGACGGCCATGAGTTTCCGGTCCTCAGAAAGATAGTAGATTTCGTGGCCGTCGGCACGCCAGCGGGGCTCGTATCCACCGTCGGTGGATACCTGCCATTTTCGGTCCGAGAGCGGAAAGGTCTGGACATAGACCTGGAATCTGCCTGACTCATTCGAAGTGTAGGCCACGAAGCGCCCGTCGGGGGAGAAGTTGGCGTGTATCTGATCAGAGGGCGGTCCCAGAAATTTGAACGGTTTATCACCACTGAGAGGAATCAGCCAAAGGTCGTCACCGGTCGCCTGTTGAGGCACGCTGCCAATGACATAGCGCCCGTCCGGAGACCAGTCGGAACAAACAAGATTGGGCGAGTCGATGCCTGCCGCATGCTGGGTCGCATAGGCGACCACGACTTCCTCGTTGCCGCCACCTCCTGCGCTTTTTGCATACAACTCCGTCATCCCGTTCCGAACCGTCCGGAACACAATCCTGGAACCATCGGGCGACCATACCGGCGCAGCATTGAGCGCGGACCCTACGGTAAAGCGAGACGGTCCACCCCGCATCAGGTCGATCAGCCAGATATCGGGGTTCCACGCCTTGGGATCGACCAACGACACGGCCAGGGTCTTGCCGTTGGGGGATAGCCGAAAATCGCTATAGTCTCCCTCCACTCCGACCGAGTTGAGCGAATTGCCGGCACGGTCAAACCAGGTCAGGCGGCCCCGGTGCAAAACCGCGGCAGCGTGGGCCAGCATGCCGGTGCCGGAAGCTGAGGCTCCTATGTTGAAGCCAGTAGAACGGCCTACATGCTCTGCCACCGTGAACGGTTCGCCTCGGACTTCGAGTTTCGCGGCGTCGAATGCCTGCCCCAGGAGCGTGTCCCCGTCCACATACAACAAATAGCCAGGCCAGGCATATACGGCACTACTTCCAGTGCGGACGAGAAATTTCTGCGGCCCTCCGTCGAGGGAGCCGACATAAATGCCTCGATGTTCGGGATCATCACCCTGGACATGGAAGAGAAAGTGACGGCCGTCGGGGAGGAATTGCGGCCAACGATGCGCCTTCTGGACGCTGTCCACCTTGGTGACTGCGGTGACGATTCCGCCACCGGAGGACACCCGAAAAATTGAGCTGCTCAGTTTCGCGAAAATGATGCTATCGTCTGTTCCCCACGAACCGCCGAAGGCGTCTGCAACATCCGCCAGTACCTGCACCGGTCCGCCGGCAACGGGAATTTTCTTCAGCTTTCCTTCGGCAAAAAAACCGACCCAGCGGCTGTCTGGAGACCAAAACGGAAGTTGGGCACGCTCCGTCCCAGGCAGCGGCCGGGCTGTCACCTGGTCGATGGAACGCAGCCAGATCGCGGGATCGCCTCCGGGTAAGTTCGCGACAAATACCATGGCGCGCCCATCCGGAGACAAGGCGAATTGCGGCACGGGAACCGTTATGTTCGGAGGCCCTGAAAAAACTGCTTTTTCAGGAGGATACAGAGAGAACCGGACGGGCTCACTAGCAAACGGGGCGTGATCATGGCCGACTGCGAAAAACGCCAAAGCACACAACAATGCAACCGCCAGTATCCAAGCAGCACGCTCTCGCCAAGGTTTGTACTGAGCCGCGGACGACGCGACTGCACCATTACCTTCCGCGATCCACTCCAGATTTGTTCTCAGGTCGCGTACCGACTGCCAGCGATCGTCCGGATCCTTCTCCAGACAGGTCTTGACCACACTGTCCAGGGCGCGCGGAAACATGGGCCGCACTGCGGAAATCGGTGTCGGATTCCGTTCCAGAATCGCCGCGATCACACTGGTCGTGCTCTTCCCGTCAAACGCACGCTTCCCAGTCGCCATTTCGTACAGCACGGCTCCCAACGCGAAGATGTCACTCCGCGCGTCGGCTTCTTTCCCCTCGATCTGCTCCGGTGACATGTATTGGAAGGTCCCGACTACCATACCTTCCTGCGTCAGCGGGCGGCTGGCTACAGGACTGGTCAGGGTGAGCCCCGAAGCGGGTGCGTTCGACTGCGAGCCAGATTTTGCCAATCCGAAGTCCATCAGCTTCGCCCCGGTCTTGGTCAGCATCACGTTGCCCGGCTTCAGGTCGCGGTGAGTCACTCCGCCGCGATGTGCTTTTTCCAATCCTTCGCAGATTTCAATCCCGTACTTCAACACCTGCTCGGGAAGCAGCGCGCCTTTCTCCAGACGGTCCGCCAGCGTTTCCCCTTCCAGAAATTCCATCACCAGATAGTCGACTCCGTCCTGGTGGCCCACGTCGTAGAGCGTGCAAATGTTGGGATGGTTCAGCGACGAGATCGCCCGCGCCTCTCGGTCAAAGCGCTGCTTCGCCTCGGGATTGGAAGACAGATGTGCGGGCAGAATCTTGATGGCGACGGTGCGGTCGAGCCGTGTGTCGCGGGCACGATAGACCTCGCCCATGCCACCAGCCCCCGCCTGAGAGATCACTTCGTAGGGACCGAGTTTTGTGCCCACAGTCAGCATTCAGATCCTTCGCTTCGCTCAGGATTTCGGCAGCGGGCTCCCGGCGTCGCTTCGCTTCGCCTCACGCCCGCTAAACGCCTCAACTTCGCCCATCCCGCCCGCGCCCGCGGGCGAAATCATTTCATAGGGACCGATGCGCGCGCCTGTGGTTAAGGGCATGAGTGGCCGAAATTATAGCGAAGAAACTACGCGGTGCTCCGATGTTTTCCTGAGTCTTCGCTGCACCGTTCTTTGTGCAGTTTGTGCAAAGACTTTCCTCATCCGACACTAAGGGCAGATTCATTGAACTAAACACGACCACATCGGCCATATAGCAACTATTGCATAATCAAATGCTTACGAGAATTTTTGCTTGCTAGACTTGAAGTGTGCGCTTGGCACGCGATTTGCAGTTCTCCTGATGTTTGTTTCCTCGTTCTCGGATCTTCGTCCTGAACCGACGATCTGTGGACTGGCCTTGAGGAGGCACTCTCCGGGCAACCGGACTGGTCTTAACCCAACCAGAAAAGCAGCTTCAGCGCCAGTCGCGCCGCGCTGTGATGTAACCGCATCCAACTCGACGCCATGAGAGACCGGGCCAACCAGCCCGGTTTTCTTCTTGCCGCCCATCCCTGCGCCGCGGGCAACGAAATTTACAATTCTGTGACACAATTCAGCACACCGATCCCTATAGTCTTGCGGTCCGTAACGAACCAAACTCCTGGAGGAAACGTGAAGCGAACAGTCGCTGTTGTTCTCCTCGCATTCGCAATAACCTTGTCGATCTCAACCCGCCCGGCCGGAGCACAGTCCGCACCAACCTTTAAGGTTGTTCCCACTCCCAACCTGAACTTCAACAACGGATTGCTGGCCGCGTCCGCATCGTCTCCCACGGATATCTGGGCGGTCGGCCAGTCCACCATCCATTTCGACGGCACCAAATGGCACGCCTTTCCTGCGCCCATGATCCACGGTGACAACACCAGCTTCCTGGGCGGAGTGGTTACTATTTCGCCAAAAGAAGCCTGGGCCGTGGGAACCTTCGGAGTCGGGCTGGGAAGCCCCACTCAGGTCATCGAAAAATGGGATGGCACGAAGTGGAGCGTCGCTGCCGGGCCCACGTTTACAAGCAATAAGGAGCCCAGCCTAAGAACGATGACCGCCACTTCCTCGACTGACATCTGGGCCATCGGCGATCTGCTCGACAACAATACTTCGAGGCTTTTCTTTCTCTTTGAGCACTTCGATGGCAAATCCTGGAAGGCGACGACTTCCCTTTCCGGGGATCAGTTCCTTTTAGGTGCTTCTGCACATGCGACCAACGACGTCTGGGCCGTAGGCTTCAACGGTCCCCAAAATGACAGCAGCAAGCCGTTGGCCATGCATTTTGACGGCACGCATTGGAGGGCGACGAGTATTCCACGTGTCGGACTTGGCGCGAACCAACTGAACGGTGTGCTCGCGCTCGCTCCCAATGACGTGTGGGCCGTCGGATTCTCTACCCCGGTACCGCCTCCAGCGCAGGTTGCGACTCTCACCCTGATCGAACACTTTGATGGAACCAAATGGACCGTTGTGTCCAGTCCGAACGTTGGACCGACGAGCGTTTCCCAATCGAATCGGCTGTTTGGGCTGACGGCTAATTCTCCCACCGATATCTGGGCGTTCGGTTCATCGTTCGCCGCCGATGGTTCTGGCCACCAGATGACCCTGCTACTGCACTGGAACGGCAGCAAGTGGTCCATTGCTCCCAGTCCGAATCCCACCCCCAAGAGGAGCGGATTTCTTGCTGATCTGCTCACGGCTGGAGTCGTGCCTTCACCGGGCAATGTGTGGATTTTCGGAGCCGAGGATGAGGCCCCGCACGACGGGACGTTGGCGATCCACAGCATGACTGGGGCAAGTTTCTGAAACGACTTCACTGCCTTCACGAGAAGAACCGGGCCAACCAGCCCGGTTTTCTTTTTGCAGCGCCGCCGTCTCGGCTTGCCGCGAGCCCGCCGATCCAGCACACCTTGGCGTCCTTCGCGGTAAGTGCTTCTGGCCCTGCTTGCAAGGACATCCCGCTGCTCAGACCACCGAACCCTCAACCGACACCTCTGGATCCAGGAAGACATTCGCTTCCTCATCCGCGGCCGCCAGTCCTTCGGGCAACGTCCCGCGGTTGTACTCCGTCATGCGGTTCTTCCACTTGAGGAAGTCGGTGATGCTTTGCGGCTCGATGCGCACTTCCACGCGGCGAAGGCTGGCCAGCAGCAAGTTCATCTCGTAGCGGAAGCCAGTTGCGCTGCGCAGATTCTTGGCGGAAGCGTGAACCATCTCCACGCCGCGCCCGTGAATTTCGAGCAGCCCCCAGCCCGTGGGCAGTTCGTTGGGTCGCACCAGTCCCGCGGGAGTCAGGTAGAAACGCTCGCTGCCGACTCCCTGCTCCGGCTTGAGGCGAAAGGGCTTGGCACGATCAGCCAGAAAATCGGCACGCGTGACCTTGCATTCAACCAGCACGGAATGGCAGGCGCGTTTCCAGCCAATGGCGTCCGGCATCTCGCCGCTGGCGCAGGCCTGCTCGGAGAGCACGACGCCGCAGCGATAGTGCCGCAGCCAGCGCACAGCTTTTTCCACCAGTTGGGCGTGAGTCATGGATGTTTATTTGTAGTCCGAACTGCAAACGGAAGAAAGTGTCATCGGAGCTACGCCAAGAACTCAGGGAGCACACCAACGATCTCTGCTGGCCGGCCCCCCATTGCAGTACCAGGCCCTTGCGCTGCAACTGCGACTAGTGCATACTTTCGCGAAAGAAGGGGGTACTTCTATGCATAGAACGGCATTGGTCATCGTGGTTGCCCTGCTCAGCATAAGCGTCGGTCACTCTTCGGCGCCGGCGGAGTGGGCGATCAACGCGACTGCAATCGAGGCCTGCAGTTGTCCACACTTCTGCATGTGCTATTTCAACGCGCATCCTGCAGCACACCATGAAAATGGCCAGACGGCGCACTACTGCAAGTTTAACAACGCTTACAAGGTCAACGCCGGCCATTACGGCAATACCGAACTCACAGGCGCAAAGTTCTGGATCAGCGGCGACCTGGGCGGCGACTTCTCGCAAGGCCAGATGGATTGGGCTTTAGTTACCTTTGACAAGGGCACTACGGCCGAACAGCGTCAGGCACTGGGAGAGATCCTCGGCCACGTGTTCCCGGTGAAGTGGAAGTCCTTTCAGACCGCCGAGGGCGATATCGATACCTGGACCTTCAACAAGGACCAGGCGCACGCCACGCTCAACGGCGGCAAGACGGCCGAGATCAAGCTGAAGCGCTTCCAGGGGATGACTGACGAGCCCGCGGTGCTGAAGAACGTGAAGTACTGGGGCACTCCGCGCAACGACGGCTTCGTCATGATGCCCAACGAACTTGAAACTTATAAGGAAGGCCCCAAAGCCTACGAGTTCAAGGGGACGAACGGCTTCATGCTCACCTTCGACATGACCTCCAAAGACCTTGCGCCTCAGAAAGGTTCGATGGGCTACTGAAGGTTTGCGAAACTTGCAGACTGATGCGCCAGAACCTTCTGGCGCATTTTTGTTTTGCGGGGCTGGCCGGTCCCGAATAATAATATGACTAACATAGTCATATCGGTTATAATGAATCCATGCGTACGGTAAATATCAGCGACCTGAAAGCGCGGCTCAGCGCTCACATCCAGTTCGTGAAGGATGGGGAAGAAGTGCTGGTCTGCGACCGCAACAAGCCGGTGGCGCGGATCGTTCCCTGCCAGCTTGAAGATCAATCCGAGCGCGAGCGGCGGCTGATTGCGCGGGGCGTTCTTGTGCCCCCGAAAAGAAAACGGCGTTCGCCCGTCTCCTGGCCAGACCCGCCGGGAAACATTTCCGATGAAGTCATGGAAAAGTTATGGCAGGAAGAGCGGGAAGGCCGCTAGAACGGCCGTCGGCGTTCTGGGATACGAGCGCCCTTGTTCCTCTCTGTGCGCATCAAGGCATCACACCCCGGGTGGTCGCACTCTATGGCAGCTACGGAGTGGTGGTGTGGTGGGTGACACCGGTCGAGATTGCAAGCGCCCTGAGGCGATTGGTACGCATGAAGCATCTCACTCCCGACGATTGGGCCAGGTCCCGGCGTCTGGCTGCGGATTTGGCCGAGTCCTGGCGCGTCGTCCAGCCGTCGAACCCTTTGCGAGCCGGGGCTGCCCAGTTGGTCGACCGCTATGACCTCAAAGCCGCAGACGCGCTGCAGTTGGCCGCGGCCACAGAGTGGTGCGAGGGCTTCCCGCAAGGCCAGGTGTTTCTGACTGCAGATCAAAGGCTGCGGGAGGCGGCCGTGCTTAGCGGGTTTGACGGGAAGCGGATCTAGCGGCGGAGCGGTTTTTCATTTTGTTTTAACGATGAATTCGTGGCCGCCCTTGCAATCGGGGGTAAACGGAGACACATCGATGACGACCGATTCAGTTCGCTGTTCCATGTGCTTGACTTCGACGTCAAACGAATCCGAGCTACCCCAATCTGTGTCCTCTATGACGAGGTTGTAGTGCCGATTGTCCAGCGCACCGAAATCAAAGTTGCCGTCATTGTTGGTTTCGGTCGTTTTCACCAGCGGGCGCTCGCTCCAGCGCTCGTTCGGTCCACTATAGGAGTACAGACTCAACTTGGCGTGCTTTCTGGCGAACAATTGCCTAAGCCAACCAATATTCTGCAATATTCCCAGCTTGGCTCCGACAACCCCTCCGCGAAGTTGTGTGACTTGGTGGAAATATCCGATAGCCCAACTGCAAGGATTCGCTTGAGGTGCTAATCCAAGAAGCACTAACGCGATCACCAGTACGCGCGTATTGAAAGCGTGCTTCATACCCTGCAAGAACGGCCTCCGGGCACAATCTTGCGCTTCGCTCTACCGTTGTCCGTTGCTTTACCCACGGTTCATCATTGGCTTCATTACGACCGGCCTGCGCAGTACCGTTTCCAGAAGATGGCGTTCGGCGGCTATGGTTTGGGCGGTGGAGCTGCCGGGGGTATAGCCTTCGGCCGCGATCACCAGCGCTTCGTTCTTAGCCAGGCGTGCAGCGGGCTTGTGCAGGAATCCGTTGGTGCGGCGCGGGCGATTTGCTTTCGGCTTCGGAACATTTTCAATCTGAACCCGGCGGATGTGGCCGTCGTGGGCGGCGTCCAAGGCGTTGGCCAGCCTCAGGATCGCGGCCAGCTGAATCGTGATCTTCTGCTCGCCGGGAAGAAGATCGCGCAGCGCTTTGTGGCTTCGGGTGGGTAAGGCTCCGGCGTGGAAGCGGGCGACGATGGCGGCGCGTTGCAAGTCTTCCGCGTTCCAGCCCAGGGGCGTGCCGTGCGTGCGGATCAGCTCATACGAAGCCTTGTGATGTCCCTTGTGGCCTTGCGACTTGCCGACATCGTGCAGCAGTGCGGCGAGCTGCAGGCTGGAGCGGACGTTCTTGGCAATCTTCCCATCGTCGACTAGGGCACCATTGGTTGAAGCCAGCAATCCTGCTGCGGTGAGGCCGTCGTAGAGTTCAAGCGCAAGTTTCGCGACGCGTTCGGAGTGTGCGAAGTCGGGGTCGAGCGCCTTCGCCCACAACCTCATCCGCTGCGTGGCGATCGCTTGAATCTGGTTGCCTTGTGGCAGTCCGGCGCGCCACAGCTGCCACAGAGAATCCGGGCCAACCGTCTTTTTTCGATAGCCCAAAAGCCGATCAGTTCGCTCTTCGACGATGCGTGCATGCCAACTCTGACGCGAAGCTTCATCCGGGAAAATACGGCTTGTCAGTGCGGTCGCCCACAGCACGTCGAGGTCATGCACCTCTCCCAGCAGATCCTGCATGTGCTTGAGATCGTTGCTCCACAGCTGGTGCTCCGCAGGAAGAAAATTTTCCACGATGTAGCGGAAGCGCTTGATGCCGATGCGCAAGGTGTGGAACGCAACCTGGGAGCGGTTGCGCATGGCGCGGTTGTGCAGATCGCGGGCGGCGGTCCAGCGTTCGAGAGCTAGATGCTTGAACAGCGGGCTGCCCAGGCGTACACGCGCCGCGCGCTGAGGGAGAGACTTCGTCCATTGGCGCCATTGTTTGCGATCAAAGGCTTCGAGGGCGGCTTGGGCTTCGCGTTTTTGTTCGGACTCGCGGGCGCGCAGGATGGCTAGCAGGGCATGGGCTGCGGGGTCTCGGGCTTTGTCGTTCTTGCTTTCAACGGCTGCGGCATTTTTGATGCTCTCAAGGTCTTGTTCCGATGTTGGCAACGCGGGCGAGGGCGCCCGCGCCACACCTGCCCGCTCAAGGGCCACTTCTTCCGGGTGCAGCTTTTCGATCCATTCCATCATGATCTGGACGTCGCGCAGGGCGCCGAGGCGCTGGAACAGGCGCTTGCCGGCCTTCTTCATGGCTTTCCAGTCGGGGTCAGGATCGATGGCCATCAGGCCATCAGCCAGGGAACGGCAGCGGCGAAGCGCTACGCGCAAATCGTGGACTGGATCAGGGCTGAAGCCAGCTGCGGTGCGATCGCATTCGTCGAGTACACGCAGCATCCAGTAGCGCAGGCCTGTGGTTTTGACGGTTGTGGTCACGGTGGTTGCCTGGAGTACGCACGTAAACGCTCCAGTAAGCATTCTACTGAAAGAACTGAGGATGCCGGTTCTTCCGGTCTCGGACCAGATCCTAGGGTTCGACAGCTGACAACCGAGTGCGAATCTGGAAAGAAGCCCCATGTCTGGCAAGCTACTCAGACATGGGGCATGTGCAGGCCAGGCAAGCAGGACCAGCCACTAGACGAGCACGAATTGCGGGTTGTACTTCTCACCTTCTTTGTTTTTCCACTCCGCACCAGGGACGATCGTGCCGTTCTGGGGCTCGAGGATTCTCACCCTCCCTTTCGGGTCAACGAAAACATTGACGGCGTGGCCGGTGGTAGAAGTTCGCCCAAAGATTACGCCGACCGCATAGCCGAATTCGGACACGGTTGCGTAAGCGTCTTTGGAAGCCTGGGCTTTGTACACATAACTGAAGTCGTCGCAGTCAAAGACTTCCACCCTGTAGTGATAGTTGTCCAGTCCGGATCGGCGATAAGTCGCTGTCGCCTGCGCATCGTCGATCGCCTCATAGAAGCGATCGCCAAACGTCTTGTAAGATCGGAGATCGAAGTCCGACGAAGGCCAAGTGGCGTGCAGAAGGTCAGCAAGCTTGCTGCGATCTACATAGAACTTGTGGATGGTAAATCGGGCGGGTGAGGCCGAGGAGGAAATGTAAAGCCAGTTCCAACTGCCCGCGTCTGCCGCCAGATTCATAACAGTATTTCCGTTGAGATAGGAAAGTCTGTATCGGGTTGGACTATCTGTTAGCTCTGCTTTCACCGACAACTTCGGACGTGAGCCGTCCCAGCTGCTATCGCCCCAAAACGTCCATTCCCAGTTCGTGGACTTTCCGTTGGCAAATAGCGCATCGTTCGAGTTGCGCGTGACCATCACGAGTGGCGACCCTGTCATTGGGTCCTGCGAGAAATAGATGGGATTCACCAGCCGTCCGTAGGTTTCGTAGTCGCCGACGAATGCCCAACCCCAGGCTGAAGAATCCTGGTTCCAGCATAGTGTTCTTCCGCTTTCGTCTTTCAACACGTAAGGAGTGTTCGGCTGTAATCCAGTACTGACGGCCGGGCTGAGAGTAATCGCGGCTAAGCGATTCGTATGTTCGCTCGACTCATCGATAAGTACTGGACCTCCTTTCTGTACCGGACCATCTTTCGGTGGTGCAATTGGTTCGCCCAAGGTTCGGCCCATAGCTTCAGACTCAGTCACGGGAAGCTTTTTGGCTAGACTAGACATAGATCCTCCTTGGCGAGATTTACGATCTAACAGCGAGGCGAATTGTAGGCCTCCACAAATAGGGCCACAAGGGAAAACCGAAAACAGGAAGGCCCATATTCCCAAATCTGTAGGCCGATTACCTCCGTAACGTTTTACCTCTTACTTTTTCCCGTTACCCTTGAGGGGTACGGCTACAGGAACAGGAGTCTGTTATCTCGGACGCGCGCACATCCCAAGAGAACCGGTCGGCGTCGGCTCGCGCCTTCGTGCACAGCCTGAACATCCTGATTAAGTACGCGCGGATGTATGGTTTTGAGCACAAGCGCACCGAGGCGCAGTTCGAGGTGACCTGGAACGAGCTGCAGCAGGGCTTGCCGACGGCGGGGGATAGCGGTTTTCTGCTGGGGGTGTCCGACAACAAGCTGCTGATGGATGGAATCCCGCTTGAAGCGGGACAGGCGGAGCGCAGTTTCGCCCAGCTTCTGGGCGCAGCGGGGCTGGCCAGCCTGCACTTTTCCAAAGACGTCACGATCGAGGACTTCACGCGCCTGGTGCGCGCGTTCACCCTGGCTGGGTCGAAAGCGACCGACGTCGCCAAGCAAATCAAAGACGCGCTGGGTGTCGGCAAACAGAACAGCACCATCAAGATCAATGAAGTGAAGTTCGTGGCCGCCGATCCTTTGACCGGCGACGTGAGCATCGCTGCACAGATCGCGGCGCAGACGCTGGGACCGGAATTCAAGCAGTGGCTGAACGATCCGCAAAAATTGCTGCAGCTGATCGCCGCGGCCGAAGGGGCGAACTCCGGCGGTGGAGGCCAGGGGGCCACGGGAGTGCCCATGGTTCCGCTGGGCAGCGCGCCGAACGTCCGCGCTGGAACGGGCGCGGCAAGCGGAACGGCGACCGGCGCGGCTCCGGCCTGGAGTGGCGGTGTCGTTCCTCTGCAGGAAGCCGAGGTCATTCAGGCGATCCGGCTGCTGACCAGATTCGGGCAGGCCGGGGGTGATCCCGCCGTGCGCGAAGAAGATCTGCAGAAAGAACTGGGAGACACCGACCCCAACACCCGCCTGAACCTGCAGCAGCTGCTGGGCAGCCTGGCTGCCAAGGCGACTGCCGAACAAAAAGACGACACACCGCTGCTGATGAAGGCAGCCGAGCACATGGCGATCCGCTTCGCTCTGGAGCGCTACCAGAAGGGCGAAATCAAGGTCAACGCGGTGCACCAGATGATGGAGCACATGAGCCGGCAGATGGACTCGTTGCGCTCGATCCTGAAGCTGCAGGAAGACAAGATGAGCAAGGCCGGGATTCTGGTGGAGTCGCACGCCGACATCCTGGACCGCATGTTCTGGGCGGAAGTGCCGGAGTCGGGCAAAAAGAGCGTGCTGATGTCGCACGAAGCGCCTTGTGTGCCGCCGCGCAACGTGCGGCAGTTCGTGGAAGTGCTGCTTGACCGCGAAGACAAGCAGAACGCGTCTGAGATTTTGAACAACTACTCCGACTGTTTGGGCGCCAAGGACATCGAGCCTCGGCGCAAGACGGCAATCGGCTTGAGCCAGCTCGCCGATCTGTATTCGCGGCTGGGTGGAGAGCCGATGGGTCGGGCCGTCCGCAAGCTGTGCGAACAGTTGAGCGTGGAAAAAGATCCGGAACTGCAGAGCCTGCTGAGCGCGGCGTTTGTCCGTCTAAGCCAGGAAGCCAGTGCGTCGAAGAACTATGCGGCGGTGAACGAAGTTTGCTCGGGCATGGAGTCCATCGCGAAACATCGTCCTGTGCTGGTCAACGATCTGCGTCCGCGCGTGGGCGTGGAGAATCGCATTCCGGAATTTATCGAAGAGGCGCTGCGCTGCGAGCCCGTCCCGCCGGAACTGCTGGCGGTGTTGCGCCGTACGGCACAGCACGGGGCAGAACATCTGGCCGACCGCTTCTTCCGCTGCATGCGGCGCGACGAATGCGATCGCATGATCGACCTGGTTAAAGAGGTGGGATCGCCCGCGCTAGCACAATTGCGGGAGATTTTGAAGACCGGGCAACCGCGGCAGGCTTCGGGCACAGTTGGGCTATTGAGCCGGCTGGATGTGACCACGCTGCTGGAACTGTTGCCCTCGCGCCTGCCGGAGTGGAACCGGTTCTATCACGACATCGTGGTACGGCAGATTGCCTACGGAGCGGCGCCTGATCGCGGCCGCACCATGCTGGAACTGGCCGAGGTACTGGACCCGGTGGTCCTGCCCGAGGCCGTGGATGAAATCGGCATGAGCGGCGATGTGACAGCAGCACCGCCGTTGATCGCGATGGCAAGGCCAGGAGAAACGGCTTCGCGTTCGCCTTTCGTGCAGCTCAAGGCCATCGAGTCGCTGGGACGGTTGCGTGATCCCGAAGCGGTTTCGACGCTGCGAGAAATATTGGAAGCCAAGAAAACTTTCGGCTGGGTGCATCACCGCGAGTTGCGCATTGCTGCGGCCCAGGCCTTGTCCAAAACCGATCCCCGTTACAGTTCGCAAGTACTCTCTGACAGTGGACTGGAACCATCGGAACTGGCGATTGCGCCTTTGGATACAGCTCCTGCATGCCCGTGGGTCCGGCAGCGCCGCTATGAGCGCATGATCCTTTCCCGCACGGTTTCGGCCACGATTGGCAGTTCCTGGGGCAAGTCGAGAATTCTGATCCGCGAGTTGAGCCTGGGCGGCGGCATGGGCACGAAGGAAGATAACCTGCGCATTGGCAGCGAGGCCGACCTGGAAATCTCGATGGGGATGCGTTCGAAGATTCGCGCTCACGTGCTGCTGCGCCGCGCACGAGTCAACGAGGTAGGATTCGAAATCGTCAACACCGATCTGGAAAGCCGCTATCGCCTGCGCCGCTTGCTGGTCGAGGCCATGAATCAGGCTCCACAGAACAAAGACCACGAGTGGAACGGGGTGCGGAAAGTCTAAGCCGGCCGGGCTTTCATGCAAAAAAGAGCCTCTGCTCGCTGCATGCGAACAGAGGCGTTGTTGTTTTCCGCGAAGTCTGTCTTACTTCACCACCTTCAGGAAGATGATCGCCAAGGTGTAAAGCGCCAGCGACTCGATCAGCACCAATCCCAAGATTAGCGCGAATTGAATGCCGGGGCGTGCAGCTGGATTGCGGGCCAAAGACTCGGTGGCGGCGGCAACGGCCTTGCCTTGAGCCAGGCCGCAAACCGCGGAAGCGATTGCCATGGAGAATCCGGCAGTGATTGCAACCCAGTTGGTCTCGCCGGCAGCGCCACCCTGCGCGAAGGCAGGCATGGCGAAGCACAGGGCTGACAGGGTCATGAACAGATAACTCAGTTTACGCATAGTGTGTTTCTCCTCGTATCAATTTGCCGCCAGTGGGTGGTTGACGCCATACCGTGCAGACGCCCTCACGCTTGCGGCCACAAACTCGAACTCAGTGCTCTTCCGCCACCGCGGCAGAGACATAGATGATCGACAACAGCATGAACACATACGCTTGCAAAATTGCCACCACAATGTGGAGACCGCTGAAAATGATGGGCACTCCAATCGGAATCATGGAGAAGAACACCAGCGTGATCAGGTCACCGGCGAATATATTGGCCCAGAGGCGAACCGTCAGCGAGAGCAGACGGGCGAAATGGCTGACCAGTTCGATGGGGAGCATCAGCAGCGCCAGGAGGATCTTAGCGACGAAGGGCATGCCTTCCATGGGAGGTCCGAAGAAGTGCAGGAGATATTTCGGCCCTGCATGTTTGAAACCCTGGGTGTGGTAGTACAAGAACGCACAGATGGCGCAACCCAAAGGTACAACCGGCACTCCAGTGGGCGACTCAAAACCGGGAATCAGTCCGATCAGATTACAGACCAGAATGAAAATAAATACGATGGCAAAGAATGGGGTATAGGGTTCGCTGTGATGGCCAATGATCTCGTGGCTCTGGTCCAGGACAAAGCCTTCGATTCCCTCGAAGGCGTGCTGCAGGCCACCCGGCGAGTCCACCGACAAGCGGGAGCGCACCAGCAGGAAGACTGTAACCAAGAATGCGAAGACCAACAGTTCCATGGCGAACGAATTCGCGATGGGATACTGAGAATACTTCGGCTCGATGCGGAGGAGCCGCAAGAAAGACGTGACGGGGCTGGCGAACAGACGGTTCAGAATTTCGGTGAACCAGAGTTGTTCCGGCAT
>Ga0210408_10003352_pt1 | contig 14884 bp, 16 predicted proteins | sample IncBWH4MmetaG_FD_155471 | JGI IMG/M metagenome (GOLD analysis project Ga0210408, IMG submission 155471) | Forest soil microbial communities from Barre Woods Harvard Forest LTER site, Petersham, Massachusetts, United States - Inc-BW-H-4-M | ecosystem: Environmental > Terrestrial > Soil >...
GTCACCGGGCTGGTTGCTAGCCCGCGGGAAGTTGTCGTCTTACGCGCGCGTTTCGGTTCGCTCTTCACAACGGTAATTCCAGGGATCCGTCCCAGCTGGTCGGAAGCGGGCGACCAAAAGCGCGTCATGACTCCACTACAGGCGATCCAGGCAGGTGCAGACTACCTCGTCATCGGCCGTCCGATTACTGCATCGCCGGATCCGCAGGCAGCAGTCCAGCGGATCATTGAGGAGTTGGAAGCGTAAGCGGAAGCTCCAGCTTTTGCTCTGCAGCCTTTGACTTCAAGCTCCAGCTTTTGCTCTTTGATTTCCCGGCTGCGGCCTTGCTCAACCTCAATTCCGAAATTAAAACCGCAGATTCCGCAGATTTCGCAGATTGATTCGAGGAGAAGGGCACACGATCTCTTTCACCAGCTTTTTTATTCCGGACGAATTCGCGTGGCGATTAGCCCCATGCTTCCTGGCCTCACTAATCTGTGAAATCTGCGCAATCTGTGGTTCCCTCTTGTCTTCGCTGTTTGGGCTCGACCATTAAAATTCCGTGCGCTAAATCCAAATCGAAGCGGATTTCGACACTGGCCTTCCCCCACTCTTCGACAGATCTTTCCGCAACCCGAGCAAACCCGACCGACTCGTAGATCGAGATCGCGCGATCCAAGCCATCCACCGTCCAGAGATAGACCAGATTGAATCCGCTCGCACGGCAGTAACGGATTGATTCTTCCACAAGCCACCGCCCCAAGCCAATACTCCGGACAATTCGGTCGACAAACAGCAAGCGGAGCTGAGCCTGATTGTTAGGTCGTTCCACGATGAAAATCGAACCAACGATCTTGTCTTCCTTCTTGGCGAGCCAAGCACGGGAACGCCGCTTATCCGGATCAAGAATGAATTCAACCGCGATCTTCGCACAGTACGCTTCATGGACGTGATTGAACCCGTAGTCCGCAAAATTCTGCACGCCGTGGATATGAACCAGCTGCCCGAGATCTCCTGGGCCGAATTCCCGGTGAATGGAGACGCCGGCGCTCTCAATTCTGCCGGGCAGCTTAAACGATTGTTCGAACGACTCCACCGTCTACTCGTAATGAAGCACCGTTCGTTGCCGACGCTAACGGGCTGCAGATGTAAACGACCATATTTGCAACTTCTTCGGATGTCTCGAACCGCTTCAAGAGGCTCGTCGGACGTACTTTTTCGAAAAAATACTCCTCGAATTCGCCCGCAGATTGCTTTGTCTGCGCCGCCAACTTAGCGACAAAGTCGCTAACGCCCTCGGATGCGGTCGGCCCTGGAAGGACCGCATTCACGGTTACTCCAGTGCCGACCGTACTCTCAGCAAGACCGCGTGAAATTGCCAGCTGCGCCGTTTTCGTGCACCCATAGTGAATCATTTCTACCGGAATTTGAATCGCGGATTCACTGGAGATAAACACGATTCGGCCCCAACCCTTGTCTTTCATCCGCGGCAAGTAGTACCGCGAAAGGCGCACTCCGCTCAGGACGTTTACCTCAAAAAATCTTCGCCATTCCTCGTCGCTTATCTCCCCAAAAGGCTGGGGATTGAAAATCCCCAGATTGTTCACCAGGATGTCCACATCGGGATACTCATTCTTCAGTAAGTCGAACCCCTCGACGGTGGAGAGGTCACCAGCGAATCCTTCGACTTGCGACCCAGGATATTTCTGCCGGATCGTCTCGATTGCATTAGCTACGCGAGGTTCGGAACGGCCGTTTACGATAACCGTTGCGCTCTCGCGCGCTAATCCTTCCGCGATCGCAAGACCGATCCCTGCAGTCGATCCGCTGACCAGCGCGAGTTTTTCCTTGAGCAATAGATCCATACCCCGTTGAGCGGGAAATTAGTCTACACGACGGCGAGTTTGACCTCGATATTGTTCCGAGTCGCCCTCGAGTACGGACAGACTTGATGCGCCTGTTCGACGAGCTTTTCTGCCTCTGCCTTGTCGACACCCGGAAGATGGACATCAAGCCGGACCGCGAGTTGAAATCCGGGCAAAGGATAAGTCGTCCCACCCGCGTCGTATGTGGACTTCTCGTCGACCTTACCGAATGTGACATGGCCCGTCACCTGAATATCGCTGAGCTTTTTGTGTTGCTGGTTGGCCACAAAACCAATCGCACCGGCGAAACATGCAGAGTAGCCGGAAGCAAAGAGTTGCTCGGGATTCGATGTACCCGGTTTGCCGGGTCCCCCCATTTCGCGAGGTACACTCAAATCGAGCTTCACAATGCCGTCAGAACTTTCGACGTGTCCGTCTCTTCCACCGATGGCTTTCGCCACGGCTGTATATAGAGGTTGGTATGCCATAGTTTTTTTTGGTTGATGTTTTTTGTCACGATCAGAAATCCCGTGATCGGGTGGACCCTCAAACTACCGAAGATCTCTTGCATTTGCTGCGACCGATTTCCAGTGCGATTCGGCGATTTTGCTAAACCGACCAGTAAACCTCGCGGCTTGCGTCAGGTCACAACCGCAAGAGAAGCACCTATGATGCGATAGGCTCCCGATTTCATGCGGTTTAAAACGGCGAGATTATTGCAGATTTTCGCCTCCTGGATCAGACCGACGATGTAAAAGTGGAGTTCTTGCGCCAGAAGTTTTGGCTCCTGCCTTGGAATAGCCCCTTCATCCATGGCATCGCGGAGCGTGGATTCCAAGTAACGACACTTCCTTTCGCCGATATGCTGGGCCATTAGCCGGATCGCTTCGTCTTGGGTACTCAGTTCACTTCCCAATGAGACGAACGGACATCCCAGCACGCGACCGCGCGTTTCGAAATGCTCAGTCTGGTTTCGGCGAATGCTTTCGAAATACGCATCCAACCTTTCCAGTGGCGGCGTTTGCGCCGAAAAAATCCCATCCAAAGTCAAACGGCTCCTCTGTTCCCAGTAATATTCGTAGGCCGCGACGGTGAGCTCAGATTTCGACCGGAAGAAATGATAGAAGCTCCCCTTTTTCACTCCGGATTGCTCACAAATCTGGTCAACTCCAACGGAGCCATAACTCTGCTGCCAGATGAGCTCATGGGCCGTCTGCAAGAGGCGCAGCTTTGAATCACACACCCTCATTGTGTTGACGATACTGGACCGATCGGTCAAACTCAACTTGCATTTTGAACGAATGACTGAAGTCGAAGAAGTCAGGAGTTCAGGAGTTCAGGAGTTCAGGAGTTCAGGAGTTCAGGAGTTCAGGAGTTCAGGAGTTCAGGAGTTGCAGAATGAGACGCCGGCTTTCCGCCTCTGTGGATGGTGATTTTTAGTCGGCCTCCATGCGATGAAGATTTCAACTCGGCTAGCAACCAATTAGAAGTCGGTATCTGTTCCCGCCACCAGGGATATTGGATCCTGAACTCCTGAACTCCTGAGTCCTGACTGCTTTTAGCCCAAACTCCGAAATTTGGAATCGTCCTCGTCCTCGTCGTCGTGCTCGTCCTCGGTGCATTGGGATTCCGTGACCGCAAAGAGACCGATGTTCTGCAACTATTTTGTTCAAGTTAGTCTGATTGCGAAACGATCGGGATTCTCGAGGACGAGGACGACGACGAGCACAAGGACGACTCCTCAAATTCGGTTTTTGGGTTTAGTACGCAACCACTCCAATTCAAGCTGAAAACTTCCGTTCAATCGGCGATAGTTGACTAATCCCGGAACGACTTATGATCGGTGGCTTCGTTTTAACCACATTAATTGGCTACTATCTTCTCGATTCTCTTGCCAAGCTCCTCAATCTGAAGAGCCTGAAGACACAAGTTCCAAGCGAATTTTCGGATGTCTACGATGAAAATCGATATCGCCGATCGCAGGAATACACGTGGACAAACACCTGGTTCGACCTTGTGGTGTCCACCACTATGCTGGCAGCGTTACTCGCTTTCTGGTTTTTGGGAGGCTTCGAGGGTTTGGACCACTTCGTCCGAAGATTGCACCTCTCAAACGTTCTGCCTGGATTGCTTTATCTCGGCGCTCTTTGCGTCGCACGAGAAATTCTCATGCTCCCGTTCACGATCTATCACACTTTTGTGATCGAGCAGCGGTACGGATTTAATCGGACCACCGTCGGAACTTTTGTCGTCGATCGACTGAAAGAGTGGTCCCTTTCCGCTTTGCTAATGGGGGGATTCGCTTCAATCGTTCTGATTTTATTCGAATTTTTCGGCCTTCGCGCATGGATCGCCGCGTGGATATGCACCGCGGCGATATCGGTTATTTTGATTTATCTGGCGCCTACCGTGATCCTGCCGTTCTTTTTTAAGTTCAGCCCCGTTCCCGCAGGAGAACTGAGAGACCAAGTGACCAACTTCTGTCTTCGGCAGCGGTTTCCAATTCGCGAGCTGTTGGTCATTGACGGTTCCCGACGTTCTTCCAAGGCGAATGCGTTTTTCACCGGATTCGGTCCGAACAAGCGTATAGCGTTGTACGACACTTTGATCAATAACCACACCGTACCCGAGTTGCTGGCGGTCCTGGCCCATGAGGTTGGGCATTTCAAAAAGCATCACATTATCCAACATTTCCTATTTGGGCAATTCAACCTGCTTCTGTTGTTTCTCGGAGCATCATTCTGCGTCTCGCGTCCGGAACTCTTCGAAGCTTTTGGCGTAACAACGCCCTCTTACTACGTCGGGCTAACGCTGTATTTGATCTTGATCCAACCGCCAGCACTGTTACTCAGCATTTTTGTTAATTTCTGGAGTCGACAGCATGAGTTCGAGGCGGATCGCTTCGCTGCGGAAGCATTGGGTGACCCGATCCCGCTGATTCAGGCGCTTAAGAGGCTTAGCAAAGACAGCTTGTCGAACCTGACTCCCCATCCGTTGCTTGTGGGTTTGCACTTTACGCACCCGCCGGTGCTCGCACGGGTGCTCGCCCTGAAAATCTCGGCAGGGTCGCAATCACGCACCAACGCACGGTAGGGGTGACGCTTTTCGGTGAGGCGAAGCGGGGACTGCCAGGCTGGCCGAGAGGGTTCCCGATCTTTGATATTTCCGCTCCGCCCTAAGAGAAATCGAGGACGAGGACGATTGAGGGAACTCAAACCTCCGCACCTCACAACCTCAAACATTCCTTAATCGTCCTCGTCCTCGTTCTCGTCCTCGACCTCCGCTGTTGGGGTCAGTAGTGGGGTCAGTAGTCGCTGGGGTCGCGATTCCGCCATGGAGGCAAAGGCTGGAGCCTTCGCTTACATCCCGAGCCAACACACCGGGGGGTGACGCTTTTCGGTGAGGCGAAGTTGGGGACTGCTAGGCCGGCCGAGGGTTCCCGATCTTTGATATTTTCGCTCCGACCTAAGAGAAATCGAGGACGAGGACGATTGGGGGAACTCAAGCCTCCGCACCTCACAACCTCAAACATTCCATAATCGTCCTCGTTCTCGTCCTCTGTTGCCGGCCAGTAGCCGCTGGGGTCGCGATTCCGCCATGGAGGCAAAGGCTGGAGCCTTCGCTTACATCCCGCCCCGATCGCGCGGGAGCGCTCAGAATTTGTGAGGCATGCAGGCTAGCTGCTCTTCAACTTCCCGCACGATGGCCTCCTGAGCGGTCGCCATCTCTTCAAAGCCTCGCTCGGTCAGATCCTCCAGCCCCGACAAGTGCAATAATCCGTGAACGAAATAGATCCGTAACTCCCGGCTAAGGTCGCCAAAGAACTTTTCGCGCTGCCGTTCCGCGGCGTCAACGCTGATAAAGATCTCGCCGTGCTGAAACGTAATGACGTCCGTAGGCTCATCAACCGACATGAAATCGCGATGGATCCGGGTAATTCGAGCGTCTGAGACAAAGACAACAATGATTTCATTCGGGAACGACGCCTGCGAGCCCCGTTCAATCACCTTCGTCATCGCCAGTTCCGCGAACCTGCGGAAATATCTAAGATCGAACCGCCTTTTTCGTTGCCGATTGAGCAGCTCGAGCGATGGCATTAGGCCGCAGTCGCAGGTGGAAGATTGCGCAATCGCCGGGTTTCCTGCTCCGCTCGTTCTTCGTCCTTTGGATACTTAATGCGGGTGTGAAGCATGTTCTGAATGGTGAACCGGAACGTTTCGGCGATGATCTTCACTTCCCTCAAAGTCAGGTCACACTCGTCGAGCTGCCCCTCTGAGATTCGCCGATTGATGATATCATTGACCAGTTGCTCGATCTTTTGCGGCGTAGGTTTCTCGAGACTACGTGAGGCGCTCTCAACCGCATCCGCGAGACTGATGATCCCGCTCTCCTTAAATTGCGGCTTTGGCCCGCTGTACCGGAAATTTTCTTCGCGCACGTCCGGGATATCTTCCTCCCGGATGTTCATAATCTTCCCGCCTTCGCGGGCATCCTGCTGCTGTTGAATCGCTCGCTTGTAGAAATAAGCGACTAGCGAAGTCCCATGATGCTGCTGAATCACATCAATGATCCGCTGATTGAGCCCGTACTTAAGCGCCAAATCGACCCCCTCCTTCACATGCGCGATGATGATCAGCGCGCTCATCGTCGGAGCAAGGTCGTCGTGCGGATTATCGTTGCCGACGATATTTTCAGAGAAATAGTTCGGCTTTACCAGCTTGCCGATATCATGAAAGTAAGCGCACGCCCGGCACATGGTACCGTCGGCTCCTATCTTGTTTGCAGCCACTTCAGCCAGATCCGCCACTACGTCGCTGTGGTGCCAGGTACCCGGAGCCTCCAGACTGAGCCGAAGCAGGAGGGGATGATTCCGGTCAGCCATTTCAAGCCACGACATATCCGTGGTGATCCGAAACACCGCTTCGAGCATCGGCAACGCCCCGCTGACAACCATCGCGGTCACGACTCCGGTCAGAATCGCGGCAGCCGACTGTTTCATGAACATGCTCAGATCCATGTCATTGAGCCGGAGCCACGGAATCGTAATGATGCCGAATGAGACAGCTAAGATCCAGGTCGCCAATCCGACATAGATTCCAGCCCGCAACAAACGGCTGCGCCTGCGCACCTGAATGGTCACAAAAACTGAAATGAACCCGCTGATCAGGCTCATTACGAGAAGGAACGCATCAACGCCGCGGAAAAGAATCGAGCTCCAGAGACTGACGAAGATCGCACCATAAATGCCGAGATTTTTGCCCAACAGAACCGACAAGATTAGTGGCGCCAGCGCAAACGGAATCAATAAAACTCCAAACTCCTTAGGTAACCCTCCCTGACTCTGGGTGGAGAGGACCATGACAAGTTTCGCCACGCAGAGGTGGAAAAGAATCACTCCAAACACAAGACCCACGCGCGAGTTCTTTAGGAACGTGTCCGGATAGTTGATCCAGAGTTGGGCGACGGCGGTTAAAAAGACCAGTAGTCCAATCAAAAAATATTTCGCCGGATCGGGATGTTCTCCCGAAAAGATCAGAAGAGCCAGGACCAGTACAAACACGCCAAAGATCCCAGCCTTCATCCAAGGGTTTGATTCAAGCTTGCGCATCCACTCTTTCGGAGTGGATTTCCGGCGAGTCTTCGGGCAAGCGAAACCCTTCTTGATTAATTTCCTACGGTTTGAAGATCCGAACATCAGTGTCCCTTCGCCTAAACTTTTTTAGCGCCTCGCGGAGCATCCCGGTAAGTTTTGTACGCATGGATGATTGACCGGACGAGGGGATGACGCACCACGTCGCGCTCGGAGAAGCGGGTAAATTGAATCCCCGGGACATCCGCTAAGACATGCATGGCCTCAATAAGCCCGGAAGTCTTGTTCGCTGGCAGATCGATTTGGGTCTGATCACCGGTTACCACGCATTTCGAGTCTGCACCCAACCTGGTCAGAAACATGAACATTTGTTCGGTCGTGGTGTTTTGCGCTTCGTCAAGAATGACGAAAGCGTGATTCAATGTCCTTCCCCGCATATATGCCAGTGGCGCTATTTCAATTACCCCTCGATCCATGTACTTTTGAATCTCCTCAGGTTCCAGCATATCATACAACGCATCGTAGAGCGGACGCAAATACGGGAAGATCTTCTCCTGGAGGTCGCCTGGCAAAAAACCCAGCGCCTCTCCCGCCTCGACGGCCGGTCGCGTAAGGATGATCCTCTTAACTTGCTCCTTTCTTAGAGCGTCCACCCCCATCGCCATTGCAAGATATGTTTTCCCAGTTCCTGCAGGACCGAGCCCGAGGACGATGTCGAAGGTCTGAATCGCCTGAACATAGTTCAGTTGCTGCTCGCTCTTCGGAATTATCGGAGCTCGTCGGGTAGGAGTAAGTACCCTGTATCCAGCCAATTGCCCCAGAGGTTGACGACTCCCCTCTGTCACTGATTCCAGAGCGTATTGAAATTCGTGCCGTCGAATCTGAATGCCGTGCTGACGCGCTTTCTCAAGCTGGTCAAATACCTTCCGAGTCTTTTCGATATTCGGACGTTCCCCTTCAACACGAAGCCATCCGTCGCGCGTGGTTACTTTCACCGCTAATTTTTCCTCCAAGGTTTGCAATAGCTTAAAATCGTTCGCGTACAGATTTTGGAGGGTCCGTGCGTTATCGAACTGAAGCGTCTCGGATTCAACCATCAAGCCGGTAGTTACAGGCGCTAACCCATTAACGCAAAGTGGCACATAAGCAAAGGTTTTCCGAACGAGCGGCAGTTCGTATCACATTGGATCAAGTCAGTGCATTTTGCAGTACGCGCCAGTTCATTTGTATCCATAAACCATTGCCCAGGTGGTCCGCTCCTTCGGAGAATTGGTGACTTCAACGATGATATAATAAGTCCCGGTCGCTTGAGCAAGCACTCGAGCGCACGCAAAACGGCCTTTTTGCCAAGCGTCATTTTCGGCGATTTTACCCTTGCTGTCATATACATGGATCGCAAGCCGGGCGTTATCTACGTCTGTCCCCATGCAAAACCAATAATCGTTTCCTTTAAAAAGAGTGTGCGGTATCGCCTTTTGCTCTCTCAGACCGAGATCACCGCCCCACTGGTCGTCTCGCGCGATGTACCCTTGCTTGACGTAGGGATCGATCGCCTGAAGCGCCCAAGTGATGGCATCGTCGATCGTCGCTTCGGCAGGACTAACGAGCGCGCAAAGACTCAGTAGAATTAGAAATCGTCTCACCATGTTCATCCATTAGGCCCGCGAGCCGATCGCCTTAACCATCTGGCCGGTAATTTCGTTGATTCTTCTTACCGAACCTGGCGTGATCTTTTGGTTGATCAGAGGGGAAATTTCGTCGAGCCCTTTTTGGATTTTAGCCACTAATTGATTGTTTCGCATCCGGGGCGGCATCCCGGCCAGGCGCTCCTGGAAATACTTTAGAAGATCGGGTTGGTTCAATAAATCCGCTCCATCCGGGGAATAGCTCTTTTGTACCACCGAAGTTAAGACTTCGGTACCGCGCAACCAACCGCCAAGGCTGACCAGATGCGCCAGTTGCGCATCTTTGAGCTCGATCATTGCATTCTTTACGTCTGTTAAAGCACCATCGAGCTCCCGACGGACGGCGATCCAGTTGCCGGCATCGGCTTTTGTGATGATTGAGTTTGTGCGGCTTAAGACAGTTGATTCGACTCCAATCGCTCTGGCGAGTTCCAGCACGTCGCGACCGATCTCCTGGACTCGTCCTTTGTCGGCCGCTTCAACGGCAACAAAGCCTTCTGCAACGACCGAACCCAGCTGCAGGGCAATCTGCGTGCGCTCTCCACGATTCTTGATAGTCGGTTCTCTAAGTTCCCCTTGCCAATTCGGAGTGCCCAATTTGTCCAACACATTGAACACTTCACTCGGAAGCGGCACGACGACATCATCAAGTTGGGTCGCCGGGAACTTGGAAAGATCTATGTGACTGGGGGGCGCTTCAGCGAAGCCTGAAATCGCCGCGACAAAAACCGTGGTAACATAAACGACTCGACTTTTATTCATTCGATCACTCTCCAAGTCCGGTTCAGCTCGCACGCGACTGTCCAATACGTTTTCCGCATCACAAGACCTCCTTATCCTTTAGATCAACAATGGAGGAATCCTAAAAGGAAATTTTACTTTGAAGCCATTTGCGAATATGGCTTGAGGGACAATGAACCTAGAGCGCGTCGGAGAACTCATCCGTATTTTTCCGAGTAAACGCGTTCTGGTGATCGGCGATTTGATGCTCGATGAATTCGTCTGGGGCCGGGTGTCTCGCATTTCACCCGAGGCGCCGGTACCTGTGGTGGAGGTGATCAGGGAATCCTATTACCCAGGCGGCGCTGCCAACGTGGCGAGAAATGTCCGGGAGTTTACACCTTCGGTATTCGTCATGGGTGTTATCGGAGAGGATTCGCACGCGCAGAAATTAAGAGATCTTCTCGCCGAGAACGGCATTGGCCTGGATGCAGTACAACAAGACGGTTCTTTTCAGACCATCGTCAAAACCCGGATTATCGCGCGCCAGCAACAGGTGGTGCGAGTCGACCGCGAGAGACCGCAACCGCTCACCGAGGAAGCCCAGGCTCGCTATGTCGACAAAGTCCGTGAGCTGCTGCCCCAACTCGACGCTGTGATCTTCGAGGATTACGGAAAGGGTCTCTTGCAGCAAGGGTTTGTGGACGCGGTCGCCTCTTTGGCGCAGCGGGAAGGGAAATTGGTGACCGCTGATCCAAACCCTCACAATCGATTGATCTGGCGCGGAATCACAGCCGTGAAACCAAATCGCAGTGAGGCTTTTGCCGCCGCGAACCAACCCTGGCACGAACCTGATTCGGACCCTTTAAGAGATCGTCAACTGCTGCTTGTAGGCGCCGAGTTACTTCGAATGTGGAATCCCAACCACCTTTTAGTGACCCTTGGAGAACAAGGGATGATTCTTTTTGATCAAGGCAAACCGCCGTTTCATATCCCGTCTCGTGCTCGCGAAGTGTACGATCTCTCAGGTGCAGGCGACACAGCGATTGCGCTCTTGACGCTCGCCTTGGTTTCGGGTGCTTCGGCGATCGAAGCAGCCGAGATTTCGAATCATGCCAGCAGTGTGGTTGTGGGCAAGTTAGGAACTGCAACGCTAACTCCGGAGGAGCTTCTAGAGAGTTTTCGTGATACAGATGCATAGTGAAACCAGCAAGACAGAAGGCGATCTTTCTTGACCGGGATGGAACGCTGATGAAGGACGTTGGGTATTGCTCTCGACCCGACGAGGTAGAACTTCTGGAGGGCGTTAGCGAATTGCTTCCAAGGCTGAAAAACGCGGGCTTTAAGCTCATTATCGTGACAAATCAGAGCGGTATCGGACGGGGATACTTCACTGAAGAAGACTTCTGGGCCGTTCAACAAGAGCTCCAGAAACAGCTCGGCGCGGACGTCATCGATGCCACCTACTTTTGCGCGGATACGCCTCAACAGGAATCGGAGCGAAGGAAACCAAATCCAGGTATGCTTCTGGAAGCGGCAACAGACTTAAGCATTGATCTCGACCAGAGCTACATGGTCGGCGACAAGGCTTCCGACGCGGAGGCCGGGATTCGGGCCGGCGTCAGAGCCACGATTCTGTTTGGCATTAACGCCGCCAGCGGCGCGATGGAATCGGGGGCCAGCCTGATTGCCAAAGACTTCGGTGAAGTAGTTGAGTTTATTCTGGGGGATTGATTCATTAACGATTCCCGGGTTAAGACTCCTCTTGCTAATGAGCAAAGTTGTAGGCATTATCCCGGCTCGCTGGGGATCAACCCGATTTCCCGGGAAGCCCCTCCACGGCATCGCCGGCAAGCCGTTGATCCGACACGTTTGGGAGCGATGTATCGAAGCGGGCTGCTTTGATCAAATTATTATTGCGACCGATGACATGCGAATCGCGGAAGCCGGATTTGACTTCGGCGCAGAAATTGCCGTCACGGCTGCAGATCATCCCACCGGGACCGACCGCATTGCTGAGGTTGCGAGAAAGCTGAAAAAGGCCTCGATCGTTTTCAATATCCAGGGCGATGAACCATTGATTGACCCGGTTCTTTTGCAGCGCCTTACGCGAAAGTTGAGAGACAGTCCGCAAATCCAGATCATCACCGCGGCGGCGCCGCTTCCGCCTGAGGAATCGTTTAACGAGCAGAACGTCAAAGTGGTCTTCGATTTCAAGGGTGACGCGCTCTACTTCTCTCGCAGCTGCATCCCTTTTCTTCGCGGAAGCAGCGAGATCAGAATCTACAGACACCTCGGCATTTACGGTTACCGCCGAAAAGCTTTGTTGGACTTTGTCAAGCTGCCTCCGAGTTCGCTCGAACAAGCTGAACAGCTCGAACAGTTGCGCGCTTTGGAAAATGGCATGAAGATTCGCGTCGTCGTTTCCGAGACCAGTTCACCCGGGGTAGACACTCTTGAGGACGCGACCCAGGTCGAACGGCTAATTTTGAGCAGGAGAAGCGGATGAAATATATTTTCGTAACTGGCGGCGTGGTTAGTTCGCTGGGCAAAGGCCTTGCCGCCGCGGCGCTTGGGACTTTGCTCGAGCACCGAGGATTGCGGGTGATCATGCAAAAGTTCGACCCGTACCTCAATGTCGACCCTGGAACCATGAGCCCGTTTCAGCACGGAGAGGTTTACGTGTTGAGTGACGGTGCAGAGACCGATCTGGATCTAGGTCATTATGAACGATTTACGAATTGCGTGCTTTCCCGCGCCAACAATGTCACAAGCGGTCAGGTGTACGAAACGGTGCTGGCGAAAGAGCGGCGAGGCGATTACTTGGGCAAAACGGTGCAGGTCATTCCTCACGTCACCGATGAAATCAAGGGCCGCATCCAGCGGCTTGCCAAGGAACAGACCGGCGATGTGATTATTACAGAGATCGGCGGGACGACTGGCGACATCGAAGGCCTACCGTTCCTGGAGGCGATCCGTCAGTTCCAACTCGAGGTGGGGCCAGAAAATGTCGTGATCATGCACGTGACACTGGTTCCATACATCAAGGCCGCTGGAGAACTCAAAACAAAACCTTCCCAACAAAGTATCGCGAAACTGCGTGAGATCGGCCTCCAACCGCACGTTCTGCTGTGCAGAACCGAAAAGCCGCTTGTTATGGAAGTTCGCCAAAAGCTTGCGCTATTCTGTAATGTTCCACTACACGCGGTCGTCGAAGTCCGAGATGTCGAACATACGATTTACGAACTTCCTCTTACGCTCCAGGAGGAAAAGTTGGATGAGACTATCTGCCGCTTGCTGCACCTCGATACCCCATCCGCACATATGACCGAGTGGCGTAAGTTCGTCCAACGGGTCATCTCTCCTAAGAAGAATCTCAAAGTTGCAGTCGTCGGGAAGTATGTAGACTTACAAGACGCCTACAAAAGCATCTATGAATCCTTGACCCATGCCGGTGCGGCGAACGACTGCGGCATCGAAATCCTGCGGATCGATGCTGAGGACCTGGAAGATGCCGACCCTGCCAAATCCCTCGGGACGGTCGCTGGCATCCTGGTACCGGGCGGATTCGGCGACCGCGGTGTCGAAGGCAAAATCGTTGCCTGCAAATACGCCAGGGAAAAGCGCTTGCCGTACCTCGGACTCTGTCTTGGAATGCAGGTGGCCACGATTGAATTCGCCCGAAATGTCTGTGGATTAAAGGGAGCAAACAGCACCGAGTTTGAAGAACACACTCCGCACCCTGTCATCTGTTTGCTGGAGGATCAAAAAGAGGTCAGGAAGAAGGGTGCTTCGATGCGGTTGGGCAGCTGGCCGACGGATCTTGTTCCCGGAACTCTTGCCGAAAAGATTTACGGCAAAAGCCAGATCACCGAACGGCATCGCCATCGGTATGAATTCAATCTCAAATACAAAGAGGCGATGGAAGAGCAGGGCTTTGTAATCTCTGGCACGTCACCCGACGCCAAGCTGGTCGAGCTGATCGAGCTGCGCGATCATCCCTGGTTCTTAGCCTGCCAGTATCACCCGGAGTTTCTATCCAAGCCGAATTCGCCACATCCGCTATTCCGCGGATTCATTGCGGCCTGCCTGGCCAATTCAGAATAAGTGTGGCACGGGCGTCCTGCCGGTGCCAAGAACTCAAGCACTCAAGAATGGTACGCTGGGAAATTCGGCGCGAGACTATTTGTTCTTCTCGACTTCTCGAGTTCTTGAGTTCTTGAGTGCTCGACTTCTGGTTCTCGTAAACCACACCCTCTTCCCTTCAAGCCAGGCGCCGCGTCGGCGGAAGTATTCACCCAGCTCCGGCGTGTAACATCCCCATGATTCCGGGTTTAGTTCGAAATAGATCTCACCGGTTTTAGAGACGATGTTCTCAAATACATCATCCAGGAAGAACTCCCATTCTTTCATTCCCCAGACATCTTTTGAGCCGTGCGAATTAAAGCAAACGGCAAAACCCGTCAATAAGTCGAATCGGCTCCCAAGATTTGGCAGCGGTTCAAAGGCTTCTATGCGCCAGACCCGGCGCGGCATGTCGAGAATCTCGAACATCTCGGCGTACATTGGCGGCCAATCCAGGTCCAAACCCATGACGCTGTGACCAAATTGCTTGCACACAAAGAGGAAATAACCCGCGCCGCTCCCAATATCGAGTACGCGAAGCGGCTTTCGACGGTCCAATTGCAAGAATCGCGCCTGTTTGACCGCAAGCTCGATCCATTGCCATGCATCGACATATTTCGGCCAGCCTATCGGATCATTCGGATTCGCGTACGTGGAACGGATCCGCTCGAACCCCTTCGACTCAAGGTCGCGAACCATCTCTCCAACGTTCAAAGGCCGGCGCCACCGGTAATATGCGTTGAGCAGGCTATCCCACGCCTCCCCAGTGCGAAGCTTGTCTATCTTGCGCGACAGTTCCACAGCTTAAAGGGAACAGCGAACAGCGGCCTCAGCGGATTTAGGTTTCTGCTCCAGGCCGGCAATCTGACCTGAACCCGCTGTTACCTGTCAGCTTACCTCATACTTATTCACCGATCTGT
>Ga0210408_10003353_pt1 | contig 14877 bp, 22 predicted proteins | sample IncBWH4MmetaG_FD_155471 | JGI IMG/M metagenome (GOLD analysis project Ga0210408, IMG submission 155471) | Forest soil microbial communities from Barre Woods Harvard Forest LTER site, Petersham, Massachusetts, United States - Inc-BW-H-4-M | ecosystem: Environmental > Terrestrial > Soil >...
CCAACCGATTCCTGAATGGTCGTACGAACAGACTTGAGTAAACTTTGCGTCTTCGGGTTGAACGAGACCCCAATCGAAAGAGAATCCCGCGCCGACGATCACGACAGTAGGGCTCCCCGCACCCGTGCAATAGAGATGAACTCGATAGCCGCCCACATCGACCAATTTGCCTAAGGGCAGGGGCGGGTTCTGCGCCATGTCCGGTGTTTGCCCCAAGCTCGCAATTGGAAGTAAGCAAACTATGACGAGCACAAAAGTAAGAGACCTGCAGTAGATCTTGTTCGACGTTGTGCTCAATGGACGCTTCTCACAGGTGGTTAGCATGCATACCTCTCCTACTTCCATCGGAAGGATTGTATCCCCGCTGGATTCGTTGTCCAGCTAATGGATTTGGCAACAATTCGCACTGACTGGCGTTTGCAGCGGCGTGCCAATTGTTGAGTTGTCGCGCCACCGGGCTCTGAGTCACTTGTCCGGTTTCGGCGTTTATCAGGCATGTGAAATCGCTTCGACTTGTAACCATCGGCCCGGGAGTGTAGTAATCTACGACGGTGAAACTCGAATACTTGCCCGATGGGTCCGCAGATTGCCCTCTAATTCGCCTGTTCGAGTTCAACCAATCAGAAGCACAGCGGCTGAAGCAGCTTGTAAAATCGCTGGTCGCCGGTGACCGTCAAGATGTGGCGCTCCAAAATGAAGAGTGGGTCAAACCTGTCGGGGAGTGTTGCCTAAATCTGCGCCGAGGAAACCACAATCAGGGTGTTCGCCAAGCGCAGGGACTTAAGTTCGAGTGCGTGCTGAGTCCGGACGGTTGGAGCAATGTTGAGGGATTGCTTGAGCCCTTTTGTGAGTCCAAAACCGCTGGTTTCCAGTGGCTTACCCACGACGGCAGAGTTGCTCTACTCATCTCTCAGAGCGGCCAATGGTAATCCCTGGCACTTGATTCCGGTAAGTGCGTTTATCCGTTTATCAGGACTTAGGCCCGATATCGGACCATCGTTTCACAAGTAGCAAGCCTGCGTTCATCAAGACAAAGAGAACCCCAGCGGCGACTACATGGATTTCCAGCGCGATTCGCTGAGTCTTAGCACTCTCGATTCTCAGGGTTGCGTCATTCTCGGAATTTGGATTCTTGATGTTGTCCATAACGGCTTTTGCGTACTCATGACGGTCAACGAAAACAGGTACGACGAACGCCAAGACGGTAGCGAGCACTGCCGTTATCCCGACCTTCGCGGTCAAGCGACCACTGCGCCTCATAGCGTCCGGACCTTCATCTATCGGGACTTTGCGGCTCTGCTCAGGCGAATCGCAAAGACTTGGATTCCACCGAGCAACAGCCAGAGACAGGTTGAATACAACAATGCGGGAACCCATAACAAGACTGCGTATCCGTACAGCGCGGAGAGCCAGCGGCTGTGAATACTCACGAACAAACCATCTAGAATCCAGGCCCATGGAATTGCGAACAGAAAACCGTATCTGGCCACGTGTTCAGGATTCCAGTGAAGACGGTAGGTAGCGAGCGAAAGAAGGTTCAAAACAAAGGCAACCGCAAAAGGTGACGCGACCACCAGCCGCCTTGTCAAACCCATTTTTGAGGGTTGCATTTAACCAATCTAACAGACTGGTATCCTGTATAGGCAGCGAGTTAAGTGCATGTGCTCGATAAGTCGCATTACCGGTAAAGTTCGTACTAGCCTCCTTCTCGATGCGCCAAACGAACGCTGTAGATGATTCCTACGACGACGCCAGCGATTGCTCCCAAGCACGCGCCGACCAGCATCAGACCGAAGGCCACATACGCTGGGGCATCGCCTGGGTCAGACGGTCCGTGTTTGTGAAAACCAAGCGCCAAGAACCAACCAAGCAACAAACCTCCCAAGGCTCCCATCACTGCACCTGCAAGCAGACCTGCCAATGAAATGCCGATGTAAGAGAGAATTTTCATCGACGGAATGTGACTTTAAAATTGTACGCGTGCACGTTCTCGATCATAGGTCCTGATAAGTCGCCTTACTGGACAATGAGGATTCAAGCTTCCGATTAGCGTTAATCAGGAGCTACGGGCCGTTTGTTGCGGGGAATAAGATGAAGAGCATCGCTACCCAAAATGCTGTCCAGCAAATGCTGAGAAATAGCCCCCACTTCACTAGCCGATACCGGCTGAGCAACCACAGAGGAACGGCAACGATAGAGAAGCCGACCATGTTCAGTAGAAAGGCGACTGCCCACAGGTAACCGTCATGATGGTCGGCGAACATCCCAGACGAGAGTCGTGCGATTATCACCCACGCACCGAGAACAACTAGCTGGGATAGCATGGTGCCGTAACCCGTAACGTACGGCAGGCCCACTGTGCTCACGGCGACAACCGCAGAACAGGACAAGAACACCTTATCGGCTAGCTGGTTATTTGTGGCTTCGAGATACCAAAACCATTTCGTACAGCGGATGGCCCCTATGACCAAGCACATGGATATGGTCGAAGCGAGGAGCGACAAGGTCAAAATTGCAAACGTCCTGTGCCCCGACCTAACCACCGCAGGTCCCAGGACCATAGCTAGGAGGAAGAATCCCGTTCCAATCAGCAACCATTGCCACCACGCTACGATGCGTCCCATTTGGTTTGTGCCTTGCAGTTCAACCTAGCATTTCAGGTTCCTGCGGATAACTGTCTTGCGGCTCAGTTGAGCCTTTAAGGTCAACTGGTAAGTCGCCTTACCGGACAACTGGATTTTGGGAGATTTCATTTACCGCGTTAATCAGGCACAGCCCTCGACGCGGGCGGTGATAGTCTGGTCCCAAGAATTATTCTGCGAAAGAGAGAACTCCGATGGGAGCGAAAGGCTTGTTTGGTTTAGGCGCCTTGGCATTCTGGCTGCCCGAAATCGCTCTGTACGCTTGGCAGCGGCAGGCACTCAACGCCAAGCTGGTTACTTTCCTGCTTCCTGGCACTTTTCTGCTGGTTTATCTGCTGGTTTCGATACTCCGACAAAAGCGAATCTCGAATCCCTCCGCAGCTATTTTTATGGTGCTCGGCGTAGTTTTCCTAGGGACACTGGCTATGACAATTGGCGCGACTATTCGAGGTGCGGGGTTTTGGGGGCACCCGGGCTCTACGTTACTCGGCGCTCTGCTAGGCACTGTCGTCCCAATTTACGCCTTCATTGCCGCAACGTATGACGGTAGTTTGTACGCGCTTATTTTCGTGTCTATTCTCATGCCCCTGGTCCATTTGGTTTTCGAGAGACAAAACTGGATAATCCCGCCAAAAAAAGACTCAGAACATCTAAACGACTAAGCGCCAACCAAACTGTCAGTGCTTGGTTAGTCGCCTTACCGGACAACTGGATTTTCGGAGATTTCACTTGATGTACGGTTTCCGCGTTTACCAGGAGTTGGCCGATTGGCACGGCGCTACAACTCGTCGTCATCCGCGTCGGCACGAGGCAAGTCCTCATGGCCAAAGATGCGGTGGGCGTCTTTCTCCGAATACACCTGCAAAATCACTCCTGTCATCACTTCAATTCGATAGACGACAAAATCTCCCATGTACTTGCATCCACTGTCCGGACCGGACAGCCCGGCTACCAAAATCTCGCTCGAACCGTTCAACCACTGCGACCCGACGACGTCATCCGCACAATATTCGAGTGTGCTCCACATCGCGCGCTCTTTCCGAGTAGCAACCCAGTGGGGGAGTGGCGCTCGTTTCATTCTGAGTATCAGGTCTGCTCTCACATGACGCGTCACGCGTGGTATTTCCACAAGCCCAGCCTGGGTCACGTCGTAGACTTGCGTGTGCCACGCGCCAAGCTCGCCTGTTTCGCTCCAAGTCACCAACAAGCGAGTCGAATCCGGCGCCCATCCAACTTCCGCGTCATGCATGTTTCCGAGCGGCGTCCCGTATCGCTTTCCATCCACACTGAGTCGAACTTGAGACCCGCGCACCTGAATGAGTTTCTTGCCGTCTGGCGAGGGAAGGTCAAGCCGCCTCCCGGGATTCCTATCAAACGCCATCCATGTGTTGAACAGTGCAACCGTCTTCCCCGACCATGCGCCGCGACACACCGCGTATCTGAGGTCTGCGTTTTTGCCGCAATCCGTCAACTGCTTATTTTGCGTGACGTCATTGACTTCCTGAGAAAACAGCGTGGGAACGAAAGGAACTAAGCACAGCCATAGCGGTGCAAGCCTCCATCGGCTGATCATTGCCGATTCTCCTTTAAGGACGCTCCGCCGCGAGCCATAAATAATCATACACTGCGAATTCCTGAGGAAATGAGCAGAGTCTGCCAAAGGCTTGTCAGAAGTAACCCAAGGGCCTGGTAAGTCGCCTTACCGGACAATGGGAACCGGGCCGACTTTTCCGGCAACGGCGTTTATCAGGCACTACTCGACACTACTTAGCTTTGCTGGGCAGATTGAGCCGTTCTGGCAAGATTTGTATGAAGTCTGGCTGCGAGCCTGCGGTGCTTTACGCCGAGCGAAAAACACGTCACTGCGCCGCCCAAGATGAACCAGCTTCGCGTGAAGGCGAACAGCGTGAAAAAGAAACCAGAGAATGCGAAGCACTCCCATGACGAAGCTCGTAGAACTACACTTCGGTCGTACTCGATGTGACCACGAACCAATTCCGTGTGATTGATTGACCGAAAGAGAACAAGATTACGTAGGTGCCGCAGGTGAATAAATAATTGGACTCCGATAAAGGCACCCAAGGCGAATTGCCAAAGTTCGGGAGCCGGGGAACTCTCATTCAATATCCAAAGGAAGCCCAGAAGGCCTAAAATCAGGAACAATATGAAAACAAACCGAGGACTCACAACTCGCAAAGAATCGATGTCCCCCTGGTAAAACGGAGTGATTTCGTAGCTACCTTCAAAGACAATTGTTTTCTGCCGTCCATAAAGACGGGCGCAGACTATTGTCAAAGCGTAATCGGAGACGTAAAGAAGGCCCCAAATGACCATACCTGGCCAAGCATGTTCAAAAAGAAAGTTCGGCAAACGCGCACTCCTGTCGTGCCAGAACTGCCAATGCTCTAATTTTAGAGTCATTCACGCATGGAGCCAACGAATGATAGATGCAAGGCCCACGAGAGAGTCAACTCCCGATTAGTTGCATTACTGGATAAATGAATCTCCGGCCATTTCAATTGATGTCCGGTAAAGCGCGACAATTAGGACTTTGGCCCACCTTTCCTTTGTTCTGATACGATGGCTCCCGAGAGACTCATGACCAGCAATCGTCAACGGCAAATCTTGGGCTTGACAGTGATGGCGGTCGTCGGTGTCGGCCTTGGAATCTGGCTCCTCCGAGGTGGCTTCCTTGCGCTTGGTTGTCTCTTCGTTGGTGCTTTTCTGTGGCGTGGCCAGCAATTCGTGGTTTGGTTCCTTGCTCCGGCCAAGGCTCCGTCAGGTGTCACGCCGCCCTTAACTTCAGCATGGCAACGCCTCCTGCTGTCAATCGTTTGCCTCCTGGCTGCCGCAGTCTGCGCTTTAGGAATCTATCTATGGCGCTTGTGGCCAGAGCAGTGGCAAGCCGGTCTTGTTTTTGTTCTCTTCGGCTTACTCGTATTGGCTCCAGTAACGATTAAGGAAATTCAATCCCGCCGAAGGTCGCTGGCGCAGTCCTCAACTCCCGATTAGTCGCCTTACCGGACACTGAGAATCAAGTTTCCGATTAGCGCTTTGGGGGCCGACGGTTCTGAACAGCACTGATTCAATTCCTCTGTTAACATTCCGCTTGTCAGTACGTCTGTGTGTTCGAAGGCTTCACCGGGGGAAACCAACCTTCAAACGAGGCCGCTCCATGCTCCTTTCGCGAATCGCTGTTCTGCTGTCCTTCTTCGCTCTGTTGTCCTCGCAAGGCCCTTCCAACCCATCGGCTCAAACGAGTATTGACCAATCCGCGGAAGAAACGGCCCAGCGCGATGCCCTGCCAGCGAATTGCCGAGTCACACTTCCATCTGATGGCGTTTTTGAGCCGCCGTCGCCGGTTTTCGGTTGGTCCTCCTCTAGAACCCCAGATCAGTTTTTGTTCGGCACTGCCGCGCTTTGGACTGTACTTCCAGCGGATGGAACCTTGCACGGTTACGGTCCGGAAAAGCCGGGCGATTTCGCGTATAACGGGAAAATCGGCTGGTATCGGTACCATGCCCCCTTTTTGGATCAGGATGGCCCAGTGTCGCTTAAGGGGAAAAAGCTGGACGGTCCCGCGCCGACCTTCATCGAGACTCACGAAAGCACTTCCTATCCCGGCAAAGACGGCTCCCCCGCAATGATAGTGATGGGTATGGACGTTCCGGTCTTCGGCTGCTGGGAGTTCACCGGGCACTACAAGGATCAGGACGTCACTTTCACGATCTGGGTCACGTCGTATACAGAGCAGGAAATGGCCGCCCAGGCGTACGCGCAATCCCTCTCATTGCCACCGCCAAAGAGAGTCGTACGGCGAGTCCATGTAGATCCCGAAGCGCAAGCAAGGGAGCTCGTATATAGAGTGCTCCCCGAGATTCCGCCAGCGGCTCAGGCGACGTACGGAACAGTTGTTCTCCACGCGGTAATCGGAACGGACGGCAAGACACACGAAGTCAGTTATGTCTCTGGTCCAAAGCTTCTTGCGCAGGCGGCCATCGAGGCGGTCAGGTGGTGGCAATACAGGATCAACGTCGTCGGCCCCGGGCCTTACGAAGCTCAGGAGGTAGACACAACAATTTCTGTCTTGTTCTCTCCGACTTAGCTCCCTAGCGGTCGACAAGGCAACTGTCGATCCTCGCAGTCAAACGCCTGGCAAGTTCGCCTTACCGGACATCTGCCGAGGGCATCGATTTCACTTGTACGATAACGCGTTTATCAGGACCTTGGAGTCTTATCTCCGTTCTTCAAGGTGTGGCTTTCCCCCTGCCAGGGAGCCAAGCGCGCGCGGACAAATAGATAACTTCTTTCGTCCCGTCATCGTCTTCGGCTAACTGAATGGCCACTCTTTCTGGCTCGACGCGCCATACTCTGGCTGGTCCAGTGTGGTCCTTGGGAAAGGCCCATTTCCCATAGCGATTCTCTATCGATGCCCGGATGTCGTCGAGAACTGTTGTCTTATCGTACCGGGCCACTAACCCGAGTACACCTTTGTCGTCAATATCGATACTGATGTTCTGAGGATATATGGCATGGGAATCCGCTGCGTCGTCGAACCACACTTGTGAACAACCGGACGACCTGCATCCTATTAGCTTGGAGCTTGGCAGCACGACGTGTCTGCTATTCTCAAGCTTCGGTCGGCTACAAGATGTCAGACCGACTGCGAACATCAGGACCGCCATGACTCCAACTTTCTTCATTTCGCCCTCTTTATTCAGGTACTTGGCCATGTCCAATCTTCCGTAGGCGTTGGAGAAAAACTGTAGGCTCGCCGTAAGGGTTTGCACTGTTTTGTCCCGGTACGACAATCAAAAGCAACAAAGCTACAAGGTTCACCAATGGGACAAATATGAGGAGAACCGCCAAGCCCGACCGGCCAATGTCGTGAAGCCTAGACACCATCGCCTTGAGCATCACTATTGAAGCCGCGACGAACCAGAGCGCTTGCGACAAGGGGTACCGCGTTCGGTCAGGTTCTAGCGGGGTGTTTGTTAGGACAGACACGGTCCCGAGCATAATTCCACAACCAATAATTGACGCGACGAACCAAAAGAGGAGTTCGAGTCTGCCGATTCTATTGGTCATCACGACTCGTATATGCGCAGCCTTCTAGCTACCCTCAGGAGCAGCTACGGTTTCGGTGCCTACAGGGTCACGCTAGCACCCGTCATTTCGTTGGGAAACTGTTCTACGGGTCAGTTGCGTCCTTGCGGTCACTCCTGGTCGGCAAACCGGACAAGGGGTTTTGGGGCGACTTCACTTGTACGATAACGGCGTTTACCAGGCACTGACGTATTAGGGCACCAGAAGGGTGCCTATACCGGGAACATTTTTATTGATTTGGAGTCTGAATAGATATGGGGATTCGCATGAGTCCGCGACCGCCGTGGATTCCTTTTTTCTCTCAAATTGCTCTTCTGTATTCGCAAATCTTGGTTCTGATGGTTATCCCGGGGGGCGTCGTCTTCCACTATGCGTGGAGATACGACCATCGTTCCCAGGGCCTGTACGTCGCGGTCGGCCTGTCGCCGATGTTGAAGAACCTCATGTGCGGAGAATCGTGGACGGTCCGAATCGACTCTAGAGAGAATTGGTATTTGAACTCGACAAAGACTTCACAAAACGAATTGGCAGGAGTTTTGAGTCAACGACTGGGAGATAGGATGAACTGCGCTGTATATCTCGATGTCGACCCTTCACTTCCTTACGCGGTCGCAATTGAGGCCATTGCCACTATTCAGAAGACCCGTGCTGACGTCGTAGTGTTGTTGACTCCAAAGACGAAAAAGGTCTCCGTCCCCTAAGAACTCTTCGTTTGCCGTACCATTACTTCTCCGGTTTGTGCGTTTATCAGGACTTGGAGCTTAACCGACTACTTTTGTGGGCGGACACTGAGTTCCAAGAGTTTTTTCGGAGGTTGCGAGCCAATTGTTATTTCCGCGAGTTCTGTCCATTCACCTCGCTCGTTTATCCGCAATACGGAATTGGTCCTGATCTCTCCCAATTCAAAGCCCCAAGTCATCCCCTTGCCCTCTTCCAGCAGTTTCATTTGGGTTTCGAGAAAACGACCGTCGTTGAAAGCCCGCATGCGATACGTTCCGCTTTCGTCATCGTAAGAGACTATCCCGAACGCCTGCAGAAAGGGTTGGCCGTCGGATTTTGCCCGACCGACTCCCTCGATTACCAGGATCAAGCCGTCGAGTTTGTACTGGACTTCCTCGGTCTGTAGCAATTCCACCGACTCAGCAGGACCGCGCAACAAGCGCGCCTCCCCGGCCCATTTTCCAACCAGAAAGCCGACCTCTTTCATTGCAGCGAGCTGCTTTTTGAGGTCCGGAACTCGGGGTAGCTGAGCCATCTTGGAGCCAATAATACCATCGAGGGAAGAAATTCACTTTTCCGGTAAATGCGTTTACCAAGAGTTGAAAGTCCCTCAGGGCTTTTTGATTGGATAATCGCGGCCAGCTTCGTGAATCACCCAGAATTCTTCCGGCAAACCGTCAGCTTGCTGTATATGTGCAGTCGTGGCTAGGTCGGACTGCAATCTAGTCATTGTGACCCAAGATTCTTGCAGGTCTTTGGATACGCAGTAATAAATCACACCTGGTCTCTGTGAAACATCCGTCGAGCGAGCGGATTCCGCATTGTCGGAAACGACGACCTGACGCGGCAAAAGATTCCCTCGCTGTTTATACGCACTCTCCGGGCCTTCTCCATCAGAGTGTTGCCATGCGGCCTCTTTGAATTCAGCTTCATTGCTTGGAAAACGGCGATTATTCTCGTACCAAACGCGGAGAGACGAGCGTATGCCTGAGAGACAATGGTTGTCGGCCTCCATGCTCGCGAGGCGGGGCGTATGGTTGATAAAAATCTCGTTACCCGCTAGGCCTGCAAAAAACGGAATTACAAGAAGATATCCGCGGCAAGTTCGTCGCCAAAATATATGCAATGTGAGCCAAAGATTCAGCGAGCCAAACGCAAACCAAAGCAGAGCAGCGGTCGCGTATGGGTAGTCGGCGTAGTAGACATCGGACGTGTGAATTCGGACCCAGCAGATGAACAAATATGCTCCGTAGCCCAGCGTAGGTAGGGAGAACAAACCAAAGAGTAGAGACAGCAGAACCTTGCCAACCGTTCGAGCCGCCTCGCTCATCTCTCTACCCCGAGAATCCTCGCCAAGTCAGAAATAGCACGAACACAGGATATCGTGTTTTTTCGTCAACTCCCGCCTTACCGGAGAATGAGAATCAAGTTTCCGATTAGCGCGTTTATCAGGACTTGAGACTTGGTTTAATGGCCAAAGGTCCCTCCCATAAATCAATTGCGTCGCACATCAAGTTGGGAAGGGGACGTGTTGCCAGAATTGAAAATATCTTCTCAAGCCATAGTTGCATCAAGACGCGGGTTAGTTGAAGCTGTGAGGACGATGTTTGGATACCGTGTGGAGGAAAATTTCGACCTGGCCCTGGAGCAGAGGCGCGACCACCTCAAATGGGTCGTTGCGGGGGGAATTTGTCTGCTGGGTGTTCTTTACATCATCCACCCCTTCTCCGCCGCCATCTTCCAGGGATATTTTCTCACCTCGATGTGCTATGGCGACAGTTTTTATGTTAAGCGGATGGATAACTTCGGCAAGCAATGGCTATGGAAAGCAATACTCGCGACCATCCCCCTGCACGCTTTCTTTTTAGTCGGGATTGTTTGGTTGGATTGGGCCCTTCCGAATTTTTTCACAAAAATAATCGTGTGCGGCCCAATTCTCATTGTAACCTTTGGCGTCGAGGCCGTCCTCTTCGATAGTATTGTGGACCGCTTCAGCCCATCAGAAGGTCCACAACCGGTGGACGCAAGTCTAGTTTGAAGCGATGTCCACGCAGCCGTAGACCAAGTCCCGGTCGGATTACCGGACATCAATACCAGGACTTCACTTTTCCGGTTACGACGTTTATCAGGACCTACCGCTCAAAAACGCACACTCCCGCTTCCTTGTTTAGGAAGTCATAATTGTCACGGGAGCGACAGATTGATATGCAGAACATTTCCAAAACACTGGTTTCCTTTGTGCTTATTGGTGTTGCGAGCGCGTCGCTGCTCGCGCAGAGCACAAAGATGGGCAAGGATTTCTTGGTCGATGTGAATCGTCCGTTTGTGTACGTGATGTTCGACCACATTGGGCCGGGTATACCGAGAGACCCGACCGAACCCAAATCGCGCATATGGCTCCGGCTGAAAAACAACTGCCGAATTGCCATACTTGTCCGCGCGAACGGTGTGCCTGATGAAAGCCCTAAGGATGAAGTAGGGTTGGAGTGGAAAGTGATCCCCAACCCAACCATACAAGGCATGGTTTCCTTTTCTCCGTTGGGCAAAGACAAGCCCCAAACGGGGCTAAATGCGGAGACACAAAAATCAGAAAAAACAACCGACGAGATACCGCGGGGCTACATGGGGGAAGTTGCTTCGCTGGTGACCATCGGACCAGGCCAACAGATTCTTTTCAGCATCCCTGTAAACCATCTAAGCGAGCGGTGGCATGTGGAAATCCCATTTGATTTCGAGCTTTCCCCCGCAAAAGGCCCCCTTAATTCAAATACGGTCGGACTTCCGATTATGGCTGTCATGTACACAGTGTGGGATTTGCCTCGTAATTCACAAGCAGAAGTCTTGAAGAAATGAATCTTGACGGGGTGAAGGGTAACGTACCAAATTTTCGCCCAACTCCCGATAAGTCGCCTTAACGGACAACTGGATTCGGTGATTCAGTGATGTGTCTCTAACAAAATCAAGCATTCGCCGGAACGTCCGCGCCACTCTGAGGCAACATATGCAATCTGATTCGGGAATCGTTCTAAGTAGATAGGTTTTAGCGCGTCGGCAATCTGAGGCCGAACCGTCTTCCAGAACTCAAACCGCTCCTGCATCGGTATCCAATTCAGCTTCGCCCCACTCGTGGCAACGACAAATTGCACCTGTCCTGTCCCCATGAGCCCTCGGATGAGGTTCTCGTCAAGGTGCCGGATACGCTCGCCAGGTAGTGCGCCCGTCTCGTCCCAAAGTTCAGTGAGAGGTAGTTTCGTGACGATGAGCTGGTCAGGTCTCATTAGAAGCTCGAATTTATCACGATTTGGCTCAGCGCCTGGTGAGTCGCCTTACCGGAGATGTGAAGTAATACTTCACTTGGACGGTTAGCGCGTTTACCAGGACTTGGCCTTGTGGCCCCATCACTTTCTTGCTTCAAGAATTGCTCTGACTAATAATCGTTCTATGCGTCGGGTGATAGTAATCGCGCTCACGTCCGCATTGTTCGTCGCTTCTGCACAGGCGGTTCGAGAACTCGTAGTTGTCCAAGAGCCGCAGCTTGCTCAGAGAGTCGAAGGCATTGTCCTTGACCCGTCCGGTGCTCCAATCCCAGACATGAGCGTAACGGATCGTACCGAGAATGGCGTGACGGTTCTCCGTACCACGAAAACGGACAGTAAAGGGTATTTCCACTTCCCCTCGCAACGCGGGAAGACTGTCTATTGTCTTCGCTTCGATCACACTTTGTGGAATCCACTGCAACTAACGCTCAAGCTCGACAAGCATGCTCCTCAGCGAGGCATTACAGCGAGGCCGCACATCGGAGGCTGACTGCAACTCTCTCGCTTGATAAGTCGCATAACCAGGCAAGGGGATCAGGGCCGATTTCACTTGTACGATTACCTCGTTTATCAGGCACATCAATCAAGCACATCACAGAATTTCACGAAATCCACGTGTAGTGTTCGTCCCGAACGCGCCAAGTGCCGTCGACCTTTTCCATAAGAACATACCTACCGCCGCCGCACAGTCCGCAAAAATGGTCGATGTAAAACACTGCTTGCGTGCGGGATGGGTTGAAGCCTACCCCAGAGAGGGCGATGAAGCCTAAATTGCGTGGGAATTTCTTTTGGAACTCAGATGAGCCGTAGTCTGATTGTGAAGTGAGTGCCACTTTGGCACGACTCGGCAACACAAACTTCTGCTGTATTCGAGTGTGAAACAGATTTCGGACGAGGTAACTGGCCCGGGTTGATGTCCGTAGACCGTCAAAACTAATACGGCCATCCAGTACATAGAGCGCCTGAAATCTTAGATTCTCGCCAGGCGTCGTTTTGTCTTTGACCACGACCAGCACGGGTCCACCCACGGACCAGTCATGGGCATCACTTAGCAAACCGTCCGAGAGGTACGCCGAATAAACTAGATATTCCTCATCCGCGTTCCGCTTTAGCTCAGCCCAACCGGACGCCGCCAAAACAGCCGTAGTCGCTATCAAGACCACAGCGACGCGCCTGATTCTCCGTCGGGCTTTGTCACTGAGTCCCATATCCATTCAGACTCCGCGAACGTATCACAAGTTCCCTAGGCTTGAGGGGCAGGCATTTCTCGCCAACGCCTGGTTAGGTCGCGTAACCGGACATATAAAGTATTACTTCATTTTCGGGTAAGCGCGTTAATCGGGACTTGGCCAGTTGCTCGGCTCACGACCAAAGCCACCAGCGGCGAAAAATCGCATACCAGAATTTGTCTCCGAACCGGGCGGCGGCGAAGCCACAGCCCAGAATCAATCCTAGAGCCCCAAGGGCGAGGGCTACTGAGAATTGCAGGGAGTCCGGCATAATCGAAAAGAACAAATCGAGCATCACGAATACTCCGAAGAACGCTCCGCAAACAAAGCGCACCCAAAATTCGAGCCTGTCGGTATTGGGAATTTCTTCGGCGGTTATCCTGATTCGTTCACTTGTGGAGGGACTTGGTGGTTGGCTGCTCTTTCCCTTTGTCGGGCTGGGATAGGTTTCAACGTGATAGCGAAGCGGAGCATGGGCGATTGCTGAATACGCTTCATTTATCAGCCTTGTCATGTGCGCCGCTTCGACGTGCGCGGGAGTCCCGTTTGCGTAAAGGTCTGGATGCCATCTCTTTACGAGACGCCGATAAGCATGCTTAATCGAAGGTGCTGCGGCGTCCGTTGGAACACCGATGACTTGGTATGCGTGCCTCAGTTCTGTGAGTTGATAATCGTTTTCGGGCATGCGCGTCTCATTCTTTCAATATGATAGACGCGCACAACAATCATTGACCTTAAATCTAACGGCTAGTGCTTGGTTAGTCGCCAAACCGAGTTCACTTCTCCGGTAAGGGCGTTACCAGGACTTGACCGAGGCGGTTTAGCGCGGTCTATACTCTTTCCTGACCCATGGTGTCTAAGTCCTCATGAAAGCGAAGGTCGCTGCTGTGCTGCTCACGCTTGGTCTAGGGAGCACCTGTTGGGCTCAGGACGCAGAAAAGAAGAGTGTGCCAGCAGAATGTACGAAAACGATTCGTGTCCATGGCTTGGTTCCCAAGGGGCCTTTCAAGTTCCTTCCCAAGGAGTCGTACAAAGGGTCACCACTCATTAAATACCAAATCCAAGAAGACGGCACCGTTTCCAACGCCACCCTCACTCGCAGTTCTGGTGTGGCCGATATTGATAAGAAGGTTCTTGATGCAGTGGCGCGTTGGAAATACAAGCCGAGGCCGGTCGGATGTGGCGTCATTGAAACTGAAATGTCCCTGGTCTTCGACCCTTTGATGAAATAAGTCCGACAAAAGCGCAGCATTGAAGGGTGAAGTCCACTTCTCCGGTAACCGCGTTTACCAGGCACTACGAAGTCTGGATGCAGAAAAAAGTTCAGCGTTTGCCGATGGCGTAGGCCTAGAGACCTTCCCGCGCAACACAGCAATCGTGTAGAAGTTGTTCAGGTGAGGGCGTATCTCGAAGCTGAGGTGAGAATTGTGGCAGTAAGGGTATCGGAAAGGGCGCTAATGGGTGGTTGCCAATGCCAACCACGCTAACTGTGACCTGAGGGTTGGGAATTTTACGTTTGAGGTTGTGACGGACCAGGTTAGCCAAATCCTGTGCTGACAGGCCTGAGGCTTTCACAACATGAACCGATGGCAGAGTAATGTTTCCCTTGCGGTCGACAACGACCGTTTTAGAAATCTCTGGGTGCCGCCAGACATCAACCTGAATCTGGTCTCCGACGCCGATGCAATAGGTGTTTACTGCTGCTGGAATTGAGTGCTGTGTTTCCTGTGCGCTCAAGGCTTTGCCGCAAGAGATGGCGCACATCAGGAGTGTTGCGGCCATCCAAACTCGAAAGGCCTTCGATTCGAGCATGGTGACTTGCTCCTCAGTTTGATGACGATGGTACACCCAGTCGAACGGATA
>Ga0210408_10003354_pt1 | contig 14874 bp, 11 predicted proteins | sample IncBWH4MmetaG_FD_155471 | JGI IMG/M metagenome (GOLD analysis project Ga0210408, IMG submission 155471) | Forest soil microbial communities from Barre Woods Harvard Forest LTER site, Petersham, Massachusetts, United States - Inc-BW-H-4-M | ecosystem: Environmental > Terrestrial > Soil >...
AGCTATTTCATCAATACATTAAGGAACCCGCATGACAACACGCAATATCCCGTTTCGCTCGATAGTTTTAGGTGCGGCGCTCACCTGCATAGGCGGCGCTGCCGCCCTCGCCGCGCCGAACCCAATCACCTATCTCAATGGCACTTACCTGTTTGTGAGTTTGGACTCTCTGCAATGCGCTCGTGTCACCATTTCCTTCGACGGCGCAGGCAACTTCAGCACTACTGAAACAGACAACGCCGGGGGAACAATTACGACGCAACCACCTGGATCGGGGACGTACACCGTCGCTTCAAACGGCACGTTCGCACTGGCCGCCACCAATCTCACTGGGGAGCTAAGCGCCGACGGCAACGTAATTATACTCATTCAGGTCGCGCCCAATTCGACGCCAAACATCGCCATTGGTATCAAGCAGGGCCTGGTCAGCACCTTCAATGTCGCCTCCGGGTTGGTGGCGCTCGCTTCAAATACGACCGGAGCTAACAACACCGCCGTTGGCTATGCGGCGCTGTATTCGAACACGGTAGGCAAGGGCAATGCCGCGCAAGGCGTGAATGCGCTGTTCAGCAACACCACCGGGATTCGCAATTTGGGAATCGGCAGCAATGCGCTGTACGGAAATACGATCGGCGGCTACAACATCGCCTTGGGATTCGACGCCGGCTACAACGTGACCACGGGGAGCAACAACATCGAGATCGGCGCCATGGGGGCGGCAGGCGACAACGGGACCATCCAGATCGGTGTGCAGGGAACGCAGACGCTGACCACGATCGCCGGGATCTACGGTACGCCGCTCACCGGCAGCGCCGTGTACGTGACCTCCACGGGTCAACTCGGAGTGCAGGCCTCGTCTGAGCGCTACAAGACCGATATTGCCACCATGCCCAACCTGTCGGAGAAGCTGGCGCAGTTGCGGCCCGTGACGTTTCACTACCGGACCGACCCGAAGAGCGTTCAACAGTACGGATTGATCGCCGAGGAAGTGGCCAAGGTGTATCCCGAACTCGTGATCCGCGATGACTCGGGCAAGATCCAGGGCGTTCACTACGAAGAGCTTGCACCGATGCTGCTCGGTGAAATGCAGCAGCAACGGGGCGAACTTCAAGAGCAGCAAGCGACGATCCAATCTCAATCGGCCAAAATCAATGATTTGACTCAGCGAGTGGCGGAATTGAAGGATCTCAAACAAGAAATGCGCGCGGCGCTTCACCGACTCGAGGCGAAGGAAGAACTCCTCGCCCAACGCTGAGACCGTTCGCGGCTACTTTCTAAGGCCGCCCGCTAGCGGGGCGGCCTTTTCGCGTGCGCAGTGACATAACACCGCCACTCGGTTTTCCCATACTTGCATTTGCTGTCGGGGCCGGGTAGCGTTGGAATTGCTCATTCGCGACGTGCAGGGAAGAAGCAATACCCATGAAGCGACTCATCTACGGCGTCACATTACTGGTATCAATAGCCTGCATGGCCCCGCGCCCCGCGCTCGCTCAAGCGACCGATCCCTATATCGGCGAGATTCAACTCTTCGCCTTCAATTTCTGCCCTAAGGGGTGGGCAACGTTGCAGGGGCAACTGTTGTCCATCAGTCAAAATACGGCCCTATTTTCTTTGCTCGGAACCACCTACGGCGGCGACGGTATGACAACTTTTGCGCTGCCGAAATGGGGATCGATTGCCACCGCCAACGGCGGAACCCTGACGCCGTGCATTTCCCTGTTCGGTGTATACCCCTCACGAACTTGAGAGTTGGCTGCACGGCAACTGCATCGAGGGCGTGCGTTTGCCGAAGCACCCTTCTTCAAGAACACTCACACCTGCAAGAGAACACGCCATGAGCCATGCATTCAAATTCTGCGTCATCGTGATCAGCGCCGTGCTGGGAATGGGAGATCGGGCGCTGGCACAATGTTTCGTCTGCAGCGATAGCAACAAGAACACTGGCGCGGGGTTCGCTGCACTCCAGTCCGACACCAGCGGGCCCAACAATACTGCTTTTGGGTATCAAGCACTTTTTTCGAACACTGTCGGCAAGGGCAACGCCGCGCAGGGCGTGAATGCGCTGTATAGCAACACCTCGGGGATACGCAACATAGGAATCGGCAGCAATGCGCTGTACGGCAATACGATCGGCGGCTACAACATCGCGCTGGGATTCGATGCCGGCTACAACGTGACCACCGGCAGCAACAACATCGAGATCGGCGCCTCTGGGACGGCGAGCGACAACGGGACCATCCAGATCGGTGTGCAAGGCACGCAGACCAGCACCACGATCGCCGGAATTTTCGGTACCACGGTCACGGGCAGCGCGGTCTATGTCACCGCCACGGGACAACTCGGGGTGCTGGCCTCCTCGGAGCGGTTCAAGACGGATGTGGCAACGATGGGCGCCGCCGGTGAAAGGCTCGCGCAACTGCGACCTGTGACCTTCAAGCTCAAGACCGATCCCACAGGCGCGCTGCAGTACGGTCTGATTGCCGAGGAGGTAGCCAAGGTGTATCCGGAGCTGGTGATCCGCGGAGCCGATGGCCGAATCGACGGCGTGCGCTACGAAGAGCTCTCGCCCATGTTGCTCTATGAAGTGCAACAGCAACAACATCTATTGCAACTGCAGCGCGCGACGCTTCAAGTCCTTGCGCGACAGAATGAAGACCAGGCGGCGCAAATCCGCGGCCTGACACGGCGCCAGGAACAGTTCGCGGCACAGTCCGAGCAGTTCCACGCTATGCAGCGGCAGATACTTGAGCTGCGCGCAACGCTGAACAAGCTGCAAGCCAAGGATGAACTCGTCGCACAGCGATAAGTGATTCATCCACGTCGCAGAAGGGCGGCAGCTCAGATCCTGAAGTTCGTCCGCGAGTGCTCGACCTAGTTGATAGTTACTTCAACAATAAATCAAGGAACCTGCATGATGACAACACGCAATATCCCGTTTCGCTCGATTGCTTTAGGTGCGACGCTGACGTGCATGGGCGGCGCAGCCGCCTTCGCCGCGCCGAACCCAAACACCTACGCCAATGGCACATACCTGGTTGTGCATTTAGATTCGGCGGAAAGCGATTATCTCACCATTACCTTCGACGGCGCAGGCAACTACAGCGGTACCGACGTTAGCAACATCGGCGGAACAGTTAGCTCCCACGCGCTATCGGGGACCTACATCATGGCGGCAGACGGCACGTTCACTGTGGACTCTGGCACCAATTTGATCTCTGGAGCGATCAGCGCCGACGGCAACGTAGTTGTGATCACGCACGTCTCGAGCGGTTCGACGCCGGACGTCGACATGGGTGTCAAGCTGGGCCTGGTCGCTAAATTCAATGTAGCCTCAGGGATATTGGCGCTCGCAGCCAACACCACCGGAACCGGCAACAGCGCCGTCGGGGATCTTGCGCTGACCGGCAACTTAAGCGGCGCCAACAACACCGCCTTCGGGTATCAGGCGCTGTTTGCAAATACGACCGGCAAGGGTAACGCCGCGCAGGGCGTCAATGCCCTCTACAACAACACCAGCGGGATCCGCAATTTAGGCATCGGCAGCAATGCGCTGTTCGGCAATACGATCGGCAGCTACAACATCGCGCTGGGATTTGACGCCGGCTACAACGTGACCACCGGCAGCAACAACATCGAGATCGGCGCCATGGGGACGGCGAGCGACAGTAATACCATCCAAGTCGGTGTGCAGGGCACCCAGACCAGCACCACCATCGCGGGCATCTACGGCACGCCGGTCACGGGCAGCGCGGTGTATGTGACCTCCACGGGTCAACTCGGAGTGCAAGCCTCGTCCGAGCGATACAAGACCGATATCGCGACGATGCCCGAGCTGTCAGGGAAACTGGCCCAGTTGCGGCCCGTGACATTTCACTACCGGACCGACCCGAAGGGCGTTCAGCAGTACGGTTTGATTGCCGAAGAAGTGGACAAAGTCTATCCCGAACTCGTGATCCGCGATGACTCGGGCAAGATCCAAGGGGTTCACTACGAAGAGCTTGCACCGATGCTGCTCAGTGAGGTGCAGCAGCAACAGGGCGAACTTCGAACACAGAGGAGCGAAATTCGAACGCAGCAGGCGATGATCCAATCTCAGGCCGCCAAAATCAATAATTTGACTCGGCAAGTGGCAGAGTTGAATGATCTCAAACATGAAATGCGCGCAGCGCTGCGCCGGCTGCAGTCGAAGGAGGCACTGGTCGCCCAGCGCTGAGACGCTTCGCCGGTACCCTCTAGGGCCGCCTGCTTTCGGGGCGGCCTTTTCGCGAGCGAAAGCTACGAAGATGAGGTTGACGGTGAGAGAGGCGACCTGATAGGTGACATAACGCCTGCGCTCGGTTTTCCGGCAGCTCGCAGGGCCCCGAACCAATGGCCCAGCATTTTATGCGGCGCCGCAATGCGAGTTTTGCCGCCAGTTTTGACCTGGTGTATTGTTTATCGAAACTGCTCTATTTCGTTGCCACCCGGCAGCTCAGATCCCATTCCACCGCGGGTGCTCAACATAGTTGATAAATAAACATAAGTTGGTCAATAGGGGAAAGCCATGACAAATTTTAATCGGCGTGCTGCGATTCTAATCGCGGCACTGATCATTGTTATTCAGTCCGCTCACGCGCAGCAGCCGCCGAACATCGTCAATTCGGACGCCTATTACAACACGGCGATGGGCACCGGCGCCCTTTTGAACAATGGCGCGCCAAGCATCAGCATCCCCGCCTCGGTCTTCAACACTGCCGCCGGAGATCGAGCGCTTTATTTCAATACGACCGGTTATAACAACTCCGCATTTGGAGCTGGGGCCCTTTATTCCAATACCACCGGCTTCGAGACGACCGCCATTGGCGCCGGCTCCCTTTACAGCAACACCACTGCCCAGCACAACACGGCGGTCGGATTCGGGACGCTATACGCCAACATATCTGGGGACGCGCAAACCGCTATTGGACATCTGGCGCTGTACGCCAACACCACCGGAACTCAGAACACTGCCGTCGGTGGTGGCGCGCTTTTGACCAACACAACCGGAAGTGACAACACCGCCCTCGGTCGTCACACCCTGCACCTCAATACGACCGGCGGCGGCAATACTGCGGTCGGGGAGTACGCGCTGTCTTCCAACACGACCGGAGGCACCAACTCCGGCGTCGGCGTGACCGCGCTCTCTTCGAATACGACCGGGGCGAATAACACCGCCTTTGGGTATAACGCGCTTTTTTCCAATACGATCGGCAAAGGCAACGCCGCGCAGGGTGTGAATGCGCTGTTCAACAATACCACCGGGATCCGCAATTTAGGCATCGGCAGCAACGCGCTGTACGCGAATGCGAGCGGCAGCTACAACATTGCGCTGGGATTTGACGCCGGCTACTTCGTCACCAACGGCAGCAACAATATCGAGATCGGCGCCCCGGGGACGGCGAGCGACAACGGCACCATCCAAATCGGCGTGCAGGGCACGCAAACCAGCGCCACGATCGCTGGGATTTCCGGAACCCCAGTCACGGGCAGCGCGGTTTACGTGACAGTCACGGGTCAGCTCGGGGTGCTCGCTTCCTCCGAGCGCTACAAGACCGATGTCGCCCCTATGGGCTCGAGCACCGAGAAGCTCGACCTGTTGCGGCCGGTGACCTTCAAGCTCAAAAGCGATTCCGAAGGTACTGTGCAGTACGGGCTCATTGCCGAGGAAGTGGCCAAGGTGTACCCCGAGCTGGTGATTCACGCCGCCAACGGGCGGATCGATGGCGTGCGCTATGAAGAACTGGCGCCCATGCTGCTGAATGAACTGCAGAGGCAACAGGACGAACTTAGAACGCAGCGGAAGGAGCTTCGGACCCAACAAACAACGATCCAGTTGCAGACCACAAAGATCGAAGATCTGACTCGGCAACTAGTAGAAATGAACGATCTCAAACTAGAAATGCGTGCGGCTCTTCGCCGACTGCAACCGACACAGATAATAGTGGCCCAGCGCTGAGGCGATTCGCGGGTGCGGCGTAGCCGTCTGCACATGAATAATACGTACGGGCATTTGCCGCTCGATACGATACACGCGACACTCGCGAACGGCAGCTATGGGCATTAGCGCTGCGCGACGAGTTGATCCTTTGACTGCAGTTTCAACAGCGCTGCAAGCATTTCCTGCTTCAGGTCATTCAGCTTGGCAACTTGCCGCTTCAGGTCACGAATTTCCGAAGCCTGAGCGACAATCGTTGCTGCTTGTTCCGCGTTCCTTTTCGCCTGCGCATCGACCTTCCGCTCCTGCTGCTGCATCTCATTCAGCAGCATGGGCGCCAGCTCCTCGTAGCGCACACCCTGGATCTTGCCCTCACCGTCGCGGATCACCAGCTCCGGATACACCTTGTCCACTTCCTCGGCAATCAGCCCGTACTGACGAATCCCCCGCGGGTCCGTCCTGTAGTGAAAAGTCACGGGGCGCAATCGACTGAGTTTTTCTGTGAGCTCCGACATCGGCTCGATGTCGGTCTTGAAGCGCTCCGAGGAGCCGAGCACGCCGAGCTGCCCCGTCGCGGTCACGTACACGGCGCCCCCGGTGACGGGCGTGCCATAGATGCCCGCAATCGTGGCGCTGGTCTGTGTGCCTTGCACGCCGATCTGGATGGTGTTGTTGTCACCCGCCGTGCCCATGGTGCCGATTTCTATGTTGTTGCTCCCATTGGCCACGTTGTAGCCGGCATCGAACCCTAGGGCGATGTTGTAGCTGCCGCTCACATTGCTGTAGAGGGCATTGCTGCCAATTCCAAGATTCCGGATTCCGGTGCTGTTGCTGTACAGCGCATTCACCCCCTGCGCGGCGTTGCCCTTGCCTGTCGTATTCGAGTACAGCGCCAGATCCCCAAAGGCCGTGTTGTTGGCTCCGGCCGTATTGGTATAGAGCGCGCTATAGCCCACTGCGGTGTTGTCGTATCCGGTCGTGCTGACTTGAAGCGCGGCGAACCCCACGGCGGTGTTGTTGCTTCCGGTCGTGTTGAGATCAAGCGCGTAATTGCCGGTGGCGGTGTTGAAGTTGCCGGTCGTGTTCAAACGGAGCGCGGCGACCCCCGTAGCGGTGTTGCCGGTTCCGGTCGTATTGGAAAAGAGCGCGTTGACGCCGACGGCGTTGTTGAAGTCGGCGGTCGTGTTCTGATAAAGCGCGAATTGCCCGATGGCGGTGTTGTAGCTGCCGGTCGTGTTGGAATACAGCGCGTCGGCACCGCTGGCCGTGTTTTGGATGCCGGATGTATTGGAATAAAGTGACTGATAACCGACCGCCGTATCGTCGTCCGCCGTATTGTAATAAAGCGCCGCATATCCGACGGCGGTATCCCCGCTGCCGGTCGTATTGGAGAAAAGCGCTTCGTACCCCGAAGCGGTGTTGCTGCTACCAGCATTGTTGTACACGAGCGCATTCATCCCGGAGGCCGTGTTGAATTGGCCCGTGGTGTTGCCGGCGAGCGCATTCCCTCCCATGGCGGTGTTGGATTGGCCGCTGGTGTTGCTAACGAGCGCGTTATACCCGGACGCGGTGTTGTACTGGCCCGTCGAGTTGACATTGAGCGCGCGCGTCCCCGTGGCGGTGTTGTAGTTACCGGTTGTATTAAGACGCAGCGCATACATGCCGACGGCGGTGTTGAAACTGCCCGCAGGCCCCAAGCCCGGGGTAAGGAAAGCTAGAGCTCCATTTCCGTAGGCGGTATTGTAATAGGCATCGCTGCTCGGATTAGGGTCCGGCGGCTGTTGCGCATGTGCGGTTCCAGCCAGCAATGCCAACGCTATCGTCCACTTTGGGATTGTGTTCATTTGATGCCCCTGATTCGGTTGCTTCGTGTTATGTCATTCGACCGATTAGCACCGGCCATCCTCCAGACGGTACGTGGATTCTTCGAGGCGCTGAGCGAGCCCGCGGTCATCGAGGGGCGCGTTCGATCGGATAGCTTACGCGCGGCGCGAATCGCGTCAAATCTGCCAGCTATTGACCAATCGAAGTAAGCCAAGGGCGACCACCGTCGAAAATCTGCACCGCAGTCCCACCTTCTCGCCTAACTCATTGATCCCGTTGCATTGCTGCCTTGACTCTGCGCAATTCTTGTTTTGAATGATCCAACTCGCCGCGATTTTCCGTACTTCCACGGTAAGTACCCTCATTCATTCACGATGCCCAGGGTAACCTGACGGCGGTGGCGGCTCGACGCCAGCGGCAACGTGGTCAGCCGCTTTGTCTACGCCAGCGGCGCCAACAGCCCGGACTACATGATCGCGCGCGGCGATTTTCTATCGCCCCACGGTCAGATGATCCGTGGGCGTGAGCGCGCGCAGTGCGGCGCGCAATTCTTGCTCAAGATCATTTAGCCCGATGAGCTGTGTCTTCAGGTCGCGGATTTCGGCCGCTTGCGCGTCGAGCTTCTCGGTCATTGCCTTATGCTGGAGTTGCATTTCGTTGAGCAGCATCGGCGCGAGTTCCTCGTAGCGCACGCCCTCAATCCCGCCCCGCGCATTGCGGATGACCAGCTCCGGATAGATCTTGGCGACCTCCTCGGCGATCAGGCCGTACTGCACGGTGCCTCCGCGATCGGGTTTGAGCTTGAAGGTCACGGGCCGCAGCTGCGCCAGTCTCTCCGTACTCGAACCCATGGTGGCGACATTGGTCTTGTAGCGCTCCGAGGAAGCGAGCACGCCGAGCTGACCCGTGGCAGTGACGTAGACTGCGCTGCCCGTCACCGTGGTACCGAAAATTCCGGCGATGGTGGCGCTGGTCTGAGTGCCCTGGCTGCCGATCCGGATCGTGCCATTGTCGCTCGCCGTCCCCGGGGCGCCGATTTCGATGTTGTTGCTGCCATTGGCCAAGTTGTAGCCCGCGTCAAATCCCAGCGCGATGTTGTAGCTGCCGGTCGAATTGGTAAAAAGCGCGTTGCTGCCGATCCCTAAGTTGCGGATCCCCGTGGTGTTTTTAAACAGCGCATTGGTGCCCTGCGCGGCGTTGCCCTTGCCGGTCGTGTTCGAATACAGCGCGTCGTACCCGAACGCGGTGTTGTTCGCTCCGGTTGTGCTGAACAAAAGCGCTGCGTACCCGAACGCGGCGTTGTTCGCTCCGGTCGTGTTGGAAGTAAGGGCAAGAGCCTCGGTCGCCGTGTTGTCAAATCCGGTCGTGTTGGCCAAGGCGGCAATTCCGGTAGCGGTATTGTAGCTTCCGGTCGAATTGACGGTCAGGGCAGCTTGCCCGATCGCAGTATTCCCGAAGCCGGTCAAGTTGTATTCGAGCGCGTAGGCTCCCACCGCCGTGTTGTAAGATCCGGTCGTGCTGTAGGTGAGCGCCTGATTCCCGAAGGCCGAGTTTTCAGCTCCGGTCGTATTGGCGTTGAGCGCGTCAGCCCCGAAGGCGCTGTTGTACGCACCCGTCGAATTGGAATAAAGGGCGTCAGCCCCGGCGGCCGTATTCTGCACGCTTTGCGCAGGTTGAGCAGGGGCCGGGAGATTGAGGAGAGCATTGGCTCCCATCGCGGTGTTGTTGTTGCCATCGCTGGCCACGGTGTCCGGCGGCTGGGTTGCATAGGCGGAACGCGCAAAACTCATGAGCGCCACAATCACAAGCAGAGGACGCAGATTGGAATATGTCATGCCATTTCTCCCTAAACGCTATGAATCTTGTTTCCATGGTCGGACGGCGGCGCCGCGTGGCATGACAGCGTGTCAGATAGGTTGGGATTCCTCAAGTACAACGGCGCACTGGCCGGACTCACAGGTCAAAGGTATCGTTTAGAAAGGCGATATCGGCGGGACTTAACTCGTCACGAAAGCTGCCGACGAGACCTCGGCGAACCTTCGGCGCGTCGTTCCGAGCGCGTAACCACGGTTCCTCGAACGTAGCCGACTCTTCCACCCGCTTCATCCTCTGGAATGACGAATTCTTGGCCACTTGCGCCAGGGTGACCTCCGCCACCGGAATCTCGTAGTAGCTCAGAGCGGATTTCAAGACCGCTTCAAATTGCGTGTGGCACTGCTCATACGTGATGCGCAGAACCCTGCCCTGGTCCGAAATCTCGTCCCATTGGCGCTGAAACTCCGCGAGATTTTGCGCACCAAAATAGGGGTCTCGAATGAAGGCGCTGATCGAATCCTGGTAGCCGAAGAAATCCTTGAAGCGTCCCGTAACTTGAAAGTAAAGGCTGACCATGACATCTCGCGGATCGCGATGCAGATAGACGATTCGATCCACCTGGGCGCAGCGGCGCAGCCGCGCCGCGAAATCGAAATCCAGCGGCGGACGGGTACCGTCATTGTATTCAAACCCGTCATGATGAAACCGGACTTGATCGGCAACCCCGGCGAGCACGAAGGCGTATCTCAACCAAGACCTCCCCGACTTCGGAAAGGATATGAATTCGCGCGTCAGTCCCACTATGGCGGCCGTCGGCGATAGCAGCGAAGCGGACCCAACCCGGCTTCCGTCGCGTCGACCGATGTGTAGTCGAGCGCGAATCCCTGCTTGGCGAGCAGGTCCGTCACGCCGTCTTGCTGAAACAAGTGTTCGGGAGTGCGGATCACGAAGTTGCTGCGGGCGAGTGACGCAGCCCCCAACAAGCAGTTCACTCTCCGCTCCGGCTGCAGGTGCTGATGAACGCCCAAGCTCAGCACCGTATCGTAGGGAATATTCCCCTGGCTGCCCAAAGTGCCGATGAACCCGTCCCAATCGCTAAGATCCGTCGCCCAAAAATGGCCCGCCGGAAAAGCGTGGCAAATCGCCCGCGCCCTCGCGATCCGAGCGGTGTCGAGGTCCACGCCATGCAGATTGGCCACCCCATGCTCGAGAAACGTGCGTGCAATCAATCCGTCGGCAGCACCCAGATCGAGAATATTCTGACCCGCACATGTCTTGAGAATCGGGTCGAGGCCCTGCAAGCGCAGATGCAACGGCCACTTTCCATAAAGGCCCAGTTCGGGGGCCCAGCTATAGTGAATCGATGGGTCCGTCATATCCATCAAGCCGAGTAGCTGGGTGGCGTAGGATTCCCAGGAATAGCGATTCATGGTGCGGCGGCCGTTTTTCGACAAACGATCCCGCAGGTCATCATTCGATTGTAGTTGCGTGATCGACGCACGGATCTCTTCGGGTGTGGCTTCGGCAATGACGAGCGCGGTCTCGCCATGGATCGCGAATGCGCGTGTTCCATGCGCGGTGCAGATGAGCGGGATGCCCGAGGCCAGTGCCTCGGCTGCCACGTTCGCCCACCCCGCGAAAGTCTCCGCGTGAACCACGCAATCGAGGTCCTTGTAGAATCCCGGCAGCTCGTGATCAGACAGCGGTCCGATCAGCTTTAGAACTCCCGATCGGAGGAGATCTTCTGCGGTATGGTTCAAATTCCCCGCGTCGCCGAAGAGACGCAACTCAACGCTCCCGGCGAGCCGACGCACTGCCTCGATCAGCGGCGCGGGATTCTTGCTCGCCAGGCCACCCACGACAAATGGAGTTGCTCGGATGGTTCCCATGGAGCGGCGCTCCGGGGCAAAGGCGGCGAGGTCGACGCCGCCTTCGAGCACGTGAAACTGTCTGGCTTGCAGCGCGGTATAGCTTCCGGGCGGCCACTCCTGATTGTTGAATACCACCAGGTGCGGCTTGAATATTTGATTGACGTGCATGAATCCCGGTTTGCGCGTTTGGTCGTTGAGCGCATGCTGCATTCGCAAGCCGAACTGGGGCAGCGTCAATTGAGCAAATTTCTCGATCGTCTCGGACGGAAACCCGGCGCCGGGGATCATGGTCACGTCCCATTCACTCGAGACGGCGTCTTGCCAGCCAAGGACCGGGAAGTCGACGACTCTGGCCGCGGCGTGTTGCTCTGAAAATGCCAGGAAGGCGAACTCGTGGCCGCGTGCCCGCGCTATTCTCCCAAACCGCTCAAACCGCAACAGCCCACCGGCCACGACCAAATCGTGGCATGCCACCAGGACTCGTTTCTTGTCGGCGCGCGGAAACGCTCCCGTGCTGCTGACTTTTCGCAGAAAGCGGACTTTCCCGACTGTCTCGAGGGCAGCGTATCGGCCCGATGCGAGGATCTGCGCGATCAGGTTCGCCGGTCCAATCGCGGAATCGGTGGCGTCATCGAAGGCGATGATCCCGCCAAGGCACACGTGCGAGTCCCAGGCTTCGAAGTCACCGTTGACGCCGCGAAACGAGTGATCGCCGTCGACGAACAGCAGACCGATCGGCTGACGCCAGGCGCGCGCTGCGTCGCGGCTTGGCAAATTGATGAGCGCGACTTTCTCGAACAGAGCGGTTTGCAGCATGACTTGATAGAACGCGCCTCGGTCCTGGGGGCCGAACTTGCCGCCGTACACGCCGGTAAATTCAACGTGGGGTTCGACGCAGAAGACTTGAACCCTTGACCGAATGGCGCCCATGGCGAGCGCGACAGCCGACTTGCCGCGAAACGAGCCGATTTCAACGATGTCCCCGCCTGCGCAGTCCGCGGCGTAGCGATTCAGCGCCAGTCCCTCCTCTACGGAAACACCGCCTTTGCTGTTCGATAAGAACGCGCGCAATTCGTCGGGGCTCATGGAGATTTTAGTTTACGGTCGTTGCTGTTGATTCTCGTGGAAGGCTGTCTCAGTGGGGCCTTGGGTTCTTAGTCTATCAAGTGACGGCCTCGAGGCCCTCAATCCACCCCAAACCATCAAGGTGAAGGCGTAGGGCTCTGGAGGACTCGATCTGTGGAGGCGCCTTTGGGGTGACAATCACCTGCGGCGAATGCTGACTGATTATGTCGCATCCTGACGACAGTTTCTCACCACTGCGTGAATGGATAGAGAATTTGGATAACCGTCGATTGACAAGTATCGATTCTGGAGCTATGACGACCCCACCTCGGCTCAAAGGTAGGACTAAAATGAACAATTCAGCAAAGGCGCGCGCGGCGCTGATTTCCCTGATCTCCGCGATCGCAACTCCGGCGCTGGCTCAACAGCTGATATCCAACCCGGTGATTAGCGATTACATGCAGAACACTGCGATGGGGACCGGCGCGCTGCACAACGTCCTTCCTGCGGACGCGGGCTGCCACAACACCGCGAGCGGTGACGACGCGCTGTATTCAGATACCATCGGCAGCTACAACACCGCCATCGGGTTCAGTTCCCTCTACTCGAATACGACGGGCAACAACAACACCGCGGCCGGATACGAATCGCTGTATTTCAACTCGACCGGCAGTAACAACACGGCCAGCGGCTACCAGGCCCTGTATACGAATACGACAGGCGGCAACAACACCGCGAGCGGCTACCAAGCCCTCTTGGCGAACACGACCGGCTCCAACAACACCGCGAACGGCAACCTGGCCCTCTTGTCGAACACGACCGGCGCCAACAACACCGCCACCGGAGCCGCTGCACTCCAGAACACCACGTCCGGCGCCAACAACACTGCCTTCGGTAATCAGGCCCTCAATTCCAATACCACCGGCAAGGGCAACGCAGCGCAAGGGGTGAACGCTCTCTTCAGCAACACCACCGGGATCCGCAACTTAGGAATAGGGAGCAATGCGCTCTACGCCAACACCACCGGCGGCTACAACATCGCGTTGGGCTTTGATGCCGGCTACAACGTGACCAACGGCAGCAACAATATCGAAATCGGCACCATGGGCACGGCCGGCGACAACAACACCATCCAGATCGGCGTGCAAGGCACGCAGACCAGCACCGCGATCGCCGGAATTTTCGGAACTACTGTCACGGGCAGCGCGGTTTACGTGACCGCCACGGGCCAGCTCGGGGTGCTCGCCTCCTCGGAACGGTTCAAGACCGATGTAGAAGAGATGGGTGCCGCCAGTGAAAAACTGGCACAACTGCGCCCCGTGACCTTCAAGCTCAAGACCGATTCAAAGCGCACCATGCAATACGGTCTGATTGCCGAGGAAGTGGCCAAGGTGTATCCGGAACTGGTCATCCGTGGCGCCGGTGGCCGCATCGATGGCGTGCGCTATGAAGAACTGGCGCCCATGCTGCTGAACGTGGTTCAACAGCAGCAAGCGAAGCTGGCTGCGCAGGAAGAGCGATACGACTCACTGGCGAGGCAAATTCAGGATATGCAACGCCAGCTGGCGGACGTGCAGCAACTCAAGAACTAAGGCCGCCCCGACAGCGGGCGGCCTCGGAGGGATATTCTCGTCGTCTCAGCGCCGAGCGACCAGTTGATTCGTCGACTGCAGTCGGCGAAGCGCCGCCCGCATTTCTTGTTTGAGATCATTCAATTCGTCGACTTGGGCATTGAGGGCACGGATTTGCGCCGCCTGCTGCTGCACCTCGCTGAGCAGCATCGGTGCAAGCTCGTCATAGCGCACACCCTCGATCCGCCCGTCCGCGCCGTGGATCACCAGCTCAGGATTTATTTTCTGCACCTCCTCGGCGATCAGGCCGTACTGCACCGGGCCCTTAGGATCGGTCTTTAGCTTGAAGGTCACAGGACGAAGTCGCGCCAACTTGTCGCTCGCGCCGCGAATCGTTTCCACATCCGTCTTGTACCGTTCCGAGGAAGCCAATACGCCGAGTTGTCCCGTCGAGGTGACGTACACCGCGCTGCCGGTCACATGCGAGCTGGCCACACCCGCGATATAGGCCGTGAGAACTCCGGAACCCAGGACTCCCGCCGTGCCCTGGGTGCCGAGCCGCAGCGTCTGTGATTCGCCGGCAACACCGAGATTGCTGAAGTAGATGTTGTCGTTGCCCGTGGTCTGGTTGTAGCCGGCGTCGAACCCCAGCGCGACGTTATAGCTGCCGGTTACATTGCCATAGAGCGCATTGCTGCCGATCCCTAAATTGCGGATCCCGGTGGTGTTGCTGTACAGCGCATTGACGCCCTGGGCCGCGTTGCCCTTGCCGACC